>Ga0209676_1001415_pt1 | contig 22928 bp, 23 predicted proteins | sample AraplaCvi_mLB_r2_FD_184282 | JGI IMG/M metagenome (GOLD analysis project Ga0209676, IMG submission 184282) | Arabidopsis root microbial communities from North Carolina, USA - plate scrape MF_Cvi_mLB_r2 (SPAdes) (version 2) | ecosystem: Host-associated > Plants > Roots > Endosphere | place: USA... | reverse complement strand
GTTTCGATAAAAGCCCAAATAGTTTCGATAAAATGAGATTTTGTTTCGATAAAAGCTCAAATAGTTTCGATAAAGAGCGATTTTGTTTCGATAAATCTTCAAAGTATCCCTATAAAACGAACGAAAGAGCTTTAGCGATTCTGTTTTAGGGCTCGACACAAAATAGCAACAAGAAAAACCCTTTCATCGATCAATAATAAACCTATTTTTCCTAATCAACACGCCTGTCTTATTATGCAAAAAACCATTTTGAAAACGGCATTACCTAGGTGATTCGTCTATCGAAATGAATGTTCATATTAAAGCTATTTTTCCCAATGCACAGTGATGAACTGATCTCGACCTGAAAGCGCACGGTCCTTTTCATAATGATCCGACTCTTTTTTGTAATAGTCCTGATGATAATCTTCTGCAGGATAGAAGTGCCTAGCATCGCGAATTGTGGTTACAATAGGTTTATTAAAGCGACCACTTTTTTCTAGTTTTTCCTTAGATGCTTCGGCAATGCGCTTTTGCTCTTCTGAATAGGTGAAAATTGCTGTCGTGTATGATTCACCACGGTCATGGAATTGACCATAGGCATCCGTTGGGTCGATTTGCATCCAGTAAATATCAAGAAGCTGTTCATAACTAAAAACGCTAGAATCGAATTCAATTTCGACTACTTCTAAATGGCCCGAAGTACCTTTTTTAACATCCTCATAAGTAGGATTTTCTATATGGCCGCCCATATAGCCCGAAGTAACGGTATGTATACCATCCCATTCAGCAAATGGCTTTACCATACACCAAAAACAACCGCCAGCAAACGTAGCTTTCTCAATCATATTGATCATCCTTTCTTTTGTGAAGATATTATAGCATTATTTTGCTCATTTCTATCAAATAGGGTGTAAAATAACGAATAGGTAGTTGATGATAGGAGCGGCAAGGTTTACAATGAAACTTTCCTAACGATGAATCGTTACATTAACTATAAAAAATAGAGGAGTTATAAGTTTATGGAAGAGCAAGATTATTCAAGACGCTCACAACGTCCCAAAAAACGTAGATTGCGAAAAGGGAGAGCATTGATCACATTGTTATTACTCTGTGTCATAGTTATTGTGGGCTATGCTGTTAAGCAATATCGAAGTGGGCTAGAAATGGCAAACGATACAAAGGTAGCTCAGGAGGATTTCAGCGGCGATACAGTAAAAGGCGATGTTGAAAACTATTTATTATTAGGAATCGATACTCGTGGTGAAGAAAAATCACGAACAGATACAATGATGGTATTATCTTGGAATAAGAAAACAAATGATGTCAAACTCGTATCATTTATGCGAGATATTTATGCGAATATTCCAGGTTATCAATCCTATAAGCTGAATACGGCTTACTATTTAGGCGGTGTTCAATTATTAAAGGATACGATTAGCAATATGTTTGGCCTTCCGATTCATCATTATGCTATTATCGATTTTAAAAATTTTGAATCACTTGTCGATATTTTAGCGCCAAATGGAGTAAAAATCGATGTAGAGAAGGATATGTCTGAAAAAATTGGCGTTTCATTAAAGCAAGGTGAGCAATACTTAAATGGTAAAGAATTACTTGGCTATGCCCGTTTCCGCCACGATGCTGAAGGTGATTTTGGTCGTGTCGCACGTCAACAAAAAGTTATCGAAGCCTTAAAGAATGAAGTATTAGCGCCTCAAAATATATTGAATTTACCAAAATTCGTAGGTGCAGCACAAGGCTATGTAACAACGGACTTTTCATCTAAAGAAGAGGTTCAGCAAGTGCTTAAAATGGTGTCAAAAGGTAAAGTCAACTTAGAAAAAGCAACGATTCCAATCGAAGGTAGCTATAGTTTCAAATACTTTAGTCATGCTGGCGATTCAATTGTAATTGATGTAGAGAAAAATAAAGAATTTTTACGTAAATTTTTAGGTATTTCATTGGAGTGATGTTTCGCAAAAACCAATATTATATTGTAAAATAAAGGTATAGGATTTGTATTGGGGTGAGTTCATGGAAAAAGAAAGACCAAGAGAGCGTTCGAATTTCTTTTCAACAAAGTTTATTCGCTTTTTAGGTGGTAAAAATTTATTTTTTACACTAATTATTTTATTATTACTGGCATGCGTTATTTTTATGTTCCAAAAAGTTTCCTTTATATTTACCCCGCTAAAGGTTTTATTTCAGGTAGTAATTCTACCAGGGGTACTAGCCAGTATCGCGTATTATTTATTACGCCCATTATTAGGGCTTTTAGAGAGGTGGCGTATCCCAAGAATTTGGGGTATTTTACTTCTGTATATCGGTGCAATTGGCATATTAACTTTATTAGTATTACTTGTCTATCCGTTTTTGCGAGATCAGTTTACTAATTTAGCAAAGGAATTCCCAGAGTATTTTATGGCGTTAACGCAAAATACTGTGGATTACCTCAATAATTCACGCATCACTGAGTACTTAGATAAAATGAATTTTAACTATAATGAAGTAGTGAATAACTTTACTACGGATATGGTGAAAACGGTAAAAGATACGGCTACAAACTTAGCACAAGGCGTGGCATCTGGTATTACTGGCTTCGTTTCAACCTTAACAGGAATTGTCCTATCATTAGTGACAGTACCATTTATTTTATTTTACTTACTTAAAGATGGTGAAAAACTACCGAACTTTATTTTAAAAATGTGCCCGCCACGTATGCGTAAAGAAGTACATGAAATTTTCCACGACATGGACAAGCAAATTAGTTCATACATACAGGGGCAAATTTTAGTATCCATGTGCATCGGTTCAATGGTGACAATCGGCTTTTTAATTATCGGTATGAAATATGCCTTATTGCTTGGCTTCCTTGCTATGATCACGAGTGTGGTTCCATACTTAGGACCAGTCATTGCGATTACACCAGCTGTTATTATCGCTCTTGTCACATCGCCGTTCATGCTAATTAAGCTAGCGATTGTTTGGACAGTTGTACAGCTGATTGAAGGGAAATTTATTTCTCCTCAAATTATGGGTAAATCGCTTAGTATCCATCCAATTACAATTATTTTCGTGTTATTAACGGCAGGCTCTTTATTTGGCGTACCAGGTGTTATTTTAGGGATTCCAGGCTATGCGATCTTTAAAGTACTTGTGACACATTTATTTAAGCTATTCAAACAGCGTTATAATCGTTATGAAGATGAGGAACTACAAAAATATGAGGTGTAAGAAGAGACAGCTATTGCGATGTGCAGTAGCTGTTTTTTTATACGTCTATGTTAAAAATTTCATGTTGAAGCAACGTCAAGTCAATGATAAAAATTGAAGTAAGTGGCTTTACCCTGATTGGGTCTTTTATACACAATTATTTCGAAAAAGGAGCAGCAATGTATAAAAAAGCATATTGGTCTTGATTTATATGCATTTCTATCAACCCAAATCGCTTTGCTGTCTATTGTTAGTATGAGGAGACAAAGTTTTACTTTTTAATGGCACATTACTATAACTAGGATACAGATGTAATTTAATCGCTAGATCTAGTACGTGGAGATACAATGAATCATTTATCATTAAATGGGTATAACTATACATTTTGTCTCTAAGATATTAAAGGCAGTTTACTATAAGATTTGGACAAGGTAATTTAGGTAATATTGTGAAGAAAAGAGGAACCGGAGATTGAAGTATATTTTCTTTTGAATATGTAACTGTCATTTTTTTAATGGTAAGAAGCAAATAAAAGATAAGGTTTGGCATATTTAGGCGAGCTCGAACTTCACTATGTTTTCAGATGAGATGAACAGATAGAAAAGGTTAAACATTCTATGATAAAAAGAAGTGGGTATGGTAATAAATATAAAGGGGTTAATGATGAAATTTTATTTTGAAGATGTAAAAATAGATAGTGAAAGTGTACAAGATTACTTCCAAAAAATACCTTTTGTTATCAGGGATGGCCCAAAATCTTTTATTGAAATTTCTGGGATTTATTTACCTGAATGTGATGAAAATTGGTTTCCAACTTGGATGAATAAGATTAACGGATTTCCTTTGTATCTTTTCATTGAGGTCGAAGATTATATAAATAAAGAGTTTAATTTATTTTGTACTCAATATTCTTTTGAACTTCAAAACTTTGATAAAGAAGGAAAGTTTAAAATTATAGAAATTGAAAATGCAGAAAAATTTAAACAGATGTTTTCTTTAGCGATAACAATATCATGTGCAGGAGCACTAGTATTGTGGTCAACGCACAGGAATATATTCTTCGGACAGAATAGCCCAAATAACAAACAAATTCAAATTCTAGAGAATCAAAGCATCTTTGTTATTGGACATGACTGTGAATACATGCTTATTTTATCAAATGATCCTAATTTTAAAAACACTGAAGAAATGTCTAAAACGTTCCCAAAAGGTACAGACAGTAAAGGCAATATAGAATAGATTAAATAAGTGTGGCTGTTTAATAAATCAAAACAATATAGAATGTCAGTAATCAAATTTTCAAAAAAGATTATTCTTCTGTTAAGTTGAGTTTCCATAGGTTTTATATCAAATTTTATGAAGGTGTTGAGCGTCTAGAATCTTGATGTTCAACACCTTTTAATTTCCTTTTAAGCATTAACAACAAAACTTTATTAGCGAGTTTATTGTCCAAAGTTGTATTCATTTGCTTAGAGAAATTTGCTGTGAAATTGAAGTATGAAGGTTTTTGGGGATATTTGTAGAATTTTATATACATTGCTCTGGAAAATTTTAAACAGGTGGTGTGTTTTATGAAGAAGATGTTATTAGCTTTGAAAAGCAAGGTAAAAGGTTGATTGTTTTGACAGAATTGTGGACTAGTAACAATATGTTAGTGGAAATATCCAGCTGATTTTCACGAATAAGAGTGTTTAATAAATGATAACTACATATATAGGAGGGCTTTATGGGATATATCAAGGATTTGCGTAAAGTAGTTGGTAGTAGACCATTAATTATGTGCGGTGCTTGTGTATTAGTCATTAATAATCTTCAACAAGTTTTACTGCAGCACCGAATAGATAACGGGTGCTGGGGATTGATTGGAGGTTCAATGGAGCTAGGTGAGACTTTGGAGCAAGTAGCTCATCGAGAATTATTTGAGGAAACGGGGCTTACGGCTAAAAATCTTACTTTTATCAAAACTTATTCGGGACAGGATTTTTATTATCAATATCCTCATGGTGATGAAGTATATAATGTAGTTACAGCTTTTGAATGTAAAGAATATAGTGGCTTACTCAGTCATGATCGTGACGAGGCAACAATGCTTCAATTTTTCCCTTTAGATGATTTACCAAAAAATATTAGTCCACCCGATAAACCGATACTTGATGATTACATAGTAAGCAATAGCAAAAACCCTTCCAACAATTAATGTTAGAAGGGTTTTCATCTTGTTTAGATAATTATTTTTGTGATGTTACTTGCACTTGTGCTAAACGATCAACAGCTTCTTGTAGCAATTCTTTCGGTTGTACTAACGCTAGACGTAAATAGCCTTGTCCAGCTGAACCAAATACTGTACCAGGGACTGTAACGATACCAGCTTGTTCAATTAGTTTAAAGGCTAGCTCAGTGCAGTCCATATCGTACGGATATTTAGCCCATACGAACATGCCACCGTCAGAAGGCGCTGCATCCCATCCTAAAGCACGTAAGCCGTTCATTAATGTTTTATGACGTTCTGAGAATGTTTCACGTAAGCTTGCTGTAATTTCCTCCGCATTATCAAGCGCTACGACCGCAGCATCTTGAATCGGCTCGAAAATACCAAAGTCTAAATTTGATTTTAATTGCTTTATTATTTCAATCATTTCCGCGTTGCCGGCGATATAAGCGATACGTGTACCTGCTAGGCTAAAGCTTTTTGATAAAGAGTTAATTTCCATCCCAACTTCTTTTGCACCAGAAGCGGCTAGGAAGCTAATTGGCCCATCTCCTGTAAAGTAAAATTCAGAGTAAGCCGCATCATGTAACACGATAATATTGTACTTTTTAGCAAAGGCAATGACCTTTTCAAAGTATGCGATTGAAGGCATTGCCGGCACTGGGTTACCTGGTAAGTTTAAAATGAGTAGTTTTGCTTTTTGCGCAATTTCTTCAGGTACAGCATCTAAATCTGGTAAATAATCGTTGTCAGCTGTTTGTGGCATATAGTATGGTGTTGCACCTGCTAAATGAATCCCTGCATCATAGGCAACGTAAGCTGGATTTGTGGATAATACGATGTCACCTGGATCACAGAAGGCGATTGGTAAATGCACTAAGCCCTCTTGAGAGCCAATTGTTTGAATGATTTCAGAAGCGGGATCTAAATCTACATTGCTACGATGTTTATAATAGCGGCTAACGGCTTCATAAAAACGTTGAGTGCCTGTTAATGTATACCCGTAAGATTCTGCTAGACCCGCTCTATAGGATAAATGCTCACGGATTTTAGCATGTGGGGGAAGGTCAGGGCTACCTAAACTTAAGTCAATCATTGTCATGCCTTTAGCTTCCTGTTGTTTGGCATGCTTTTTTAAATCTCCGAAAATTGCTGGTGTAAATAAAGACATTTTTTTAGATGGTACGATTTTCAAACTAGTACACTCCTTATAGTTGTATAACAGAATAGTAGTTCACATTTTATCATACAAAAAGGCATAAAGGGAAAGTTATTCTGAAAAAAGAATATATTTCAATAATGGAGAAGATGTGTGCGTAGGCTAGCGGAAATATTTTAGTCAATGCTTGAAATAATAATTTTGACGGAAAAAGAGTAACATTTCTGCTATGATAATGGAATGGAAGGGAGGCTATGAAAAGAATGAAAGTTTATTCTTTAAGTGGTCCAAGTGGAACAGGGAAAAGTACAAGCGCACTAGTTTTCGCCCATAAAATCGGGGTAGAGGCTCTTATAGATGATGGTCTTTTGATTGTTAAAGGTGTGAAAGTAGCAGGAGTCTCTGCAAAATTTGAGAAAAATACGATAACAGCAGTTCGGCGAGCAATTTTTACAGATGATATCCACCGTGAGGAAGTAAAAAAAGCACTTGATACATATAAGGTACAATCAATTTTAGTAATCGGCACGTCCGATAAAATGACAAAGACGATTGCTCGACAGCTAGTGCTTGATCCTATCGAAAAATATTACTATGTCGAGGATGTGCGTTCCAAAAAAGAAATCGCTAAAGCTCGCTTTATTCGACAGACGCAGGGCAAACACGTCATGCCTATACCGTACCGACAAGTAGAGCAAAATTTTTTTAAACGGCTCGTCCAAAAAGGGAAAGAGATTTTCTCTTCAAAGCGTGAAAAAATAGGGGAGACGACGATTGTTCGCCCTGATTTTCAACAGGAATATATCGATATTGAAAAGCAAGTTTATGTGCAGCTACTTACGTATTGCTGTGCAAAACAAAATATCGTACACAAGGTCGAGCAAGTACAATTTGTATTAGGTGAGCTAGCACAAGCAACGATTACCTTACAACTTAAACTGCCAATTAAATACTCATTACCAGATCGATTGTATGAATTACAGAAAACGATACAGGCCGAATTTTATCAGCATTTTGATTATGAATTAGATGCGATTCATCTTCATATTAAGTCGGTAGTGATCAAGCGAAAATCATAAAAAATAGGTACTCCAATCGCAAGTAAGGCGAGTAGAGTACCTATTTTTTATTATGACTGACGCGTAAAGTGCGGCTGACGCTTTTCTACAAAGGCACGGCAGCCTTCTGCAAAATCCTTTCCTACAAATGGTGTTGAACCTTCCCATAATGTTGGCACACTGTCCACACATTCTTGAACAGATTGCTTCACGGCTAGTAAAGATTCAGGCGACATTCCAGCAACAAGCTTACCCATACGAATCATGTATTTATTTAAATCCTTTTCAGCTACTAAATAGTTAAGCATGCCAAGCTTAAAGGCTTCTTCAGCTTTAAACATACGACCTGTAAATACTAAATCCTTCGTTGTAGAAGGGCCTACAAGTTGAACTAAACGCTGAGCAAATTTGTTATTTAAGGTGATCCCTAATTTACCGACAGGAATCCCGAGCTTTGCTTTCTCGGAGCCAATGCGAATATCACAGGCTAATGCAAGCTCTAAGCCAGCACCCATCGCTGGGCCATTGATGACGCCGATTGTTGGAATTGGTAAACGCTCAATAGTGGAGATCGTTTTTTCCATATGTACAAAGGCTTCTTCGGCTTTCTCAAGGGAAATGGCGTTAAATTCTTTAATATCAGAGCCAGCAGTAAAGTTTTCGCCAGAGCCGCGTAAAATCAATACTTTATTTTTGGGATTATCTAATACTTTCAGGGCAATTTTGGCTAATTGATCCCACATATTTGCTGTTAGTGCGTTTTTAGCCTGTGGGCGATGAATCGTAATAATCGCTAGACCAGCTGTTTCTTGATAAATAATTTTTGCATCCTCTGCCTCAAGTCGAGTTGTTTTTACTTGCATACTAGAAAAGCCCCCTATAGTTAAAAGTTGTTAAACTTATTATATAACACAAATGGCAATAAACACTAAATTATACGAATTTTCATGTAAATCAGCCGTGTTTTACAAGAATAAGGTCATTTTAAAGAAATTGTACTACAACAGAGTAAGGGAAATTGCTATTGTAAGAAAACAAAAGATGTGAGACACTGCTCTAGGAACATTTGTTTCTTCATTGTAAAAGAAGCATTTGAACACTTGAAGCGGGATAGCGTAACAATAATACAGATTATCCGACACTATTGTTTATATAAATAAATAAAACGTACGCACCCAAAATATAGTAAACTATAATTAAAATACGCACAGTTAACAAGGAGGGTGCAAGATGGTCACACTGGAGAAGGCATGGAACAGCTATTTATTACTTTTAAACTCTTTAAAGAAAAGTGCAGCTACCAAAAAGCAATACAATATCGATGGACAGCAATTTTTAGCGTTTGCTCATGAGAAAAACTACTCGTATGTGGATCATCATTTAAAGGAATTGTTATTTACGTATAGCAATCATTTGAAGGAAACGTACACAAATGTCAACACATTTAATCATAAAATTGCTACATTACGAGGCTTTGTAGACTTTGTCTTTTTAAGAGAATGGGTTGAGCATTTTGATTACGAGAGCATTTTACAGCCAAAAAAGAGGCAAAAAGAGGCGTTAAAAGTACTGACAAAGAAGCAATTGATGCAAATTGCAACTGTCTGGCCAACCTATTTTCAATACGCTAAAACAACGGAGCATGCGTGGCTAGCAAGACGTAATGGCTGCATTGTCCAAATGCTGATGGAAACAGGATGTAAGCCAGCAGAGCTTGTACGTATGAAGTGGTCTCATATGACCATCGACTCTTCCTTAATCTATATTTCAAACCACAACGGACGTAGAGAAATAAAGCTTTCTCCGATCTTAATGGACATGCTAACACATTATAAAGAGGCAACAGAGGAATTACATGAACAAAAGGTGGGAGAATGGATTTGGGTTAGCGAGGCTAGTCAATCAAAATCCATCACGACGAAAACAATTGAGCGAATTTTCCAAACGATGTCTAAGGATATCGGAACGAATGTTAGAGCAACAGATTTGCGCTACACTGTCATGCAAAAGGCTTTTCAAAGTGAAAAAACAATCGAAAATATTCAGGAAAAAATGGGGTATGTACGAAAATGGGTGCTTACTGAAAGACATGGACGTTTTGAATAAAGATGGATAGTTTTTTCGTTTGTCTTGAATTGTTATTAAGTGGGTACAAAATATAAATAACAATGGATAATATGCACACACTTATTAAAATCTATTCATAATGGAATTGGCACTTGCACTAGAGAAAAACTAAGGAGACATGAATATATGAAAAACCTTGAAGATTTAATAAATGCAATTATTAATGAGTCAATACTAAGGGAAAAAACGTATACATATTTAATTTTAGGGACTAAGAATTCATTTACGAGCGGATATTTTACTATTGATAATAATGAAGCATCATATGATGGTGACATTACGATTGCACTTTTTAATAAGTATGTCAGCGAGATTGAGACTTTTATGCAGGGGCAGGGCGTTCTTTGTATCAAAGTAGATGCGGGTATATTGGCTGAGCATTGCTTGGTAAAAGATATGAACCCTGAACTATTTGATATGGATGTTTTTGAGTTACTTAATTATCAAAGGTACGGTTTGGAACCTATGGAGAGGGAAAGAAAAGATGTTTTGCAGAAATCGTTACGGGCAGAAAAAATTAAAATTACATTAGTCTTTGCATGTTATATGAATGATATGGACCGAATTAGAGAGTTAGTTTTCCGTGCAAAAAAGTCTGATTTGGATAAGATCTTGGAATATCGGGGCACTCCATTACAGTTTTGCAGTATGCACAATAATGTTGAGGCATTTCGATTATTAGCCGAAAGAGGCGCAAACATAGGTAAACGAGCTCTCACACAAACACCTCTTGAAATTGCTTTTAAATATTCAAGCGATATTGTTAATTATATTCATTCGGAATATCCAGATATTTATGAGAAGGAGGTAATAAAGAAAGGTTTTAATATCGCTCTTCATTGTCAAGATGTAGTTCTACTAGAAGACATTTTAAAATTAGGCTGCGACATGGACCAGGAAAGAAAGCCATTCCCTCCACTGCACAACTTTGCGGATACTAATAACGTTATCGGAATTAAATTCCTTCTGGATCGTGGAGCTAATATTGAATGCAGGAATCAGTATAAACAAACAGCGCTGCACAGGGCAATTAAGGCTAGAAATACTGCTGCTGTTCAAATGCTATTAAAATACGGCGCGGACATTTATGCTAAAGATAACGAAGGAAAAACAGCTTTGGATTTAGCGGAAACTTGTGAAAATGAAGATATTTTACATTTTATAGAAAAATAGCCGTGGAGATGTACGAGGACGATCTTATTATAAGGCAAAGTTACAGCAATTCTTATGAAAGTAAATGAGCTGAGTAATCAAGTTGAACTACGTATACAACTGATTTAACTTCAAATGTAACCAATACAAAGCTACACGATTAATGAAACATTAATTTGAGAGGTTATGGGGAATTTTACTAGTATTTATACAGTAGAATTAATCGATGGTGTATTCTATATAACTGCATTAACCCTGTAATAGTAATGTATAAAAAACCACACATAGACTAGTCACGGAGAACCGTATCACAAATATATGCGACCCTTTTTTAGATTTAATGAGTGAAGGAAATAAAGGTGGTTAGTAGTGGTGGGATGGATAAAAGGTTGTATTAAAGAACCATAGACCGTACCACACAGCGAAATATAGCATGTTTACAGGGAAATAGCTAATGTATGATTAGATAAGATTATTTATATAATAAGGAGGAAATTTAATTATGGATTTATTGCACCCTATATTCGGAGAGTTAGAGTTAAATGAATTTGAAGAATACGAAGCAATTAGACTTACAAAGTTTTCAGGATTAGAAAAAGAAGTGAAAATAACTTTTGATGATGAAATCAACGAAGAACATTGTCAAGCATATCAATCTTTTATAGAAAATTTAGATAGAATAACTCCGGATATAATACAGTCTATCATTGAATATCAGAATGAATGTCATGATTACACTAACTATACAGCGAGTTTTAAATATTTCGAAAATACTAATGATGTCTTAGAAAATACCGAACTTTTTGAAATTGCTCTTCAAACCGAACTTCATGGAGTAGTTACGGACTCAAACCTCTATCATAAAGTAATGAAAGAAGAACTAAATGGCACGGAAGAAGAAAGATACTTAGTGCTATTGTTTGAAGCAAAATGGGTAAATGATGATTATCGCATCTTAAGTGTTGCTTTGGCGAATGAAAAAGTGATTTATGTGACAGATGAAAATATTACAGTTTAATTTGGAGATTATGAGCATAATACGAAGTTTATAAATTCCAGCTTATATCACAGAAACTATATAATAAATGTTTTGAATCATCTTATAAATTTACATTATACAGAAATAAAAAGAGTAATAGGATAAGTCTTTCGCTGGAATAGGGATATCTTTATCAGAACATCTGATAAGGAGATTTACATAGGATTAAAACCCAAAACGATAGATCTTAATAAAACCCTTGATTCTTCTACTTAGCGTAGAAAAATCAGGGGTTTTAATTTAAAACACTGCACACATTGTTACAAATGATTCACTGCTTTAACGCTCACTTTAACTGTTAAATCATGTTTTCCACCTGAATAAACACCTTCAACCGGGCTTATATCAGAATAATCACGGCCAATGCATAAAATAATGTGATTTTCTAATACTTCTACATTATTGGTTGGATCCAGACCAATCCAACCGATTCCTGGTATCATGACTTCTACCCAAGCATGGGTTGCAATATCTCCGATTAAGGCGGAGTTTTCGTCAACGTATAAATAACCGCTAACATAGCGAGCTGGAATTCCTTTTGCTCTTAATATCGCAAGCATGACATGTGTGAAATCCTGACAAACACCTCGCTTAAGGGCAAAGGCTTGACTTGCAGTTGTCGTAACGTCGGTCGCACCAGGATTATATTCAAATGTTGAGTATAAATATTGCATTAAATTTAACGAAAATAGCACAGGATTTTCAGCATGGCCAATCGCATGATAAACTTCCTCTAACTGATTTTCTGTCATATACGTAAAATGTGTAGACTTTAAATAGGGCAAATAATGCTCATAAAATAGCTGAGAGTGAAAAATCGTCTGCATCTCGGGTGAATATTGAATGCGATGAATAAAGGGTGCACGTTGAATGCTGACAATAGATGTCGTTTGAATTTCTAGCTCTTGGTGCTGCTCAGGTATATAAAAAGTGCCAACCGTATTGCCCCAAATATCTGTATGCTCACGCGTTAAAGATGAAGGTGTAATGGCAATTCGATAGGATAATAAGCGCTGGCGCTCATCGCCTCTTGGCTTCAAGCGGATTGTATTTAAGCTTTGATCGACTTCAGACTCATATTGAAAGATATTAGTATGTTGAATTTCAAATTTCATTGTGTCCGTTTCCTTTTGATTACTGACTTGCTTGTTGAAAGGGAGCTGAGGTTGATTCCTTTCAAGGTTGTACGCTGGGTTCATATAAATGATAAATTGTAGCAAATGTATTTCCAAAATCAATACATTGACACAATCTTTCCTCCATTAGCAGAATAGTTTCCTCTAAGGTAATATTCCATAAGTCCACATTCATCATGGCAAATAATAAACTTTTTAATGGGGTATGAAGCTCTAAAAATCTTGCTGAAAGAGGATCGTTTTCTAAACAACTAAACGATTCTTCAAATTTTTGTAAGCAAAACATCACTGAACGTGGGAAATGCTTATCCTGTAATAAATATTGAATGACACAAAGTAAATTTGTTTGGCGGTGCTTCCGCGAATAAGCCTCCGTTGCCTCTGATAAATCGAGTAAAAACGTTCCGTCCGCTTCAATTAGGGAGATGGCTACCTCCTTATGTTGCTCCAGTACAATTAAAGCCATACGAATCGTCTTTTCAGCTCGTTCTAACCATTTTCCAACTTGTATGAAATAAAAAGGTAAATCTCGATCCATCGAGCCTTCGATAAGCCCTGTAACCGTCAACGAAGTCTTTCGAATATTTTGTAAAAAAGAGTTCAGTACGATAAGTGGAATTGGTCTTTCACGTCCGATTATTTCTTGCTGTAAAGATAAATAAAAGGCATTTTGCAATTCCCAAAGCTCAATCGGGATGCTATCACGAGTGACACGTGCATTTTCCCTAACCGCACGTAAAGTAGCATGAAGGGCGTTACAGTTCTTTTCAGAAAAGAGTAGATAGTCGATAAGTGGATTAACTCGAATGGATTCATAAAAGGTCAAGTATTCTTCCTTCGAGGCACAAATATTCAACACCGCTTCCCAATGGTCGATGTATTCATTTTCTTTACCAGATTGCTCCAACATATTCAACAGCTGTACTTGTAATATATGTGCATTCGTTTGTGTTCGTTCACTATATCTTGCCATCCAGTATAGTGCATCGGCTACTCGACTTAGCATACTGTAATTCCTCCTTTAATATCCATGTATCTTTTGCTCCTCCACCCTGTGATGAATTCACGACTAAAGATCCTTCTTTCAGTGCCACACGAGATAAACCGCCAGGAAGCACATAAATATCCTCACCCTTCATCACATATACACGCAAATCGACATGGCAAGGGTACAATCTTCCATCCTGGAAAGCAGGTGCTCTTGACAAGTTAATCGTCGGTTGTGCAATGTATTGACACGGGTTTTCTATAATTTTTTCTTTAAATATCGCAATTTCTTCATCGCTTGCATGTGGACCAATTAGCATATCATAGCCACCAGAGGCACTAACATTTTTTATGACAAGCTCTTTCATATGCTCAAGAACCCATTCACGCTGTCTGTCATCATCAAGATGATAAGTCTTCACATTACGTAAAATAGGCTCCTCATTTAAATAGTAGCGAATCATATCCGGCACATAGGTATACATCGCTTTATCATCGGCAACACCGTTACCAACAGCATTTAAAATAGCTATATTTCCAGCTTTATAAGCATCCATGATATGAGGTACTCCAAGTAAAGAATCTTCACGGAAAACAACAGGATCTAAGAAATCATCATCAATTCGACGATAAATAATATCAATTTGCTCTAGACCATAAATTGTCTTCATATACACCTTATTATTTTGAACAACTAAATCACGACCCTCGACAAGCTGAATATTGAGCTGCTGTGCTAAGAAAACATGATCATAATATGCTGAATTATACATACCTGCAGTTAATAGAACAGCCTTAGGTTCTACACCTAGCTCCATACAGGGTGGCCGATGAGAAAGGAGTGCCTTCTTCATAAAGGCCATTTGTTTGTCAAGTGACTGGATGGTATGTTTAGAGAAAAATTCAGGATACACTTCCTTCATGACATATCGATTTTGAAAGACATAAGAAATACCTGAAGGATTACGTAAATTATCCTCTAACACGTAATAAATACCGTTTTCATCACGAATTAAATCAATGCCAGCTAAAAAAATATGATTATCGATCGGTACTTTTACACCAACCATTTCTTTATAATAGTACGGATTGTTCTCAATCAATCGTTTCGGAATAAGCCCATCCTGAAAAATGGACTGTTTATGATAGACATCCTGTAAAAAGCAATTTAAAGCTTTCACACGTTGCTTCATACCAGCTTCAATTACTTCCCACTGTTCATGTGGGATAATAATAGGGATAAAATCAAAGGGCATAGTCCGCTCTGTGCCACCTTGTGCTCCGTATACGGTAAATGTAATGCCTTGTCTCAGGAAGCTTGATTGTGCTTGCTGGTATTTTTCATTTAATTGTTCCTTCGAGAATGCATTGAGCTTATGGTGGAAAGACCGATAATGAGGCTTCGGTTGATTGCCATCTAACATTTCATCAAAAAACAAACCAGATTCATAGAATTTCATCATATGGATCGCCCTCCGAATTTAAGTAGTAGAGAAAACGTGTTAAACTAAATATGAATCAATTTCGCCTTGGCGTAATTGAGTCCGGATTTTGAATTGTGCTCGCACCAATTTTATTCCTTTCAAAATCCGTGTCATCCGCCAAAGGCTTTATCTTCCTTTAGTTGGTGTAGAGCACCAATTGAGAAGGAACCACATCTGCATTCATCTCACCACTTTTAAAGGAATGAAGATAAATACATAAAAGGAGCTTTAAAAAATGACAATCATTAATTTAATGCAAGCTTATGAGTTAGACAAGCTTTCAAAATTAGGTTTAACTGATGAGGAAATTGTACACACATTGCATACAGGGGATGTATCAGTCTGGCAGGAAAAAGTACCAAACTATGAATTTTCCGAAACAATGGCACTTTATCAAGAAGGAGAACAAACGTTCTTGGACGCTCTGCATGGTAACTATCGTATCAAATATGTAACTTTGCCAGGCATTCAGCGTTTACTGTATCTTCGTTTTCAATTAGAAGAAGGTAAGGATTATCAATTATTAGAAACAGGTATCCAGCATTTAACTTGTAGTGAGGAAAATATCGCGAATCTTCAACAAATGCTATCAACAAACTGGTCTCTAGAAAAACAAGTAGATGGGACATATAGTATTTTTGTTAAGTAATTCGCTTTCGCACAGATAAATAATGCCTCTGAATCAATAAAAACCAGATAATTCCATGCGCATTGTGAGACAAATCGACACGTATAGTTACCCATCTTTTCTTTTTTCGAATCGTCTCACAGGATTTAAGTACACTAGATTTAAATATTCATTTTTTCTGCACTTTATGCCTAAAAATTGAAACTTTCATTAAAACTTTAAAAAAAGATGATTTTCTTTCTAAAAGAGAATCATCTTTTTTACTTTTCACAGCAAGAACGTTTGTTCTGATTTTCGAAAAAAGGGCATTTTTTTCACTATAAAGTTCCCAAATTTATATTTGGGAACGTTTTTCGTGGTAAAATAGAGCAAATAGAGGTGATTTTATGGAAAAGACTAAACTTCCTAAAATAATGAGGGACTTCCTTGTCTATTTAACGACGATTAAAGGGAAGTCTCAGCGCACAAGAAAAGAATACGAATATGATTTGACATTATTCTTCCGTTTTTACATAGCAATCCAAAATGATCATGACATAGCAGATATAACGAAAATAGATATTTCTACAATTACAATAAAAGAAATCAGAGAGATTACACTGGAGGATCTTTATTTATTTATGGAGTATTGTGAAGTGCAGCGTGGAAATTCTGCATCTGCGAGAGCACGAAAGGTTGCAACGTTAAAATCATATTTTAAATACCTTAAAGGGAAACGCCGACTTCTTGAGGAAAATCCCGCTGATGAATTAGAGACACCAAAGATTGGACGAAAAAGACCTATCTATATGAATCTTGAAGAAGCCACTCAATTTATCGATGGTATCCAGCCAAATCGTGCATCTCCAAGAAATTATTGTATGATGATGTTTTTCTTAAATTTAGGAATTCGTGTAACAGAGCTTTGTCAGCTACAAAGGTCATCTATACAAGGGCGCTACTTAACTGTTGTTGGTAAAGGTAATAAAGAACGGACAGTTTACTTGAATGATAGTTGTATGCAGGCGCTTGCAGACTATGAAAATAGTGGAAAGACAACGTATAAAGGTGATGGCGAGGAGCCCCTTTTTGTCTCCCAAAAGGGAACACGCTTTACACGTCAAACCGTTGCGAAAATTGTTAAACAAATTAATCAGCAATCCGGACTTCAAAAAGAACGACTGACACCTCATAAATTACGACACACATCCGCTACAATGATGTATAAATCAGGGGCAGATATTCGAAGTCTTCAGCATATACTTGGCCATTCAAGTGTTGCAACGACACAAATCTACACACATATTGAGGATGAAGAGCTACAACATGTACTCGAAAATAATCCATTCAATATTGTGCGAGAAAGATAATTTTAAAGGAGATTTATATAATCGAAGAGAATACTTTACATTGTATAGAACATATACAGAATAAGAACCAAAACTTTTGGTGAGGAGAGTAGTGTATGAATCAATTAATAAATGATCATCTGTGTAAAACGAGAAATATTTTAGTTAAGGAAATTGAGTTATTAAGTGACAGTCAATTGAATGATAAGCCTGATTTAAGAAGCTGGAGTATAGCCCAAATTTGCCATCACCTAGCTTTAGTAGAAGCGTCTACAGTAAAGGCGATTGCATGGGGATTAAAACAAGAAGATAGTAAGCAAACGGAACGCAAAAATGTTCAACTTATCGTAGATCGAACAAAGAAAATAACAGCTCCAAAAATTGTTGAACCAGCTGAAGACTTCGTTACAGTTCAGCAAATAATGGAGATGCTTAACGATTCGAGAAAAAAATTAACAACTTTCCTTGATACAATTGAAGATAAATCCATATTAGCAGAAAAATCCGTGAAACATCCTGCTCTAGGTGAACTACCTCTGGATCAATGGCTTGAACAAATTTATTTACACGAGCAACGACATATAGTGCAAATATTAGAAATCAAAATGTGTTTAGAGGTTGAGCATTAACGGAATCGCAGGTGACAGAATACAAAGAAAAACAAGACTGTTGTTAAAGAAATTATACTAGAAATCAAAAATTCAATCGTCATAGAAATAGTCTGGAACATGTTAATGATTTTTCCGAAAATGATAATTCGATTATTAGGGTAACGTCAGGAAAATGCGGATTTACAATGTTAAGGAAATACCAATATTAAAAAGCCAATTTCTCAGTATTAATATAAAGAAATTAGGCTTTTTTTCGTTGCCCCGTTATAGATCTTTAAATTTAAATAGATCTTGTGTACTACAAATGATTCGAATTAAGTCTGTAACCTAAATGATGTAATCTTCCTGTAAATTCTCTAACAATTTTGAAGTTGCTCGCGATCCGTTGCGCTCCTGAAACATCCTCTTCATATATAATATCCATTCCGATCTCATTCAGCTGCTGAAAATTGCCTTGAAGGATTCTGGCTAATCGAACTGACACGAATATGCCGTTTTACGGCATATTATTCCCTTATTTTTGAGTCAAGTCTTGTGAGATTCTCTTAACTATGTTTTTATCAGTCTACTGTACTTGGTTCAAGATAGTACACTCTCTTGAGATAAGAATGAACTAGAAAAAAAATAATCGTACCTTATCCTTTTGTTCTTGGATACAATAGGCTTTCTAAAAGTTGGAGAAAGTGTCACAAAGTATAGCGCCCATTCGTTATAAAGAGTGAGAGGAGGAATTACATGAAAGTTACAAACAAGGATTATAAAAAAATGGAAGAACTATACGAGTTGTATGAACAAAAAATTTATTATGTGGCCTATCCTATTTTAAATAATATTCAGCAGGCTGAAGATATTGTTCAAGAGACGTTTATTACTCTCTATCAGAATCTTGAAAAGGTCTGCAACTTGAACACCCAAGAGCTTAAACGCTACATATTGAGAATTGCGAAAAACAAAACGATCGATAGCTACCGAAAAAATAAACGACATAAAATCTTTTTAGAAGAATATCAAAAAGAGTCGCCAGAAGTAGTAGATGAAAGTATTGAAGAGTGGGAACAGCATTTAATGTGTGAGGTTCAAATTGATACATTGCTAACAGAGTTAAATGATTCATACAGACAGGTTTTTAAGTACAAAGTCTTTTATAACTTAACTTATCAGGAAATTTCAAATCTGATGGGAATGACTGAGGTAAATGTCCGCAAGCAATTTGAACGTGCTCGAAAACAAGTACAAAATATTATAGGAGGTATAGAAAATGACGAATTCAAAGAACTCCAAAAAAATGGATGACTTAGTTGAAAAAATTGCTTTAGATGATTTTGATAGACTGGATGAACATCATGAATTTTCAGATACTTACAAGCATAAAAAGAAATTGTTTATGGAAGAAATTAAGATGAAAGGCGGACAACCACAAGCAAAACGTAAAAAGAATCGAATTTTAATCGTTGCTGCCTGCTTAATGATTGGCATACCAACAACTGCTTTTGGCGCAGTGAAAGTCTATGATATGATTGTCCAAAAACAAAATTATGAAGTAAATGTTTCAGTGTCAAATAATGCCTCAAAAAAGAATGACAATTGGTATAAATTAAAAATGAATTATTTGCCGGAAAATATGGTAGAAATCGAAAATGCTCCTATGAAATATTCATTTAAAGATAACTACGCAAAGGGTGGATTTTCATTCTTTCTTTCGAGAGTAGGTGAAAATTCAAATTTTCAAACTTTATACTCAAAAAGCTACGAAGAAAAAGAGATAAATGGTAGGAAAGCAGTGATTGTCAATAAAGACACTGGAGATAAAAGTATTATGTTTGACAGACAGGTCTATCTTTTATTTGAAGAAGAGGGGATTATGCTAGAAAGTACTGTTGGAGTCGATGTAAGTGAAGAGCAAATGATGAAAGTCATGGAGAACATTTCACTTGAGCCCACATCAAAAGAGCTGGCATCATATATAGCAGATTATGATGATGCTCTTTTTAGCGAAGAGAATGAACCAACAGAATCAATCGTTATTCCTTTGAAAAAAGACAGCAAACAACTATTTAGTGTAGGAGAAAAGATTCCAGTAACTATAGATCAAATAAGCAGATTAGACAGCCTCGAATTTGTTATAGAAAAAGTTGAAGTCTTTGATTCAATCAAAGATTTTAAACAAGATAACTTTAATGAATCAGCACTAGGAATACTAAGTGAGAATCAGGCTTTAGATCAGAAAAAGAAATTGTTACCGTATAGACGAGATGTATATAAAGTTGGAAATGGTAAAGAATCAATTGACGAATTAGTAGATTCACAATTAGTTAATCCTAAATTTGTCTACCTGACAACAACAGTGAAAAATATTGGTAAACAGGCAATAGAAGAACTCTATATGAATCCATTCATGCAAGTGCTTAAATATGAAAATAATGCATGGAACTATGCTGTAGAAGATGGAATTGACGAAAAAAGTATTATGTGGGGCGAGGTTGATTATCTAGCACCGCACGGGAAGGGAAAAGATTTTTACAATATTGGCAGTATCCTACCCGGACAAACGATGAAAGTTCACTTAGGTTATTTTGTAGACGAGGATAAACTGGATTCAATATTCCTTGATGCTTTCAATTACAGTGGGTTTGGTGATTATGAAAACATGAATGAGAAAGATCGTTTGTGGATTGATATTCGTAAATAGTAAAAACGATAGGAACAAATAGATAAAAAAGGTTGCTAATATTTAGCAGCTTTTTTTAGTAGAAAGAATTTTTATAAATTAATCCAATTTATCTCCAACAGCAACAAATTACTGAAATGAGACGGTACTGGATGAAAATTGCAAGAGGTAAAGAATTGCTTACATCGGAACAACGACAGGCTCTTATGCAAATTCCTAAAGATGAGCGGGGTCCAGGAACCTACTACACTTTTTCTAAACGAGGAGAGAAAAAACGATCTCCGGTATCCCAATTCGCAATAAACTCATATCAAAAGCATCCCAAATTCAATCATACATTGTATGTTGAAACAAATCGGTGCATCTCCATCTTGAAGGGTCCAATTTCTCAGTATTACTTTAGAGAAATTGGCTTTTTTTATTGAAACAACCACTTGACGAAAGAAACAATCTGTTATATATTAAATAAAAATAATAACAACTGTTATAAAACAGTTTAATTCAGGGAGGAATTCTAATGTCAAAGTATCGTGATGGTTATGATTTTTATTGTGAAATGTGTGAGCGCTATGGTTTAGAACCAATTTCATTCCGCTATTATGTGTTACAGTTATCACAGCAGCAACTTTCAGCTTACAACATGCAAGCAAAACAATTAGGTATTTAATAGTTATTGTTATTAAAGGATGTGGTTATTACGGACGCCGACGTGAATATTTTATAAAAAGCCCAGCCATACTAACTTAAATGGACTGGGCTTTTGTATATTTGATAGAAATATCAGACAATTCGTTGACAGAATTAACTATCTGTTATATATTATTTAAAAATATAAATTCTGTTATATAACAAAGGAGTGAGATACATATGTCACACTATAAAGCTGGTTACGAATTTTATCTTCATTCAATCCACCTTTAAAGGTGTGTGATGAATGAGGATGTGGTTCCTTTGCAGTTGGTCTCCAAATGAAGATAAAGCCTCTGGCGGATGTCATGGATTTTGAAAGGAATGAATTGTGCTAGCACAATTCAAAATCCAGAGGCAATTACGCCAAGGCGAAATTGATTTAGAGATATGCGAGCAATTTGATTTAGAACCCATTAATTTCTATTATTATGTCAATCAATTATCGCAAGAACAATTAGAGTATTATAACGAGGCTGCACAAATGAAAGGAAGTTATTAGTATGACAGATTATCGAGAAGGCTATGAATTTTATCGACAAATATGTGAGAAACACGATTTAGAGCCAATAAATTTTCACTATTACATTTTAAACTTATCTCATGAGCAATTAAATGCTTACAATGAACGAGCCAAAACATTTGGAGGTCCAATAGAATATGAAGTCTCTTAACTTATAAAATGCCTTACTGCCAGTATGTGACAGTAAGGCATTTTTGTTAGTTTTCGCAAAGAAATTATTCAAGCATCGTAAAAATACAGTAAAATTAAATATTCTAAAGATAAATAGGCTAATTATAATACGTACTATAGCACTAAAGTAATTAAAGTCTTTAAAAACGGGTTTTTTTAGTGAGTTAAAAGACCTCATTTTTTGTCCTTTTTATTGAAAATCCTCAAATGTATATTTGAATGTTTTGATATTTGGGTTGAATTAACTGCTTTTCTCAGACTATAATTAAATTACAGAAAAAAAGGCGATATCCTACAACTATATACCTCGCTAAAATATAAAGCAAAAGTACTAAACTCTTCTTATATTAATGAATGGAGAATGACAATGATGAATATCACGCCTAGTAATATCAATCAAGTTACCTACAGTCTAAAAGAATTACAAGATATTTTTTCAGCGATGAACAGTTCAATCATCGTAGCGATTACAGATCGAACTGGGAAAATCACGTTTGTTAATGATCATTTTTGCAAGATTTCTAAATATACTCGTGAAGAATTATTAGGGCAGGATCACCGTTTACTCAATTCAGGATTTCATCCAAAATCTTTCTTTAGAGAGATGTGGAAAACTATAGGTAAGGGTGAAATGTGGAATGGCGAGGTATGCAATCGCGCAAAGGACGGCGGTCTTTATTGGGTGAAGACAACGATCTTTCCTTTTCTTGATGACTTTGGTAAACCGTATCAATATATTGCTATACGGGTCGATATTACCGCACAA
>Ga0209676_1001412_pt1 | contig 23058 bp, 16 predicted proteins | sample AraplaCvi_mLB_r2_FD_184282 | JGI IMG/M metagenome (GOLD analysis project Ga0209676, IMG submission 184282) | Arabidopsis root microbial communities from North Carolina, USA - plate scrape MF_Cvi_mLB_r2 (SPAdes) (version 2) | ecosystem: Host-associated > Plants > Roots > Endosphere | place: USA... | reverse complement strand
GACAAGGAAATGGTCATGCCGGGTGACAACGTGTCGATCACCGTCAAGCTGATCGCCCCGATCGCCATGGAAGAAGGCCTGCGCTTCGCAATCCGCGAAGGTGGTCGTACCGTCGGCGCCGGCGTTGTGGCAAAGATCCTCGACTAAGCAATTGGTCGAACTGGCGAACGCGATACCAACCTGTCGCGTTCGTTTGCCAGAGGGGTTGGCGTGAAGCCGGCCCCAAAGTTGTTTTAGGGGTATAGCTCAACTGGCAGAGCGTCGGTCTCCAAAACCGAAGGTTGGGGGTTCGATTCCCTCTGCCCCTGCCAAATCAATCAGCCGCGTCGCGAGGAAGACTCGTGACGCGGCTTAGTCTCGTTTGCGAAACATGGCTAATCCCAATGTCGAAACCGTAGGCGCCTCGAGCGGCAAGTGGATGCTCGTCGCTGCGGTGCTCCTGGTGGTTGCCGGAGTCATCGGTTTCTACGCGCTGGCTCAGCAGCCGTCGTACGTACGTGGCGCCGCGCTTTTTGCCGGCCTCGCCCTGGGCGTCGTCGTGGCGCTGGTCTCCGCGCCGGGCAAGGACTTTGTGGGATTCGCGCGTGAATCGTACCGGGAAGTTCGCAAGGTCGTTTGGCCGACGCGCAAGGAAGCCGGTCAGATGACGGGCCTCGTGTTTGCCTTTGTGGTGATCATGGCGCTGTTCCTGTGGTCGGCCGACAAGCTCATCGAATGGGTGATCTTCTCCCTTGTCCTGGGCTGGAAATAAGAGGTAGCACATGACGGATAACGCTCAGCAGGAAACCACGGCCGCAGAATCGCCTTCGTCGAAGAAGCGCTGGTACGTGGTGCACGCCTACTCCGGCATGGAAAAGAGCGTGCAGCGCGCGCTGCAGGAGCGCATCGAGCGCGCCGAGATGCAAGACAAGTTCGGTCGCATCCTGGTGCCTTCGGAAGAAGTTGTAGAAATCAAGGGCGGTCACAAGTCGGTGACCGAGCGTCGTTTCTTCCCCGGCTACGTCCTGGTGGAAATGGAAATGACCGACGAAACCTGGCACCTGGTGAAGAACACCAGCAAGGTGACCGGCTTCGTGGGCGGTGCACGCAACCGTCCGAGCCCGATTTCCCAGCGGGAAGTCGACAAGATCATGACCCAGATGCAGGAAGGGGTCGAGAAGCCGCGTCCCAAGACGCTGTTCGAAGTGGGCGAAATGGTGCGCGTCAAGGACGGCCCGTTCACCGACTTCAACGGCAACGTCGAAGAAGTGAACTACGAAAAATCTCGCTTGCGCGTGACGGTCACGATCTTCGGGCGCGCAACCCCGGTCGAGCTCGAGTTCGGGCAGGTCGAAAAGGTTTAAGGATTTTCTCCGCTGCGGCCCGCAAGGGTAGCGACGGCGAATAGGGCGGCCGCAAGGCCGGCCCGAAGAGGAGCGTGAGGTCATGCCCCGGCATGGCGATAGCGCGTTACGACTCAACAGGATCTGATTTCCGCAACAGGAACGGATCCGGATTGGAGTAAAGATGGCCAAGAAGATCATTGGCTTTATCAAGCTGCAGATTCCGGCTGGTAAGGCAAATCCCTCCCCGCCCGTTGGTCCCGCACTGGGTCAGCGTGGTCTGAACATCATGGAGTTCTGCAAGGCGTTCAACGCCCAGACCCAGGGTATGGAACCCGGTCTGCCGGTGCCGGTGGTGATTACCGCCTTCGCCGACAAGAGCTTCACGTTCGTGATGAAGTCGCCGCCGGCGACCGTGCTGATCAAGAAGGCAGCAGGCATCACCAAGGGTTCGCCGAAGCCCCATACCGACAAGGTTGGCAAGATTACCCGCGCCCAGGCTGAAGAAATCGCCAAGGCCAAGAACGCTGACCTCACCGCCGCCGACCTCGACGCCGCCGTGCGTACGATCGCTGGTTCGGCGCGTTCGATGGGCATCACCGTGGAGGGTCTGTAAATGGCTAAGGTTTCGAAGCGCGTCGCCGCCAACAAGGCGAAGATCGAGCGTACCAAGTTTTACCCGATCGACGAGGCCCTGGGCCTGGTGAAGAGCTGCGCCTCGGCGAAGTTCGACGAGTCGATCGACGTGTCCGTGCAACTGGGCATCGATGCCAAGAAGTCGGACCAGGTTGTTCGCGGTTCCGTCGTGCTGCCGGCTGGTACCGGCAAGAGCGTCCGTGTGGCCGTGTTCGCCCAGGGCGAAAAGGCCGAAGCCGCGAAGGCTGCTGGCGCCGAAGTGGTCGGCATGGAAGACCTGGCCGAGCAAGTCAAGGCCGGTAACCTGAACTTCGACGTCGTGATCGCTTCGCCGGACACGATGCGTATCGTCGGTACGCTGGGCCAGATCCTGGGTCCGCGCGGCCTGATGCCGAACCCGAAGGTTGGCACCGTGACGCCGGACGTGGCCCAGGCCGTGAAGAACGCCAAGGCTGGTCAGGTGCAATTCCGTGTCGACAAGGCCGGTATCATCCACGCCACCATCGGCCGCCGTTCGTTCGACGACGCCGCTCTGAAGAGCAACCTGAGCGCCCTCCTGGACGCCCTGGTCAAGGCCAAGCCGGCAACCAGCAAGGGTGTGTACCTGCGCAAGGTCGCCGTGTCGTCGACGATGGGTGTTGGTGTTCGCGTCGAACAGACGTCGCTGTCGGCCTGAGCTGACGGCAAACCTCTGACCGGATCCCGATAACACCGGCCAGGGCAAGAATTGAGGATCGTGGCAGTGCCGCGATCGTCGCAAGGCTTTGGGCAGTGGCATCAGCGGCGCGCATGGCGCGCGGCAGGTGCTGCTGGTTATCAAAGACCGCTGGTGTTCACACCGCCTCTGGCAGCGTGGACTTAATCGGTCGGCACATGCGGGGCTTGCCCCGATGGCAGCCGGCCCGCCAGCGCAGATGGCGCACCCGAAGGGATTGATGACGCCGGAGCAATCCGGTGAATTCGGGCCAATCGGACGCCGTTCGTTTGGACTGATGCGCCGTTTGGCGGGCAACCGTCGAATACGCATCGTTTTGGAGCTTAACCGTGCCACTCAATATTGAAGATAAGAAGGCCGTCGTTGCTGAGGTCTCGGCGCAAGTCGCCAAGGCCCAGACCATCGTCGTGGCCGAATATCGCGGCATTGCGGTTGGCGATCTGACCAAGCTGCGTGCCAACGCTCGTCAGCAAGGCGTGTACCTGCGCGTTCTGAAGAACACGCTGGCTCGCCGTGCCGTCGAAGGTACGCCGTTTGCAGCCCTCGCAGAGCAGATGACCGGTCCGCTGATCTACGGTATTTCCGAAGATGCAGTGGCCTCGGCCAAGGTTCTGAACGACTTTGCCAAGACCAACGACAAGCTGGTCCTGCGCGCCGGGTCGTACGACGGCAAGGTGCTCGACGCTGGTGCCGTCAAGGCCCTGGCTTCGATCCCGAGCCGCGAAGAACTGATCTCGCAGCTGCTTGGCGTGATGCAGGCGCCGGTGTCGGGCTTCGCCCGCCTGCTGGCCGCACTGGCTGCCAAGAACGCCGAAGGCGCTCCCGCGGAAGCGGAAGCCCCGGCCGCCTGAGCTGCCGCATAGACAGATCGCAATACCGATCCCGAATCAAATCTAGTAGGAGTAATCCAAATGGCAATCACTAAAGACGACATCCTGGAAGCCGTTGGCGCGATGTCCGTGATGGAACTGAACGACCTGGTCAAGGCGTTCGAAGAGAAGTTTGGCGTGTCGGCTGCTGCCATGGCTGTGGCTGCTGCCCCGGGCGCTGGCGGTGCTGCCGCTGCTGAAGAAAAGACCGAGTTCAACGTGATCCTGGCCGAAGTCGGCGCCAACAAGGTTGGCGTGATCAAGGCCGTGCGCGAAATCACCGGTCTGGGCCTGAAGGAAGCCAAGGACCTGGTCGATGGCGCACCGAAGCCCGTGAAGGAAGGCGTGGACAAGGCCGCTGCCGACGAAGCCAAGAAGAAGCTGGAAGACGCCGGCGCCAAGGTCGACGTCAAGTAAGTGGTACCGCGCGTGCCTCTGTGGCGCGCGGCAGGGGCTGGCAAAGGGAATTTCCCGGCGCCAGCCTTTTTGCGCTTCTACGGAGGTGCTCGATCCGGCACCCGCGGAGAGGCGCAAACCGGCCCGGATGGGTGAAATGTGAATTAAGCTATGCTTGGCAGGCGATAATCCATCGCTGCCTCAGCAGAAGCCAAACATCAGTGGCACACTAGGTGGTTGCTGATGTTTGTCTTCTGAACCGACTGCAGAAGACAAGTTTGGTCGGGTGTCCCCCGGACGTGTGCAGGCATTGCGCCGTGCAATGACCACACCGTCCGCAGCGTGCGGGCACCGTCAGCCAGAGGTTGGTAGCGGCCAACCGCCAAATCCCCTCCCAGTCGCTGAACACCTCAGGTGCCGGCCAGGTCCAGCCAGCCCTGCGATGATTCGGAGATCCCATGGCGTACAGCTTCACCGAAAAGAAGCGCATTCGCAAATCCTTTGCGAAGCGCGCGACGGTTCATCAGGTTCCATTCCTGCTTGCCACACAGATTGAATCCTACACCCAGTTCTTGCAAGCGGAAACGCCGACCGCGCGTCGCAAAAGCGAGGGTCTGCAGGCCGCTTTCAACGCGATCTTCCCAATCTCCTCCCATAACGGGCTTGCCCGTATGGAGTTTGTCTCGTATCACCTGTCCAACCCGCCGTTCGACGTCAAGGAATGCCAGCAGCGTGGCCTGACGTTCCACTCGGCCCTGCGTGCCAAGGTTCGCCTGATCATCAACGATCGCGAAAATCCGGGCAAGGTGAAGGAAGTGAAGGAGCAGGAAGTCTACATGGGCGAAATCCCGCTCATGACGTCGACCGGTTCTTTCGTGATTAACGGCACCGAGCGTGTCATCGTTAGCCAGCTGCACCGTTCGCCGGGCGTGTTCTTCGAGCACGACAAGGGCAAGACGCACAGCTCGGGCAAGCTGCTGTTCTCGGCACGGATCATCCCGTACCGCGGCTCGTGGCTCGACTTCGAATTCGATCCGAAGGATATCCTGTACTTCCGCGTCGACCGCCGCCGCAAGATGCCGGTGACGATCCTGCTGAAGTCGATCGGCCTGACGCCGGAACAGATCCTGGCGCACTTCTTCGTGTTCGACAACTTCACGCTGCAAGGCGAAGGCGCACAACTGGAGTTCGTGCCCGAGCGTCTGCGCGGTGAAGTCGCGCGCTTCGACATCGCGGACAAGAACGGCCGCGTCGTCGTGGAGAAGGACAAGCGTATCAACGCCAAGCACATTCGTGACCTGGATTCCGCCGGCACCAAGCTGATCAGCGTGCCCGAGGACTACCTGCTGGGCCGCGTGCTGGCCAAGAACATCATCGACCCCGATACGGGCGAGGTGATTGCCAACGCCAACGACGAACTGACCGAGACGCTGCTGGAAAACCTGCGCGAAGCGGGTGTCAAGCAGATCCAGACGCTGTACACGAACGATCTCGACCAGGGTCCGTACATCTCGCAGACGCTGCGCGTGGACGATACCGCCGACCAGACGGCCGCGCGTATTGCCATCTACCGCATGATGCGTCCGGGCGAGCCGCCCACCGAGGACGCCGTGGAAGCCCTGTTCCAGCGCCTGTTCTACAGCGAAGAGTCGTACGACCTGTCGCGCGTTGGCCGCATGAAGGTCAACAGCCGTCTGTCGCGCCCGAGCGGCGAAGGCAGCATGGTGCTGCAGGACGAGGACATCCTCGAGACGATCAAGATCCTGGTGAACCTGCGTAACGGCAAGGGCGAAGTCGATGATATCGACCATCTGGGCAATCGTCGCGTGCGTTGCGTCGGCGAACTGGCCGAGAACCAGTTCCGCGCCGGCCTGTCGCGCGTGGAGCGTGCCGTCAAGGAACGCCTGGGCCAGGCCGAGACCGAGAACCTGATGCCGCACGACCTGATCAACTCGAAGCCGATTTCGTCGGCGATTCGCGAGTTCTTCGGTTCGTCGCAGCTGTCGCAGTTCATGGACCAGACCAACCCGCTGTCGGAAATCACCCACAAGCGCCGTGTTTCGGCCCTTGGCCCGGGTGGTCTGACGCGCGAGCGCGCCGGCTTTGAAGTGCGCGACGTGCACCCGACCCACTATGGCCGGGTGTGCCCGATCGAAACGCCGGAAGGCCCGAACATCGGTCTGATCAACTCGCTGGCACTGTACGCCCGCCTGAACGAATACGGCTTCCTGGAAACGCCGTACCGCAAGGTGGAAAACAGCAAGCTGACCGACCAGGTGGATTACCTGTCGGCCATCGAGGAAGGCAAGTACGTGGTGGCGCAGGCCAACGCGACCGTTGACGCCGACGGCAACCTGACCGACGAACTGGTGTCGGCACGTGAAGGTTCCGAGCGTGAAACGCGTATGGTCACGCCGGACCGCGTGCAGTACATCGACGTGGCGCCGTCGCAGATCGTGTCGGCCGCTGCATCGCTGGTGCCGTTCCTGGAACACGATGACGCGAACCGTGCACTGATGGGCGCGAACATGCAGCGTCAGGCCGTGCCTTGCCTGCGTCCGGACAAGCCGCTGGTGGGTACCGGCATCGAGCGCACCGTGGCCGTTGACTCGGGTACGGCCGTGCAGGCGATGCGTGGCGGCGTGGTGGACTACGTCGACGCAATGCGTGTGGTGATTCGTGTGAACGACGACGAAGCCGTGGCCGGCGAAGTTGGCGTGGACATCTACAACCTGATCAAGTACACGCGTTCGAACCAGAACACCAACATCAACCAGCGTCCGATGGTGAAGGTTGGCGATATCGTTGCCCGCGGCGACGTGATCGCTGACGGCGCCTCGACCGACCTGGGCGAGCTGGCACTGGGCCAGAACATGCTGGTGGCGTTCATGCCGTGGAACGGCTACAACTTCGAGGATTCGATCCTGATCTCGGAGCGTGTGGTTGCCGAAGACCGCTACACCTCGATCCACATCGAGGAACTGTCGGTCGTGGCCCGCGACACGAAGCTCGGACCGGAAGAAATCACGCGCGACATCTCGAACCTGGCCGAAGCGCAACTGGCGCGTCTGGACGAGTCGGGCATCACGTACATCGGCGCCGAAGTGGAAGCCGGCGACGTGCTGGTGGGCAAGGTCACGCCGAAGGGCGAGACCCAGCTGACCCCGGAAGAGAAGCTGCTGCGCGCGATCTTCGGCGAGAAGGCTTCGGACGTGAAGGACACGTCGCTGCGCGTGCCGTCGGGCATGAGCGGTATCGTGATCGACGTGCAGGTCTTCACGCGTGAAGGCGTGACGCGCGACAAGCGCGCCCAGTCGATCATCGACGACGAACTGAAGCGTTACCGCCTGGACCTGAACGACCAGCTGCGTATCGTGGAAGGCGATGCCTTCCAGCGTCTGGAGCGCCTGCTGCTCGACAAGACCGTCAACGGCGGTCCGAAGAAGCTGGCCAAGGGCGCCAAGCTGACCCGCGAGTACCTGGCCGACCTGGACAAGTACCACTGGTTCGACATCCGTCCGGCCGACGAGGAAGTGGCTGCCCAGCTGGAAGCCGTGAAGGAAGCCATCGAGCAGAAGCGTCACGAGTTCGACCTGGCCTTCGAAGAGAAGCGCAAGAAGCTGACGCAGGGCGACGAACTGCCGCCGGGCGTGATCAAGATGGTCAAGGTGTATCTGGCCGTCAAGCGCCGCCTGCAGCCGGGCGACAAGATGGCCGGCCGTCACGGTAACAAGGGTGTGGTGTCGAAGATCGTGCCGATCGAAGACATGCCGTACATGGCCGACGGTACGCCGGCGGACATCGTGCTGAACCCGCTGGGCGTGCCGTCGCGGATGAACGTGGGCCAGATTCTGGAAACCCACCTGGGCTGGGCCGCGCGCGGCCTGGGCCAGCGCATCGGCGACATGCTCAAGGCTTCGGCCAAGGCGCAGGAACTCCGTCCGCTGCTCGCGCAGATCTACAACGAGAGCGGCAAGGCGGAAGACCTGGACAGCCTGAGCGATGCCGAAGTGCTGGAGCTGGCAGGCAACCTGAAGAAGGGTGTGCCGTTCGCCACGCCGGTGTTCGATGGCGCGCACGAAGCCGAAATCCGCCGCATGCTCGACCTGGCCTACCCGGACGAGATTGCCAGGGAGAAGGGCCTCACGGCATCGAAGCAGCAGGTCACGCTGCACGACGGCCGCACCGGCGAAGCGTTCGAGCGTCCGGTCACGCTGGGTGTGATGCACATGCTGAAGCTGCACCACCTGGTGGACGACAAGATGCACGCACGTTCCACCGGCCCGTACTCGCTGGTGACGCAGCAGCCGCTGGGCGGTAAGGCCCAGTTCGGTGGCCAGCGTTTCGGTGAGATGGAAGTGTGGGCACTGGAAGCCTACGGCGCGTCGTACGTGCTGCAGGAAATGCTGACGGTCAAGTCCGATGACGTGAACGGCCGTACCAAGGTGTACGAAAACATCGTCAAGGGCGAGCACTCGATCGATGCCGGCATGCCGGAATCGTTCAACGTGCTGGTGAAGGAAATCCGCTCGCTGGGTATCGACATCGATCTGGATCGTTACTGATCCACGGATCGATGCGGGTGCCGGCCACGGCGGGCACCCACCAGCGCAGGTTTCCCACAGGATTGAATGCCGCTGCCCCGGACAGACTCCGGGCCGGCGGCGAAACAAGGAGTTGCAATGAAAGCATTGCTCGATCTCTTTAAGCAGGTTCAGCAGGAAGAGCAGTTCGACGCGATCAAGATCGGTCTGGCCTCGCCGGAGAAGATCCGTTCGTGGTCGTACGGCGAAGTGAAGAAGCCGGAAACGATCAACTACCGTACGTTCAAGCCGGAACGCGATGGTCTGTTCTGCGCCAAGATCTTTGGCCCGATCAAGGACTACGAGTGCCTGTGCGGCAAGTACAAGCGCCTGAAGCACCGTGGCGTGATCTGCGAGAAGTGCGGCGTCGAAGTGACGCTGGCCAAGGTGCGCCGCGAGCGCATGGGCCACATCGAACTGGCCGCGCCGACCGCGCACATTTGGTTCCTGAAGTCGCTGCCGTCGCGTCTGGGCATGGTGCTCGACATGACGCTGCGCGACATCGAGCGCGTGCTGTACTTCGAAGCGTTCGTGGTGCTGGAACCCGGCATGACCCCGCTCAAGAAGAGCCAGATCATGTCGGAAGACGACTACCTGGCCAAGTGCGACGAGTACGGCGAGGGTGAATTCGTGGCCATGATGGGTGCCGAGGGCATCCGTGAACTGCTGCGCGGTATCGACATCGAGAAGCAGATCGAACAGATCCGCGCCGAGCTGCAGGCTACCGGTTCCGAAGCCAAGATCAAGAAGTTCGCCAAGCGCCTGAAGGTGCTGGAGGCGTTCCAGCGTTCGGGCATCAAGCCCGAGTGGATGATCCTCGAAGTGCTGCCGGTGCTGCCGCCCGAACTGCGTCCGCTGGTTCCGCTCGATGGCGGCCGTTTCGCCACGTCGGACCTGAACGACCTGTATCGCCGCGTCATCAACCGTAACAACCGTCTGAAGCGCCTGCTGGAGCTGAAGGCCCCTGAAATCATCGTGCGCAACGAAAAGCGCATGCTGCAGGAAGCCGTCGACTCGCTGCTGGACAACGGCCGTCGCGGCAAGGCGATGACGGGCGCCAACAAGCGTCCGCTGAAGTCGCTGGCCGAGATGATCAAGGGCAAGGGCGGTCGTTTCCGTCAGAACCTGCTGGGCAAGCGCGTGGACTACTCGGGCCGTTCGGTCATCGTGGTGGGCCCGACGCTCAAGCTGCATCAGTGCGGCCTGCCCAAGCTGATGGCGCTGGAGCTGTTCAAGCCGTTCATCTTCCACAAGCTGGAAACGATGGGCATCGCCACCACCATCAAGGCGGCGAAGAAGGAAGTGGAAAGCCAGACCCCGGTGGTGTGGGACATCCTCGAAGAGGTGATCCGCGAGCACCCGGTGATGCTGAACCGCGCGCCGACGCTGCACCGCCTGGGTATCCAGGCGTTCGAGCCGGTGCTGATCGAAGGCAAGGCCATCCAGCTGCACCCGCTGGTTTGCGCGGCATTCAACGCCGACTTCGACGGTGACCAGATGGCCGTTCACGTGCCGCTGTCGCTGGAAGCCCAGATGGAAGCCCGCACGCTGATGCTGGCGTCGAACAACGTGCTGTTCCCGGCCAACGGCGATCCGTCGATCGTGCCGTCGCAGGACGTTGTGCTGGGTCTGTACTACACGACCCGCGACAAGATCAACGGCAAGGGCGAAGGCATGACGTTTGCTGACATCAGCGAAGTCATCCGTGCCTACGAAAACAAGGAAGTCGAGCTCGCATCGCGCGTGAACGTCCGTATCACCGAGTACGAAGTGGTGAACAAGGACGCCGACGGCGACGCACGTTTCGCACCCAAGATCACGCTGCAGGCCACCACGGTCGGCCGCGCGATCCTGTCCGAGATCCTGCCGAAGGGCCTGCCGTTCTCGGTGCTGAACAAGCCGCTGAAGAAGAAGGAAATCTCGCGCCTGATCAACACGGCATTCCGCAAGTGCGGTCTGCGCGAAACCGTGATCTTCGCCGACAAGCTGCTGCAGTCGGGCTTCCGCCTGGCAACGCGCGCCGGTATCTCGATCGCCATCGACGACATGCTGGTGCCGCCGCAGAAGGAGAAGATCATCTCCGACGCAGCCGCCAAGGTGAAGGAATACGACAAGCAGTACATGTCGGGTCTGGTGACGGACCAGGAGCGTTACAACAACGTCGTGGACATCTGGGGTGCCGCTGGCGACCAGGTGGGCAAGGCGATGATGGAGCAGCTCCAGCACGAAGATACGGTCGATCGCAACGGGAATACCGTCAAGCAGGAATCGTTCAACTCGATCTACATGATGGCGGACTCGGGTGCTCGCGGTAGTGCGGCCCAGATTCGTCAGCTGGCAGGTATGCGTGGCCTGATGGCCAAGCCGGATGGCTCGATCATTGAAACGCCGATTACGGCGAACTTCCGTGAAGGCCTGAACGTTCTGCAGTACTTCATCTCGACCCACGGCGCGCGTAAGGGCCTGGCCGATACCGCACTGAAGACCGCAAACTCGGGTTACCTGACCCGTCGTCTGGTCGACGTGACGCAGGATCTGGTCGTGGTCGAAGACGATTGCGGCACGACCAACGGCGTGGCCATGAAGGCCCTGGTCGAAGGCGGTGAAGTGATCGAAGCCCTGCGCGACCGTATCCTCGGCCGTGTGACGGTGGGCGACGTGGTGAACCCTGAAACTCAGGAAACCGCGATCGAGAACGGTACGCTGCTGGACGAAGACCTGGTCGAGCTGATCGACAACATCGGCGTGGACGAAGTCAAGGTCCGCACGCCGCTGTCGTGCGACACGCGCTACGGCCTGTGCGCCAAGTGCTATGGCCGCGACCTCGGCCGCGGCGTGCTGGTGAACTCGGGCGAAGCGGTGGGCGTGATCGCTGCACAGTCGATTGGTGAGCCGGGTACCCAGCTGACCATGCGTACGTTCCACATTGGTGGTGCGGCATCGCGTGCGGCAGTGGCATCGAGCGTGGAAGCCAAGGCCACCGGTACGGTGCGCTTCACGGCGACCATGCGCTACGTGACGAACGCCAAGGGCGAACTGATCGTGATCTCGCGTTCGGGCGAGGCACTGATCACGGACGACCATGGCCGCGAGCGCGAGCGCCACAAGATCCCGTACGGCGCCACGCTGCTGGTGCAGGACGGCCAGGCCATCAAGGCTGGCACGCAGCTGGCCACGTGGGACGCACTGACTCGTCCGATCGTTTCCGAATACTCGGGCACGATCAAGTTCGAGAACGTGGAAGAAGGCGTGACCGTTGCCAAGCAGATGGACGAAGTCACGGGCCTGTCGACCCTCGTGGTGATCGACGCCAAGCGCCGTACGGCTGCCACCAAGGGCCTGCGCCCGCAGGTGAAGCTGCTGGACGCGAACAACCAGGAAGTCAAGATTCCGGGCACGGACCACTCCGTGACCATCGGCTTCCAGGTGGGCGCGCTGATTACCGTGAAGGACGGTCAGCAGGTGCACGTGGGTGAAGTGCTGGCGCGTATCCCGACCGAATCGCAGAAGACCCGCGACATTACGGGTGGTCTGCCGCGAGTGGCCGAGCTGTTCGAAGCCCGTTCGCCGAAGGACGCTGCCGTGCTGGCGGAAGTTACCGGTACGGTGTCGTTCGGCAAGGACACGAAGGGCAAGCAGCGCCTGGTGATCACGGACCTGGACGGCAACGCCCACGAGTTCCTGATCGCGAAGGAAAAGCAGGTGCTGGTGCACGACGGCCAGGTGGTGAACAAGGGCGAAATGATCGTGGAAGGTCCGGCGGACCCGCACGACATCCTGCGCCTGAAGGGCATCGAAGAGCTGGCGCACTACATCGTGGACGAAGTGCAGGACGTGTACCGTCTGCAAGGCGTGAAGATCAACGACAAGCACATCGAAGTGATTGTTCGTCAGATGCTGCGCCGCGTGCAGATCCAGGACGTGGGCGACACCAAGTTCATCCCGGGTGAACAGGTGGAGCGTTCGGAACTGCTGGACGAGAACGATCGTGTGATCGCCGAGGGCAAGCGTCCGGCCATCCACGAGAACCTGCTGCTGGGTATTACCAAGGCGTCGCTGTCGACCGACAGCTTCATCTCGGCGGCTTCGTTCCAGGAAACGACGCGCGTGCTGACCGAAGCCGCGATCATGGGCAAGACCGACGACCTGCGCGGTCTGAAGGAAAACGTGATCGTGGGTCGTCTGATCCCGGCTGGTACTGGCCTGGCCTACCACCGTGCCCGCAAGGCACGCGAGGCAGCCGAGCGCGAACGCGCCCAGGCGATCAGCGATGAAGAGCAATCGCTCTTCATCGAGCCGCCGGTGGTGCAAGCCACCGAGGGCGACGGCGACGCAGTCTGATCGCGTTCCGCGCAGTTACGCAGCAATGAAGAACCCGGCTCGATCGAGCCGGGTTTTTTTTCGTCCCGCGCTTATGGGTTGCTATGGATCAACCCGACGGCGCGGAAGCGGCGCTACGGTGTGGGATCTTTCATTTCCGCTCGCGCCACAGCTTCGATCATGACGCTACGGATGCCCGCACGTTGGGTTTGTCGCCTGCTGAGCGGGGTTGGATGCGGTGCCATGATCACCGCGGCGTCGGCGGGCCATGCGTTCCAGCTGGACGTTTCTCCAAAGCCGCCACAAACCATTGAAGAAGAGCGCCGACTGCGCTTCGCGCAACATCACGATTGCGCCGCGGCCAAGGGCGATGCAAGCCTGTGCGCCATGCTGGAGCAGCAGGCGCGGCAACAGCAAGTCGATGCCGTGCGGCGAGACACATCGCCGGCAGCCATGCCTCGTCCCATCGATCCCGATCCGCTGTCCGGCCGAGGCATCCCGCTGTCCGGCGGCCATCAGTAAGCCCGCCGCAGCAGCGTATCCACGCGTCAGGCACCAGGTGCCCGAAGCCGGCGCAATCATTACGACGAGGCTGCCCACGCCGATCACCGGCGCATCGCCGAGCAGGATGCGCCTCTCCGTAATCCATGGGCGTAGGTCGTCAGATCGTAGTCCGCGTCGGCAAGCACGCTCTTGTGCTATCGCAAATTCTTCAGGATTCGTCCCGCGCAAATCCGGCGAATGATGCCGATCCGCGACATCGCGAAACCGTACCCATCGGAATTCCCGTTGCATCCCCCAGGTGTCGATGCGACGCGGTGGCACATTGATCGCATCGTTACTACTCAAACTACCCACGGAGGATCCGGACGATGCTTGCCAGGACTTTAGTTGCCGCCATGCTCGCCAGTGTGTCTGGCGCGGTGTACGCCATGACGGCAGACGCGCTGAAACGCGCTGACGACCTTTACCAGGCCAATTGCGCGGTCTGTCATTCCGCCAGCCGGGGTGGCTACGTCGGGCCCGCCCTGCACAAGGACCGGCTGGTGCAGAGCGACGCCGCGCTGCGTGGCGCGATCATGACTGGCATTCCCGATACGCTGATGCCGCCGTTCCATTCGCGCATGTCCGATGCGGACATCCGGCTGGTCGCGGAGTACATCCGGACCCAGCCCGAGGGCAAGCCGGAATGGTCGATGCAGCAGATTCGCGACAGCCTCAAGGTGCTCGTGGATGAATCCTCGCTCCCATCGAAGCCCACATATCAGATCGGCTCGGTCTATGACCTGATGGTGGTCATGGCGCGCGGGCGCTACGGCCGCGGTACGGGCTCCGACAATGCGAAGACGGTTTTCCTTGATGGCACGACCAACCAGATTGTTGGCGAAATTGCTACACCGATCGCACCGCACATCATGGAGTTCAGCCCCGTCAACGAGCGATGGGCCTGGCTGAAGAGCGATGACGGTCACGTCTACAAGATCGACCTCTACTCGCTCAAAATCGTGCGGAAGGTCAAGACGGGTTTGACGGGGCCCGGTATCGCCGTGTCGATGGATGGAAAGTGGTTGGCGGCCAGCTCCTTCGTGCCGAACCTGGTGGTGATCATGAAGGCCGACACGCTGGAGCCCGTGAAGTATCTGCGGCTCGAAGGCAAGGACCCCGATGGCAAGTTCATCCAGTCGGCGGGCGGCCCGGTCATCGGCAGCCGCATCAACAACAAGTTTGCGTTGACGCTGCGTCAGGCCGGCCAGATCTGGATCGTCGATCCGGACCGCGAAGGCATGCCGGTGACGAAACTGGAAGGCGTGGGCCGCATGCTGCACGACACATTCCTGACGCCCGATGGGCGGTATTCGATGGTGGCGTCCTACGGCGACAACAAGATCGTGGCCATCGACCTCAAGGAGGACAAGGTAGCGCGCGATATTCCGGCGGGCTGCCAGCCCCATGTGGGCTCCGGTGCCGTGACCCCCGTGGGCGGCCGGATGCTGGCGTTTGGCACGAATATCGGCAAATGCGACAAGGGCGATGTCGTGACGGTGTGGGACACGAGCGACTTCTCTGTCGTGAAGAACATCAAGGTGGATGGCCCGACGGAATCTCCAGCCGCGCATCCCGACGCGCCCTACGTGGCCGTGGATATCGTCTCGAAGGACAAGAAGGCCGCGCACATCCAGCTGATCGACAAGCAGTCGCTCGAAGTCGTGCGCACTCTCGATGCCGGCGGCCATGCGTTCTTCCCGGAGTACATCCGCAATGGCCAGTACCTGTACGTCAGCGCGGGTTACTACGGCGATCGCCTGCGGGTGTACGACAGCAAGACGCTTGCCCTGGTGGCCGAACACAAGATGGAAAGCCCTGCAGGCATCTTCTCGCGTGCGCGCACGCAGTGGATCTCGGTAGGCTTGCCGGCGACGCGAAAGAACTGAGGAGAGTGGCCATGATCAAGTCTCGATGGAACAAGCTGGCCGCGCTGCTCGCCCTGATGACGGCGGCCATGACCGTGCATGCGGCACCGTCTGCCGCGGCCGCAGCGCCGTCTGCGCCGGCAGCACCGAAGCTGACCGATCAGGTGGCGGCCATCCTGCCGCTGTGCGCGTCGTGCCATGGTGTCGATGGCATCAGCAGCGTCGCCCTGTATCCCAATCTTGCCGGGCAGAAGCCGGAGTACCTGGCCAAGCAACTGCGCGACTACAAGGCCGCGCGGCGAGATGATGCCGTGATGCGACCGATGGCGGAGCCGCTGGACGACGCCGCCATCGAAGCATTGTCACGCCATTTCGGCGCGATGCCCGGCGCGCGCTGAGGCATCCACGGCCAGGCTGACTGTTGTGCTTGAAGCCGGTTGCCGCGGATGGCAACCGGCCACCGTCAGTTTTAGCCTGGACATCGCCTCGCGGATCTGTGCCACGCTCTGCGAGGCGTAGCCCAGCAGTAGCACGCGGTTTCCGGCTGCAGGAATGTGTGCACAGGCAGCTTCCTCCATGGTGTACAGCCGCACGCCTTGCACCAGCGCACTGTTCGCGATTTCGGTGGCGTCCGGGGCGCCGGGCGGCAGATGCAGTGCCACGTGCATGCCGGTGCCGGTGCCGCTGATCTGGCAGTAGGCGCCCCAGATGTCCCGCAAGCCGGAGAGCAGGACATCGCGTTGCTCGCGATAGCGCCGGCGCAGCCGGTACAGATGCCGACTGTAGTCGCCATACTCGAACAACCGTGCCAGCACGGCCTGCTCTAGCCAGGGACATCCATGATTCAGCAGCGCCTTGCGGCGCGCGATGGCGTCGGTCAGCCAGGGCGGACACACCATGAATCCGAGTCGCAGGCCCGGCCCGAGTACCTTCGAGAACGATCCGACATAGACAACACGCGCCGGATCGAGCGCCATGAGCGGCGGTGGCGGCGCGCTGTCGTAGGCGAAGTCGCCGTCGTAATCGTCTTCGATGACGCACGCACCGACTTGCGCGGCCCAATCCAGCAACGCGCGGCGCCGGTCCATCGACATGGTGTAGCCGAGCGGATACTGATGCGACGGCGTGGTGTACGCCAGTTGCACCGGCACATGCGGCAGCGCGTGCGTGCACAGCCCGTCAGCGTCGACGGGGACGGCGATTCGTGCCGCATGCCTGAGGTGGGGCAGATTGCAGAAGCCCGCATAGCCCGGCGATTCCACCACAACCCGGTCACCGTGATGAACGAGGTGCGCCGCAAGCAGGTGCAGTGCCTCCTGGACACCGGCGACAATCAGGATCTGCGTCGGATCGACCGCCAGCGCGCGGGTAGCGGCCAGGTAGTCGGCAATCTGCATGCGCAGGCCCCAGAGGCCCTCCGCCGGCGGATACTCGCTAATGGCGTGCCGCATCTGGCGCAGCAGCGGGTTCGACAACATGGCCCAGCGCCGCGTCGGAAATGCATCCGGCGCGGGACGTCCGATTTTGAAGTCGAACGTCACGGGATAGCGGGGCGGTGCGGCATGCACGCCGGGCGGCGATATGCCGGCACTCGCCTGCGATGATCGGGGAAGCACCGTGGGGGGATCCGACATGGCCGGGACCGGGGGTGGCGCCGGCGATGCGCGCGGGATCGCTTCCGCTACATAGAAGCCGCGACCCGGCTCGCCCCGCAGCAAGCCGGCGTCGGTCAGGCCTTCATAGGCGCCGACTACCGTGTTGCGCGATACGCGCAGCATGGCGACCAGGCAGGCGATGGACGGAAGCCGATCGTCTGGCTGCAGACGGCCGGACAGGATCATGTGTTCCACCTGCCGCATGATCTGCCGCTTGTACGGTTCCGATCCATCGCGCAGGATCTCGATCGGCAGGGAAAAGGAATGGCGCTGCATGTTGCTTTGTCGGGGACCTCGCTGCCATCCTATGACCGGTGTGCCCCACCGTGCTTGTGCTGGCGCAAGACTGTCGGCGGCGCTGTCGATTCCCGCGTGACGATTGGCGCCAGTGCCACACCAGCGCAGAGACATTCCGTCCGATCGGGCATGGAGTGGTATGGTTACGCCTTTCCCGGCTTTCCGATCTGCTGCTGTCCCATGTCGCGCGCCCTGGCGATCCTTAAAGAAGTCTTCGGCTACCACGCATTCCGTGGCACGCAGGCGGAGATCATCGACCATGTGGCGGACGGCGGCGACTGCCTGGTGTTGATGCCGACCGGCGGTGGCAAGTCGCTTTGCTACCAGATCCCGGCGTTGCTGCGCCAGCAGGCCGGCCAGGGTGTGGGCATCGTGGTGTCGCCGCTGATCGCCCTGATGCAGGACCAGGTGGCGGCGCTGACCGAAGCCGGTGTGCGCGCCGCAGTGCTGAACTCCACACTGAACAGCAGCGAGGCGTCGGCGGTCGAGCGCGACTTGCTGGCCGGGCGGCTGGACATCCTCTATGTGGCGCCCGAGCGGCTGATGACGCCGCGCTTTCTGGATCTGCTGGATCGTACCCGCGTGGGTTTGTTCGCCATCGACGAGGCGCATTGCGTGTCGCAATGGGGCCACGACTTCCGGCCGGAATATATCCAGCTGTCGGTGCTGCACGAGCGATTCCCGAATGTGCCGCGCATCGCGCTGACCGCCACGGCCGATTCGCTGACGCGTAACGAAATCATCGAGCGGCTGGCGCTCGACGATGCGCGCGTCTTCATTTCCAGCTTTGACCGCCCCAATATCCGCTACCGCATTGTCGAAAAGGACAACGCGCGGAATCAGCTGCTGGCGTTCATCAAGGCCGAGCACATGAACGGCGACGGCGGACATGACAGCGGCATTGTCTATTGCCTGTCGCGCAAGAAGGTCGAAGACACGGCGCAATGGCTGGCCAGTCACGGCATCAACGCCCTGGGTTACCACGCCGGCATGGATGCGCAGGTGCGGCAGCATCACCAGGCACGCTTCCGCGAGGAAGAGGGCATCGTGATGGTGGCCACCATCGCGTTCGGCATGGGCATCGACAAGCCCGATGTGCGGTTTGTGGCACATCTGGACCTGCCGAAGAGCATGGAAGGCTATTACCAGGAAACCGGGCGCGCCGGCCGCGACGGCCTGCCGGCCAATGCCTGGATGGCCTACGGGCTCGGCGATGTCGTGCAGCAGAAGCGCATGATCGACGAGTCGGAGGCGGACGACGCGCACAAACGCGTGTCATCGTCCAAGCTCGACGCGCTGCTGGGTCTGTGCGAAACAGCGGGTTGCCGGCGCGTGCGGATCCTCGCCTATTTTGAAGAATCGGCGGGCCCGTGCGGCAACTGCGATACCTGCCTGGAGCCGCCTGCCACCTGGGACGGCACGCGCGAGGCGCAAATGGCCCTGTCCTGCGTGTACCGCACGGCGCAGGCCAGCCGCGTGCATTTTGGCTCGACGCACCTGATTGACGTGCTGCGCGGCAATGCCAGCGAGAAGATCCGGCAGTGGGGCCACGACAAGGTGTCGACGTTCGGCATCGGCAAGGATCTGTCGGTGGCCGAATGGCATGCCATCTTCCGGCAGTTGATTGCCCACGGCCTGCTGGTGATCGATCACGGCGGCCACGGCGCGCTGCTGCTTGGCGATCCGGCGCGGGCCGTGCTCAAGGGCGAGCAGCCGGTCACGCTGCGCCGGCAAGTCAGCAGGCCGGGCAAGTCCGGCGAACGGGCAGGGCGCGGCGGACCGCGTACCGATCACACGGCCACGATGGATGCCGATACGCTGGCCAACTGGGAGGCATTGCGGGCCTGGCGCACGGCCACCGCCAAATCTCACGGCGTGCCGGCCTACGTGATTTTCCACGACGCCACGCTGGCCGAGCTGGCGCGCAGCGCCCCGGAATCGCTCGACGAACTGGCGGAGGTGCCCGGGATTGGCGCGTCCAAGCTTGAGCGCTACGGCGAGGAAATCCTCGAAACGCTGCGCGGCGTCTGATCCGGCGGGGGGGGCGCGGGCGACTCAGGGGACGCAGGGGACTCAGGGTATACGTCGCGTATACCCCTTGACCGTTGCCAGCGGCGCTGCTAGAGTGCCAGATTCGAGTTTTTGGCTTTGGATTTCGCACGTCCCTCGGAATTGTGCCCTCAGCGGCGCAACCAGGCAGGCGGCAGCGGGATCCAGGCGAGCTCGCGCTCTTTGGCATGTCTGTCACTTCACAGCCCTTCCTTCAGAGCGTCCGCTCACCTTTCCCGTCCAAAACCCGTAGTTGCCCCTTGGTCAGAGCCTGGCGAAGGGGTGTTTTTTGTAAAACCAAGCTGGATTGAACAATGCCAACTATCAACCAACTGGTTCGCAAGCCGCGCGTCTCTGAAGTCGTCAAGAGCAAGAGCCCGGCGCTTGAGAACTGCCCCCAGCGTCGCGGCGTGTGCACCCGTGTGTACACCACGACGCCGAAGAAGCCGAACTCGGCACTGCGTAAGGTCGCCAAGGTGCGCCTGACCAACGGTTTCGAAGTGATTTCGTATATCGGCGGTGAAGGCCACAACCTGCAGGAACACTCGGTCGTGCTGATCCGCGGCGGCCGTGTGAAGGATCTGCCGGGTGTGCGTTACCACATCGTCCGTGGTTCGCTGGATCTGCAAGGCGTGAAGGACCGCAAGCAGGCCCGTTCGAAGTACGGTGCGAAGCGTCCGAAGGCTGCCTAAGCTTCTACGCAAAGCAATATCCGACAGCCATGGCAGGACGTCATGGAGCTGTCACCAGGCGGCGGTACAACGGAGCGTTTTTTGTGCGCCGTGCCGTCGAGTAAGTGGTCACCCGGCGAATTTGTCCAGTCAGTAGTGCTGGCAAGCTAGTTGGTGGCCGGAGAGCGGAATTATTCAGACCGCCTCTCAACTGAATCTTAAGGAAAGAAGATGCCACGTCGTCGTGAAGTCCCCAAGCGGGACGTTTTGCCTGATCCGAAGTTCGGTAACGTTGAAGTTGCCAAGTTCATGAACGTGCTGATGCTGGACGGCAAGAAGTCGGTTGCCGAACGTATCGTGTACGGCGCGTTCGACCAGATCGAAAAGAAGGCAGGCAAGGCCCCCATCGAAGTGTTCTCCGTTGCCATCAACAACGTGAAGCCGGTGGTGGAAGTGAAGAGCCGTCGCGTGGGCGGCGCCAACTATCAGGTTCCGGTCGAAGTCCGTCCGTCGCGTCGTTTGGCATTGGCGATGCGTTGGCTGCGCGAGGCCGCGAAAAAACGCAGCGAGAAGTCGATGGCGCTGCGCCTGGCAGGTGAGCTGATGGAAGCTGCAGAAGGCCGTGGCGGCGCAATGAAGAAGCGCGACGAAGTACACCGCATGGCCGAAGCCAACAAGGCGTTCTCGCACTTCCGCTTCTAAGGCGCGCGAAACACGCTGTTGGTTGCCGGGCGGGCTGTGTTTTCACACATCTCGCCCGTTTGTGTTAAAGGCGCAGACCATGAGATTTCTGCGCCTCATGGACGAATAGAGGATTAAAGTGGCTCGTAAGACTCCCATTGAGCGTTACCGTAACATCGGTATTTCGGCTCACATTGACGCGGGTAAAACCACCACGACCGAGCGGATCCTGTTCTACACCGGTGTGAACCACAAGATCGGTGAAGTGCATGATGGCGCGGCCACCATGGACTGGATGGAGCAGGAGCAGGAGCGTGGCATCACGATTACCTCCGCTGCTACCACCGCCTTCTGGAAGGGCATGGGCGGCAACTATCCCGAGCACCGCTTCAACATCATCGACACCCCGGGGCACGTGGACTTCACCATCGAGGTGGAGCGTTCCATGCGCGTGCTGGATGGCGCCTGCATGGTGTACTGCGCAGTGGGTGGCGTGCAGCCCCAGTCGGAAACCGTCTGGCGTCAGGCCAACAAGTACGGCGTGCCGCGTCTGGCGTTCGTCAACAAGATGGACCGTACCGGCGCGAACTTCTTCAAGGTTTACGACCAGCTGAAGACCCGCCTGAAGGCCAACCCGGTGCCCGTCGTGGTGCCTATCGGCGCTGAAGACGGCTTCCAGGGCGTGATCGACCTGCTGGAAATGAAGGCGATCATCTGGGACGAAGCCAGCCAGGGCGTGAAGTTCGAATACCAGGAAATCCCGGGCGAACTGCAAGCCGTTGCTGACGAATGGCGCGAGAAGATGGTCGAGTCCGCCGCCGAAGCCAGCGAAGAGCTGATGGAAAAGTACCTGGGCGGCGAAGAGCTGACCCGTGCCGAGATCGTCAAGGCGCTGCGTGACCGTACCATCGCCTGCGAAATCCAGCCGATGCTGTGCGGCACCGCGTTCAAGAACAAGGGCGTGCAGCGTATGCTGGACGCCGTGATCGACTTCCTGCCGTCGCCGGTCGACATTCCGCCGGTCAAGGGCGTGGACGAAAGCGACGACGAGAAGAAGCTGGAGCGCAAGGCCGACGACAACGAGAAGTTCTCGGCGCTGGCATTCAAGATCATGACCGACCCGTTCGTCGGCCAGCTGATCTTCTTCCGCGTCTACTCGGGCAAGATCAATTCGGGCGACACCGTGTACAACCCGGTGAAGCAGAAGAAGGAGCGTCTGGGCCGTATTCTGCAGATGCACGCCAACCAGCGCGAAGAAATCAAGGAAGTGCTGGCCGGCGACATCGCCGCTGCCGTGGGCCTGAAGGACGCGACCACCGGCGATACGCTGTGCGATCCGGCTGCGCCGATCGTGCTCGAGCGCATGGTGTTCCCGGAGCCGGTGATCTCGCAGGCTGTCGAGCCGAAGACCAAGGCTGACCAGGAAAAGATGGGTATCGCCCTGAACCGCCTGGCCGCTGAAGATCCGTCGTTCCGCGTGCGTACCGATGAAGAATCGGGCCAGACCATCATTTCGGGTATGGGCGAGCTCCACCTGGAAATTCTGGTCGACCGCATGAAGCGCGAATTCGGCGTGGAAGCGAACATCGGCGCGCCGCAGGTGGCCTACCGCGAAACCATTCGCAAGAAGGCCGAGGACGTCGAAGGCAAGTTCGTCAAGCAGTCGGGCGGCCGCGGCCAGTACGGTCACGCCGTGATCACGCTGGAACCGCAAGAGCCGGGCAAGGGCTTCGAGTTCATCGACGCCATCAAGGGCGGTGTGATTCCTCGCGAATACATCCCGGCGGTCGAGAAGGGTATCGTCGACACGCTGCCGGCCGGTATCCTGGCTGGCTTCCCGGTGGTGGACGTGAAGGTCACGCTGACGTTCGGTTCGTACCACGACGTGGACTCGAACGAAAACGCGTTCCGCATGGCCGGCTCGATGGCTTTCAAGGAAGCCATGCGCAAGGCCAGCCCGGTTCTGCTCGAGCCGATGATGGCCGTGGAAGTGGAAACGCCGGAAGACTACACGGGTACCGTGATGGGCGATCTGTCGTCCCGCCGCGGCATCGTGCAGGGCATGGACGACATGGTTGGCGGCGGCAAGATCATCAAGGCCGAAGTCCCGCTGTCGGAAATGTTCGGTTACTCGACCGCGCTGCGCTCGGCCACGCAAGGCCGTGCCACGTACACCATGGAATTCAAGCACTACGCCGAGGCACCGAAGAATATCGCCGAAGCAGTGATGACGGCCAAGGGCAAGTAATAAAGCTTCGCCGCCGCGCATGACCTGCGTGGCGGCGCAAAGAATTGAATCAGACTGTATTCCATTAGGAGCTGAAACATGGCAAAGGAAAAGTTCGAGCGGACCAAGCCGCACGTGAACGTAGGTACGATTGGTCACGTTGACCACGGCAAGACGACGCTGACGGCAGCGATTGCCACGGTGCTGGCTGCGAAGTTCGGCGGCG
>Ga0209676_1001410_pt1 | contig 23188 bp, 17 predicted proteins | sample AraplaCvi_mLB_r2_FD_184282 | JGI IMG/M metagenome (GOLD analysis project Ga0209676, IMG submission 184282) | Arabidopsis root microbial communities from North Carolina, USA - plate scrape MF_Cvi_mLB_r2 (SPAdes) (version 2) | ecosystem: Host-associated > Plants > Roots > Endosphere | place: USA... | reverse complement strand
TCCCCTGGAGGTTCATGTGATGCTATTCCTTATTCTTGGGTGTTGGTGGGTGGGGTGACGACCGGTTCGACGCGTCCGCCGATCAGCCAGAAACAGAGGAAGGAGATCGGCACGATCGCCGCGCTCAATGCGAAGATCGGGGCGTAGCTCGTCTTGGTAAGCACCGGGACGAGCCAGGTGGTGATCAGTGTGCCGGCGACCGCGGCGGTACCGCTGATCCCCGCGAGGCTGCCGACTGCGCCGCCGCCGAAATAGTCGCTCGGCAGCGTCTGGATATTGCCGATCGCCATCTGAAATCCGAAGAGGATGCAGGCGATCAGCAGCACCGCGGAGAGCGGCTCGCTGGCGCCAATGGTGAACAGCAGCGCCGGGAGCATGATCGCGCAGCCGATCGCAATCGTCAGCGTGCGCGCCTTGTGAACGCCGCCGCCCGCAGTGATGATGCGTCCCGAAAGCCAACCGCCGAACAGGCTACCGAACATCGCACCGACGAAGGGCACCCATGCAAAGAGGCCGATCTGCTTGACGTCGAAGCCGAAGGTTTCGGCGAGATAGATCGGCAGCCACGAGACGAAGAGCCACCAGACGGGGTCGAGGAAGAAGCGCGACAGGATGACGCCCCAGCTCTGGCGATAGCGCAGCAGTTCGCCGAGCGGCACGCGGCGGCTGTCGTCGCGGCCCGCCTCGGTGCGGCCGGTCAGGATATAGTCGCGCTCTTCCTCGCTCAGCCCCGGATGTTTCTCGGGATCGGCCTTGTAGAACCAGAGCCAGGGCACGAGCCAGATGAAGCCGAGCACGCCGATCAACAGGAAGGTGCCGTGCCAACCGAACTGGACGAACAGCAGCGCGATCAGCGGCGCCGAGATGATCCCGCCGAGCGATGCCCCGGCGTTGAAGATTCCCTGCGCCAGCGCGCGCTCGCGCGACGGGAACCATAACGCGTTCGCCTTGGCCGCGCCGGGCCAGTTGCCCGCCTCGCTGATCCCGAGCGTGGCGCGCAGGACGAGGAGCAACGGCATCGAGCGCACCAGTGCATGCGCGGCGATCGACAGCGACCAGACGACGATCGAAATGGTGAAGCCCATCCGCGTGCCGATCGCATCGAAGATGCGCCCGAAGATCGACTGGCCAAAGGCGTAGAAGATCATGAAGATCGTCACCAGCAGCGCATAATCTTCCTTGGTGGCGCCAATCTCCTTCGACACCTCGGGCCACATCACCGCGAGCGCGTTGCGGTCGATGTAATTGATCACGGTCGCGAGCGCGATCAGCGCGATGACGCACCAGCGGAAGCGGCCCTTGATATTGCTCATTTCTTCGCTCCGGTTTTGGCGAGGTCGAGGCGACCGACGGGGCCGGTCCATGCGAGGGTGCGACCGTCGACAGCGACGCTGTGCTTCGCCCCGGCTGCGACATCGTCGGCGACCGCGATGGCGATGCGGCGGCCGTCGACGAGGGTGATCAGGACCAGATCGACACCCTTCTCCTTGCGATGTTCGAGCGCCATCACGCGCGCGCTGCTCGCAACGACCGTTTCGGCCGACGCATCATAGGCCCCGTGCGGTTCGAGCAGGCTGACGAAGGTCGCGCTCGCCGCGCCATCGACGCGCTGGATCAGCGCGGGTTCGCGCCGCAGGTTGAACTCGGGGTCGTTAGCACCGCTTTCGGCGACGATGAAACGCGCGCCCGCGGGCGGCGCCATATGATAGCTGTAGAAACGGCTGCCTTGCATCCACGTCATCCGCGCCTTGCCAGTCTTCGTCCCTTCGCCATCGACCCACAGATGCTCATAGCCGTTCGCCTTGCCCAGCACCGGCCGCTCGGCGAGCTTGCGGTCGAACGCGATATCGCTGTCGATGATCTGTCCGGAAAAGTGCAGCGGCAGGTCATAACGATGCCTGCCGCTGCCAGTCCCGTGGAGGATATCGAGCGTGAGGGGATTGGCGAGGCCGTCGACTTCGACGAGCAATAGCGCGCGGCGGATCTGGACGTCCTTGTACGCGCTGTCGATCTCACCGATCGCGTAGCGGGTGGGGCCTTCGAGCGACGCCGCGAGCTGACGCGTCCCCGATTTTTCGCCGGCTTTCCAGTCGCCGCCGAAATGGCTTTGTTCGTCGACGACCAGCGTGTTGTGCGCGATCGTCGCGCTCGCCCAGCTGTCGTTTTCGGGGAGGTAGCGCCCGCCGCGCTTCGCCTCGACATTGAGGAAGCGTGCGGCGCCATAGTCGGTCACAACGGCGCCGGTCTCGTCATAATAGAGCCAGCCGAGGCGGTCGAAGTGGCCGTGCCCCATGCCCTGCACGGTGTTCTTGGCGACGAGCAGCGGCCCGGTCGGATCGGGCTTGGTGCGGAGCAGGACGAGCGCGCCGTCCTTGCCCTCTGGGCCATCGGACAATAGCCGCGAGCCGAACGGCCAGGGCTTGGCCTTGCCCGCGGCGAGGTCGGCCGCCATCGCCTGCCCCGCCGGTGTCAGCACCGTGCGCCCCTGCCAGTCGGCGATCGACAGGAAGGTCGGGTCCTTGGTCGCGCCATAGGCGATCGCGACCGCATGATAGAGTTCCTCGGTGCGCAGGCTCTTGTCGGGCATCGCGTCGTTGATCGGCAGGAAATAACCGTCGTGCGTCACGTCGATCGCGGTACGGATCGCCTTCAGGACGATGCCGCCCCGATATTCGAAAATCTTGCGACCCGGATCATTCGCCGCGATCGCCGCCGCGAAGACGACGAAAGGTTGCAGCGCATAGCGCTGATAATAGGGCCCTTCGGCATAATAGCCGTCGGGCGAAAAGAGCAGGTCGAGCTGGCGCAGGAAACCCGCCTTGCCGCTCTTGTCGAGTCCGAGCAGCGCCTTGTCGACGAGGTCGCGGTCGCCGAGCAGATAGCCCGACAGGCCAACGCCCGCCGCAGCCCACGTCGCATGATTGTGGATGCGGTTGATCACCTCAGGCGACCCGTCGGACAGGAAATGCGCCATCGGGCGGATCACCTGATCGTCGATGCGCTTGCGGTCGGCGGCGGACAGCGCATCGCGGATTTCGGCATAGCCCTGCACCGCGTTCACGAGGAAGACGCTGTCGTTGAGGCTCTGCCAGAAGAGGCGGCCCGGAACCTGGTTCGATGCCGCGGGATGCGGCCCGAGCTTTGGATAGAGATCGGCATAGGCGAGCAGCAGGTCGCGGACATGGTCGCGATAACGGACGTCCCCGGTCAGGCGGAACAGGTGGCCGCCCTCGAAGATGGTCCGGTAATTGCGCTTGTGCTGTTCGTGCGTGAAGCCGCCGCCGGGGTCCTTGGGCACGGGCACGTTGATGCCCGCTTTGATCGACGCCTCGACACCCGCCTTGGCGCGCTCGATCTCGGCAGCGAACAGCGGCGCGGACGCCTGCGCCGAGGCGGCCGGCGGGGTCTGCGCAGAAGCGGAGATGGCCGGCAGCGCGGCCGCGGCGATGAGAAGCGCGATGGTTCGGGTCACGGGCGCGCCTCCACGACATTGCCCGCGATCTGGCCGCGCGGCGGGCCTTTCCACGCCAGTTCCTCGATCCGCGGCGCGGGGGTCGCGGCAAAGGCATTCGACGCGATCCGCGTCTCGGGTGCGCCGACCGAATGGATGACAAGGATGCCGTCCGACTTCGCGAAGTTATTCTGCGCAATGTCGGCATGCTGGGCGCCCGAGATGCGGAGCGACGCACCGTCGCGGCCGCTGTCGGCGACGCTCGATCCGGTCATCGCGAACCAAGGGCCGAAGGTGCTTTCGTCGGTGCCCTTGCGCAGCAGGTCGGCGACCATCGCGACGCGCGCGAAGCGGCTGCCGGCGATCGTCAAGCGCTCCATCGGATACCAGCCCTTGGGTTCCTGTTCGCCGGTCGCCACGACGATCACGCCCATTTCGGCGAAGTCGCTGTTCTTGATCGTCACATCGTCGGCGAAAGTGCCGGGCGCCATCGCGATGCCGTCAACTCGGCCCTTGCCGGGGCCGCGTACCGAAACCCCATCGAGCGTGACGGCATAGTTCGGCGCGACACCGCTCCCGACCGCGATCAGCGCGGCTTCACCGGGCGCGCCGCTTGCATCGATCGCGAGATTTGCGAGCTGCAATCCGCCACCACCTTCGATGCGCGCCAACTGCGACGCGACGCGCAGCACGGGTTTCGCATCCTTTGCGCCGGCGATGGTCAGGCGGTGCTGCACCGTCAACGGCGCCGCGATGTCATACGTGCCGGTGGCGAGCGCGAGGGTATCGCCCGCCTTCGTATCGGCGACGGCCTGCGCGAGCGAGGCGCCGGCCGCAAGCGGCCGGGTGCTGCCAGCGCCGAACGCCGCCTCGGGTGCATCGCCGCGATACCAGCTTGCACCGACCTCAGCGCGTGCCACGGGTTTCAGATCGCGCGGCGCGCCGACCGCGGCGAGTGCCGGGTCGACCGGATAGAGGAGACCGTTGGCGGCGCGTTCGAGCTTGACCTCGCGTTGTTCGACGCCCGCGCCCAGCAAAGGCTTCGCGACCTTCGCCTCGACATTGCCCGCGAGCGCGATGCCGCCGATTTCGCCTTCGGCGCGGAAGGGGTCCTGCCCCTTGGCACCGACGATCAGATTGCGTTCGAACCTGCTATCCGTCGGCGCCGCCGAGCGTTCGGCATCGGCGCCCGCAGCCAAGGTGATCCGCGCGCTATCGATGATGCTGTTGCCCTCGATCCGAGCATTTGCGACCTGATGGTAACGGTTGATCACCGAATTGGGGACGCCGTTCATCACGCTGAGCGCGCTCTTGAACGAGGTGCCCGCGAGGCCCTCGAAATAGTTGCTCCGCACGATCTGGTCTTGGTTGATCACGCGCACGCCGCCGGTGTCGGACACACCCTTGCCAAGGAAGATGTTGCGTTCGACGAGGTTGCCGTTGCCGTGGCGCAGCACGATCGCCCCCTGCGCTTCGAGCACGAGATTTTCGCGGATGATATTGCCGCCCGACTTGATCGAAACGATTTCGACTTCGCCGCTGGTGCGATCGAAAATGTTGCGCTCGATCGTCGTGTTCGACGCCGACAGCGATTCCTCGCTGGTGCCGACGCGGATCGTCTCGCCGCCGTTCGAGCCGAGCGGCGGGCGCGGGCCGAAATAATTGTGATCGATGTGGTGCCGGCTGTCGAGCGGATCGCCTGCGCGGCGGATCACCGCGAGCGTCACGCCGCTGTTCGTCTTGCCCTCGAAATGCGAATGGTCGACGCGGTTGCCGGTGCCGTAGAGCGCAACCCAGATGTCCTCGGCGCGGCGGTCGGCCTTGCTGAAACCGTCGATGACGACCTCGGTCACGCGCGTGTTGCTCGCGAGCGTTTTGGAATCGCGGCGGAAGCTGATTACCTCGTCGGTCGGGCTCGCGCCATTCTTGAAGACGAGGCCGGAAACGACGAGATGCTGGCCACCGATACGCAAGTTGGACTGGCCGGTGAGCAACACCTTGCCCTTGGTCTGCGCGGTCAGGCTGATCGGCTTGGCGGCATTGCCGCTACCGGTAAATACAATCTGGAAATCACGCCATTCGCCGTCGGCAAGGATGATTACATCGCCCGGCTGCGCCTTTTTCACCGCCGCCTTATACTGCGCCTGGTCGGCCACGAGCATGTCGCGCGCCAGCGCCGGGTGCGCCGTCGAAACCAGCATCGCTACTGTGAAAACCGCCCTTATCTGCACTGCGCCTCACCCTTTTTATGATTCTTGCTGACTGGTCTACATAACAGGTAGGACAATATCAACCCGATAACGGTATACAGAATGGGTTGACATATTGGTCTGACAAAGCGAGCTTCTCTCCAAACAAGATCAAACAGGGAGAGTGGGATGATTCGGGGCAGCTTCGTTCGCGCATCGGGCGCCGGCAAAATTAACCTTGCGGCGGCGCTGCTCGGCACCACGGCGCTAGCGATGATCGGCAGCCCGGCCTTTGCGCAGGACACCCCCACGCAGGATAGCGCGGACGCCGCCTCCGACGCGTCGAGCGATGATGCGATCGTCGTAACCGGCATTCGCAGCTCCCTTGCCACCGCGCTGGGCGAAAAGCGCTCCACCGACAATATCGTCGAGGTCATCCAGGCCGAAGACATCGGCAAGCTGCCCGACCAGAACCTCGCCGAAGTGCTGGAAAATGTCACCGGCGTTCAGATCACCCGGCAGGCAGGCGTCGGTAACGCGGTGCAGATCCGCGGCACCGATGCAAACCGTACCGAAATCAACGGCGTTTCGACCGTGGGGTCGGGCGCCGGCCGCTCGGGCATCAGCTTCGAAGATCTGCCCGCCGCGCTGATCGCCTCCGTCGAGGTCACCAAGGTGCCGACCGCGCAGACGATCGAGGGATCGGTCGGCGGTACGATCAACTTGCGGACGATCCGCCCACTCGACCTCAAGGAACCGTTGATCGCCGCGCGTGCGCAGATGGAAAACAGCGACCTGTCGAAATCGACGCTGCCGCGCGTGTCCGCCACGCTCGGGAACCGGTGGGACACCGGCATCGGCGAAATCGGCATCGTGCTGAGTGGCAGCTATGCCCGTCAGGACGTGGCCGCGTTCAAGCCGCGTGTCGACCGCGACGCACTCGTCCTTCCGGGCTCGGGCCCAAGCGCCGAAGCGTTTCCGTACCTGCGCATCCAATTCCTCCAGCAGGGGCTCGAGAATTACGAGTATGAAACCTACAACGGCACCGCCGCGCTGGAATGGAAACCGAACGACGACCTGAAATTCTATTTCGACGCAACGCTGAACAACCAGAATCGCGGGCAGCAGAGCCACCGCGTGCAGATATCGGGCACCGCGACACCATCGGTCGTCGATGCGATGAACAACACCGATTTCGAGACGGTCAACTTCGGCTCGCTCAGCGGGCCGAACGGCTCCATCGACCTCGGCGGTGTGCAGGCCGCGGTCGCCGGTACGATCGGGATTGGCGGCACCACCGGTAGCGTGATCGACCCGAATCTCCGGACGTCGAGCGACACCGGCGCGCGCGTGACCAAGAGCCGCGTCTTCGATTTCGGTACCGATTGGCAGGCGACGGACAATTTGAAGGTACGCGCCGAAGTCTCACTGTCGACCTCCAAATCCGACTTCCCGAACTTCTCGACCACGCTCGATTTCATCAATCCCAACGGTCCCCAGCCGGTGATCGGGCGCAGCATCGACAACGGCGTGCCGATCGAATTCGACCTGCGCGGCGGCACGCTGCAATTCGGTATCGATCAGGCCAGCCCCTTCGCGCCGACGGCCGCGCAATTGCTCGACCCCGCAAATTACCAGCTGCAACAGGTCACGCAGGGCGCGAATTCGACCGACAACAAGGAACGGGCGGCACGCCTCGATTTTTCGTACGATACGACCGACCTCAACCCCTTCGTCACATCGCTCGACTTCGGCTATCGCTGGAACCGGACATCGGCCGAAAACAACGAATTTTCGAACAATGTCAGCCTGACCAACACGACCAGCGCGTGGAACCGGCCGTCGGGCGATCTGTTTTCCGACATCCTGATCCCCGGCCCACGCAATTTCGATGCGGCCGACGGACGCCGGCTGTCCTTTGCCGACTTCCTGCTGATCGACGGCGGTCTGGCGTTCCGTGACCCGGCCAAAGTGCTGGAGTCGCTCAACGCCGCGATTGCGGCGAGCAACGCCGCACGCACGCAAGGCCCCGCCGTCGCATCGCTCGTCACGCCTACCGAATCCTTCGCGGGTTTTTTCAGCATCAAGGAGACGACGAACGCAGCCTATTTCCAGGCGAATATGGAGGGCGAGATCGCCGGCATGCCGGTGCGCGGCAATGCCGGGTTCCGCTGGCTGCACACCAAGCTGTCGTCGACGGGCAACAATATCGCGAACGGCGCGGTGACGGGACAAACCGTCGCAAGCAGTTCGTATAACTTCCTGCTGCCGCGCTTCAGCCTCGTCCTCGAACCCGCGGACAAGCTGCTGGTCCGCGCCGGGATCGCGCGCGACATTCGCCGCCCCAACTTCGACACGCTGTCGACGTCCTTTTCGTTCGGCACCGGCGCGAACACGCCGGTCGCGGTCGGCAACCCCGACCTTGTTCCCGAAGCAGTCTGGTCCTTCGATCTTTCAGGCGAATATTATTTCGCCCCTTCGAGCCTGATCAGCATCGGTTTCTTCCACAAGAGCCGCACCAACCTGTTCGCACAGCGACAGGAAGATCCGGCGCCGAATCTGGACGCCAACGGCAATCTCAACATCTCGATCGATCCTGCCTGCCCCGGCGGCGGCATCTATAACCCGATCGCCAACCGCAACATCAACAATCCGATTCAGGGGGTCGGCATCTGCGTACCGCGCAGTTCGACCTTCAACGTGCCGGGGACTACGACGCAAACCGGCATCGAGGTCGCCTTCCAACACGATCTTTCGGCATGGGAAGATACGCTGGGCTTTGCGTCGGGCTTTGGCTTCATCGGCAATTTCACCTATCAAAAGGCCGGCGGTTCGGCGCGCGAGTATCGCGTAGCCGACGGGCCACGGACGGTGTTCACCCAACTCGGCCATCCGGGTTCGCAAGACCTGATCTCGCTGACGAACCTGTCGAAATATGCTTATAATACAACGTTATTTTACGACAAATATGGGCTGAACGCGCGTCTGCGCTATACTTGGCGCTCGAGCTATGTGTCGAACGATCCCTTCTTCTTCGGCCTGCCGCTGATCAACGGCGCCCGGGGTCAGCTCAACGCCAGCATCAACTATGACATCAATGACCACATCAATGTCGGTGTCGAAGGCATCAATTTGCTCCGCGGCGATCAGAACCAATATTGCGTCAACGACAAGGCCCTACTCTGTTTCCAAGGCCTCACAGATCGCCGGATCACGGCGGGGTTGAGCGTGAAATTCTAGGTAAGCGAGCTTACGCACGGGGCGAATTCGAACGCTAGCGATATTCCGACTATAATGCGAAGCGTCGATTCTGACTGATAGCGGATAGTCTCCTTTCGGTGCCTGGGCTTGGAGAGGAGACACTGGACCACGCGTCCCGTCCGCTGCAGCCCATATCGTGGGATCGCTGTCATCGCCCGCGATTGCGCAAGCTGATCGGTATGATAAACTAACGACTGTGCACCGCTCCACCGCCACTTTCGCTGTCTTGGCTGTCGCGTTCGCTTTGCCAGTGGTCGCCCACGCGGCGGAGCCCGTGCATGTTGCCATTCACCGTGAAGCGGACAAATCGCGAACGATGGTTCACGAGGCCCTCGTGGACGGTGCAATTGCCGACGTCTGGACGGCGATTTCGACGCCGCAAGGCTGGATGTCCTGGGCAGTGCCGATGGCGTGGATATCTGCAGCGGACGGAGATGTGCTCGAGACGAGCTACGATGTTGCAGATCGACCGGGCAGCCCCAGCATAATCCAGCAACGCTTTATAGCCCGAATTCCGGGCCGATTGCTGGTATTTCGCACGATCAAAGCCCCTGAGGGATTTCCACATTGGGAAAGCTATCGCGGGGTGACGAGTATTTTCGAACTCGAACCGGCGGGGCGCCAGACGCGCGTGCGGCTGACATCGGTCGGCTACCCCGATACCAATGCCGGCGACGCGCTCGTGGGCTTCTTCGGAAAGGGTAATGCGACGACCTTGGAGAAGCTGCAGCGCCGCTTCCTGACCGGTCCGGTCGACTGGAACCTCCGCTAGAACGTTGCCCATCTGCGCAAATATCGACGTATGATTTGGCGGATCAAGGACTGCCAGATCGAACATAATGGAGGAATGCGGGACGAAAGAATGCGCGGCCCTATTGCAGAACTCACCAGAATTTCTTCGTATCGAACAGTTCGTCATGCGCCGCCTCGGCGCGCTGGAGCATCTTCTTTTTCCCTGTGGAACCCGCGAGCAACTCGGAAGCGCCCGGCTCATTCATCAGTTGAAGCTTGTCCAGCACCCCTGGCGCGCTTGCGAGATCGTTCAGCGTTCCGAGCCGGTCCTGCAGATCTTCGAGCGCGGCGACGAAGCGCCTTTGACGTCGTTGCTCACGCTTCCCGCCGAACAAGGAAGCGAAAAACTCGCTCGCATATCGCAGCTTCTTGGCATCCTTGCGAACCTCGTGCCGCGTTTCGTCGCTTGCCGCCGCGAGATTCTTTCCGCGCCGCTTGATCCTTCGCCGGAAACGCGAAAGCGCGTCCGCAGCAAATATCCGCGCAAGCTGCCCGCCGTCGACGTCCCCGCCTTCGCTGTCCATCCAGCGACCTTGCGACACCCAATGCGCGACATTGAGCATGATCACGCGGGCGCGATGCTGCGCGAGCGTCTCGAACAAATTATCGTAGGCCTTGTTTCGAACGGATATGACGCGGTCATGCAGCGGCCCGGATGATGCCCGCTCCAACAGGACGTCGAGATCACGCACATCCCCGAGGATCGACGCGAGCCATTTCAGCTCGTCGCGCAGCCCCTCACCATCGCCGCCGATCATCGGCTTGAAGATCGAAAAGGCCGATCGCATCCGGCGAATAGCGACGCGCGCCTGATGCAATGCATGCGGGTCGCGATGCGTGAGAAGCAGCGTCTCGTTCAGTCGAAACTGGCGGATACAGGAATGAACGATGCTCCGGAACGCGTCGGAAGCCCGGATGTCGGCAGGCAATGCCAGTGGCCCGGCTTTTGCACTGGAGGACCGAGGACAGTCGAGCCGATAGCCGCGCTCCGATTTGGCGACGACGCCGAGACGGACGGGCGCGATCGCGTCGATCTTGCGCGCGAGGCTGAACAAGGCTGAAGGATCGCCCAGGATCAGTTCGAGTTCGATCTCGCAGATCGGCTCCGACCTGTCGCCCGCGACCACTTCGCCGCGATCCAGAACGACTTCGATCTTTGTCTCGTCCTCCATGACCGTCCACTTGCGCCGCTCGACCCGCACTTCGAAAAGCGGCTCGACCCTATCCGTGGCGGCACCGAGAACCGTCGGCAATGGCGTTGCATGGTCGAGCAACGGTGTGTCATCATCGACCGCCCGCTCCCACTCGCTCCGCACGAACAGACCCGCTGCGCTGGCTCCGTCGGCTTTTATCGTCTGGATCCGCGTCTTGCCCGACCGGCGAATCCGCAGCGAATAGCCGGCCTTTGCGACGGCATGATCGCGCGTATCGAAATAAGTCGAGACCTGCTGCGCCACCTTCGCATCTTCTGCGAAGAGTTCAGAGGCGATGAAGCGATCCGCATCGGCAGGCGAAATTTCGAGCTTCAGTTCGATTTCGTCGGTCATGACGATCGGGTCCGGAAGTTGTCGGGAGAACGGCGAACGATTCCCGAGGAGACTGAACATTCCGTCGGACCAACTACGCCTAACTGGCGCCGTCCGCAAGAAAATGGCGGCTCAGCAGAGCCGCCAAAGGATATGGAGCAAGCTCCAGCTGGTCGCTAATCCCGAATGCCGACGCGATATGACAACGCGATGACGCTGCCCGACCGCCATCGTCGATCTATATTCGCGGCGGCCGAAATGCTTGCCCCCTACCCAGCAACATCGAGACGCTCGTTCGTCCAGCTTGCCGTCCGTCACGTCAATGTCATCGCCAAGGAATAGCCCGGCACTTCATCCGACTCTGGGAAGGTCCGTCATGAACGCCACGACCGCCGACGCCGCAGCACTCGACAGCGCCGAATTCGAACGCCCCGATCTCGACAAGGGCTTGGGTGCCGCCGGTAATCTGGGTTTTATCGCCGCGATTATCGTCGCGCTCGTCTATGTCGGATATAGCGTCTATTCCGACGCGGCGGCGGCCGGGGTTCATGCGACCGCCTTCCTTCCTTTCGCCCTGCTTTTTCTCGCGCTTCTGATCGCGCTGGGGTTCGAATTCGTGAACGGCTTCCACGACACCGCCAATGCGGTCGCGACCGTGATCTACACCAATTCCATGCCCGCCAATTACGCCGTCGTCTGGTCGGGTTTCTTCAACTTTCTCGGCGTGCTCCTGTCGACCGGCGCGGTCGCCTTTGGCATCGTATCGCTGCTTCCGGTCGAGCTGATCTTGCAGGTCGGATCGAATGCCGGATTCGCGATGGTCTTCGCGCTGCTCATCGCGGCGATCGTCTGGAACCTGGCGACCTGGTATTTCGGCATCCCCTCATCGAGTTCGCACACGCTGATCGGTTCGATCATCGGCGTCGGCATCGCCAATGCGATGCTCCACGGCAAGAGCGGCACCGCCGGGGTCGACTGGACCAAGGCGACCGAGATCGGCTACGCGCTCCTCCTGTCGCCGCTGCTCGGTTTCACGGTCGCGGCACTGCTGTTTCTCGCGATGAAGGTCTTGGTACGCAACAAGGCGCTCTACGAAGCGCCCAAGGGCGATACGCCGCCGCCGCTGTGGATCCGCGGTTTGCTCATCTTCACCTGCACCGGCGTCAGCTTCGCACACGGATCGAACGACGGCCAAAAGGGCATGGGCCTGATCATGCTGATCCTGATCGGCACCGTGCCTACCGCCTATGCGCTCAATCGCGCGGTACCCGAGAAATATGTGCAGGAGTTCATTGTGAACTCGAACGCGGCGGAGACCGTACTCGCGGCGCAGGGCGGCGGCGCGACCCCGCCGACCGACGTGCGCCGGGCCGTCACCGCCTATATCGCCGACAAGCAGCTCAAACCCGAGACCATCCCGGCGCTCGGCTCGCTGGTTGACCAGATCGAAACGCAGGTCAGCGGTTATGGCTCGCTCGCAAAGGTCCCTGCCGCCGCGACCGAGAATATGCGCAACGACATGTATCTGACGTCCGAAGCGATCAAGCGCCTGGGCAAGGAGAAAAGCGTTACATTCACCGACGCGCAGAGCGAAGCGCTCACCGAATATAAGGGCTCGCTCGACAGTGCGACGCGCTTCATCCCGACCTGGGTGAAGATCGCGGTCGCCTTCGCGCTGGGGCTTGGCACGATGATCGGCTGGAAACGGATCGTCGTCACCGTGGGCGAGAAGATCGGCAAGTCGCATCTCACCTATGCGCAGGGCGCCTCGGCCGAACTTGTCGCCATGGGGACCATCGGCGCAGCCGACATGCTCGGCCTGCCGGTGTCGACCACCCACGTCCTCTCCTCCGGCGTGGCAGGCACGATGGCGGCGAACAGATCGGGGCTCCAGATGTCGACGATCCGCAATCTGCTCATGGCCTGGGTTCTAACGCTTCCCGTTTCAATCCTGCTCGCGGGTGGTCTATATGCGCTGCTGAGCGCAATCTTCTAAGGACCATCGTCACGGCGAGCGAAGACAAAGTCCCTGGCCCGGATTTCGGGTCGATCGTGATGCAGCCCGGACTCGTCTGGGGCTGCGCACGGACGGATGAAGGGACGCAGCTGATCGACGAGTGCGATGCCGGCGCCGATGCCAGCTTCCGCTGGCTCCACCTCAATCTCGCCGACGAGCGGACCGTGCGTTGGCTCGAACGCACGACCAAACTGCCCGGTCCGATCCATGACCTGATGCTGGCGCGCGAAACGCACCAGCAGGCCATCGTCGAGGAAGGCATCGTCGGCTTGGTCCTCCAGGACTTCGAGCGCGATTTCGATGCCGCGGAGACGATGCAGATTGGCGCACTTCATATCGTGCTCACGCCCGCCCTGATGCTTACCGGCCGTTATCATCCGATCCGGTCGGCCGATATCGTCCGTCAACGGATCGCGTCGGGTTTCGACGTTTGCGACGGTGCCGCGGCGCTCAACCTTGTCGTCGGGACGATGATCGACGGCCTCGGCCAGCACGTCCACGGCCTCGCACTCGATATTCAGACGGCCGAGGACGAATTTCTCAACGAACGAATGAGCCCCGCGACGCGCGATCTGATCACGGTGCGCCGCCGCGGCGCGCGGCTGCATCGACTCGTCGCGGGGATGCGCGCGACCTTGAACCGGTTGGAAAAGGATCCGGATTTACCCCCGGTCCTCGCGCCGGTGGCCGAGCGCCATGTGCAGCGGCTGAACGCGCTGGACACCGACGTCGCGAGCACGCAGGCGCAGCTTCGCCAATTGCGCGACGAACTCGATCTCCAGGCCGCGCAAAAGACCAACCAGAATCTCTATTTCCTGTCGGTGATCAGCGCGCTGCTGCTTCCCGCCACGCTGGTGACGGGATTTTTCGGGATGAACACGGGCGGCCTTCCCTTCGCGCACACCGCCGCCGGCACGTTCGTCGCCGCGATCGCCGCAATTGCCGCGTCAGCCGCAACGTGGATGCTCTTGAGGCGCCGTCCCTAATATCGCTCCGGCACATACATTTCAGACGGAATTTCGTGACGTGCATAATCGTCGTGTCGCACGCGTTCGGGCAGCACCACCGCCGGCTTCTCGACCTCGCGATAGGGTATTTGTTCGAGCAGGTGGCTGATGCAGTTCAGCCGCGCCTTTTTCTTGTCGACCGCCTCGACCAGCCACCAAGGCGCCTCCGCGATATGCGTGCGCTCCAGCATATCTTCCTTCGCCCGCGTATAATGCTCCCAGCGCCGCCGCGATTCTACATCCATCGGCGACAATTTCCATTGCTTCAGCGGATCGTTTATCCGCATCTGAAAGCGGAACTGCTGTTCTTCGTCGGTGATCGAAAACCAATATTTGAGCAAAATGATGCCCGACCGCACGAGCATCCGTTCGAACTCGGGCACCGACCGAAAGAATTCCTCGCATTCCTCTTCGGTGCAAAAGCCCATCACCCGCTCGACCCCGGCGCGGTTATACCAACTCCGGTCGAACAGCACGATCTCGCCCGCCGCGGGCAGATGGGGCGCATAACGCTGGAAATACCATTGCGTCCGTTCGCGCTCGCTCGGGGCGGGCAGTGCGACAACCCGGCAAACGCGCGGGTTCAGGCGCTGGGTGATGCGCTTGATCGCACCCCCCTTGCCCGCCGAATCGCGCCCCTCGAACAGGACCGCGACCTTCAGCCCTTGCTGGACCACCCATTCCTGAAGGACGACGAGTTCGTGCTGCAACCGGAACAACTCGCGAAAGTAAATTCGGCGGTCGATGGCCTCACGGTCGGGATGGTCTGACATGTCGGCAAGCAGCGTTTCCAGCCGGCTTTCGTCCATCTCCATCTCCAGCTCTTCGTCAAAGCTGTCGGCGATTTCTTCCTTGATACGATCAAGATTGGAAAGACTGTCGTCCATTACGGAGGCTCCTTGCTGCCAGCGCGTATGGCTAGGCTCGCAGGGTTGCCGTGCTATGACACGGTTTCTCGGCTCCATTTCAAAATTACGTCGCCGACCGCGTATGGGCCGTTAGCGGATAGGCAGCTCTAGGATCAAAATCAGCGTTAGCGGACTTTGCACGTGCAGCGATAGTCAACGAAGGTGGATTTCTTAATTATGTCGCTTGCGCCGGGATTGGCGCCTCGCAGCGATACGCACCGTCTTTGTTGCTAATTATCACTGGTAGTCAGCATGTGGAATTTGGCCGAGCAATTGGGAAAGGCCAGCCAAGCGCGCAGTTCCGGTTTTGGCGAGAATGGCGCGATCTTGGGTTCGAAGTGTCGGCATGGAAACGACGCGGGAACCGGTAATTTCCCGCATTACTATGCTGACCGCAAGTTCGCCCACCAATCGTGCTTCGGCGGGGCTAGATCGAACAGTCCGTGGAGGAGCCCGGGCAGCGGACCGCTTTGCGCTCAAGAAGGTCCGAAGACTATGGTTGTCTGGAGCCCGACACATGCGCAAGATGCCGCAAAGCGTCTTGCGGGAAGAAGGAACAACATGAAGGATCCTGTCCAAAATCTGTCATGGGACGACCTTCGCATCGTACAAGCGGTCGGCAAAAGTGGCGCCCTTGCATCGGCGGCGGCGATGCTCGGCGTCAACATTTCGACGATCGCGCGTCGCCTGACCAGGATGGAAGAGACGCTGGGAGCGGCACTTTTCGACCGCCGCCGGACAGGGTATCTCGTGACGCGCGAGGGGCAGGAAATAATGACGCTCGCCGAACGTGTCGAATTGGACGTCGTCAGCGTGGTTCGCCGCGTATCCGGTTCAGTCCAGAACCACGTCGGCAGTCTTCGTATCACGACAAGCGATTCTATCCTGCTGCATTTCCTCACACCGATAATCGCCGATTTCCAGGCTCTGAATGTCGGGATCAAGATCGAGGTTATCGTTGGAAACAGCGCCCTGAATCTTGCACGCGGGGAATCCGATATCGCCATCAGGGCAACCGAGAAGCCGCCGGAGAATCTTTTTGGGCGCAAGATCGCGACGATTGCCTGGGCGCCCTATGCTAACTCTTCCTATGAAATCTGGCCCGACATGCGGTCGCCTTTCGATCATCAATGGGTCTCGTATGCGGGGCAGCTTACCGACCTTAAGGCATTCCGGTTTTTAGAAGAACATGTCCGCGCCGATAATATAATCTATCGGACGGACTCGGTTGCTGGCGCAGCGACCGCGATCGCGGCAGGCATGGGCGTGGGCTATTTGCCCTGCATGCTCGGCGATCTCTCGCCGGATCTCGTTCGCCTTGGGCCGGTAGAGCCACAGCTTGATGACGAGCTGTGGCTCTTGACCCACCCCGACATCCGCAAGTCGGGCCGGATATGTGCGTTCATGACGCACTGCATCGAAGCGATAGGCAAGCGTCGCAGCCTCATCGAGGGCTACGATGAGCAGAGCCCAGCGCTCGGTGATGTTGGCGGAAACCGATACCGATATGCCTAGGTCCGCGCCAACACCGCCCTGAAAGATATTTCGATCAGCTGGGCCGGTTGCGACAATTGTGTAACGCCGACGATCGTGCTGGCGCACAGCGGACGGTCCGTACCGAATGCTTCCTTGCGGACCTTGCCGGCGACGGCGAATGCGCTCTCCATATCGATGACTGAAATGGTCTCTTCGACGACATCGTCGAGCGTTGCGCCGAACTGGCCCAGAATCTCTTCAGCGTTGGCATAGGCGGCGCGCATCTGCGCTTCCATTGCCGAAAAGTCCGCCGGCTTGCCGGCCGAATTCAGTTCGGCGGGTGCAATCAGCTTTCCTTCCCGGTCGTGGTTGAACTGCCCCGACATAAAAATGCTGTCCCCGACCCGGATCGCCTGAGCATATCCGTAGCCTTCCTCCCAAGGCACGCCAAAATAGGCCGCTTGCTTGCCATCCACGTCGATTAAATCTGTCATGTTCCAGTTCTCCGGTTCGTTGCCTGAGCGTCGCAAGATTCCGGATACGCCTCAAACTGCATTCTTGCCGAACCGATCGCGCCCAAATGCCGTTCGCGATCGCGATCGCGGAACGCTAGCCATTTGGGCCGCATCCATCAGGCCCAGCCTGCAGGCGAGGAACAGGCGCGTCCACCAGCCCGCCCACACCGATCGCGAGCAGACCAAAGCCGGGAATCCAATCGAAGAGGGAGACAATTCATGAACTCGACATCGAAAACCAAAACCAGCGTTCTGCCGTCGGGCGGGGGCCAGGCCCTGTTTGACCCGTCCGACATCGTCTTCCTGCTGCTCGACCATCAGGCCGGACTGTTCCAGGTCGTCAAGGATATCCCGGTTCTCGATTTACGCCGTAACGTCGAAATGCTGGCGAGACTGGCCACCCTGCTGAACATTCCCGTCATCACGACGGCTTCAGAACCCAATGGGCCTAACGGACCGCTGATGCCCGAAATCGAGCGCCATGCGCCGCACGCCCAATATGTGCCGCGCAAAGGTGAAGTGAACGCGTGGGACAATGCCGATTTTGTCGACGCCGTCCGCGCGACCGGCCGAAAGACGCTGATCATGGCCGGCGTATGGACCAGCGTCTGCGTTATGTTTCCTGCACTGGACGCGAAGGCGGCGGGCTTCGACGTTTACGCGGTTATCGACGCGTCGGGCGATCCGAGCGAGATGGCATCGCGCACCACTCTGGCGCGCTTCGTCCAAGCCGGCGTCATTCCGACGTCCACAAACGCTGTGCTTTGTGAAGCGCATCGGACCTGGGCGCGGCCCGAGGCTGCGGAACTGGCAAAGCTCTATATGCTCACCGCCCCGAACTATGAAGCCGTGATGGAAAGCTACCTCCGCGCGCAGGACGTCGGCAAGAAGTCGAACGGATAGACCGGACGGCCACAATGGTGTCGGCGGCGACGCGTATAAGCACGCGTCCGCCGCTACGCCCCGCATCCGATCGACACCCGAGGCGCGGATCGCACGTGGATCGCGGGCCTGGATAGATTTCTCCATTCAACGGCATGATCTTTTCTAATTTATAGAACATACCGATTAGTTTTATCTGACTGTTTCGCACAATCACGCCGATCTACACCGGCGTCACCCGAAAGGATCGGGATTTCGGAAGAGCAAAATTGGAGAGTCAGCCATGTCGATCAAAGCCACCCCTACTCCCGCCAAGACCCTTCTGGATCCGGGAAATCACGCACTGGTCCTTATCGACTTCCAATCGCAAATGGCCTTCGCGACCAAATCGATCGCGCCCGAACTGCTGCGCAACAATGCCGCGCTCGTCTCGAACAGCGCTGCAGGTTTTCAGGTCCCCACCATCCTGACCACAGTCGCAGAGAAGAGCTTCTCCGGTCCGATGTTCAGCGAGATCACCGATGCCTTTCCCGGTCAGGCGCTACTCGACCGCACGAGCATGAATACTTGGGAAGACGCTGCGGTGATCGATGCAATCAACCGGATCGGCAAGGACCGCATCGTCTTTGCGGGGCTATGGACTTCGGTCTGCATCGTCGGCCCGGTGCTCTCGGCGCTAGAACAGGGCTATGAAGCCTATGTCATCACCGACGCTAGCGGCGACATTTCGCAAGAAGCCCATGAACGCGCCGTCGAGCGCATGATCCAGGCCGGTGCGAAGCCGATCACCTCGCTGCAATATCTGCTTGAACTGCAGCGCGACTGGGCGCGCGCCGAAACCTACGACCTCACAACCGGCATCGCCCGCAAATGGGGCGGCGCCTATGGCCTCGGCATCACCTACGCCAAGACAATGTTCGGCGCGTCGGAAGGCGGCCACTGATATGCCCGGGGCCGGGCATTTCACTGCCCGGCCACTCCCCGATCATCATAAATTTTTAGCTCGCGAAGGAATTTCCCATGGCTTTTGTCACCACCAAGGACGGCACCCAAATCTTCTACAAAGACTGGGGCCCGAAGGAGGCCCAGCCGATTGTCTTCCATCACGGCTGGCCGTTATCGTCGGACGACTGGGACACGCAGATGCTCTTCTTCCTTGCCAACGGTTACCGCGTCGTCGCGCACGACCGCCGCGGCCACGGCCGGTCCGAGCAGGTGAGCGAAGGGCATGACATGGATCATTATGCAGCGGACGCCGCAGCCGTAATGGAGCATCTCGACCTCAAGAATGCGATCCATATCGGGCACTCGACCGGCGGCGGCGAAGTCGCAGCCTATGTCGCCCGCTACGGTATTCCGCAGGGCCGCGTCGCCAAGGCGGTGCTGGTATCATCCGTGCCGCCGATCATGCTGAAAACCGAGCGCTATCCGGGCGGCTTGCCGATCGAGGTGTTTGACGGCATCCGCAGCGAGCTGGCAGCCAACCGTTCGAAATTCTTCCGCGATCTGCCCTCCGGCCCCTTCTACGGCTTCAATCGCGACGCTGCGACCGTCGTTCCCGCAGTCATCGACAATTGGTGGCGCCAGGGCATGACTGGCAGCGCCAAGGCGCATTACGACGGGGTCAAGGCCTTCTCGGAGACCGACCAGACCGATGACCTCAAGGCGATCAGCGTGCCGACGCTCGTGCTGCACGGCGATGACGACCAGATCGTACCTTACAAGAATGCGGCGCTGCTGCAGGCCGAAATCCTGCCGAACGCGACGCTCAAAATCTACGAAGGCTTCAGCCATGGGATGCTGACCGTCAACGCCGACGTCATCAACCCCGACCTGCTCGCCTTCGTGCAAGCCTGAGAAAAAGGGAGAACGGAGCGATGAAAATCTATCTCGTCTCACTGAGCGCCGGACTGCTTGCCGGCCTCGTCTACGGCCTCATCGGAGTCCGTTCTCCCGCCCCGCCGATCGTTGCGCTCGTCGGCCTCGCCGGAATCCTTTTGGGCGAACAGATCGTCCCGCTGGCCAAGCGCCTTGCCGACAGACCCGAACTGGTGCGGTACTTCCACCATGATTGCGCGCCCCAGATATTGGGGACGTCCACTGCGAAGGAGCGCGACGCATGAACCCGCTGACTCGCCGTCAGGCACTTGCCGGCGCGGCCACCACCGCCCTCGTCACTGCAACAGAGAGCTTCGCCATGCCGCCCAAGGACCTGATCATCACCAATGCCAAGGTGACGACGCTCGACAAGTCCAATCCGGTCGCCGAAGCCGTCGCCATACGGAGCGGCAAGTTTCTGGCCGTCGGCACCGAGCAGCAGGTCCGCGCCGCCGCCCGCCCCGATGCGACCGTCATCGACGCAAAAGGACGCCGCATGATCCCGGGGCTGATCGACAGCCACATCCACGTCATCCGCGGCGGCCTCAACTATAATATGGAGCTGCGCTGGGACGGCGTACCGAGCCTTGCCGACGCGATGGCGATGCTGAAGAAGCAGGCGCAGAACACCCCGCCGCCGCAATGGGTCCGCGTCGTCGGTGGTTTCAGCGAGCAGCAGTTCGCCGAGAAACGCCTGCCGACGCTGGAAGAAATCAACGCTGCAGCGCCCGATACGCCGGTGTTCATCCTGCACCTTTATGACCGCGCATTGCTCAACGCCGCCGCGCTGCGCGCCGTCGGTTACACCAGGGACACGCCGAACCCGCCGGGAGGCGAGATCGTCCGCGACGCCGCGGGCAATCCCACCGGCCTTTTGCTTGCGCAGCCCAATGCGGTGATCCTCTATTCGACGCTCGCCAAGGGGCCGAAGCTGCCCGAGGACTATCAGGTCAATTCGACCCGTCATTTCATGCGCGAACTCAATTCGCTCGGCGTCACCAGCGTGATCGACGCGGGCGGCGGCTTCCAGAATTATCCCGACGATTACCAGATCATCGAAAAGCTCCACAAGGACGGCGAACTGACGCTGCGCATTGCCTACAATCTTTTCACGCAGAAACCGAAGGAAGAGCTCAAGGACTTCGCGAGCTGGTCGACCCAGGTGAAGCCCGGCGACGGCGACGACACCTATCGCCACAATGGCGCGGGCGAGATGCTCGTCTATTCGGCGGCGGATTTCGAAGATTTCCGCGTCGAGCGCCCCGACATGCCGCCGAGCATGGAAAGCGACCTCGAACCCGTCGTGCGCCTACTCGCCGAACGCAAATGGCCCTGGCGACTTCACGCCACTTATGACCAGACGATCGGCCGTGCGCTCGACGTGTTCGAGAAAGTGAACAAGGATATCCCGCTTCAGGGTCTCAACTGGTTCTTCGACCACGCCGAGACGATCAGCGAGCGCAATATCGACCGCATCGCCGCGCTCGGCGGCGGCATCGCGGTCCAGCACCGGATGATGTTCCAAGGCGAATATTTCATCGAACGTTATGGCGCCAAGGCGGCCGAGGCGACCCCTCCGATCAAACGGATGATGGAGGCCGGCATTCCCGTCGGCGCGGGCACCGACGCGACGCGCGTCGCAAGCTATAACCCCTGGGTTTCGCTGTCGTGGCTCGTCACGGGAACGACGCTGGGCGGCACAACGCTCTATCCTGTCCGCAACCGCCTCGACCGCGAAACGGCGCTCCGCCTGTGGACCGAGAAGAACACATGGTTTTCGAACGAAGTCGGCAAGAAAGGGCAGATCAAGAAAGGCCAGCTCGCCGATCTCGCTCTGCTGTCGGACGATTATTTCAGCGTTGCCGAAAGCGACATCGTTCACCTCCGCGCGGTGCTGACCATTCTCGGCGGCAAAATCGTCCATGGCGAGGGCGATTATGCCCCGATCGCCCCTGCTCTACCCAAGCCGATGCCCGACTGGTCGCCCGTCGCGACCTTTGGGGGCTATCATCGCCCCACCGCAGGTGCAGCGAAGAAGCTCGCTTCGGCATGCGGCTGCGCCAGCGCGTGCAATGTCCATGGCCATGACCATGCCGCGGCGCTCGGCGCCAATAATGTTCCGGCAGCGGACGTCCAGAGCTTCTGGGGCGCCTTCGGCTGCGGCTGCTGGGCGGTCTGAACGATGACGCCCGCACCCATCACCCGCCTGCTCGGCGACCGCCGCTTTGCGACCCTCTCCGCAGCTGTTCTCACCCTTCCCTATTGGACCAGCGGCATCGCCAAGCTGTTCGACCTCGGCGGCGCGCACGGCGAAGCCAGACATTTCGGTCTTGAACCAGCCGCGCTTGTCGTCGCGCTGACAATCGCGGTCCAGATCGGCGGCTCGCTGCTGATCATCCTCGGGCGTCAGGCCTGGCTCGGGGCGGGCGCACTCGGCGTCTTCACCGCCGCCGCAACGCTGATCGCGCACCCTTTCTGGCACGTCGTCGACCCGGTGGCGCGCTTTCATGAACGCAACACCTTCCTCGAACATGTCGGCCTGATCGGCGGGCTGATGCTCGCCGCGATCCTGCAGGAGCGCAAGGCATGAGCGCCGCCGCCCCCGCAACCGAGCGCCCGCTCGCCAGCCCCATGTTCCGTGCGCTCTGGATCGCGACCATCGTCTCCAATGTCGGCACCTGGATGCACGATGTCGGTGCGGGCTGGCTGATGACCTCGCTTTCGCCGGATCCGTTGATGGTCGCGTTGGTTCAGGCCGCAACGACCTTTCCCATGTTCGCCCTCGCGCTGCCCGCCGGCGCCCTCGCCGATATCGTCGACCGGCGGCGCCTGCTGATCGCGGCGCAAGTCTTTGGGCTAGCCGGCGCAGCCGGTCTCGCGGCGGTCACACTCGCGGGGCTTACCACAGCCTGGGTATTGCTCGTCTTCACCGCCGTAATCGCGGTCGGCGCGGCCTTTTCCGCTCCGGCGTTTCAGGCGATCGTCCCCGAACTCGTGCAGCCGAAGGCCTTGCAACAGGCGGTCGCGCTCAACTCGCTCGGGGTCAACATCGCTCGCGCGATCGGCCCCGCGCTTGGCGGCGTCATCATCGCCGCCTCGGGGCCCGCCGCCGTGTTTGCCGTCAACGCACTGTCGGTCGTCGGCGTCATCATCGTCCTTTTCCGCTGGCGCCGTGAGGTCCCCGACCGCCACCTCCCCGCCGAGCATATGGTCGGCGCGATGCGCGCAGGGCTGCGCTATGCGATGCGCGCGCCCGAGCTACAGGTGGTGCTGATCCGCTCGGTCG
>Ga0209676_1001409_pt1 | contig 23191 bp, 17 predicted proteins | sample AraplaCvi_mLB_r2_FD_184282 | JGI IMG/M metagenome (GOLD analysis project Ga0209676, IMG submission 184282) | Arabidopsis root microbial communities from North Carolina, USA - plate scrape MF_Cvi_mLB_r2 (SPAdes) (version 2) | ecosystem: Host-associated > Plants > Roots > Endosphere | place: USA... | reverse complement strand
TGGCCCCCGGCGGCTTGCTGTCCAACCCGGTCGATGCGATTTCCTTAGGGCTGGGCATGATGTTCGGCACCGCCGGCCTGCCGCATATCCTGATGCGTTTCTTCACCGTCAGCGATGCCAAGGAAGCGCGTAAAAGCGTGTTCTACGCCACCGGTTTCATCGGCTACTTCTACTTGCTGCTGATCATCGTCGGCTTCGGCGCCATCGTCATGGTCGGCACCGATCCGGCGTTCCGCGACGCCAGTGGCGCGATCATCGGCGGCGGCAACATGATCGCCGTACACCTGGCCCAGGCGGTAGGCGGCAACCTGTTCCTCGGTTTCATCTCGGCGGTCGCCTTCGCCACCATTCTGGCGGTGGTTGCCGGGCTGGCACTGTCCGGTGCCTCGGCGGTGTCCCATGACCTGTATGCCTGCGTGATGCGCAAGGGCCAGGCCACTGAACAACAGGAAATGCGCGTATCGCGAATCGCCACCCTGTGCATCGGTGTGCTGGCGATCATCCTCGGCCTGCTGTTCGAGTCGCAGAACATTGCCTTCCTCTCGGGCCTGGTGCTGGCCATCGCCGCGTCGGTGAATTTCCCGGTGCTGTTCCTCTCGATGTACTGGAAAGGCCTGACCACCCGCGGCGCAGTCCTCGGCAGTCTGTCCGGCCTGGTCTCGGCGATTGTCCTGCTGGTGCTGAGCCCGGCGGTGTGGGTCAACGTGATGCATCACGACAAAGCGCTGTTCCCGTACTCCAACCCGGCGCTGTTTTCCATGAGCCTGGCGTTCTTCAGTGCATGGCTGTTTTCCGTCACCGACACCTCGCCCCGTGCAGCCCTTGAGCGCGGTCGTTATCTGGCGCAGTTCATCCGTTCGATGACCGGCATCGGTGCCACCGGCGCCAGCAAACACTGAATATTGCCAGGGAATAAAAATAATGAAGCCCGCACGTAACGCACCTCGTGAATCGCTGTTTTCGCTGGCCGCCGCATTAAGCCTGCCCATGTTCGCCCCCAGCGCCATGGCCGACTTCATCGGCGACAGCAAGGCCCGCATTGATATGCGCAACCACTACATCAATCGCGATTTCCGTCAGCACAACGCGCCGCAATCCAAGGCCGAGGAATGGGCCCAGGGTTTCACGGCGCGTATCGAATCCGGATTTACCGACGGCACCTTCGGTTTCGGTCTCGACGCATTGGGGGAGCTGGGACTCAAGCTCGACTCCAGCCCGGATCGCCGTGGCACCGGGCTGTTGCCGTTTGGCCCGCAGAGCCATGAGCCCGACGACGAGTACAGCGAACTGGGCCTGACCGGCAAATTGAAAGTATCCAAAAGCGTGTTGAAACTCGGCACCCTGCAACCCTTGTTGCCTGTGGCCACTTACAACGACACGCGCCTGCTGGGTTCGACCTTTGAAGGTGGCTTGCTGACCAGCCAGGAAATCGACGGCCTGACGGTGAATGCCGGACGCCTGACCAAGGCCAACCTGCGGGACTCCTCCAGCAACGATGACATCAGCTACGGCGCCGCCACCAGCGATCACTTCGACTTCGGCGGTGGCAGCTATGCGTTCAGTCCACAACTGAACCTGAGCTACTACTACGGCAAGCTCGACCAGATCTATCGCCAGCAATTTGCCGGACTGCTGCATACACAACCGCTGGGCAACGGCTTCAACCTGCGCAGCGATGTGCGCTACTTCGACAGCCGGGGCGACGGCGCCGAGCGCGCCGGGCGTATCGACAACCGCAACTTCAACAGCATGTTCACGGTGTCCCACGGTGCCCACAAGGTCAGTGCCGCCTACCAGCAGTTGTCCGGCGACAGCGCCTTTCCGTTCCTCAACGGCGGTGACCCCTACGTGGTCAACCTGGTGACGTTCAACACCTTTACCCGCGCCGAGGAGGACTCCTGGCAGCTGCGTTACGACTATGACTTCGCGGCGCAAGGCATTCCCGGCCTGACCTTCATGACCCGCTACACCGACGGCCGCCACGTCAAGGCGGGCAGCGTCGACAACGGTCGCGAATGGGAGCGCGACACCGATATCAGCTACGTCATCCAGAGCGGTGTGCTCAAGAACGTCAGCCTGCGCTGGCGCAACGTGACCTTCCGTTCCGGCAATGGCTTGACAACTGACCTCGATGAGAACCGCTTGATCGTCGGCTACACCCTGGCGCTTTGGTAATTCCGAAAGGGCGCGGTCGCGGCCGCGCCACAACCCCTCATCACCTGGAGCAATCGTGATGTCCTCTTCACCTGCAACTCTGCAAAGCTTCATCGCCGGCCGCTGGATCGGCCAACACGGCGCACAAATCCTGCGCAGCGCCATCGACGGCCATGAAATCTTCCGTACCCATGAAGAGCGCCCGGACTTCGCCGAAGCCATCGAGCACGGCCGTCGCCAGGGCATCAGCGGCTTGATGGCGCTGGACTTCCAGCAGCGCGCCCAGCGTCTCAAAGCCCTGGCCCTGTACCTGAGCGAGCGCAAGGAACAGCTCTACGCGATCTCCCACCACAGCGGCGCGACCCGTGCCGACAGCTGGATCGACATCGAGGGCGGCAACAGCACGCTGTTCACCTACGCCAGCCTCGGTTCGCGGGAACTGCCGTCGGGCAACGTCGTCCACGAAGGCCCGGCGCTGCAACTGAGCAAAATGGGCACCTTCGCCGGTACCCACATCCTCGTGCCGCGCGGTGGCGTGGCCGTGCACATCAATGCCTTCAACTTCCCGATCTGGGGCATGCTGGAGAAGTTCGCGCCGAGCTTCCTCGCCGGCATGCCGTGCATCGTCAAACCGGCCAGCGCCACCAGCTACCTGACCGAAGCCGTGGTGCGCCTGATGGATGAATCCGGCCTGCTTCCGGCGGGCAGCCTGCAACTGATCATCGGCGGCACCGGCGACCTGCTCGACCGCCTGCAAGGCCAGGACGTGGTGACCTTCACCGGTTCCGCCGACACAGCGGCCAAGCTGCGGGTCAACCCGAACCTGATCCGCAACTCGGTGCCGTTCACCGCCGAAGCCGACTCGCTGAACTGCGCGATCCTCGCCCCGGACGTGACCCCGGACGACGAGGAATTCGAGCTGTTCATCAAGGAAGTCGCCCGGGAAATGACCACCAAGGCCGGGCAGAAATGCACCGCCATCCGCCGCGCCATCGTGCCGGCCAAACACATTGACGCAGTCGCTACCCGTCTGCGTGATCGTCTGGCCAAAGTGGTGGTCGGCGACCCGTCGGTGGAAGGCGTGCGCATGGGCGCACTGGCTTCCCACGACCAGCAGAAAGACGTGGCCGAACGCCTGGAAGCCCTGTTGCAGAGCAGCGACATGCTGTTCGGCGCCCGCGACGGTTTCGAACCGCGTGGTGAAAATGTCGACAAGGGCGCTTTCTTCGCCCCGACCCTGTTGCAGGCCCGTGACCCGCATGCCGAGGGCGGTGCCCATGACATCGAAGCGTTCGGCCCGGTCAGCACCCTGATGGCCTACGACGATCTCGACGAAGCCCTGGCCCTGGCCGCGCGCGGCAAAGGCAGCCTGGTGGCCAGCCTGGTGACCAAGGATCCGCAGATCGCTGCCAAGGCGATTCCGGTGGCGGCAGCCTGGCACGGGCGCCTGCTGGTGCTGGATCGCCACTGCGCCGGCGAATCCACCGGTCACGGCTCGCCGCTGCCACAACTCAAGCACGGTGGCCCGGGCCGAGCCGGCGGCGGTGAAGAACTCGGCGGCCTGCGCGCGGTGAAACACTACCTGCAACGTGCGGCGGTGCAAGGTTCGCCAACCATGCTGGCGGCGGTCACCGGCGAATACGTACGCGGCGCCAAGGTCATCGAAACCGACGTGCATCCGTTCCGTCGCCATTTCCAGGACCTGCAGATCGGCGAGTCGCTACTGACTCACCGCCGCACCGTCACCGAAGCGGACCTGGTGAACTTCGGCTGCCTGTCGGGCGACCACTTCTACATGCACTTCGACGACATCGCGGCCAAGGAATCGCAATTTGGCAAGCGCATCGCCCACGGTTACTTCGTACTGTCGGCGGCGGCCGGGTTGTTCGTATCCCCCGGCGTCGGCCCGGTGCTGGCCAACTACGGCCTGGACACCCTGCGCTTCATCAACCCGGTGGGCATCGGCGACACCATCCAGGCGCGCCTGACCTGCAAACGCAAGATCGACCAGGGCAAGAAGAGCCCGCAGGGGATTGCGCAAGGGGTGGTGGCGTGGGATGTGGAGGTCACCAATCAGTTGGGTGAACTGGTGGCCAGTTATGACATTTTGACCCTGGTCGTAAAACGCGAAGACTGACGCAACACCTGTAGGAGCGAGCCTGCTCGCGATGACGGAGTGTCAGTCAACATCAAGGGTCCTGACAGATCGCCATCGCGAGCAAGCTCGCTCCCACAGGTTATTGGGAAATCTGAAAAGTCAGTGGCTGCGCAACCACTCGATAAACAGCGCAAACAACTCCGACTGCGACCCCACCTCCAGTTTCAGGTACAGGTTCTTGCGGTGCATGCGCACGGTTTCCGGCGAGATGTTCATCTGGCTGGCCGTGGACTTCACCGAATGCCCGCGCAATACCATGTGCGCCACTTCCCGCTCGCGCTCGGTGAGCAGTTCACAACCGAAGTTCTCGAACGCGGCCTGAACCCGATGCTTGAGATCATCGCGCAGGCCTTGCTCGTCATCACGCTCGATCCCGGCACTGCGCAGCAGTCCACGCTGGCTGAATTCGCTGATGAATTCACGCACCAGCGGTTCCACGGCTCGCAGCAGGTTCAACTGTTCGTCGCTCAGGCATTCACCGCCGAAACCCTGATAGAGGCTGACGGAAATCTTCGTGTCATTGCCGGTATCGACGATGTAGTAGCTGTCTTCCGAACAGCCCGCCTTCAGGTAATAGGATTTGTAGTAGTCACTGTCGAAGAAGTTGTCCGGGGCGATTTCCTCCAGGTGATAGAAGCCTTGCGCCAACCCCTGCTCCACCGCCAGGCAGAACGGGTCGAGCAAATAGCCCCCGGAAAAATAGCGCTCAAGAATCGAGACCTGATACTCCTGAGCAATCCCGCGCTGATGCAGCAGCTGTGGTGCGCGGTCCTTGCGCTCCAGGCTGATCATCATCGACTCCACGGACACCAGCTGTGCCAACGCTGACGCCAGGTACTGCAGGGCGTCAGGCTCATCGACATGGGCGAATGCCTCGCGCATTCCCCCATGCCATTTGTGCAACGCCCCGAAGGGCATCGCGATCAGCGTATCGTCGTCTGGTTTGCTCATGCCCCGCAGTCTAGCGGGTGCGCAGGCCCTTGGTAATAGCCTGTTCAGCGAGTTCATTGGCCGAAGTACTGGCCGCTCTGCTCAAGCTCGGCCGCCACTTCGAGAATGCATGTACGCAAGGTCTCGACGATTTCATCGACCTGGGCAAACGTCAGGATCAACGGTGGCGACATCACGTTGAGGTGCATGATCGGCCGCACCAGCAAGCCCCGAGCCTGTGCCCGCACGTGGATCTTCTCGCCAATGTTGATCTCGTCGGGGAACAGCGCCTTGGTGCGTTTATCGGCGACGAACTCCACGCAGGCCATGAGTTTCTGGCAGCGCACATCCCCCACCAGCGGCAAGTCGCGCAGGGTGGCCAGGCGCTCTTCCAGATAAGCGCCCACCGTGTCGACATGGGCCAGCAAGTTTTCCCGCTCGATGATTTCGATGTTCTTCAGCGCCGCCGTGCAGCACACCGGGTGGCCGCTGTAGGTGAAGCCGTGGGTGAAGCAGCGGCCCTTGCCCGGCTCGGCGATGACCTTCCAGATACGCTCGGAAAAGATGCACGCGCCCAGCGGCAGGTAGGCCGAGGTCAGGCCCTTGGCGGTGGTGATGATGTCGGGCTGCACGTCGAACACATCCCGGGAAGCGAAGAACTTGCCGAGGCGCCCGAACGAGGTCACCACTTCGTCGGCGACGAACAGGATGTCGTAGCGCTGGCAGACGTCCCACATGCGCTTGAGGTACCCCCGGGGCGGAATGATCACCCCGCCCGAGCCCATGATCGGCTCGGCAAAGAAAGCGGCGACCTTGTCCGCGCCAATCGACAGGATCTTGTCTTCGAGTTCCTTGACCAGGAACTCGAGGAACTGCGCCTCGTCCATGCCGTCCGGCGCGCGGTACGGGTTGGGGTTAGAGACGTGGTGGATCAGCGGGTTGGCGTAATCGAATTCCGGCACCCGGTCGGCGGCCTTGTTGCCGATCGACATGGTCAGGGTGGTGGAGCCGTGATAGGCGTTGAACCGGGCGATGACGTGCTTCTTTTCCGGCTTGCCGCGGCAGTTCTGGTAGTACTGGACCAGCCGGTAAGCCGTGTCCACGGCGGTGGAGCCGCCGGTGGTCAGGAACACATGGTCGAGGTCACCGGGGGCCAGGCTGGCGAGTTTTTCGCACAGCTGGATGGCGACGTTGTTCGACATGTCGGAAAACGGGTTCGAATAGGCCAGCTGGCGCACCTGGTCGGCGATGGCCTCGGCCATTTCCTCGCGGCCCAGGCCGATGTTGGTGCACCACATGCCGCCCACTGCATCGAGGAAGCGATTGCCCTGGGTGTCGTAGATGTAGGCGCCATCGCCGGCAACGATGTTCAACGAGCCTTGTTCGGCGTGTTCGTCGAACATGTGGTAGCCGTGCATGTGATGGGCCTTGTCGGCCTTGACCAGCCGGGACTCGTCCGCTGGGGAGAAAACGCTGCGTGTTGGCGTCGCCATAAATGAACCTCTAACCGAAATGACTCACGATCGAACAAATCAGATGCCGCTTTTCACAGTGCTCCAGACCCGGGTAATCGCCCGCATGTCCTTGGCGTCCTGGGTCTTCTGCGGGAACAGGCGCTTGCGGGTCTGTGCATCGGGGTAGATCGCCGGGTTGTCGCGCACTGCGGCGTTCAACAGGGGCGTGGCCGCCGCGTTACTGTTGGCGTAATTGATGTAGTCACTCACATCCGCCATCACCTGCGGCTGCATCAGGTATTCCAGGAATTTGTGCGCATTGGCGACGTGCGTCGCATCGGCCGGGATGTACAGGTTGTCGAACCAGATCAGCGAGCCTTCCTTGGGAATGAAGTACGCCAGGTTGATCTGCTTCTTGGCTTCTGCGGCGCGGGCCATGGCCGTGGCGTAATCGCCGGACCAGGTCATGGCCATGCACACATCGCCGTTGGGCAGGCTGGTCAGGTAATTGACCGAGTCGAACTTGCGGATGTAGGGCCGCACCGACAACAGCAAGTCCTGGGCGGCCTTCAAATCCTCCGGCGCGGCGCTCCTCGGGTCGCGTCCCAGGTACGTCAAGGCCATGGGGATGACTTCGGTCGGCGCATCGAGCAGGGTCACGCCACAGTCGGCGAAGCGCGAGACGATCTTCGGATCGAAGATCATCGCCAGCGAACCGATCGGTGCGTCCGGCATGCGCTCCTTGATCTTGTCGACGTTGTAAGTCACGCCGTTGCTACCCCAGGTATAGGGCGCAGAGTACTGGGTGCCGGGGTCATAGCCCTGCAGATCCTCGAGGACTTGCGGGTCGAGGTTGGTCCAGCCCGGCAGCTGTTTTTTGTCCAGCGGCTGGAACACCTTGGCCTTGATCAGGGGGGGCGCGAGCGAGGCGTTCAACACGATCAGGTCATAGCCGGAATGGCCGGTGAGCAACTTGGCCTGCACCGTTTCATAAGAGTCGAAGGTGTCGTAGACCACCTTGATTCCGGTGGCCTTTTCGAAGTCGGCGATGGTTTTTTCACCGATGTAATCCGCCCAGTTATAGAGCCGCAGCGTATTGCTCTCGTCCACTTGTGCGGCGTAGGCATGAAAGGTCAGCGGTACAACAAACAGACTGGAAATCACCTTAAGCAGTGTCTTGCCCATAGCAAATGCACCTTATAGCGAGTTCGGCTCTGGATGAGCGGATGCCTCCACTATTGGTCGATTGGCCGGACGGAACCATACCCCGAATGGGTGTGTGTCGTTTTTGGCACACCGGCATGGCAAAAAGCGGCAGCGCAGTTGACCCGTTTTGCCATAGATCGGGATTTGTCCGGCGCTTAAAGTGGCAGCCTGAACCGACCCTGCGGAGCCTGCGATGACAGATTTGATCAAACACGAGCAACGCGACGGCGTGTTGACGCTGACCATCGACCGCCCGGACAAGCTCAACGCGCTGAACAACGCCATGTATACGCAACTGGCCGAGCTGTTGCTGGCCGCCGACGAAGATCCGCAGACCGGCGTGATCATCCTCACCGGCGGCCCGGCCTGCTTCACCAGTGGCAATGACCTGGTGGATTTCCTCCAGCATCCGCCGACGCATCTGGATGCCCCGGCGTTTCGCCTGATGAAAGTCGTCACGCACCTGCAAAAGCCGCTGATCGCGGCAGTCTGCGGGGCGGCCATCGGCATTGGTACTACGTTGCTGCTGCATTGCGATCAGGTGCTGGTCACCCGCAACGCCAAGCTGCGCATGCCGTTCGTCAATATCGGCCTGTGCCCCGAATTCGGTGCCAGCCTGTTGCTTCCACGCCTACTCGGCCACGCCCGCGCCGCGAGCCTGCTCCTGCTGGGCAACGGCCTGGACGGCAACGACGCGGTGAACTGGGGCATCGCCAACGAAGCCTTCGATGACGGCGAGCAATGCCTGGCAGCGGCCAGAAAAATCGCCCAGCGCTTTTTGGCCCTGCCCCAGGAGGCCTTGCGCCAGTCCCGGCAATTGATGAAACAGGCGACGCTGCCGGAACTGGAAGCCACCCTGCGCGAAGAAAACACGCTGTTCATCCAGCGCCTGAATACCGACGAGGCGAAAAACGCCTTGAACGCCCTGCTCAATCGCAGTACAGACAAGAATCCATCGAAAGGAAACCAGCCATGAACACTCCGGAAATCTACGTCGTCAGCGCCGCCCGTACCGCCATCGGTACGTTCGGCGGTTCGCTCAAGGACGTGCCCCTGGCCGACCTCGCGACCACGGCCGTGAAAGCCGCCCTGGAGCGAGCCGCCGTGGACCCGGCGCTCGTTGGCCATCTGGTGATGGGCAACGTGATCCCGACCGAAACCCGCGACGCCTACATCTCCCGCGTCGCCGCGATGAACGCCGGCATCCCGAAGGAAACCCCCGCCTACAACGTCAACCGCCTGTGTGGTTCGGGCCTGCAAGCGATCATCAACGCCGCCCAGACCCTGATGCTCGGCGATGCCGACATCGTCGTCGGCGCCGGTGCCGAATCCATGAGCCGTGGCCCGTACCTGATGCCGTCCGCCCGTTGGGGGTCGCGCATGGGCAACGCCCAGGTCATCGACTACATGCTCGGCATCCTGCATGACCCCTTCCATGGTATCCACATGGGCATCACCGCCGAAAACGTCGCCGCGCGCAACGGCATCACCCGCGAAATGCAGGACGCCCTGGCCCTGGAAGACCAGAATCGCGCAGCCCATGCGATTGCCAACGGCTATTTCAGCGAGCAGATCGCGACCGTGGAAATCCAGGATCGCAAAGGCGTCAAACTGTTCAGCGTCGACGAACACCCGCGCGCCACGTCCCTGGAACAACTGGCAGCCATGAAGCCGGCGTTCAAGAAGGATGGTTCGGTCACCGCCGGCAACGCCTCGGGCCTCAACGACGGCGCCGCCGCGCTGGTCATGGCCAGCGGCAACGCGGTCCAGGCCAACAACCTGAAGCCACTGGCCCGCCTGGTCAGCTACGCCCACGCCGGCGTCGAACCGGAATTCATGGGCCTGGGCCCGATCCCGGCCACCCGCCTGGCACTCAAGCGTGCCGGCCTGACCGTCGCCGACCTGGACGTGATCGAAGCCAACATCGCCTTCGCCGCCCAGGCCTGCGCCGTCAGCCAGGAACTGGACCTCGACCCGGCCAAGGTCAACCCGAACGGCTCGGGCATCGCCCTGGGCCACCCGGTGGGCGCGACCGGCGCGATCATCGCCACCAAGGCCATCCACGAACTGCACCGCACCGGTGGCCGTTATGCACTGGTGACCATGTGCATCGGTGGCGGCCAGGGGATTGCGGCGATTTTTGAACGCGTCTAAGCAATAGCCGCAAAAAAGGCCGGTGATCGCGCAGATCACCGGCCTTTTTCATTTCGGTAAACCAGTAGCGATCCCCTGTGGGAGCGAGCTTGCTCGCGATGGCGGCATGTCAGGCACCATCATTGTTGACTGGACTACCGCTATCGCGAGCAAGCTCGCTCCCACAGTGGTTCTCTATCGCACGCAGATTCTCATTCTCTCGGAACAACCCACCTGACGACCGGCAGCAAAAACCATTTGCCACAAAATATTACATACGTCATATTACAGGCATCATAATTAAACACCGCCTGACAGGTATCCCTCCATGACCAGTATGTCCACCGTTGAACTCGACCTGGACGCCCCGGTGAAACCGGCAAAACGCCCCCTGCTCAAGCGTCTGCTCCTGCCAACAATGGGCATCGCAGCGTTGGTGTTGGCCGGGGTATATGGCACACATTGGTGGACGGCCGGGCGTTTCATCGAAGAAACCGACGATGCCTACATCGGCGGTGACGTAACGGTGATCGGGCCAAAGGTGGCGGGTTATATCGACGAAGTGCTGGTGACCGATAACCAGAAGGTCAAGGCCGGCGATGTGCTGATCCGTCTCGATTCGCGCGACTACCGCGCCAACCTGGCCAAGGCCGAAGGCGCCGTGGCCGCCCAGGAAGCCTTGCTGGCCAACCTCGACGCCACCGAACAACTGCAACAGGCCGTCATCGGCCAGGCCCGTGCCGGCATCGACGCCGCCGGTGCCGAAGCCATCCGTTCGCGGGATGACGATGCCCGCTACAAAAAACTGGTGTCCACCAACGCCGTCTCGGTGGAAAGCGCCCAGCGGGCCAATGCCACGTTCAAGACGGCCCAGGCGCAAAGCAACCGCGCCCAGGCGGAATTGCTGGCCGCTCAGCGCCAGTTGAATGTGATCGACACCCAGAAACAACAGGCCCGGGCCGCCTTGATCCAGGCCAGGGCCGAGCGCGATCTGGCGCAATTGAATGTCGGCTACACCGAACTGAAGGCACCGGTTGACGGCGTGATCGGCAACCGTCGGGCACGGGTCGGCGCCTATGCCCAGGCCGGCGCGCAATTGCTCTCGGTGGTGCCTTCCAGCGGCCTGTGGGTCGACGCCAACTTCAAGGAAGACCAACTGGCGCACATGGTGCCGGGGCAACGGGTGGTGATCCGGGCCGATGTGCTGTCGGGGCAGGCGTTCCACGGTCACCTGGACAGCCTCGCCCCCGCCAGCGGTTCGCAATTCAGCGTATTGCCACCGGAAAACGCCACCGGCAACTTCACCAAAATCGTGCAGCGGGTACCGGTGCGGATTCACCTCGACCCGGCCGACAGTGTGCTCGGCCACCTGCGTCCGGGGTTGTCGGTGACCGCTGAAGTGGACACGCGCAAGGCGCCTGATGCGCCAGCCGTAGCCAGCGCGCCATGAGCCGCGCCCTCGCCGCCCCGGCGCAACCGTTCAATGCCGCGGACATGGCAACGGCCACCAAGGTCTTCGCCTTTGCCAGTATGTGCATTGGCATGTTCATTGCGCTGCTGGATATCCAGATTGTCTCGGCCTCGTTGCGTGACATCGGCGGCGGACTCTCCGCCGGCACCGACGAAACCGCGTGGGTGCAAACCAGTTACCTGATCGCCGAGATTATCGTGATTCCGCTGTCGGGCTGGTTGTCCCGGGTGTTTTCCACGCGCTGGCTGTTCTGCGCATCGGCGGTGGGCTTCACCCTGACCAGCCTGCTGTGCGGCGTGGCCTGGAACATCCAGAGCATGATCGCCTTCCGTGCCCTGCAAGGCTTTCTCGGCGGTTCGATGATCCCGATGGTGTTCACCACGGCGTTCGTGTTCTTCACTGGCAAGCAACGGGTGATCGCCGCCGCGACCATAGGCGCAGTGGCGTCCCTGGCGCCGACACTGGGGCCGGTCATCGGTGGCTGGATCACCGACATCTCGTCCTGGCACTGGCTGTTCTACATCAACCTGGTGCCGGGGATTTTCGTCGCGGTTGCCGTGCCAATGCTGGTCAAGATAGACCAGCCCGAACTGTCGCTGCTCAAAGGCGCGGATTACTTGAGCATGGTGTTTCTGGCGCTGTTCCTCGGCTGCCTGGAATACACCCTCGAAGAAGGCCCGCGCTGGAACTGGTTCAGCGACCGCACGATACTGACCACCGCATGGATCAGCGGCCTGGCCGGGCTGGCGTTCATCGGCCGGACCCTGCACGTGGCCAATCCGATTGTCGACCTGCGCGCCCTGAAGGATCGCAACTTTGCCCTGGGCTGCTTCTTCTCGTTCGTCACCGGCATCGGCCTGTTCGCCACCATTTACCTGACGCCGCTGTTCCTCGGCCGGGTGCGTGGCTACGGAGCGCTGGACATTGGTCTGGCGGTTTTCTCCACCGGGGTGTTCCAGATCATGGCGATTCCGCTGTATGCCTTTCTGGCCAACCGCGTCGACCTGCGCTGGATCATGATGACCGGCCTCGGGCTGTTCGCGTTATCGATGTGGGATTTCAGCCCGATCACCCATGACTGGGGGGCCAGGGAGCTGATGTTGCCGCAAGCCTTGCGCGGGATTGCCCAGCAACTGGCGGTGCCGCCCGCGGTGACGCTGACCCTCGGCGGCCTGGCACCGGCGCGGCTCAAACATGCCTCCGGGCTGTTCAACCTGATGCGTAACCTCGGCGGGGCCATCGGCATCGCCGCCTGTGCGACCATTCTCAACGACCGCACCAACCTGCATTTCACCCGGCTGGCGGAAAACCTCAACAGCACCAACGAGGCCCTCAACCAATGGCTGTCCCAGGTAGGCAACAACTTCGCCGCCCTTGGCCAGAGCGGTGACGCCGGGGTCACCGCCAGCCTGCATCAGCTATGGTTGCTGACCTACCGCGAAGCCCAGACACAAACCTATGGCGACGCGTTTCTGATGATCGGGGTGTGCTTCGTCATCGCCACGGCGATGGTGCCCCTGATGCGCAAGGTGCAACCACCGGCCGCGCCGAGTGCCGATGCCCATTGAGGCATCGGCGGTTTGTTGAACATCAGGCCTGAGGCGTTTTACGGAAGCCGACCGCCAGGCGGTTCCAGCTGTTGATGGTGCTGATGGCGACGCTCAGGTCGACCATTTCCCTGGGCGTGAACTGTGCGCTGACCACTTCGTAGTCTTCGTCCGGGGCGTGGGTCAGGCTGAGCTGGGTCAGGGATTCGGTCCACAGCAGCGCAGCGCGTTCACGCTCGGTGAAAAACGGCGCCTCGCGCCAGGCCGTCACGGCGAACAGACGACGCGGGGTTTCGCCACCCTTGATCGCATCGGCGGTGTGCATGTCGATGCAGAAGGCACAGCCGTTGATCTGCGAAGCGCGCAGCTTGACCAGTTCAATCAGGTTTTTTTCCAGCGGCAGCTTCGACACTGCGGTTTCCAGGGCGATCATCGCCTTGAGGGCGTCGGGGCTGGCAGTGTAGAAATCGATACGGGGTTGCATGACGTGCTCCAGGGCAAGTGGGTGTGTCGCTACGTTAGTCCCTCGGTTGGTCTGCACAAATAGCCAATATTCCAGAAGTCGAGGAGGCCATTGGCGCGGGTGTGATGGGTTTCACTCTTCACTTTTGGTGAATTCACTGCCGTCATCGCGAGCAAGCTCGCTCCCACAGGGAAATGCACTCAAATGTGGGAGCGAGCTTGCTCGCGATCCGCGCAGCGGCCATTCACCACCGAGCTCAAACCCGATTGCGCAACCACCGCAGAAAGCCCTTTTTCTCCACCGCCACCGGCAGCTCCTGAGTCAGGCTTTTCGCTTTTTGCAGCCGGTAATCGAGCAAGGCTTTCATTGCATCGTTGATGTCGTGACGGGCATCCAGGCACGGCTTGAGGTAGGACTTTTCGATGCGGTACAGGCCACAGAATGTCTTGGCGGTAAACTTCGCAGGCAACGCGCTGTCGGTGAGAATACCTGCCTCGCCGATCACCTCCCCCGGCCCCATGCGTCCGGATTCGTAAGGCGTTCCGTGGCGCATCAAGGTCACCGAGATCACGCCGGATTCGATAATGAACAAGTGATCGCTGACCTCCTCCGCTTCCAGGATCACCTCCCCGGCGCGAAAGGTTTGCAGGGTCATGTTCTGGCTGAACGTGTCTTTCTCTTCCTGACGCAGTGTGGAGAAAATCGGCGAGCTGTCCAGCAACGCCCGTTTGCGTGTCGAGTTGATCGGCGGGCTGGGTTCCACGCTCGACAGCAGGTTGACCCCGGAGGCCTGCAAGTGCCGGTAGGCCAGGTCGTACAGCTGGTTGCGCACTGAGCGTTTCTCGTCCATTGATGCGACAAACCCGCTGATTTCGTAGACCGCGCCGGTGTTGCTGGCACTTTTGAGGCCGACGCTCGGCGAGGGTGTTTCCAGCAGAAAGCGGCAACCTTGCATGGCCCGCTCCAAGGCTTCGATCACCGTGTTCGGCCTCGCGTGGGGGCTCACTTCCAGGGATACGGAGATACCGAACATGTCGTTCGGCCTGCTGAAATTGATGATCTTGGCCTTGGCCGCCAGGGAGTTGGGAATCACCGCCATGCAGCCCTGGGAGGTCTGCAGGCGGGTGGCGCGCCAGTCGATGTCGGTCACTTTGCCCTCCATGCCGTCGATGGAGATGTAGTCATCCAGTTGATAGGGCTTGGTGGTGTTGAGGACGATCCCGGAGAACACGTCGCTGAGGGTACTTTGCAACGCCAGGCCGACGACAATCGCCAACGCACCGGAGGTGGCCAGCACGCCCTTGACCGGCAGTTCCAGCACATAGGCCAGGGCCGCTATCACCGCGATCAGGAAAATCACCGCGCCGAGCAAATCCTGGAGCAAGCGTCCGGTATGCCCCACCCGCTGCATCATCACCGCGCCGATCAGTACGGTCAGGGTCCGCGCGCCGAACAACCACCAGCCGATCTGCAAGCCGGTGGCGGCCAGGTGCAGCGGCACGTTATCGGCCCAGGGCGGCGGCTCCATCGGGTTCAGGCCTTCGTTGAACAACAGGAGGCTGAACAACGAGAAAATCACCACGCGCACCAGCAGCCGCCAGCCACTGCCGGCGGCGCTGAGCAAGTACCACAACCCGAGATCAATCAGGATCAGCGCCATGGCGCAGATCAATGGGTGTTCAGTGAGCAATGACAGCATCAAGCAACTCCATCCAGGGCCAATGACGCGAAGATCGCATGGATTGGCACTAGTGTAGGAGCAATTGATTTGGCGGGATTCTGCAAACGCCACAAAAACAAATGTGGGAGCGGGCTTGCTCGCGAAAGCGGTGTGTCAGGCAACGTTTATGTTGTTTGACACACCGCGTTCGCGAGCAAGCCCGCTCCCACAGGGGGGATGCGTGACGCCGAAGTTATTTGCTGTTGGTCAGCGTGCTGTAGCTGGTCATCAGGTTGCGATAGTCCGGAATATGGTTGGAGAACAGCGTGCCCAACCCTTCGATATCGTTGCGCCAGTCGCGGTGCAGTTCACAGGCCAGGCCGAACCAGGTCATCAATTGCGCGCCCTGGGCGGTCATGCGGCTCCATGCCGATTCGCGGGTCAGTTCGTTGAAGGTGCCGGACGCGTCGGTGACCACGAACACATCAAAGCCTTCGGCCAGCGCCGACAGTGCCGGGAACGCCACGCAGACTTCGGTCACTACGCCGGCGATGATCAATTGCTTCTTGCCGGTGGCCTTGATTGCCTTGACGAAGTCCTCGTTGTCCCAGGCGTTGATCTGGCCTGGGCGAGCGATGTAAGGCGCGTCGGGAAACTGTGCCTTGAGCTCCGGCACCAGCGGGCCGTTGGGGCCGGTTTCGAAACTGGTGGTGAGGATGGTCGGCAGCTTGAAGTACTTGGCCAGGTCGGCCAGCGCCAGCACATTGTTCTTGAAGCGATCAGGATCGATGTCACGGACCAGTGACAGCAGACCGGTCTGATGATCCACCAGCAGAACGGCGGCGTTGTCCTTGTCCAGACGCTTGTAGGAAGTGGTCATTGCAGTAATCCTCGCAGGTTATCGATGCCGATTGAAGATCGGCGTGGGGCAGCCGGTTAGCGCTGGGAATCCAGCGCCTCGTGTTCGTTCGCCACTTGCTGGGCCTTGAGGTAGCTCTCTATCAGCAATTGATAATGCGGCATGGCCTGGGCGTAGACAGCGGCCCACTGTTCGGCATCCGGGCGGTTCCACGAGCCTTGCAGTTCGGAGAGCGTCGCCATGATGTCGATCGGCACCACCCCGGCCTGGGCCAGGCGGGCAACGGTCAGGTCAGTGGCCAGTTTCGAGTGGTTGCCTGAGGCGTCGACCACCGCAAACACCTTGTAGCCTTCATGCACGGCGGCGATGGACGGGAACGCCAGGCATACACTGGTCAGGGTGCCGGCGATCACCAGGGTTTTCTTGCCGGTGGCTTTGACCGCTGCGTGAAACTCCGGGTTGTCCCAGGCATTGATTTCGCCTTTGCGCGCCACGTACTGCGCATGGGGTGCGGCCTCGTGGATTTCCGGGATCAACGGCCCGTTCGGTCCTTGCGGAACCGAGGCAGTGGTAATCACCGGCATTTTCAGCAAGGTCGCGGCCTTGGCCAGGGCAATGGCGTTGGCGCGCAGTTGGGGCACGTCCATGTCCTTGACGATCTGGAACAGTCCGCTCTGGTGATCGATCAACAGCATCGCGCTGTCATTGGGATCGATGGTCGGTTTCTGGCCGTTGAAGTTGGCCGCGTAGACAGTACTCATGTGCGTTTCCTCTTTCTTTTGGGCAACAGCCATCCCTGGCCTGAAAACCGGCCTACTCATCCTGTGTAGAGTCGGGTGTTGAAGCGCTGCGAATTAAGCGTGCATCCGGCCGAAGCGGCCGGACTGGAAGTCGGCGAAGGCCTGGTGGATTTCTTGCTCGGTGTTCATCACGAACGGCCCGTGGCCGACGATCGGCTCATCGATCGGCTCGCCGCTGAGCAACAGCACCACCGCGTCTTCGCTGGCTTCGAGGGTCATCTGATCGCCCTTGCGATCGAACAGGGCGAGTTGCCCCTGGCGCACCGATTCCAGACCGTTGACCTGAACCGTGCCACGCAAGACCACCAGTGCGGTGTTGCGCCCTTCATGCAGGTCAAGGGTGAGCAACTTGCCGGCATTCAAACGAATGTCCCACAGGTCGACCGGGGTAAAGGTGCGTGCCGCGCCCTTGTGGCCGTCGAACTCACCGGCGATCAGGCGCAGGCTGCCGGCGTTGTTTTTCAAGGCGATGCTCGGGATGTCAGCATCGAGAATCGTCTGGTAGCCGGGATCGGCCATTTTGTCCCTGGCCGGCAGGTTGACCCACAGTTGCACCATCTCCAGGGTGCCACCGCTTTTGGCGAAACCGTCGGAGTGAAACTCTTCGTGCAGGATCCCCGAGGCCGCGGTCATCCATTGCACATCGCCGGGGCCGATCTTGCCGCCGCTGCCGGTGGAGTCCCGATGCTCCAGTTCGCCCTTGTAAACGATAGTCACGGTTTCAAAACCACGATGAGGATGCTGACCAACGCCACGTCGCTCGGTGGTCGGGGTGAATTCAGCGGGGCCGGCGTGATCGAGCAACAGGAACGGGCTGATGTGTTTGCCCAGGTTGTCGTAGGAAAACAGCGTGCGAACCGGAAAACCGTCGCCAACCCAATGGGTCCGTGGACTGGTGTAGATACCGATGATGTTTTTCATGGTGTCTCCTGATGAGGGGGTGAATCCATGGACAAAGCTTAAAACCGTGACCTTTGCTGCGCTAGACTGCAAAAATCAGCTTTAGCGTTCTATTTGGAGAACGATGGTGGAAGACCTCAACACCCTCTACTACTTCACCCAGGTGGTGGAGCATCACGGTTTCGCTGCGGCCGGCCGGGCACTGGACATGCCCAAGTCGAAGCTCAGCCGACGCATTGCCGAGCTTGAAGAACGCCTCGGCGTGCGCCTGCTGCACCGCACCAGCCGGCATTGCTCATTGACGGAAATCGGCCAGGCCTATTACCAGCGCTGCCTGGCCATGCGGGTGGAGGCGGAAAGCGCCGCCGAACTGATCGAACGCAACCGCTCCGAGCCTCAGGGCATAGTGCGTATCAGTTGCCCGACGGCGCTGCTTAACACCTGGGTCGGGCCGATGCTGACCCGCTACATGCTCAAGTACCCGTTGGTGGAAGTGTTCATCGAGAGCACCAACCGCCGGGTCGACCTGATTCACGAAGGCATCGACATTGCGCTGCGGGTACGCTTTCCACCGCTGGAAAACACCGACATGGTGATGAAGGTGCTGGGCAATAGCACCCAGAGCGTGGTCGGCAGCCCGGCCTTTTTATCGCGCCTGTCGACACCGGCCTCCCCGGCCGACCTCAGCGGCTTGCCAAGCCTGCACTGGGGCGCGGCGCAGCGCGAATATCAGTGGGAACTGTTCGGCGCCGATGGCAGCACGGCGATGATCCGGCATGCCCCGCGCATGGTCACCGATGACCTGTTGGCCTTGCGCCATGCGGCGGTCGCCGGGATCGGCATCGTGCACCTGCCCAGCGTGGTGGTGCGCGATGAAATCGCTGCCGGGCAACTGGTGGAACTGGTGCCGGGCTGGGCACCGAAGAGCGGTGTGATCCATGCGATCTTCCCCTCGCGTCGAGGGTTGCTGCCATCGGTGCGCACGTTGATCGATTTTCTCGGGGAGGAATTCAGCCGCAGTGATATTGCCTGATGGCAGCGGCAAGTTGATTGGGGCGCAAGGGTAAGGTTTCAAAACCGCGGCGCCCCTTTCGCGAGCAAGCCCGCTCCCACAGGGAAATGTATTCCAAATGTGGGAGCGGGCTTGCTCGTGAAGGCGCCGGATCAGACACCATCACCCCACCAGACTGCCGATGATTCTTGATTTGCGGTAAACATTGCTTTGCCAATCCAGCGGTTTTTCTCACGGATGCCAGCGCGGATACTGCCGCCCATTCCCACTGCAACCTCTGGAGTCATCAATGTCCATTCCCGCTTTCGGCCTGGGTACGTTTCGCTTGCAAGGCCAGGTGCTCATCGATTCGGTGAGCACCGCCCTGGCGCTTGGTTACCGGGTGATCGATACCGCACAAATCTACGAGAACGAAGCCGAGGTCGGAGAGGCTATCGCCGCCAGCGGCATCGCCCGGAAGGACCTGTTCATCACCAGCAAGATCTGGGTCGCCAACCTGGCCGGTGATCGACTGATCGACAGCCTGAAGGAAAGCCTGGACAAACTGCAGACCGATTACCTGGACCTGACCCTGATCCACTGGCCGTCGCCGGACGATCAAGTGCCTGTCGCAACGTTCATGGGCGCCCTGCTCGAGGCCAAACGCATGGGCCTGACGCGGCAGATCGGCGTGTCCAACTTCACCCTCGACCTGATGAAACAGGCGATTGCGGCCATCGGCGCCGAGCACATCGCCGCGAACCAGATCGAACTGCACCCCTACCTGCAAAACCGCAAGGTCGTCGCGTTCGCGCAAAGCCAGGGCATTGGCATCACGTCCTACATGACCCTGGCGTACGGTGAAGTCCTCAAGGACCCGCTCATCCAGCAGATCGCCGAACGCCTGCAAGCGACGCCGGCTCAGGTCACCCTGGCGTGGGCCATGCAATCGGGTTACTCGGTGATCCCGTCGTCCACTCGCCGGACCAACCTGGAAAGCAACCTGAAGGCTCGCGAACTGACCTTGAGCGAGGCCGACATGGCCTTGATCGCAACACTGGACCGCGGCCACCGTTTGACCAGCCCCAAAGGCATCGCACCGGATTGGGATTGATCCTCAGTCCTGCTCGAGACGCTGGTCCAGGCGGGCCATGGCTTGCTGCAACTGGTCGACAGCGGCGTCGATCAGTGCCGCGCGGCCGTCATTGCACGCCCGCTCCAGTTGTTCGCAACACTCGACCAGGGCAAGCGCTCGCACCATCAGCGCCCCGCCCTTGATCCGGTGTGCCAGCGTCTGCAAACCCGGGCGATTGCCGCTGGTGTGCAAGGCCAGTAAATGCATGCGGTCCTCGCGGTTGGTCAACGCCAGATCGTGCAGCAGTTGATCGATCAGCTCACGATCCGATTCCGCATAGCGCTCCAGCCCGCTCAAGTCGAACTCGGCCAAGCCTGGATCGTCATTTGCCGCCGGGGGAGCGCTGGAAAACCGCTGGGCCAGCCACGCCTGCAGATCCACCAGGCGAATGGGTTTGAACAGACAATCGTCCATACCCGCCGCCTGACACCGGGCTTTTTCCTCGGCCTGCGCATTGGCGGTAAAGCCCAGGATCAGCGTCGGCGACAGCCCCTGCAACCGCTCCTGCTCACGTATCGCGCCCGCCAATTCGTAACCGCTGAGCACCGGCATGTTGCAGTCAGTAATGACCAGTTCGAAACTCTGTTCGAAACTCTGTCCGCGCCACTGTTCAAGCCCCTGCGCCCCATCCTCCGCCAGCACCACACGGTGGCCCAGATAGCTCAGCTGCCGTGAGAGCAGCAGGCGATTGGCCGGGTAATCGTCGACCACCAGGATCGACAACGCCCGGGTCGTGAGCCGTGCCGAGTCCTGGGCCATCTCCCCTGCGGGCAACGCTGGCAGGGCGGGCAGCACCAGGCTGATGTCCACCCGGGTGCCGCGCCCAGGCTGACTGTCGAGATGCAACTGCCCGCCCATCATTTCGCACAGGGTGCGACTGATCACCAGGCCCAGGCCGGACCCTTGCCGGGCAGTCTGCTGATTGTTATCGGCCTGCACGAACGGGCTGAACAGGCGTTGCTGGTCGAAAGCGCTGATGCCGATGCCGCTGTCTTCGATCCGTACGCTGACGGCGAGATGCGCCGGAGCTTGCGGCCGCACTCGCAGTGTCAGGCTCACCTGGCCTTCACGGGTGAACTTGATCGCGTTGCTCAGCAGATTGGACAGCACTTGTTTGAAGCGCACGGGATCGAGCATCACATCGCGGTCACTGTGTTCGGCGAGCTCGACCCGCCATTGCAGATTCTTCTGAATCGCCAACCCTTCGAACACCCGGCAGACCGACGCCACCAGCGCATGCAGGTTGACCCGCTCCGGCGCCAGCGACAAATGCCCCGATTCGATCCGGGCGACATCCAGAATGTCGCCGATCAAATCCAGCAACTGCTGCCCGGCGTTGGACGCCACCTCGATGGCGGCGCGGTCGGTCACCCCTTCATCGGCCCGCTTCAGCGCCAGCTCGAGCATGCCGATCAAAGCGTTCATCGGCGTGCGGATTTCATGGCTCATGGTGGCCAGGAACGTGGTCTTGGCCCGGTTGGCGTCGTCCGCCGCGTCCTTGGCTTCCTGCAATTGCCCGAGCAATTGCTGACGCTGGCGAATCTGCCGGCGTTGCCAGACGATCCCGGCCAATGCGAGCAACAGCAAGACCCCCGCCAGCGCAAACGCCTGCACGATCGCCTGCCGGTGTCGCAGCCAGTAACTCTGCTCGACCATCGAGTCATAACGCCAGGGTTGAGTCAGCTCGTCGATTTCTTCGGGCGGAATGCTGAGCAGCGCTTTGTCCAGGATCGAATGCAGCTCAGTGGCCTCGCGACTGGTCGCCAGGGTGCTGCGGGCGGGGTCGGTGCCCACGGTGCTGGTCACTTGCAGGCGATCGCGATACTGCCGGGAAATCAGGTAACGGGCGCTGATCAAGGAGTTGATGCCGCCGTGGGCCTTGCCCTGGGCGACCATTTCCATGGCATCCGTCGACAGCGGCGCATCCACCATCTGGATCTGCGGGTAATGCTTGCGAAGGTACTCACCGGCAATGTTGCCCTGAGTCAGCGCCAGCGTCCTTCCCGCCATGTCATCCAGCGTCCTGGGACTGTCCGCGGCTACGCGAGTCACCAGTACCGAAGGGCTGCTCAGAAACGCCCGGGTGAACAGCAGTTCATCTTCACGCTGGGAGCTGAGGCCGATACCGGCCAGCACATCGATCTGTCCATTTCTGATGCCGGTCATCATCTCGGCCACCGACTTCATGCCGCGGATGTCAAATTGCAGCCCGGTGCGCACACTGATTTTCGCCAGCAGATCGACACCGATGCCGCGAAACTTGCCTTCGCTGTCGATAAATGAAATGGGCGGGATATTTTCGTTGATCGCGACCCTCACGCGCGGGTGGCGTTCGAGCCAGAGCTGTTCGGCCACGCTCAATTGCAATGACTGGGTGCCGGGGATAGACACCCCGTTTGCCCCCCAACGACGCAGGATGTTCATTTGTTCATTGGTGGTGATGGCCGCCAGCGCCTTGTTGACGATGTGCAACAGCGAATCGTTGTCGCGGGCCATCGCAAAGGCAAAACGCCCGGACTCCATGGGCGAGAAGTCGGTCAGTTGCACGTTGTTCAGGTAGTTCTTGCTGATCAGATAGTGGGCATTGATCGCATCGCCCAGGTAGACATCGGCCTGGCCGAAAGCCACGGCCCCCATCGCCGCCAGCGTCGAGGGAAACAGCTGGACCTGCGCCCTGGAATAGAACTGTTGCACGCTGTATTCGGGCAAGTAGTGATACAGCATCACCAACCGCTTGCCGGCCAGGGTCGGGTCGAGCACCGGAGGGAAATCGGTACGCGTGACCAGCACCGGCTGATCGACTGCGTAAGCGCTGGACATCTGTAGCTGCGGATCTTCCGCCTCAAATCGATTGGCCGTTCCCAGCAAGTCCGCCCGCCCCTCCTTGATGGCCTGCACCGCGTCGGCTCGCGACGGATAACAGTGCACCTCTACGACGACGTTCAACAACTGTTCGAGCAACCCGGCGTAATCGGCTGTCAGGCCTTCGAACACCTTGCCCGCCGTATTGAACTCGAAGGGGGGATAGTCCGGCGCCGAGACCGCCAGCACCAATCGGCCCTTTTGCTGCAGCCAGCGCAACTCGGTGTCCGACAACCCGGCGCTCAGGCCTTCGGCACTCGAGCGTCCCAACAAGGTCAATGACTGTTGCGCACAGACACTCGATGACCAAAGAAGAAGGCCCGTCAGCACCCAACCCGCCAGCCGTCGGAGAAGGTTCATTCAGATCAGATGATTGCGCAGGGCGAAATCCCTCAAGTGCACCGACGAGCTCATGTTGAGCTTGAGGGTGAGTCGGGTCTTGTAGGTACTGACGGTCTTGTAGCTCAG
>Ga0209676_1001408_pt1 | contig 23210 bp, 19 predicted proteins | sample AraplaCvi_mLB_r2_FD_184282 | JGI IMG/M metagenome (GOLD analysis project Ga0209676, IMG submission 184282) | Arabidopsis root microbial communities from North Carolina, USA - plate scrape MF_Cvi_mLB_r2 (SPAdes) (version 2) | ecosystem: Host-associated > Plants > Roots > Endosphere | place: USA... | reverse complement strand
GCCGCTTCCGCGGCCTGGCCGACATGCTGGGCAAGCCGCCGCTGAACGAGCACGTGATGAAGAATGTCTTCTTCGACACCTGCGTTTACCATCAGCCCGGTATAGACCTGCTGTTCAAGGTGATCGACATCGACAACATCCTGTTCGGCTCGGAAATGGTCGGCGCGGTGCGCGGCATCGATCCGGAAACCGGGCAGTACTTCGACGACACCCTGCGCTATGTGGAAGCGCTGGGGCTGTCGGCAGCGGATCGGAGCAAGGTGCTGTCGGGCAACGCGCGTCGGGTGTACCCGCGGCTGGATGCGCAGCTGAAGGCGAGGGGGCTGTAATGGCGGATTTCATGAAGGATGCCGATTGGCTGGATTTCTGTCCGGACCCGAGCCGGCCGGTGTTCGTGCCGCCGCCGGGCGCGGTGGATGCGCATTGCCATGTGTTCGGCCCGGGGGACCAGTTCCCGTATGCGCCCGAGCGCAAGTACACGCCCTGCGATGCGGGCAAGGCGCAGCTGTTCGCGCTGCGCGATCATCTTGGGTTCGAGCGCAACGTGATCGTGCAGGCGACCTGCCACGGTGCCGACAACAGGGCGCTGGTGGATGCGCTGCGCAGCGCCGACGGCCGCGCGCGCGGCGTGGCCACGGTGCGCGATACGGTCACCGATGAGGAACTGCGCGAGCTGCATGAGGCGGGTGTGCGCGGGGTGCGCTTCAACTTCGTGAAGCGGCTGGTGGATCCGAAGCCGGATGCGTACTACCACGCCATCATTGAACGGATCGCGCCGCTGGGATGGCATGTTGTCGTGTACTTCGAGGCGGCGGACCTGGCCGAGCGCTGGGATTTCTTCACCTCGCTACCGACCACGGTGGTGGTGGACCACATGGGGCGGCCGGATGTGAGCCAGCCGGTGGACGGGCCGGAGTTCCAGCGTTTCGTGCGGTTGATGCGCGAGCACCCCAACGTGTGGAGCAAGGTGAGCTGCCCGGAGCGGCTGTCGCAGTCCGGGCCGCCCACGTATGACGATGTGGTGCCGTTCGCACGGCACCTGGTGGAGCAGTTCCCGGACCGGGTGCTGTGGGGCACGGACTGGCCGCACCCGAACCTGAAATCGCACATGCCCGATGACGGCACGCTGGTGGATGTCATTCCGCGGATCGCGGTGACCGCCGGGTTGCAGCAGAAGCTGCTGGTGGACAACCCGATGCGGTTGTATTGGGCGTGACGGTTGAGAGCGTCACGACCAACGGTCGTGACCTACCGGGTCGGGACCGGTAGCGCACGACCGTTGGTCGTGCAGCCAGGTCGGGCCCGGTAGCGCACGACCGTTGGTCGTGCAACCAGGTCGGGCCCGGTAGCGCAGCGTCGGGGCGTTACCCCCGCGCCAACGCCATCAGGCGTTCTGCGATCCGCTCCAGGGGTACCTGCTCTTCGGCGGCACCGAGTTTGAACGCGGCGCCTGGCATGCCCCACACCACGCTGGTGGCTTCGTCCTGCACCAGGGTGGGCGCGCCGGCGTTCTTCAGTTCCAGCAGGCCACGGGCGCCGTCGTCGCCCATGCCGGTGAGGATCGCGCCGATGGCGTTGGCACCGGCGCTTTCGGCCACGGAGCGGAACAGCACGTCCACGGCCGGCTTGTGCCGGTTCACGGCCGGGCCGTCATCGATACGGCAGCGCCAGCGCGCACCGTCGCGGATCACCCGCAGGTGCTTGCCGCCGGGCGGCAGGTAGGCATGGCCGGGGAGCACGGCTTCGCCATCGCTGGCTTCGCGCACCGACATCGCCGAATGGCGGTCCAGGCGTTCGGCGAAGGCGGTGCTGAAGGTGGCGGGCAGGTGCTGGGTAAGCAGCACCGCCGGGGCATCAGCCGGCATGCCCTCCAGCACAACGCGCAGCGCCTCGGTGCCGCCCGCTGAAGCCCCGATGGCGATCAGGCGGTCGGTGGTGCGGAACTGCATGGAGCGCTTCGGCGTGGCGGCGATCGGGTCCAGGGTCACGCGCGGGGCGATCGGTCGGGCCAGGGTGCGCACGCGCGAGCGCGCGGCCATCTTGACCTTGCCAATGATCTCCTCGGCGTAGCCCTGCAGGCCACGGGCCACGTCCAGCTTGGGCTTGGACACGAAGTCCACCGCGCCCAGCGCCAGCGCCTGCAGGGTGGTGTCGGCGCCGCGCTCGGTCAGCGAGGAGATCATCACCACCGGCAGCGGGTGCAGGCGCATCAGGTTTTCCAGGAACGCCAGCCCGTCCATGCGTGGCATTTCCACGTCCAGGGTGATCACGTCCGGGGCGAGACGCTTGATCTTCTCGCGCGCCAGCAGCGGGTCGGCGGCGGTGCCGACCACTTCGATGCCGGGGTCGCTGGCGAGGATCTCGCTCAGCATCTGCCGCACTACCGCCGAATCGTCGACGATCAAGACCCTGCAGGGTGCACCGGTGATCATTCGAACAGCTCCACGCCACCGGTGACCGGGGCCTTGGACAGGCGCGCACGCACCGCCGATTCGGTCGCGGCCACTTCGGCTTCGTGTGCGTGCGGCAGGCGCTGCACCACCACCCGGCCGGTGTCGGCGAAGAACCACACCTTGCGGGGGTGGATGCCGCACAGGTCCTCGGCCAGCACCGGGATGTGCTCGGCCTGCAGGTACTGGCGCACGAACTCGGCGTTGCGGGTGCCGACCGGGTTGCTGGTGAAGCCCTTGAGCACGTTGGCGCCGCCGAACACCTTGGCTTCCAGGCGCTTGCGGTGCGCGCCGCGCTTGAGCAGGTCGTTGATCAGCAGTTCCATGGCGTAGCTGCCGTAACGCGCCGGGGCACCGTCGCCGACATTGCCTTCGGGCAGCAGGAAGTGGTTCATGCCACCGATCTTCAGCACCGGGTCGCGCAGGCACGCGGCCACGCACGAGCCCAGGGTGGTGGTGAGCGCGGTGTCATCGTCCACCACCAGGTACTGGGTCGGCAGCAGCTTGGCGGCGGTGACCTTGAAGCGACTGTCGAAGTAGCGCATCACGTCGTCGTTGCGGGCGGCCAGGTTCATGCCGGGGCCCCGGGTGCGCGCTTGTACAGGGTGCGCCCGCAGGGCTGGATCAGGTCGGCGGCGTGCAGGTAGTTCTCCGAATGGCCGGTGTAGAGCAGGCCGTCGTCGCCCATGTGCTGGATCAGCCGCGAGAGGATCCCGCGCTGGGTGGGCTTGTCGAAATAGATCATCACGTTGCGGCAGAACAGCGCGTCGTACGGGCCGCCGACGTCATAGCGGGGCGCCAGCAGGTTCAGCGGACGGAACTCGATCAGCTCGCGCAGCGCCGGGTGCACGCGGCATTGGCCTTCATTGGGGCCGCTGCCACGCTGGAAGTAGCGCTTCTTGATTGCTGGATCGAGCCCGGACACGCGGTCGATGGCGTACACGCCGCGGCTGGCGGTGGCCAGCACCTGGGTGTCGACGTCGGTGGCGAGGATCCGTACCGGCGGCTTGAGCGTGCCGAACGCCTCGCAGGCGGTGATCGCCATCGAGTAGGGCTCCTCGCCGGTGGACGCGGCGCACGACCACAGCTGCAGGGTGCCGCGGCCGCTGCGCGCGCGCAGTTCGGTGTCGAGCTTTTCGAAATGGTGCGGTTCGCGGAAGAACGCGGTCAGGTTGGTGGTCAGGGCGTTGGTGAACGCCTGCCACTCGTCGCCGCCCTGGCTTTCCAGCTGGTCCAGGTAGTCCTGGAAGCTGCGCAGGCCGAGCGCACGCAGGCGCCGCGACAGGCGCCCGTAGACCATGTCGCGCTTGGCCGGTGCCAGCGAAATGCCGACACGCTGGTAGATCAGGTCGCAGATGCGGCGGAAGTCGCGGTCGGCGAACTCGAATTCACGACCGTTCTGAGTGCTGGCGGAGGCAGGTGCGGTGGGCGTGGTCACGGACGGACTCGGAAGAAGGGGAGGGCGGCGGACAGCGGGGCAGAGCCCCGCTCTACGTCAGAATTCCTGCCAGTTGCCGTCGTCGGCCGGGGTCGTGCGCGCGGCACGCGGGGCGGCGGACGGCTTCGCTGCCGACGCCTTCGCCGCGACCACCGGCTTCACGCTGCGCAGCGGCGCCGGCGGCGCCACCCGTGCGGCCACGGCGCTCACTGCCGCGGCGACCTGGTTGTCGAGGCGGAAGATCGACACTGCGTCGGCCAGCTGCGTGGCCTGTTCTTCCATGGCCCGTGCCGCAGCGGTAGCTTCCTCCACCAGCGCGGCGTTCTGCTGGGTGGTTTCGTCCATCTGCACCACGGTCTGGTTGACCTGCTCGATGCCGGCCGACTGTTCCTGCGAGGCCGCCGAGATCTCGGCCATGATGTCGTTCACGCGCTGCACCGAGGCGACGATCTCGCCCATGGTGGTGCCGGCCTGGCGGACCAGCGCCGAACCGTCGGCGACGCTGGCCACCGAGTCGTCGATCAGGCCCTTGATTTCCTTGGCGGCGCCGGCCGAGCGCTGGGCCAGGGTGCGCACTTCCGAGGCGACCACGGCGAAGCCACGGCCCTGTTCGCCGGCGCGGGCCGCTTCGACAGCGGCGTTCAGCGCCAGGATGTTGGTCTGGAAGGCAATGCCGTCGATCACCGAGATGATCTCGGCGATGCGCCGGGAACTGGCTTCGATCGCGCTCATGGTGGTGACCACCTGGCCGACCACTTCACCGCCCTGCGAGGCCACGCTGTGCGCACCGATCGACAGCTGGTTGGCCTGGCGCGCATGTTCGGCGTTCTGGCGCACGGTGGAGGTGAGTTCCTCCATCGAGGCGGCGGTTTCTTCCAGGTTGGCGGCCTGCTGTTCGGTGCGGCGCGACAGGTCGCTGTTGCCGGTCGCGATTTCGCCCGCGGCCAGGTTGATGTTGCCCGCCGCTTCCTGGATCTGGCCGACGATCTGGGTCAGCTGGGCGACGGTGGCGTTGGCGTCGTCGCGCATGGTCGCGAACACGCCCTGGAACTCGCCGTGCATGCGTGCGGTGAGATCGCCTTCGGCAATGGCCGAGAGCAGCTGCGAGAGCTTGCCCAGGTTGTCGTCGCTGACCTGCATCATCGCGTTGAGGCTGGCGATCATCTGCGCGAAGTCATGATCGAAGCGGGCGACGTCGCCGCGCTGGCTGAAGTCGCCAGCGGCGGCGGCCGCACCCAGGCGCTTGATCTCGGCATTGATGCTGGCCAGGTTGTGCTTGACCGCGTCCACGGTGGTGCTGATCGCCGCCTTCTCGCCCGGATAGCGGGCGATGTCGGCGCTGAGGTCGCCGACCGCATAGCGCTGGACCACGGCCAGCACGTCCTGCATGGTCTGCACGTGGGCGCCGACCAGGGTATTGGTTTCGTGCACCATCAGGCCGTATTCGCCCGGGAACGCGGTCTCGTCCATGCGATAGCCGGTCTGGCCGGCGTCGTGCTGGCTGGCCATCTCGCGCTGGGCGCCGATGACTGCGTGCAGCTGCTGCTGCATGCGGCCCATGCTTTCCAGCAGGCGACCCGGTTCGTCCTGGGCCTGCGCGCCGATGCGGGTGTCGAGCTTGCCGCGGGCGATGCTTTCGGCCACGCCGGTGGCTTGGCGCAGCGGACCGGTGATGCGGTTGCCGATCAGCCAGCTCAGGGCGAGCACCACCAGCACCACGGCGCCACCGCTGCCGGCCATGATGCCGGTGAAGGCCAGCGCGTCGGCCTGGACCTCGTCCATGTACACGCCGCTGGTGACCACCCACTGCCACGGGGCGTACATGCCGGCGTAGGTGGCCTTTTCGATCAGTGCGTCGCCGTTGCCCGGCTTGGTGGTGGCGTAGTAGGTGAAGCCACCGCCGGTCTTGGCCAGGTCGACCTGCTGCAGGTACAGCGGCACGCCGTCCTTGGAGACGTAGTCCTTCTGCACCTTGCCGACGCGGTCGGGCGCGAACGGATGCATCAGCAGGGTGTAATCGGTGGCCAGCACGTTGTAGTAGGCCGCGTCGTTGTCGCCGCGCATGCTGTGCAGGGCCTGCAGCGCTGCGCTCTTGGCCGCTTCTTCGGTGAGTTCGCCGCTGCCGGCCAGGCGCCTGTAGTGGTCCAGGATGCCGTAGGTCAGTTCGACCTGGGTGGTCAGGCCTTCCTTGCGGGTCTCGGTCAGGTCCAGGTACTGGATGCGCGCGGCGATCATGGCCAGGGCGATGACACCCAGGGCGATCAGCGCGGTGAGCAGGTTCAGCTTGCCTCGGACGGAGAGGTTGGAGAAGCGACTGGAAAGATTCATGGGCGTGGGGATCTTCTTCAAAGCGGGGGCGTGCAGCGGTGCCAGGAGTGCGGCGCGCGACCGGCAGGCCAGCGCAGACGAACGTAGTGACGCATGGGAGATATCGGCCGCAATGCCGGGGTATTGAGGCGTTGGAACTGAGCGTGTTCAGCTCCAGACATGCAAAGGCCCCGATGCCGGAACATCGGGGCCTTGCGTTTCCGCTGCGAGAGCCTGCCGTGCGGCTTAGAATTCCTGCCAGTCGCCTTCGGCAAGTTCGGCGGCGACCGCGCGGCTGGTGGGCTTGCGTGCCGGTGCGGCGGTGGCGGCCGGACGGGCCACCGCGCGCGGTGCCGGTGCCGGCGCCGGGGCGGCGGCGACCTGGTCCTGCTCGTCCAGGCGGAAGATCGACACGGCGTCGCTGAGGTGGCCGGCCTGTTCTTCCATCGAACGCGCGGCGGCGGTGGCTTCTTCCACCAGCGCGGCGTTCTGCTGGGTGGTTTCGTCCATCTGCACCACGGTCTGGTTGACCTGCTCGATACCAGCCGACTGTTCCTGCGAGGCCGCCGAGATCTCGGCCATGATGTCGGTCACGCGCTGCACCGAGGCGACGATCTCGCCCATGGTGGCGCCGGCCTTCTGGACCAGGGCCGAACCGTCATTGACCTTGCCGACCGAGTCGTCGATCAGGCCCTTGATTTCCTTGGCGGCGCCGGCCGAGCGCTGGGCCAAGGTGCGCACTTCCGAGGCGACCACGGCGAAGCCGCGGCCCTGTTCGCCGGCACGCGCCGCTTCCACCGCGGCATTCAGTGCCAGGATGTTGGTCTGGAAGGCAATGCCGTCGATCACCGAGATGATCTCGGCGATCTTCTTGGACGAAGTCTGGATCGCGCTCATGGTGGTCACCACCTGGCCGACCACTTCACCGCCCTGCGAGGCCACGCTGTGCGCGCCGATGGCCAGCTGGTTGGCCTGGCGGGCATGCTCGGCGTTCTGGCGCACGGTGGAGGTGAGTTCTTCCATCGAGGCAGCGGTTTCTTCCAGGTTGGCAGCCTGCTGCTCGGTACGGCGCGACAGGTCGCTGTTGCCGGTGGCGATTTCGCTGGCGGCCGAGCTGATGGCCTGGCTGGACTGCTTGATGCTGGTGACGATGCCGCTGAGCTGTTCGGCGGTGGCGTTGGCGTCGTCGCGCATGGTGGCGAACACGCCTTCGAACTCGCCATGCATGCGCACGGTCAGGTCGCCCTGCGACAGCGCGGTGAGCAGGCCGGAGATCTGTTCGATGCTGGAGGCGTTAGCGTCGAGCAGGCCATTGATCTGCTGGGCCAGCTGCAGGAAGAAGCCGTCCTTGCCTTCGGCGCTGATACGGCCGGACAGGTCGCCGGCAGCGGCCTGGGCGATGACGCGCGCCACTTCGGCTTCCACCAGCGCTTCGGGGGTGCGGTCGCGCCATTCGACCACGTGGCCGACGCTTTCGCCTTCTTCATTGCGGATGGTGGACACGACCTGCGCGAACTGGGCGTCGCCGAACTGCATGGCGCGGCGGGCCACGCCGTGCTGCTTGAGGTTGGCCAGCAGGCCGGCGTCCATTTCGCCACGGTGCTCGAGCACGGTCAGCGGACGGCCGACCAGCGAGGTGCTGGCGTCGAAGTCCGGCAGCTGCTTGCGCAGTTCGTCCTGGTACTGGGACAGGGTCTGTTCCAGGGCGCGGTTGGCGTAGACGATGTTGAGGTGGTTGTCGGTCAGGTACACGCCGGTGGAGCTGTAATCCAGCGCGGTGCGGATGCGCAGGTTCTCGCGGGCCACGGCCTGTTCGGTTTCGGTGCGCTCGCGCAGGTCGCGCTGCATGCGCTGCATGGCCTGCATCAGGTCGCCGACTTCGTCCTTGCGGCTGACGTCGATATGGCCGTCGAGCTTGCCGCCGGCCACTTCGTTGGACACCAGCACCGCGCCACGGACGGCGCCGACCAGCGAGCGGGCGAACAGGTAGACCAGCACTAGGCCGAGCGCGGCGCCGCCGAGCAGGGCGATGACGGTGAGGGTGGCGGAGGTGGCGTAAGTGCTTTCCGCTTCTTCGCGCGAGGCGCGGGCAAGGCGGTTGTCTTCTGCGATCAGGGTCTCCAGGGCGGCGGAGGCCTTGAGGTGTTTGGTGCGGGTTTCGCCGACGAAGGTATCGATGGCGTCGTCCGGCAGGTCCAGCTCGAGCATTTCGGTGACGGCGTCGTAGGAGGCGAGCGAGTCGTTCCAGTCCTTGGCGAAGGCGTCGAACAGCTTCTTCTGCTGCGGGCTGTCGATCAGCTCGGGGTACTTCTTCATCGAGGCGGCGATCTTGCCGCGCAGGTCGGCGGCGCGGGTCTTGGCTTCGGCCTTGACGTCGTCGCTGGCGCGGATCAGGCCCTGGTAGGCGGAGTTGCGGTATTCGCCGAGCATGCCGCGCATCTCGCCGGCCATGCGGATGCTTTCCATCCGATTGCCGGCCAGTTCGGTGGTTACGTTGTTGAGGGAGTGCAGGCCACGGTAGGCGACCACGCCCTGCAGCAGCATCACCAGCAGGATTACGCCGAAAGTCAGCATCAACTTCGGCATCAGTTTGAGGTTCTTGATCCATTGCATGGTGGTGCACTCTCCGGTGGCAGACGCGTCCGGGCATCAGGCCCGGTTGCAACGACCACGCCGGCGCGGGCCGGCGTGGCAGGGCATGGGGCTATTACTTGATGTTGGCGAGCTTGAGGCCGGACGGCGAGCTGACTTCGATTTCAGCGCGCGAGGCGTCGCGGGCGATCTTGCCGATCACGCAGACGGTCTTGCCTTCCAGGGTTTCCAGCGGGAAGCTGAACTTGCCGCGGTTTTCGCCGGCGATGCGGGCCGAGAAGGTGTGGCGCGGGAAGGCGCCGCCCATGTACAGGAAGGTCGGCTGGCCTTCGGAGCCTTCGGCGTAGCGGGCCTTTTCGACCTTGCCGCAGACCATGCCGTCCTTGCCGACCGAACGCGCCGCCAGCTCCGGCGGGATCATTTCGGCGGACTGGGCGAAGGCGGAGGAGGCGGAAGCGGCGAGGACGGCGATCGAAAGCAGGGTGGGCAGGGTCTTCATCGGGAGGTTCTCCGGGGGATATGGATAGTTGGCCCGGTGGTGGGTGAGCCCACGCAGCCGGTTCCTGATTCCAGCTATCGGCCATTCGCGACAGAACTGAAGGATTTTTGTTGAACGAAAATCGATCCGATCCGGCGCGATGGGGGGTGGGTCAGGCGGCGGCGTCTTCGACGGCAGCGGGCTGGCCCATGTCGGCGCTGTCGAGCAGGGTTTCGATATCCAGCAGGATCAGCATGCGGTCGTCCTGGGTGCCGATGCCGGAGATGAAGCGGGTATCGACGGCGGCGCCGAATTCGGGGGTGGGGCGGATCTGGTCGGCGCTGAGCGGGATGACGTCGGAGACGCTGTCGACGACGATGCCGACGACGCGGTTGTCGACGTTGAGCACGATCATGACGGTGAAGGCGTCGTAGCGTGCGTCGTCCAGGCGCAGCTTGAGGCGCAGGTCGATGACCGGGACGATGGTGCCGCGCAGGTTGATCACGCCCTTGATGTAGTCGGGGGCGTCGGGGACGCGGGTGACCGAGTCATAGCCGCGGATTTCCTGGACCTTGAGGATGTCCACGCCGTAGTGCTCGGCGCCGAGGGTGAAGCTGAGGTACTCGCCACCGCTGCTGGCGGCGTTGGGGTTGCTGTCGTTCATGGAAGGAATCCTGGGTCGGGCGTGGCGGTCGGAAAACCGGGGCGTCACGCTGGATATCGGCCTGGGATGTCGCGACTTTAGAGGCACAAGGCCAACAGCCACAGCAACAGCGTCAGGTCTGTGAGCTTCCCTGGCTTGGGCTGGCGGGGGTGGGTTGGCGGGACACGCCGCAAGTACGTCCGTGTAGGCTCGTTCGCGCCATCCATGGCGCTCTACGGTCCCGCCAACCCACCCCCGCCAACCCTTTGACGCCATGTCGGTGCGCCAGCAAAAAGCGGTAGGTACCGACCGTTGGTCGGTACCGCTTTTGCGTTCAATGAAGCGCCGGCCCGGTATGGACGGAGCGGTGGGGATAGGGTTGCGGGGGTGTGAGCGGCATGGATGCCGCGACCAAGCCCCCAAGGACGGGTTTACGGCGTCCCCCGCAACCCTATCCCCACCGCTCCGTAGCCGCGACGAACATGCCGCCGCTTTCAGCTCTCGCCGTTCTTGCGGGCGCTGCGCTGGCGGTCGATGCGGAAGATGTAGCGCTGGATGGCGCTGTCGCCGCCGCGGGGCAGGCCGTCGAAACGCATGCCGATGCGCTTCATTTCCACGCCGTTGGGGAGTTTCTGCGCCAGCTGGTTGCAGATGATCAGCGAGACCTGCATGGCGCCGGTGTCGGGCATGTCGAGGCGGGCGTCATAGCGCTTCTGCAGGGAGAACGCGTTGCAGTTCGCCGGTACGGTGACGGCCAGGCCGCCGCCGCTGATGTCGACCACGCGCAGGTGCAGGGCTTCGCTGCGGTCCTCGTTGATCGGGAACAGCAGGTGCGGGGAGTCGGTGACCGGCGTCTCCAGCCGGTACAGCTCGCGACGCTGCAGGTGCACCAGTTCGGTGGGGAAGGGAACGCGGAAGGCCACGTGGCCGTGGCCGCCGGTGCGCTCCAGGTGGTCCAGGCGGAAGCGCACCATCACCCGGTCCAGCTGGGCGAAGCAGAGCAGGTGGCCGGCCTCTTCGGCTGCGCGGTTGGAGGATTCGGACGGGCTGCCATCCAGCAGCAGGTAGTCATCGTCCTCGTCCAGCTCCAGGATCGCGGTCGGGAACGACTGGTCGCGGCCGCCCAGGTGGGCGGTGAGCAGCGAGCGCTGGTCGATCAACGCCTGCAGCAGCTGGCGGATCTGCCGGGGGTTGCGGACCAGGTAACGATCGTCCGCGCCGTCATCGTGGTCGGCGTGGGACGCGTCGTGGGTTTCAAGGCTGCCTTCGGACATGGACTCTGCTGCGTTGGGCGGGTACAGATTTCGTGCGAAATCAGGTCTCTGTCCGTTTATCGGCAGCGGTTCACAATAATGTAGGGCGAATCTGTGTAGGGCCTTTTGTGCGGTGCAATGGAGTGCGGTACGCCACAACGACGACACCCCGCCGGAGCGGGGTGTCGAGGGTGACGGACCGTTGCGATCAGAACTCCTGCCAGTCGCCTTCGCCCGCCAGCGCCGGTTCGCGCACCGCCGGCCGGCGCACCGGTGCCGGCGCGCTGCGCGGACGTGCCGCGGCAGGACGTCCGCCCGCGATGGCCGGCGTGGGCACGGCGGCGGCCACCGCCTGGCCATCCAGCTTGAACAGCGCCACCGCGTCGTTGAGCTGACCGGCCTGCTCTTCCATCGAACGCGCCGCCGCCGTGGCTTCCTCCACCAGCGCAGCGTTCTGCTGGGTGGTCTCGTCCATCTGCATCACGGTCTGGTTGACCTGCTCGATGCCGGCGGACTGTTCCTGCGAGGCGGCCGAGATCTCGGCCATGATGTCGGTCACGCGCTGCACCGACGCCACGATCTCGCCCATGGTGGCGCCGGCCTGGTTGACCAGTGCCGACCCTTCGGCGACCTTGCCGACCGATTCGTCGATCAGGCCCTTGATCTCCTTGGCCGCACTGGCCGAGCGCTGGGCCAGGGTGCGCACTTCAGAGGCGACCACGGCGAAGCCGCGGCCCTGTTCGCCGGCACGCGCCGCTTCCACCGCCGCGTTCAGCGCCAGGATGTTGGTCTGGAAGGCGATGCCGTCGATCACCGTGATGATGTCGGCGATGCGGCGCGAGGAGGCGTCGATCTCGTGCATGGTGCTGACCACCTTGCCGACCACCTCACCGCCCTGCGACGCCACCGAATGCGCGCCGATCGCCAGCTGGTTGGCCTGGCGCGCGTGTTCGGCATTCTGGCGCACGGTGGAGGTCAGTTCCTCCATCGACGCGGCGGTTTCTTCAAGGTTGGCGGCCTGCTGCTCGGTACGGCGCGACAGGTCGTTGTTGCCCGAGGCGATCTCGCCGGCGGCGGTGCTGATGCTGCCCGAGGCATGCTGGATGCGGCTGACGATCCGGGTCAGCTGCGCGACGGTGGTGTTGGCGTCGTCACGCATGCTGGCGAACACGCCGTGGAACTCCCCATGCATGCGGGCGGTGAGGTCGCCGTTGGCAATGGCCTGCAGCAGGTGCGACAGCTGCGAGAGGTTGCCGTCGGCCACGTCCATCATGGTGTTGAGGTGTTCGATCATGATCCGGAAATCGTGATCGAAGCGCTGGGCGTCGCCGCGCTGGCTGAAGTCGCCGGCCGCAGCGGCCTGGGCCAGGGTCTGGATCTGGGTATTGATCGCCAGCAGGCTGGCCTTGGCCGCGTCCATCGATTCGTGCAGGATCGCGCGGGTGCCGGGCAGGCGGCGCGCGTCCCGCGACAGGTCGCCGGCGGCGTACTGGTTGAGCACGTCGATCGCGTCCCGGATCGAATCCAGGTGCTCGAAGATCACCGTGTTGACGCCCACCGCGAGCTGGCCGTACACGCCCGGGAAGTCTTCCGGGATGCGGTGGCTGATGTCGGGGCCGGCGTGCATTTCAACCATCTGCTGGGTTTCGCTGGAATAGCGACGCAGCATCTGGGTCATGTCGCGGGTAGCGGCCAGCATGCGGCCGGCTTCATCGGCGGTGGTGCTGGACGGAATGTTGACCGACAGGTCGCCACGCGCCACCGACTGGATGGCATGCATGGCCTGGCGGATCGGCCCGGTGATGGCGCGCGAGATCACCACGCCCATGGCCACGGCGAGCAGCGTGAGCAGCGAGACGGTGATGATGATCGCCATCACGCTGGCGCGGTGGGTCGCGTTGGCGGCGTCGATCTTGGACAGCATCAGGCCGCTGCTGAAGGCACCCAGTTCCTTGAGGTGTTCGAACATGGCGCGGCGTGCCGGTCGCGACTTCTCGTCGGAGATCTGCTGCGCGAGGACGCCGTCGGCGGCGGCGATGGCGGTGCGCATTTCCGCGTTGGCGGCGAAGTACACCTCCAGGTCGGCGGCCACCTTCCGGTACAGCGCCTTCTCCTCGTCACCGGCGGGCAGCGCGGCGTAGGCATTCAGCTCGTCGCGGACGATCTTGGCAGTGGCGTCCATGCGCTTGTTGTAGTCCGCGACCTTGTCGGCCTGGTCGAGCATGGTGAGCTGGGCCAGTTCGAACGTGCGGAACTCGCCCAGCTGTGCGCGGACTTCGCCCAGGTGCTGCACCGAGGGAATGTCGTTGCTCGCCATTTCGGCCAGCTCGGCGTTGACGCCGTTCAGACGCAGCAGGGCAAACACGCCCAGCCCGATGGTCATCACGGTGGTGAGGGCAAACCCGACCGCGAGCTTGCGGCTGATGGGCAGATCATGGAACCACTTCATGCGGGAAACTCCGGGCAGGGCAGGGACGCACAGCCGTGGAAACGTTGTGCGGAAGGGCGAAAGGCGAAAGCGGCGAAGCGGCAGGGCGTAAGGCGGGCGATGAATGTGTCATCGCTATTGCGGATAACGGCGGCTTGGGCCGGTTTCTTGAGCGCGCGACGTCACATTTTTTCGAGGTCCACGCTGCGCTGCGGTTTGCCGCCGATGGTTGCGAAAGCAAGCAATGCCAACGGTTTTGCCATGCGGTGGCGAATGGGTCGTGGATACGCGTCCGTATCGGTGCCGACCGACATCACGTTTTTCCATGAAACGTTCAGACGCCGACAAAACAAAAACGCCCCCGTCATCAACGGGGGCGTTCCAGCCGGCCAACGGCCGGCGCTACCGGGCTGTTTTTAAGCCGCCTGCGGTACGCGCAGCGAGCGCACCAGGCCGCCGATGTCCACGATCAGGGCGACGCGGCCGTCGCCGAGGATGGTGGCGCCGGACACGCCACCGATGCGCCGGTAGTTGTTCTCGATGTTCTTCACCACGACCTGCTGCTGGCCGACCAGTTCGTCCACTTCCAGTGCGATCTTCTGGCCGTCGCCCTCGACCACCACCACCAGCGAGTCGTCGCTGGCGCGGCGACCGTAGCCGTAGTACTCGCTCAGCGACAGGATCGGCAGGTATTCGCCGCGCACGCGCAGGACGCGGCCTTCGCCGGCCATCGACCGCACGTCTTCGGCCTGTGGCTGCAGCGCTTCGAGCACGTAGGCCAGGGGCAGGATCAGGGTTTCGCCGGCCACCGACACGGTCATGCCGTCGAGGATGGCCAGCGTCAGCGGCAGGCGGATCAGCACGCGGGTGCCGTTACCGGTGCGGCTTTCCAGCTGCACTTCGCCGCCCAGCGCCTGGATGTTGCGGCGGACCACGTCCATGCCAACGCCACGCCCGGAAAGATCGGTGACCGCATCGGCGGTGGAGAAGCCGGGCTGGAAGATCAGGTCCCAGACCTGCGCGTCGGTGGGGTTGTCCGGCACGGCCAGGCCGCGCTCGTGCGCCTTGGCGAGGATCTTGTCGCGGTTGAGGCCGCGGCCGTCGTCGCTGACTTCGATCACGATGTGGCCGCCCTGGTGCGATGCCGCCAGGGTGATCGTGCCGGTTTCGTCCTTGCCGGCGTCGCGGCGGACGTCGGGCATTTCCAGGCCATGGTCAATCGAGTTGCGCACCAGGTGGACCAGCGGGTCGGCGATCTTTTCGATCAGGCCCTTGTCCAGTTCGGTGCCTTCACCGATCGTGCGCAGGCGCACCTGCTTGCCCAGGCGCGAGGAGAGGTCGCGGACCAGGCGCGGGAAGCGCCGGAACACGGCGTCCACCGGCAGCATGCGCACGCCGATCACCGCTTCCTGCAGGTCGCGGGTATTGCGTTCCAGCAGGTCCAGGCCGGCGAACAGCTGTTCGGCGTGGACCGGGTCCAGGGCGTTGGAGACCTGCTTGAGCATGGCCTGGGTGATGACCAGTTCGCCGACCAGGTTGATCAGCGCATCGACCTTTTCCACCGCCACGCGGATCGAGCTTTCCGCTTCCTGCGCGGCGGCCGGGGCACTGGCGGCCGCAGGCGCGGTGGTAACGGGCGCGGCCACGGCGGCAGGCGCTGCAGCCGGGGCGCTGGTGGCCAGGCTCGGCGGTGCGGCCGGGCGGATGTCCAGTTCGCAGTCGTCCACGACCCAGGCGAAGGTGTCTTCGATCTTGCTGCGCGGGACCTTGCCGACCAGGCCCAGGTCCCAGGCCAGGTGGGCCTCGAGCGGGTCGAGCTGGTCGAAGCCGGGCAGGCGCTCCATGCGCGCGGCGACCTGCAGCGAGCCCAGGTGTTCCAGCTCGCGGATGATCCGCAGCGGATCGTTGCCGCTCATGAACAGCGACGGTGCCGGCACGAAGCCGATCTGCCACGCTTCGGGGGTGTCGTCGACCTTGGCTGCTGCCGGTGCCGCGGTGGCGGCGGCCTGGCCGGACAGGACCGCTTCCAGCCGCGCCTTGATCGCGGACACCGCCTGCGGGTCGGCCGGCTGGCCGTGTTCGGCTTCGCGCAGCAGGGCGCGCAGCACGTCCACCGAGGACAGCATCGCATCGACCGCGGTGGCTTCCAGCGCGCGCTTGCCGGCGCGCAGCTCATCCAGCAGCGTTTCCAGCACGTGGGTCAGCGCGGCGATGGCGTCGAAGCCGAAGGTACCGGCGCCGCCCTTGATCGAGTGCGCGGCGCGGAACACCGAGTTGATGATTTCCGGATCCTGCTGGCCCGATTCCAGTGCCAGCAGCCCGGCTTCCATGGCGTCCAGGCCTTCGCGGCTTTCCTCGAAGAAGGTGGCGTGGAAGCGTTGCAGGTCCATGCTCATGGCAGTTCGGGTCCGGTTACCAAAGGGGAAGGAAGGGGCGGGGCGGGATCAGCCCAGGACTTTCTGGACGGTGGCGACCAGCTGTTCCGGGTTGAACGGCTTGACCAGCCAGCCGGTGGCGCCGGCGGCCTTGCCTTCGGACTTCTTGTCGGCGGCGGACTCGGTGGTCAGCATCAGCATCGGGGTGAACTTGTAGTCCGGCAGCTGGCGCAGTTCGCGGATCAGCGAGATGCCGTCCATGTTCGGCATGTTCACGTCGGTCACCACCGCGTTGAAGCGCTGGCCCTTGGCGCGCCCGAGCGCGACCGCGCCGTCTTCGGCTTCTTCGACGGAGAAGCCGGCCGAGGTGAGGGCGAAGGAAACCATCTGGCGCATCGACGCCGAGTCGTCCACCACCAAGATACGTGCGCTCATGCCGCGTTCTCCACAGATTTCAGGTTGTCATGGGTTGCATCCAGGCCCAGGGCCTGGGTGACGCCGAGCAGTCGCGCGGCGTCGCGGAAGGTGCTGGTGCAGCCCTCGAATGCGGTCGGGTTGCCGGCCTGGCGGCGGGCTTCGACGAACGCGCACAGGACCTGCACCGACGCGGTATGGATACGGCCGACCTGGCTGGCGTCCAGCGTCAGGTCGCCGCCCTGGTCCACCAAGGGGGCCAGGCGTGTTTTGAGCTCGGTGCTGCTCTCGATTCCGAGATCATCACCCAGGGCCACAGTGCTCATCGTTGCTCCGGACAAACGGTTCCAAGGTCAATAACGGCTTGAATTCCGAAACCTTTAGGGGGGGGTATTGTTCCGATGCTGCCGGACATGCCGCGGACACGCCATGCATGTCCCACGCACGGCCGGCCACATTCCTAATTCAACAGCTGGGTGGCATCCAGCAGGATCATCGGCTGCGCGGTGACCCGCGCCACCCCCCGGAACAGGTCGTTGGAGATCTGGCAGATGCGGGCGGTGTCGGGCGGCTCGATCTGCGAATCGGTCAGGTTGGCCACGTCTTCCACTGCCGACACGCGCAGGCCCATCGTTTCGCCGTTCTCTTCCAGCACCACGATGCGCGTGTTGGCGTCGTCCTGGGCCGGACCGGCACCCAGGTGGATGCCCAGGTCCATCACCGGCACCACCTGGCCGCGCAGGTTCATGATCCCCAGCATGGCCGAGGCGGTGCCGCGCAGCGGCAGCAGCGGTACCGGCAGCACCACTTCCTGCACCTTCAACAGCTCCAGCGCATAGGCCTGTGCACCGCAGCGCAGGCGCAGCCAGCGCGAGGCGCGCTCGCTGGCGCGGCGGTCGCTGCGCGGGCTGGAGGCGGGGTTTCGGGCCTGGGCCTGCAGTTCCTGCCAGCTGCTGGGGCGGCCGGACGGCGCCGGCGTGGGCGACGCTGCGACGCTGCGCGCAACCGGTCTCGGCACGACCGGCGCTGGTGCGGCAACCGGGGCGGGCACCGGCGCGGCGACGCGCACAGGCTCGGGAGCAACGACGGGTGCCGGCGTCGCGGCGACAGGCGCGCTGGGCTGAAGCTCCTCGGCGGGCAGGTCGTCCCAGCCCGGCCGCGGGTCTTCGACCGGGCCCAGGGCGGGATCGTTGAGCAGTTCGTCGAGCAGTGCCAGGTTGGCTGGCGCGCCAGGCGAGGTCGGGGTGTCGAAGGCGGCGGCGACGGGCGCTGCGATCACCGGACCCAGGGCGGGATCGTTGAGCAGCTCATCCAGCAGTGCCAGGTTGGCCGGTGCGCCCGGTGAGGTGGGGGTGTCGAACCCGGTGGGCGCCTGGGCCGCCGCGAACTCGGCACGGATGGCGTCGGCAACGCCGACGCCGTCTTCGTCGTCGGCGCGGGCGGCCACGACCGGCGCGTCCGGCACCGCGTCGCCCAGCAGTTCCACCAGATAGTCGTCGAGTACGCCGGTGCTGCTCATGCGGCGCGCTCCATCTGCTGCGCGTCGTCGGCGCGGATCCAGTCCAGGGCGCGGCGGTAGGCCAGCAGGCCGCGGCCGGGATAGTCGTCGGAGGTGAGCGGCACGGTCAGGCTGGCGGCGTTGCAGATGCGGGTATCGACCGGGATCGCGTCTTCCCAGACCCGCTGGCCGTGGCGGTCCTGCATCAGCTTCAGGGTTTCGTTGCCGGCGCGGGTACGGCGGTCGAACAGGGTCGGCAGGATCGACATCGGCAGCGGACGGCGGCGCGAACGCTCGACCATCTCACCGGTGCGGACCATGCCGTCCAGCCCGTGCAGGGCCAGCGGTTCGGCCTGGGTAGGGATGATCAGGCGGTCGGCCGCGGCCAGTGCGTTGATCATCAGCAGGCCAAGGGTCGGCGCGCAGTCGAGCAGGATGTAGTCGTGCTGGCCCTGGTGGCGGGCCATGGCGTTCTGCAGGGCCAGGCCCAGCCCGGGCTGGTTGGCGCTGCGGCGCTCCAGGGTGGCCAGCGCGGCCTGCGCGCAGATGTAGTCCAGGCCCGGCACGTCACTGTGGTGGGCGAGCGCGCCCAGTTCCGCCGGCGGGGTGCCGAACAGTTCCAGCACGCCGGCCGGCGGCGGGTCCAGCGGTACGTTGAACGCGCGGGTCAGCGACGAATGCGGATCCAGGTCGATCAGCAGCACGCGGTGGCCCAGCGTGGCCAGGCCGCGGCCCAGCGCGAGGGTCGTGGTGGTCTTGCCCACGCCGCCTTTCTGGTTGGCGATTGCCCAGATACGCATCGGTTCACTCCTTCATTGCGGGGGGAACGGCGGCGCCAACGCGGCTGCCGGCCGGCACCGGTGGCAGCTGCACCGGGGCGAGGGGGGAAACAGGGGAGGGTGCGGCCGGGGTCGAGGCCGGCGCGGAACTGGTTTCGGCGGTGAGCTGCGGACCCAGCGGGTCCACGCCCTGCGTGGTATCGGCGAGGATGATCACCATGACCCGGCGGTTGCGGTTGCGACCCTGCGCGCTGGCGTTGTCTTCGCGCGGACGGAACTGGCCGTAGCCGACCATCGCCAGCCGTGCCGGCTGCACGCCCTGGTCGGCAAACAGGTGCACCACGCTGGCCGCGCGCGCCGCCGACAGTTCCCAGTTCGACGGGAACAGCGCGGTGGCGATCGGCACGTCGTCGGTATGGCCTTCCACGCGCACCCCATTGGGGGCGTCGTGCAGCACCTGGGCCAGCGAGGACAGGGTGTCGCGCGCATGCACGTCGAGGGTGGCCGAGCCGGTGGTGAACAGGATGTCGCTGTTGATCTCCACTTCGATCCACAGCTCGGTGCGGCGCACGGTGATCATGCCGCGGTCGATCAGCGGCGCCAGCGTGGCGGTGAGGCGGTCGGCGATGCCGTTGAGCTGGCGTTCGGCGCGCTGCAGCTGTTCCTGGTTGTGCACCGAGACCGGCATGCGCATCTGCGAGGCCATCGCCGGCAGCAGGGTGGGGTCGTTGCTTGGCGACGGTGCGGAAGGGCCGACCCGGTTGCCGGCCTTGATCACCGACGGGCTGTCCCAGCCGCCGCCCTGCACCTGCTGGTTGCCGACCTGGACCGGGTTGATGGTGCGCGGCGCGCCACCGAACGCGGTGGTGAGCGCGTCGGCCATGACCCGGTACTTGCCTTCGTTGAGCGAGGAAATGGCGTACATCACCACGAAGAAGGCAAGCAGCAGGGTCATGAGGTCGGCGTACGGGATCGCCCAGGCCTCATGGTTGGCATGCTCTTCGTGGGCCTTGCGCCGGGCCATGTCAGTGCAGGAATCCGGACAGGTTGGTTTCGATGTTGCGCGGGTTTTCGCCCTGCGCGATCGAGATCAGGCCTTCGATGATCATTTCGCGGTCGCGGCTGTTGTGGTGGATCACGCTCTTGAGCTTGGCCGACACCGGCAGGAACAGCAGGTTGGCCGAGGCGATGCCGTAGATGGTGGCGGTGAACGCGGCGGCGATGCCGTGGCCGAGCTTGCTCGGGTCGGCCAGGTTCTTCATCACCGCGATCAGGCCCAGTACGGCGCCGATGATGCCCAGCGTGGGCGCATAGATGCCCATGCCTTCGAACACCTTGGACGCGGCCAGGTCCCGGCCTTCCTGGCTGCTGAGTTCGATTTCCATCATGTGCCGGATGGTTTCCGGCTCCACGCCGTCGACCAGCAGCTGCAGGCCCTTGCGCAGGAACGGGTCGTCCTGGGCATCGACCTGCGCTTCCAGGCCGAGCAGGCCCTGGCGGCGGGCGATGTTGCTCCATTCCACGATCTGGCGGATCAGCTCGGCGCGGTCGCTGCTCGGCGGGCGTACCACCCAGCTGACGATCTTGAAGGCGTGCTTGAACACCGCCGGGGAGGTGTGCAGCAGGATCGCGGCAATGGTGCCGACGATGACGATCACGAAGGCGGCAGGGGACCACAGCGACGCCAGCCCGGCACCCTTGAGGATGCTGCCGCCGACCAGCGAGGCCAGGGCGAGGAAAAGTCCAATGAGGCTGAGTCTGTCCATTGTTCCGTTATCGGCGCGCGTGAGGGGGTCTTGAGGTGGGGGGGGGCGGCGGTTCAGCCACGCGGGTTGTTCAGCCGGGCAGAGCACGGCTCTACGGCGTAGCGCCGGGCTCTGCCCGGCTGCGTTCAGCGCAGGCCGTCCACGTCGAGGATCAGCGACATGCGCCCGTCGCCGATCAGGGTGGCGCCGGCGTAGCCGCGCAGCCCGCGCAGGGCCTTGGGCAGTGGCTTGATCACCACTTCCTCGCGGCCGCGCACCTGGTCCACGACCAGGCCGAAACGCGCTTCGCCGGCCTGCAGCACCACGATGGTGAGCAGCGAGGAGGCGGCCGGTTCCACGTCCAGCCAATGGCGCAGGTCGACCAGCGGCAGGGTGTGCGAGCGGCGGTCCAGCACGGCGCGGCCGTCGAACCAGCCCAGCGAGGTGTTCGGTGCATGCAGCACCTCCATCACGCGGGCCAGCGGCAGCGCGTAGATGTCCTCGCCGGCCTGGACCAGCAGGGTCGGCAGGATCGCGAGGGTCAGCGGCACCCGGATCAGGAAACGGCTGCCCCGGCCCAGTTCGGACTGGATCTGGATCTGCCCGCTCAGCTCGCGGATGCGCGACTGCACCACGTCCATGCCGACGCCGCGGCCGGAAATGTCGGTGACTTCCTGCTTGGTCGAGAACCCGGGCAGGAACACCAGGTGCAGGCATTCCTCGCTGCTCAGCCGGGCGGCGGCTTCGGGGTCGATCAGGCCCTTCTCGCGGGCCTTGGCGCGCAGCCGCTCGGGGTCGATGCCGGCGCCGTCGTCCTGCACTTCGATGCTGACGTAGTCGCCTTCCTGCTGCGCGGAGAGGCGCACGTTGCCGCTGCGGGTCTTGCCCTGCGCTTCGCGCAGGTCTGGCATTTCGATGCCGTGGTCGATCGCATTGCGCACCAGGTGCACCAGCGGGTCGGCCAGTGCTTCGACCAGGTTGCGGTCCAGCTCGGTTTCCGCGCCGACCAGTTCCAGCTCCACTTCCTTCTTCAGGTTGCGGGCCACGTCGCGGGCCACTTTGGGGAAACGCGAGAACACCTTGCCGACCGGCTGCATGCGGGTGCGCATCACCGCCGACTGCAGGCGCGCGGTGGCGATGTCCAGGGTCGACACGGCACGGTCGAGTTCTTCGTCGTGCAGGCGTGCGCGCAGGGTCTTGAGCCGGTTGCGCGAGAGCACCAGTTCGCCGATCAGGTTGACAATGGCGTCCAGGCGCTTGGTGTCCACGCGCACGGTGTGTTCGGCTTCGGCCACCGGCTTGTTGGCGGCCGGCTTGGCTGCAGCCGGTGCCGTTGCCGGAGCAGGGCGAGGTGCCGGCGCGGGCGCGGCTGCCTGCAGCGCGCCGGGGGCGGCGCCTCCGTGCAGCTGGTCGAGCAGCGCTTCGAATTCATCTTCGCCGATCAGCCCGTCGTCAGCCTTTTTCGTGGGCGTCACGGCGGTGGGTGCGGCGCCGCCGTGCAGGGTGTCGAGCAGCGCTTCGAACTCGTCGTCGGTGATCAGGTCGGGGTTGGCCGGGGTGGCGGCCGCCACCGCTGCGGGCACGGCCGGGCCGTTGACGTCGAACTGCGCGATCAGCGCCGGCGGCGCGTAGCCCGGCTCGGTGCCGGCGGCCACCGAATCCAGCATCGACTGCAGGTAGTCCAGCGACTGCTGCGCGGCATCGAAGTGATGCGCCTGCAGCACGGCCTGACCGGAACGGGCCATGCCCAGGGTCTCCTCGGCGGCGTGGCACAGTTCCACCATCGCCTGGATGCCGAGGAAGCCGGCACCGCCCTTGAGGGTGTGGAAGCCGCGGAACACCGCGTTGAGCTGGTCGCTGTCCTGGGGCGACTGCTCCAGCGACACCAGCTGTTCGCCGAGGCGATCCAGGATCTCCTGGGCCTCGAGGATGAAGTCTGCAGCAATGTCGTCCGGAACAGCACTCATGGTTTCAAAGCCCCAAATCGGAAAGCAGGTCGTCGGCGTCCACCTGCGACACCTGGTGGCGGTCCAGGCCGGTCACGGCCGGGCCGGCCAGGCCGTTGTCGCGCTGGCGTGCGGCGGCCTCGTCCGGCGGCGGCAGGCCAAGCGCACCGAAGCCTTCGTGCACGCGGCGCACGATCCCCACCACGCGGCGGATGATCTGCCCGGTGAGATCCTGGTAGCTCTGGGTGAGCGCGATCTCGGTGAGGTTGTGGCGGATGCGGTCCAGCTGCTGGTCCTGGTCCGGGCTGAGCCCGTTGGCACGCAGCTGCTCGGTGAGCGCACGGCATTCCTCGGCCAGGTCCAGGGTGCGGTGGGTGGCCTGTTCGGTCATCGCCACCACGTGGTCCAGGCGCGCGCAGGCATCATCCAGCTCGCCGGCTTCGCTGGGCAGGGTAGGCAGTTCGCCCAGCGCCTGGCCCAGTTCGCGCGCAAGCCGGTTGAGGCCGGCCATCATCGGCTGGGTGCGCAGTGCGGCCAGCGCGTCGATTTCCCGGCGCCAGCCGGCTTCGTCGCCGCTTTCCAGTGCGGCCAGGGCATCCTGCAGGCGCTGCACCAGCGCCGATTTGTCGCGAAGCGTTTCCATCAGGCGCTCGCCGCCAGGCGCTCGAAGATCTTGCCGAGCTTCTCTTCCAGGGTCTGCGCGGTGAACGGCTTGATGATGTAGCCGTTCACGCCGGACTGGGCGGCTTCGATGATCTGCTCGCGCTTGGCTTCGGCGGTGACCATCAGCACCGGCAGGGTCTTGAGCTTGGCGTCGGCGCGGATCGCCTTGAGCAGGTCGATGCCGGTCATCACCGGCATGTT
>Ga0209676_1001403_pt1 | contig 23290 bp, 21 predicted proteins | sample AraplaCvi_mLB_r2_FD_184282 | JGI IMG/M metagenome (GOLD analysis project Ga0209676, IMG submission 184282) | Arabidopsis root microbial communities from North Carolina, USA - plate scrape MF_Cvi_mLB_r2 (SPAdes) (version 2) | ecosystem: Host-associated > Plants > Roots > Endosphere | place: USA... | reverse complement strand
GAGGTCGAGGTTGTCGCCGAGGCCGCCGAAGTAGGTGGTGAGCATGAGTTTGGGCCCGCGGGTGGCGAGACGGGCGTAGGCGCGCTCGAACGCGGTGCGCTGTTCGGCGCTGAGGTCGAGGACGAGGCAGGGTTCGTCGATCTGGACCCATTCGGCGCCGGCCTTGGCGAGGCGGGCGAGGATTTCGGTATAGGTGTCGAGGAGTTGCGGCAACAAGGCCAGCGGTTCGACCGCCTTGCCCTTGGCGAGCATCAGATAGCTGACGGGGCCGAGGAGAACGGGACGGGTCGTGTAGCCGAGCGCCTTGGCTTCCTCAAATTCGTCGAAGATCTTGGTCGAGGTGATCTTGAACGTCTGGCCGGCGGTGAGTTCGGGAACCATGAAATGATAGTTGGTGTCGAACCATTTGGTCATTTCCTGAGCGGTGGTGTCGTGGCTGTGGCCGCAGGCGGCGGGCCCCTGGGCGCCGCGGGCCATGGCGAAATAGAGGTCAGGGTCGACGGTATCGCCGGCCCAGTCGTAGCGGGGCGGGACGGCGCCGATCAACGCGCTGGTGTCGAGCACATGGTCGTAGAGCGAGAAGTCGTTCGACGGCAGGATGTCGGCGCCGAGCGCCTTCTGGCGCGCCCAGCCCGCGACGCGGAGGCCCGATGCGGCGGACTGGAGTTCGGCGAGGGTCGATTTGCCCGCCCAATAGCTTTCGAGCGCGAATTTGAGCTCGCGGCGGAGGCCGATGCGGGGGAAGCCGAGGGTGGCGACGCTGACAGTCATTTTCAAACACCTTGCAAGGGGCAAGGCGCCGGGCAGACGCGTACGCACGGGACTCCGCGCCCGCAAAGCAAGGGTCGGGCGCAGCCATGCATGCGGCCTGACCGGGCACCCCGCCGGAGGACGTATCTGACGAGGCAGGTCTCCTGGCTCACGGATCGACGCGGCGGTCTGGCCTTCCCGGTCCCTTGCCGGACCAGTGACACGTATCGACCGCCGCTCACCGCTTACAGTTGCGGGGGCAGCGCCGGCTTTGAACCGGCTTCCCGTCTTAGCTCCATGCCATGCAAACGACGCGGAGAACCTCGACAGCTTGAAACATAGCGCGGCCGCCGCCGCTGTCAACAGAGATATAAAGAATTCTTTATATGCATATACAGAAGCGGGCGGCGCACGGCCGCCCGCTCGCTATTTTGCGTCAGAAACGCTCGCCGACCAGCTCTTCGCTCTTGGCCCAGAGCGCCTTCGCGTTGTCGGGGTCGATCGCATAGGATCGCACCCCGGCGCGCAGGCCCTCGTCATTCGCGAGTTCGGCGACGTGGCAATCCTCGAGATAGCGCCCGCCGACTTCGGCCGGATCGGCGACCGCCGCGGCCCATACCGAGGTGGCTGCGCCCTGCGGGATCGACTTGAACTCGAACTCGTCGCCGCCCGATGCGCGCGCCGTCGCGTTGATCTGTTCGAGCAAGGCTTCGAGCGCGCCCTCGTCGAGGTGGCGGCCGAGTTCAGTGTGGATGCCGCCCGGGTGGAGCGCGGTGGCGCGCACGCCGCGGTCCTTGTGGCGGCGGTCGAACTCGACGGCGAAGAGGATGTTCGCGGTCTTCGAACGGCCATAGGCGGCCCAGGGCTCATAATCGCCCTTGTCGAAGTTCGGATCGTCGAGGTTCACGTCGGAGAAGCGGTGCCCCGACGAGGCGAGGCTGACGAGGCGGCCGCCGTCCTTGATGAGCGATGCGATGCGGTTGACGAAGGTGAAGTGGCCCAAATGATTGGTGCCGAACTGCGTCTCGAACCCATCCTCGGTCTTGCCGAAGGGCGCGGCCATCACGCCCGCGTTGGTGATGACGACGTCGAACTTGCGGCCGTCGGCGTTGAGTGCGTCGGACGCGGCGCGGACGCTGGTCAGCGAGGCGAGGTCGAGCTGGATGAGCTCGAAGCTGCCGCCGCCGGCCTTTGCCGCGTCGCGGACGACGCCCGTCGCGCCCTCGGCCTTGGTCAGGTCGCGCGCGGCGCCGACGACATCGGCGCCATGGGCGGCGAGAGCGCGGGCGGTTTCGACGCCGAGCCCGGCCGAGACGCCGGTGACGAGGAAGCGCTGGCCCGACAGGTCGACCCCGGCGAGGACGTCGTCGGTGGTCGATTTCGCGTTGAACTGGGTCATGGAAAACTCCTTGGATGATGCAGGGCGGAGGGGAGTGCCCTGACCCGAGCAAGATAGGCGCCGCGTCCGCCGCTTCGCTGCCCGATCATGGCATCTGCTTGCCTGTTCCTCTCAAAACCCAAGCGGCTGGATCGGCGCGCCTTGCGCGCGGGCGCGCGAAGTCCGATGTGGGGGCGATGCAGGACAGGCTCGACTCGATATGCGCTCAGGTGCTGCGGCACGCGGTTTCTCCCTATTATGAGACGCCGGTGCCGCGGCTGGTCGTCGCGACGCAATGCGCGCCGACGAGCGGGGTCGCGACGGTTTACGAACCCGTCACCTGCCTGATCCTGCAAGGCACGAAGCAGGTCGTGATCGGCGATCAGGTGCTGCGATACGATGCGTCGAGCTATTTCGTCGCGTCGCTCGACCTGCCCGCGGTCGGCCGCGTGGTCGAGGCGAGCCCCGACAAGCCCTATGTCGCCGCGGCGCTGCGCATCGACCGCAGCGCGCTCGCCGACCTGATCGCGAGCATGGACCCCGCGAGCATCGGCCATACGCCGCCGGGCGACCTCGCGGGCTTTGCCGTCGCGTCGGTGACCGAGGAGCTGGTCGAGGCGTGGGCGGGCCTGCTAGGGCTGCTCGACCGGCCGGGCGACGTCGCGATGCTGGCGCCGATGCGCGAGCGCGAGATCCTCTATCGCCTGCTGCAGGGTCCGCTGGGGCATCAGCTGTGCGCCATCGCGCAGGAGGACAGCCGGCTGTCGCGGGTGCGGCGCGCGATCCTGTGGATGCACGAGCATTTCGACAAGATGCTGCCGACCGCGACGCTGGCGGAGATTGCGGGGATGAGCACGGCCTCCTTCCATCGGCATTTCAAGGCCGCGACCGCGATGAGCCCTTTGCAGTTTCAGAAGACGCTGCGCCTGCACGCGGCGCGGCGATTGCTCGCTGGCGGGGCCGAGGCGAGCCGCGCCGCTTACTCGGTAGGGTACGAGAGCGCATCGCAGTTCAGCCGCGAATATGCCCGCGCCTTCGGCCTGCCGCCGTCGCGCGATGCCGAACGGCTGCGCGGCGCGGCGATGGCGGTCGCCGCCGCCTGAGCCCCCCTCAACCGAGCGTCTTGCCCATGCGGATCAGCGGCACAGTGGCACCGTTCGGCCCCGGCGCTTCGATCCGCTCGATCGGTTCATAACCACACGCGCGGTAAAGCGGCTCGCCCGACAGCGTCGCCATCATCTCCGCCCGCCGAAAACCCGCGGCGCGCGCGGCGTCCTCGCACAAATTCATCACCAGCCGCCCGACGCCGCGGCGCGCGAAAGCGGGGTGCGTGTACATCGCGCGGATGCGCGCCGCGTCGGTCGCGGGATCGAGCGGGGCGGGATCGCGGAGATCCTTGCTATGATCGCCCCCATAGAGTGTCGCGCGGTGCGACCAGCCGCCGCAGCCCGCGATCGCGCCGTCCTCCTCGACGATGAAATAGGTGCCGTCGGCGATCAGCTGGGTATCGAGCCCCATCACCGCGTTGCTCGCGGCAATCTGTTCATCGGTGAGGAAGCCTTTTTGCAGCTCGGCGATGGCGAGCGCCATCACCGCGCGGAGCGCTTCGAGGTCGGCGGGGGCGGCGAGGCGGTGGGTGAACATGCGCCCGCTATACGCCGCGGCCCGCATGCGTCCAGTCAGCCACTCGCACTTTTGCGCACCTTGCCGCCCTCGGGCGCGGGATCGTTGGCGGGGTCGGGGAGGGCGAAGAAGGCGCGGCGGGCGGCTTCGCCGGCGATGCGCAGCGGTTCGACGAGCTCGGCATGCGCGGCCTCCCACGCTTCCTCCTCGGCTTCGTCGAGGGTACGCTCATAATCCTCGTCGCCGAACACGCCTTCCTCGATGCCGACATAGTCGTCGGGCGGCGGGAAGTTGGTGCGCCATTCGCCGCGTTCCTCATCGTGCCAGATGGTCATCTGGGCGGCCTGTTCCTCGGGGGTCGGCCCCTCCTCGTCAGCGCGTTCGGGCTCGGCGTCGGAAGTGGCGGAAATCTGCGCAACTTCATTCGCGATTGCGGTTCCGCGCCACAGGGTCGCAAGCGGGTTGGCGCGGTTGTCGCGCGCGGCGAGCCAGAGGGCGAGGGCGGCCGAATGGCCCTCGGCGTCGGTGTTTTCGGTGTCGATGTCGAAGAGCGACAGGAAGCCCGGCCAGTCGCCGGCGATGATCTGCGCGAACATCTCTTCGCCGGCGCGGGCGCGCGTTTCGACCATCTGGTCGAGCCGCGCGAGCATCGCGAGGCCGAGGCGGCTATCGAGGCGGCGACGCTTGGCATAGCTGCGGCCCTCCTCGCGCATCAGCTCGGTCGTCTCCTCATGCCCCCAGATCGCGCGGTCGAGCAGCTCGTCGACCAGCCGCCCGCGCGCGATCAGCAGCGCCGCGGCGCAGCCAAGCTTGAACGCCGCGCCCTCGGGCCGCTGCTTCAGCTGATAGACGGCGGACGGCGACATGCCGACCTTGGCCGCGGAAATCTTCACCGACCCGTTGGTGGCGAAGGCTTCGAGAAACTCGCGCTGGAGCCGCGGCGTCCAGTGATAGCTGCCGGGGGCGGGGATGGTGGCGGGATTATGCGCGGCGTCGTCCATCGATTCGTCCTTTCGGTTAGGTGAAACCGACAGAATGAACCATATGGGTGAAATGTAGGAAAGGGGGATTGTGCCTTTTTGCAAGTTTGATCAGTTTGACGGCAATTGCTCTATGAAATCCAAGGAATATTGAACATGATGCGGAATGTCGTCCACCAGCACCAGATTAATAAGGCTACTGAATCGGGGCTTCTATCCGGTGGAATTGCCGCCGCCGTTTCAAACAAAGCGATTTGATGATGTCCGGGCGTCTTTCACTCCGGGGCAAGGGTATGTCGGAAGCACAACTTTTTTTGATGGAGCCACCTTTCGAGGGAGTTTGCGTACTTTCGGGGTCATCAACCCCGCAAACTATATGGTTCTCAGCAAGTTTATAGCCGAAAATTGGGGAAATATTACTCGCGTGTTTGACCTGAGCGCGTGTTCAGGCGCGCGGCCTAAATTTCCGAGTCTGACGGCTAAGGGAAGAGCTATTGACTCAACATCGTTGGCCACGAAACGGCGTAGCCAACGCCACTTAGCTAGTGTTTATCCCGTGGTTGTAAGTCTCGATATAAATAGATTCTATGGATCGATTTACACGCATTCTATTCCGTGGGCGGTACTAGGAAAGGAAGAAGCGAAGCGACGGCATCATTCCAAATCTCTGTCAACCCATTGGAGTGCTAAACTTGATGTTTTGACTAGAAATTGCAATCAGCAACAAACAGTTGGAGTTCCAATTGGTCCAGATGTTTCTAGAATAATATCAGAGATGATATTATCTAGGATTGATTATGAGATATCATCGACTTCATCTATGCATTTTAGTCAAATTTATCATAGTATTGATGATTATCAATTTGGCGTTTTTAATGTAAGCGAAGCTGAGTCTGCTCAGAGTGCATTTGTAAAATCTATAAGTCGATATGAGTTTAGGATAAACGATTTCAAGACATCTGTTGATCAGGGACTCGCATTTTCGCCTTCGAACTTTCAATGTTATTTTGATGTTTTAGATGGAAAAACAGGCAGGGGCTTCGTCGAGCACTTTTTTGAGATACTATATGACCGTATCCCTGCTTACAGCGATGAAAATGTTTTGGGATATGCGCTCAAAAGATTCTCGAAGCGTCTTGCACACAACAGAGAAAGAGAGCTGGTAAGAGAATATCTTCAAAGGCTTCTCTTTGCGATTCCCCATCAGGCGCGATGGATCCTACCGATATTGCTAGGAATTTACAAGGCTAGGCCCTCGTCTTTGGAAGCCAAGCACTTCATTTCATGGGGAATAGAAACGTCTTCGCGTAGGAATGACGTTGGTAGTCTTCTATGGTATCTATATTCCGCAATGTTTCTTGAAATTAAGCTTGGTAGAGAAATTTGTTCATTTTGTATTGAAATGTCAAATGAGCTTGTTGATTTAATGCTTTATCACGGTAGGAAAAAATCTCTTTTCTCCTTTCCCGTTACGTTATTACGAAAAAGGTACAAGGATAGCGACTTTTCATCGCCAGCTTGGTTACCGTTATATGAGATTGAGCGACATGGTTGGGACACGTCGAGGTCTTTTAGGAAGATTGGAGGGGCGGATGATCGGGGCGGCCTATACCAGCATCTTCGAATAAACAGGGTTCAGTTTTATTCAATAGACGCAGATGCATTTGACGTCGCAGCGTTTGACGGCTGGAATCTGACCGCAGCAGATTTCAACGACCAGTGGATTGCTGGACAGCCGCTCGATCATCTCCAAGCAGGCGATTGGGACGACTACGGTTTTTAGCCGCGCTTAAGCCCCATTCGCCGCGCTAAGGATCGCCCGCACGCTCGCCGTCGCAACGTCGGTATCCAGCCCGCAGCCGAACAGGCTCTTCCCGTCCGCCGTGCGGCATTCGACATAGGCCGCGGCCTGCACATTGCTGCCCTGGCCGATCGCGTGCTCGCTATAGTCGACGATGTCCATGATCGGGCCGCCTGACTCGGCCAGCGCGGCGATGACGCTGCTCATCAGGCCGTTGCCGCGGCCGCTGACGCTGCGCGTCGCGCCGTCGATGGTGAGCTTGCCGGCGAAGATGCGGTCGGTGCCCGCGCCTTGTCCCTTGGCATGGCTCTCCGACCAGTCGACGAGCTGGAAGCGCTTGCCCTCGGTTACCAGATAGGCGTGGTCGAAGGCGCCCCAGATGTCCTCGGCGCCGAGCTCGCGGCTCGTTTCGTCGGCGAGCGCCTGGACGACATGGCTGAAGCTCGCCTGCATTTTCTTGGGCAGTTTCAGGCCCTTGTCCTGTTCGAGTACCCACGCGACGCCGCCCTTGCCCGACTGGCTGTTGACGCGGATCACCGCTTCATAGCTGCGGCCGAGGTCGGCGGGGTCGATGGGCAGATAGGGGACTTCCCAGCACTCGTCATTCTGGCGCTCGCGCGCGGCGAAGCCCTTCTTGATCGCGTCCTGATGGCTGCCCGAAAACGCCGTGTAGACGAGCTCGCCGCCATAGGGGTGGCGCGGGTGGACGGGCAGGCGGTTGCAATATTCGACCGTCTGGATGACCTCATCGATGTTCGAGAAGTCGAGCATCGGGTCGACGCCCTGCGTGTACATATTGAGCGCGATGGTGACGAGGCAGGTGTTGCCGGTGCGCTCGCCATTGCCGAACAGGCAGCCCTCGACGCGGTCGGCGCCCGCGAGCAGGCCGAGTTCGGCCGCCGCGACGCCGGTGCCGCGGTCGTTGTGGGTGTGCAGGCTCAGGATCGCGGCGTCGCGGTTCGGCAAATTCTTGCCGAAATATTCGATCTGGTCGGCGTAGATGTTCGCGGTCGACGCCTCGACCGTCGCGGGCAGGTTGAGGATGATCGGGTTGTCGGGGGTGGGGGCAAGCACCTGCATCACCGCCTCGCACACCTCGATGCTGAAATCGATCTCGGTCGTCGAGAAGCATTCGGGGCTGTACTGGAAACGCCAGTTGGTCTGCGGCAGTCGCGCGGCATTGTCGCGGAGCTGCTTCGCGCCGTCGATCGCGATCTGCTTGATGTCGGCCTTGTCCATGCCGAAGACGATCTTGCGCCACGCGGGGGCGACGGCGTTGTAGACGTGGACGATCGCGGTCTTTGCGCCGGCGAGGCTGTCGAAGCTGGTGCGGATGAGGTCGGCGCGCGACTGGGTCAGCACCTGCGGGGTGACGTCATCGGGGATGCGGCCCTGCTGGACGAGGCCCGAGATGAAGTCATATTCGGTCGCGCCGGCGCTGGGGAAGCCGACTTCGATTTCCTTGAGGCCGATGCGGACGAGCAGGTCGAAGAAGCGCGCCTTTTTCTCGGCATCCATCGGGTCGATCAGCGCCTGATTGCCGTCGCGCATGTCGGTGGAGAGCCAGATCGGCGCCTTGGTGGTGACGCGGCCGGGCCATTCGCGGTTGCTCAAGGGAATCTGCGGAAAGGCGCTGTACTTGACCGAGGGGTCGCGGAGCATGGTCATGATGTTTGGACTTCTTCCGGTGGTTGCGATGCTGTGTCGATCGGACCCTTGAGCGGGTGGCCGCGACTAGCGCGCAGCCAGTGTCACGCCCAAGGGCGTGTAAGTCGCAGAAGAAGAAGGGCGTTGCCGCGCATGGGCAGGCTATTGGTTTAAAATGTCGCCGGATGCAAGAGGGGAATGCGAAAATTGCGTCGCGGACGCGCTCAGCCCTTTACCCATTCCACCTTCGGATCGTTGAAGTCGACGACGTCGGCGAGTTCGAGGACGTTCGGATAGCCATAGCCGACGAGGTTGATGAAGGTCTGGATATTGAGCGCGAGCGGCGCCGATTTGAGCGGCACGGGGCTTTTGTGGTTCGAGAAATTATTGTTGCAATAGATGAGGATGGCGCGGTCGGGGTTCGCGCCGATCACCGCGGCGAGGCTCTCGGCGGTGAAGTCGGTGAGGGGGAGGTTGACCGCGCCCTTGATGTGGCCGCGCGCGAAGGCGTCCTTCGAGCGGGCGTCGAGGAGGAGGGCTTCGGGTTTGGCGGCCTGCGCCTTGAACGCGTCGAAGGCGATGAGGCGCGTTTCGCGTGCGGGGGCGACGCTGGCGGTGAGCGCCTGGAAGCCGGGATAGTCGATTTGCGGGTTCGCCTGGGCGAAGGCGGGGGTGGCCGTGAGGGCGAGAGCGAGTAGCAGCGTGCGCATAAGATCCTCCCTTGAATGACGGGAGGCTACGCCGCCTTGGCTGGCTCTGCGATGAACCGAAAATGTCGCCGGGCCGCTTTGCCAGATCAAGAGGCGGCCTCGCGGCCCGGCGCAGTGCAGGGGGTGGTTGCGGGACGGGTTTACGCGGCCTCGCTCGCGTCGTCGTCTTCGTCCCACGGTTCGAAAATCTCGTCCTCGATCAGATTGTCGATGCCGTGGACGCGCACGCCGATGCACCAGTCCTCGAGCGCGCCTTCCCATGCGGCCTCGACTTCGGACAGCACTTCGGCGGCGTCGGCGGGGCGGTCGCCGACGAGGTCGAAATCCAGCACGCCATCGTCAGGCGGGGTAATGGTGACATGCGGTTCGAGCCGGACGTTGGTCCAGCCCGCGGTGGGGGCGAGGCCCTCGACCTCGACGATCAGCAGCGGATTTTCCTCGTCGCCGTCGATCGAGGCGTTCACTTCGACAATTTCGCGTACCAGTTCGCTCATCACACGGCTCCTGTACGAAAAGGGGCGGGACCATCGCTGGTCCCGCCCCGTTCATAGGCGTTGCGTGTGACAGATTGGCGCGCGCTTACTGCTTTTCGAACGCGGCGTGGATTTCGAGTTCGACGGCGTCGCTGACATAGGGGATGCCCATGTTGATGCCGAAGTCGCTGCGCTTGATCGTGGTTTCGGCCTCGAAGCCCACGGTTTCCTTCTTGTTCATGCCGACGCCCGCGCCATGGAAATCGACGTCGAGGGTGACGGGCTTGGTCACGCCGTTGAGCGTGAGGTTGCCCGCGACCTTGGCTTCGTCGCCGTCGGCATCGACGACGACGCTGGTCGAAACGAATTTGGCGTCGGCAGGCGTGGCGCCGAAGAAGTCGGGCTTGCCGCCGTCCTTGCCCGCGCGGAGCAGGTGGGCGGTGAGGCCGGCGTTGGCGGTGGTGACCTTTGACACGGGGATCGTCACATCGACCTTCGACGCGGCGGGGTTCTTCGGATCAAGAACGAGCGTGCCGGTCACGTCGCCGAAGATGCCGGTATATTTGCTGAAGCCGAGGTGGTCGACTTCCCACACGACCATCGTGTGGCCGGAATCGGCGGCGTAGGTGCCCGCGGTGACGCGCGTCTTGTCGGGGGCGCCGGGGGCGCTGGCGCCTTGCGCGAGGACGAGCGGGGTCGCGACGACGGCGACGAGAGCGACGGCGGCGTAGGGGAGGATGCGGCGCATGGGAAATCTCCTGTTGGGGAGGCGGAAGCTATGCGATGCGGCGGGACGGCGTCAATAAGCGTCGGAGAAACGCAGCGTTTCGGATCGGGTTGCTGCATGCACGTCGTCGCAAGGCGCTTGTGCGGCGCGCCGTTTCATGCTGCAACGCAGCGAAGCAAGGAAAGCTGGGCGCGAAGGCTGGGGGGCCGACGTCGATGGATAGCTTATTCGCCCGGGAAGCGGGCGAGGTTGAAAATGCCTTTCTGGCGGCGCCGTTCGAGGAGGATGGCTGGAACGCGGCGCTGCGGCTGTTTGCGCGGCGCACCGGATCGTCGCGCACGCAATTGCTGGGGCTCGGCGACGACGCGACCTTGTTCAATTTCATGCCCGACATCGATCCTGCCTATCAACGCGAATTCATGGAAATCGAGGGATGGCGCCCCGAGGTCAACTGGCGCGTCGCCGCGAGCGGAAGGCCGCTCGAGATATTGAGCGAGGCGCATTACGACATCGTTCGCCAGCACAGCGGCACCGACGATTATGAGGAGCATATCCGCCGCTGGGACGGGGTGCACGGTTGTCAGACGGCGCTGGTCGAGGGCGAAGGGTTGCTGGTCGGACTGGCGGCGTTGCGTTCCGAGCGGGAGGGACGCAGCAGCGAACGCGACCAAAAGCTGTTCGCGGCGGGCGCGAGCTACGCGCTGGCGGCGGTCAGGATGCAGCAGGCGATGGCGCGGCGCGGCGCCGCGATGACCGTCGGCGCGTTCGATGCGATCGGCGTCGCAGCATTCCTGATCGACCGGCATGGCGCGGTCGCGGCGCTGTCGGCAGCGGCCGAGGCGATCGTCGGCGACGGCGGGGCGCTGCGCCTGCGCCGCGGACGGTTGGGCGCGACGCGGCGCGACGCCGACACGGTGTTGCAGGCGGCGCTCGGCCGGGCGCCCGACGGTGAAGCGATGCAGCAATATTGGATCGGGTCGCCGCACGAGGGCGAGGGCGGAGTCCTCTGCGAAATCTTTCGCCTGCCGCGGCGCGAATGGGATTTTGGTTTCGATCCGCGCTTGCTGGTCGTCGCGCGGCGCGCGGCGGATATTCCTATGATGCGGATCGCACCGCTGCGTGCGGCACTGGGCCTGACCGAGGCCGAGGCTGCGATCGCGCTGCGCCTGGCGAACGGCGAAGCGCGCGAGGAGATCGCAGCGGCACGCGGCACGAGCGCGCAGACGCTGGGGACGCAGATCAAGTCGATCCTGCGCAAGAGCGATGTCGCGCGCGAGGCCGAACTGACGGCGCTGGTGAACCGGTTGCTGCGTTAAGCGGGGAAAGGATACCGACGGCGGGTCGCTAGCCGCCGATATCCCCCAGCCGGACGTCAGCGCCACGGGTGTGACCACGTCCGGTTTTCGATTGTCCCCACACAATCAAATCCCTCTGACGGGCCCGATATCAGCGATGTAGACGGGGGTCATACCCCGCGCGGGGTATTTGCGACGAGCCGATAACGGGGCCCAGGATAGTGGGCCGGGAGATCGCTCCCCCGGCCCGTCCGGCCCGGTCAGCCGGTGGTTTCGGACACGAAGTGCCGCATCTTGTGCGACGGTTCATAGCCGTCCAGCCGATTGGCATCGGGCCGGATTGCCTGCATGATCGACTGCCGCGACTTTGGATGGCCCATCGGGTCGCCGTTCTTGCGAGCGGTGAAGACGAAGCGCCGCACCTCGTTGTCGATCGATTGCAGGCTGAGCCCCAACTGCTTGTCATCGAGATGCGCAACCGATGCCACCGTCGCGCGAAGGCGCGAAAGCAGGCCGTCGAGCCGCCCCGTCAGGACCAACCGGATGGTGTCGAAATCATACCACAATTCTTCGGGGATCACCCGCCGCATCGTGTCGAGATCGTCGCCGTCGTTCATCAGGTTCCAGATACCGAGCGGGGTGATGTTGGAGATCAACGCATGTACCCGCCGATATTCGGCGCCCTTGACCTTGAGCCGCAGGCCGCTGGCGAATTGCACGACATAGCCTTCGTCATCGGCGGGCAGCGCATCGGCATGCGCGACCATCGCCGCCGCGCTGTCGAACCGGTACCGCCGCGCCGCGCGCCAGCCGATACGGTCGGCAAGCGTTACGATGTCCGCATAGGGCAGTTCGAAACCCCCGGCATCATAGGCACCGAGGAGAACGAGCGCGCTTTCGTCATATTTCACGACGATGCGGTTTTCCGGATACACGGCTTCGGCCAGATAGGTCGTGCCCGGCACGAGCGCGGAGAGGTCGGTGCGATCGACGATGTCCTGCGCCCACCGGCCCTGCGCAGATTCGAACGATCCGCGCGTCACTGCATTCCAGCGGCCCTGGTGGTGGAACAGGATGATCAGGCTGCCGTCGAGCTTTTCATACACTTCGAACGGCTCGTCGGGGATCGCCTCGTCCACTTCGCCGAGATTGAAGAATTTGGGGAAGGGGGTCGCGACGATGCGCTGCGCGCCCGGGTCGAGGATCAACCCGCGCGCGACCATCGAAAAGTCGTTCCAGCCGCGGTCGTACACGCAGCTATTGGTGTATTTGTAGAGCATCAGCCCATCCGGTCCCTGCCGGACGGTCACCAGATTTGCGGCGACAGCCTGATCCAGACCGGCGACAAGCCTGTCATAGGGGATGGTCCGTGCGAAATGCTGTTGCGTCATAACTCGTTACCGCCTTGTCATTGCCCGACAGGCTGCCACGAGATCGTCAAGATATGGAAAACCCCGTGCAATGCCTGCCGGGGTTCGTGGATGGTCCAGTCTAGACCGTTCCATGCCCCGCGCGCGTGCCTTTTGACCCGGCAAATCGATATGCCGGGACATTGGTCATTAGCAGGACGCGTACATGGGTCATGGGGCGCCGTCTGTACGGACCATCGGGGCCGCGGTCAAAACGGAAATCAGGCGCGCGCTGTTCCGGAATGGAACGCGGGCAAGGACAGGCGAGTGCGCGTCAAGGTGCGCGGCGCGCCTCGAACCATTGGCGCATCGCCGCGGCGGCGCAGCCGGTGAAGCCGTAGGTGCCGACGGGTGAGCAACTGCCCGGACGGGTGGCGCGGGCGACATTGTCATACCCCTCGACCGCCGAGGCCCAGCTGCCACCGCCGACGGGGGCGTCGTCCTTCACCTCTTCGCGCAGTTCCTTGGGCACGCGGTAGCGGTCGGTTTCGGGCTGCTGTGCGCAGACGACGATCTCGTCGCCCTTCGGTTCGGGGCAGGGTTCGTCGCCATAGGTATAGAGGACCGAGGTGCGCTGAGGCGGTTCGGACGACTGCGCGAGCGAGCTGTCGTTCTGCGCGAGCGCGGGGGCGGTGAAGGCGAGCGCCGCGAAGAGGGGGAGGAGGAGGCCGGCTTTCTTCTTCATTATCAATCGCGTTCCCAGACCCCATATCCCCGCAGCGCAGAATGGCGCGTCGAGATGAACCTAAGCCGAACCTGCCGGGCGTAATCCGCCGGCCTTTCGGCTGAAACGGGAATACCTCGGGGTCGGCGCGGGGCCGATGCCCTCCACATGGTGTCCCGGAGGTGGAAAACCAAGGCCTGTTCCGGTTGTTCGCCGCAGTGAGGAGGGCGGATTCGTCTGCATTCAGTCGTTTCTGGTCGTCGCCCTATGCAGCGTCAAGCGACGCCTTTATCGCGTCCCACACCTGCGCCAGTTCGTCCGCGGTGATGCAATAGGGCGGCATGACGTAGAGCGTGTTGCCGAGCGGGCGGAGGAGGACACCGCGGTCGCGATAAAAGGCGATCAGGCGCGGGGCGAGGTTCGAGAGATAGCCTGCGTCGGGCACGACGATGTCGAGTGCGGCGATAGTGCCGAGGCGGCGGGGATTGGCGACGCGCGGGTCGTAGCTGAGGAGTGAGAGATGCGCGGCCTGCGCGTCGGCGAGCACGTCGATGCGTTGCTGGACGGGCTCGTCGCGCCAGATTTCGAGGTTGGCGTTCGCGGCGGCGCACGCGATCGGGTTCGCGGTGTAACTCGACGAATGATAGAAGGTTTTCGCGCGGTCGGTCGAGAAATGGGCCGCGAAAATCGGCTCGATGCAGAGAGTTACCGCTAGCGGCAGCGCGCCGCCGGTCAGGCCTTTCGACAGGCAGACGATGTCGGGGATGACGCCCGCCTGATCGCAGGCGAAGCGCGTGCCGGTGCGGCCCCAGCCGGTCATTACCTCGTCGGCGATGAAGAGGACGTTGTGGCGTGCGCAGATCGCGCGCATCTCGGCGAGCACCCATGCGGGATAGATGAGCATGCCGCCGGCGCCGAGGATGAGCGGTTCGACGATGAAGGCGGCGGGCTTTTGCGAACAGGCGGCTTCGAGTGCGTCGAGCGTCGCCTGCTCCATGCCTTCGTGCGGGAAGGGGATGGTGTCGACGTCGAACAGCAGGGGCTGCCAGGCGCGGTTGTAGACACCGCGCTCGCCGACCGACATCGTGCCGATCGTGTCGCCATGATAGCTATGCTCGAGGACGAGGATGCGGCTGCGCGGCTCGCCGATATTGTACCAATAGCCGAGCGCCATCTTGAGCGCGACCTCGACGCTGGTCGAGCCCGAGTCCGAGAAGAAGGCGCGGGTGAGCGGATCGGGGGTGATGCGGACCAGTTCGGCGGCGAGCGTCTCGGCGGGTTCGTGCGTCCAGCCGGCGAAGATGAGCTGGTCGAGCTTTTCGGTCTGGGCGCGGATCGCGGCCATGATGCGCGGGTGCGTATGACCGTGCGTGGTGACCCACCATGACGAGATCGCGTCGATCCAGCTATTGCCGTTCGCGTCGTAGAGTTTGGCGTCTTTGGCGTGGGAAATCAGCGGGATGGGGTCACCGAGGCCGTGCTGGGTGAAGGGGTGCCAGACGGGGGAGGTCATGCGAAATCCGAGCGGTCGAAACCGGCGGCGAAGGCGTCCGCCAATGTTTCGGGGGTCAGCGGGTCGATGATCGGCAGGCGGCCGAGGCGGCGGACGCCCGATATATCGGATATGATCGCCTCGCTGTCCTCGACCGCATCGCCGAGGAAGGCGAGGCCGTGGATCGGGACGTCGCGCGATTTGAGCGCCTCGATCGTGAGCAGGCTGTGGTTGATCGTGCCGAGCGCGGTGCGCGCGCAGACGATCACGGGGACCTGCCATGTCGCGAAGAGGTCGGCGTAGAGGGTGGTGCGCGTGACGGGGACGAGCGCGCCGCCGGCGCCTTCGACGATCAGGTCGCCGGGGGTTGGGGTCAGCGTTTCGACGTCAATGTTAACGCCGTCAATTTCGGCGGCGAGATGTGGGGATGCGGGGGTGATAAGGCGGTAAGCTTCGGGGTGGACCGGCACGCCGGCGAGGCGCGCGACAGTCTCGCTGTCGGTCTCCTCTTCGAGGCCCGACTGGATCGGTTTCCAGTAGGGCGTGCCCGTAGACTGCGCCAAAGCCGCGGAAAAGATGGTTTTTCCGATGCCGGTGTCGGTGCCGGTGACGACGAAGCGGGTCATGCCGCGGTCATGGCTTCGGCGAGCGCGTCGGCCATATCGTCAATGTTAGCTTCGTCAACATTGAGCGTGATCGCGATGCGCAGGCGGGCGGTTCCCTGCGCCACGGTGGGCGGGCGGATGCCGCGAATGTCGAAGCCGGCGTCCTGCAGGCTGCCCGCGATGCGCATCGTGCGGTCGTTGTCGCCGATGATCACAGGCAGGATCTGCGTGCCGCTGGCCGGAATGCCGAGCGGCACGAGGCGTTCGGCGGCGTGGCGGACGAGGCTGTGGAGGCGCGCCTGGCGTTCGGGTTCGTTCGCGACGATCTCGATCGCCTGGCGGACGAGCCACGCCATCAGCGGCGATGGGGCGGTCGAGAAGATGAAGGGGCGGCCGCGGTTGACGAGGAAGTCGGTTGCGATCGCTGGGGCGCAGAGAAGCGCGCCTTCTGCGCCCAAGGCCTTGCCGCAGGTATGGAGGGTGATGAGGTTGTCGCGGCGCGCGAGGCCGTGCGCGAGGCCGGCGCCGCCAGGGCCGAAGACGCCGGTTGCGTGCGCTTCGTCGACAACGAGGACGGCGTCGTGGCGGTCGGCGACCGCGGCGAGATCGGCGAGCGGGGCGCGGTCGCCGTCCATCGAGTAAATGCTTTCGACCGCGATCCACGGGGTGCCCGCGCCGCCACCGGCGCGCCAGCGTGAGATCACGTCGTCGAAGGCCTGCGCGTCGTTGTGCGCGGCGGCGATGCTGCCCGCGCGGCCGAGCTTCATGCCGTCGTGCGCGCTCGCGTGGATGAGTTCGTCGTGGACGACGAGGTCGCCGCGCTGCGGGAGCGCGGCAAACAGCGCGGTGTTGGCGGCGAAACCGGTCGGGAAGAAGAGCGCAGCTTCGCTGCCGTAATGGCGCGCGGCGTGGGCCTCGAGCGCCTCATGTTCGGCGTGATTGCCACGGAGCAGGCGCGAGCCGCCCGAGCCCGCGGGAAGGCCGCGTTCGATACCGGCGGCGAGCGCGGTGCGGAGCGCTTCGCTGTCGGCGAGGCCGAGATAGTCGTTCGACGCGAAATCGCGCCCGGCGCGCGGCGCAAGGGTTCGGCGGCGGCTGTCATGCGCGAGCGCCGCAAGATCGGCGCGGTGGGCAGAGAAGGGAAAGTGGCCCGGCATCGGGGCTTCCCTTAGGGCATCGGATCGAAATGACAAACCCGCGTGTGCGGGCTCAGTGGCGGCGGAGCGCAAGCATTTCTTCGCCGGTCAATCGATGAGGTTTGGCGATAGGTTCGAGGGTGTTCGCGTCGAACAGAGGGCAGCGCCGGCGATTGCCCGAAAGCAGGTCCCGGACCATGCGCGGGAAGAAGCTGCGCATCAGCTGGCCCATGCTCATTTTGGGCAGCGCGCTGGTGTCGCCGATGCCGTCCTGCGTGAAAAGATGGCCGCGCGGCGGGCCGACGAGCGCGTCGCGCTTCGCCGCATCGCAGGCGGCGAGCTGGGTCGTGATATAGGGAAGCTTGCCGTTCGCATAAGTGTTGAACAGCGGCATGCCGCAACAGGACGCGTACCAGCGCAGCGTCGGCTTGTCGGTCAGATGGACACAGGCGAGCTTGTCGCGGCCGGCGTCGATGCGCATGCGCGCACAGCGCGACTGGTAGAGTGCACTGCCGCCATGCGCGTCGAGCACGCGGTTGGCGTGGCCGAGATGGCGCGTCAGATCCTGACAGTCGGTGCAATGGCATATGACATGGTCGCCCTGACCGGGGCCGACATCGAGGAGGGTGCCGGAAACGGCGCCGCAGGCGCAGGCGAAGGAGAGGTCGGAGGACATGCTCCAGCCCTAGCCCTTCGCCTGCGACCGAGAAAGCGATCAGTTCTTCGATTTGTCGACGAGCTGGTTCTTGGCGATCCACGGCATCATGGCGCGGAGTTCGGCGCCGGTCTTTTCGAGCTGGTGCGCGGCGGCGGCCTTGCGGCTCGCCTTCAGCTCGGGCTGGCCGGCCTGGTTGTCGAGCACGAAGTCCTTCACGAAGCGGCCCGACTGGATGTCGGCGAGGACGCGCTTCATTTCGGCCTTGGTCTCATCGGTGATGATGCGCGGGCCGGTCTTGATGTCGCCATATTCGGCGGTGTTCGAGATCGAGTAGCGCATGTTCGCGATGCCGCCTTCATAGAGGAGGTCGACGATCAGCTTGGTTTCGTGGAGACACTCGAAATAGGCCATTTCGGGGGCGTAGCCCGCCTCGACGAGCGTTTCGAAACCCGCCTGGATCAGGTGGGTGATGCCGCCGCAGAGCACGGCCTGTTCGCCGAAAAGGTCGGTTTCGCACTCTTCCTTGAAGGTCGTCTCGATGATGCCGCTGCGGCCGCCGCCGACAGCACTCGCGTAGCTGAGGGCGAGCGCCTTGGCGAAGCCGTTGCCCGACGAACCCGCGCCCTGGGCTTCCTGCGCAACCGCGATCAGGCAGGGGACGCCGCCGCCCTTCTGATATTCGCTGCGCACCGTGTGGCCGGGGCCCTTGGGGGCGACCATGAAGACGTCGATGTCGGGGCGCGCGTCGATCAGGCCGAAGTGGATGTTGAGGCCATGCGCAAAGGCGAGCGCGGCGCCGGGCTTCATGTTCGGGCCGATGTCGTCGGCGTAGATCTTGGCCTGATGCTCGTCGGGGGCCGCGATCATGATCACGTCGGCCCATTCGGCGGCTTCCTTGTTCGAAAGCACCTTGAAGCCCGCGGCCTCGGCCTTTTTGGCGGTCGCCGAACCGGGGCGGAGCGCGATCGCGACTTCCTTGACGCCGCTGTCGCGCATATTCTGCGCGTGCGCGTGACCCTGGCTGCCATAGCCGACGACGGCGACCTTCTTGCCCTTGATCAGATCCTGGTCGGCGTCGCGATCGTAATAAACCTGCATGCTCTTCTTCCCTATTTTCGTTCGTCATGCCGGGCTCGATCCGGCATCCATGGACCCCGGATCATGTCCGGGGTGACGATGGTTGAAATCCGTATGCGTTAACTCAGACCGCCTCCGCCCCGCGGGCGATGGCGACGACGCCGGTGCGGCCGACTTCGACCAGCCCGCATTCGCGCATCAGTGCGATGAAGCGGTCGACCTTGTCGCTCGTCCCGGTGATTTCGAAGATGAAGCTGGTCAGCGTCGTGTCGACGACCTTGGCGCGAAACACGTCGGCCATGCGCAGCGCCTCGATGCGCTTGTCGCCGCTGCCCGCGACCTTCACGAGCGCGATCTCGCGTTCGACATGCGCGCCGCCGTCGGCGAGGTCGGTGACCGAATGGACGGGCACGAGCCGGTCGAGCTGCGCGATGATCTGGTCGATGATCGCGGGCGAGCCCGAGGTGACGATGGTGATGCGCGACAAGGCGTGGTCGGAGCTGATGTCCGCCACGGTCAGGCTTTCGATATTATAGCCGCGCGCGGTGAACAGCCCGGTGATCTTGGCGAGCACCCCGGCCTCGTTATCGACGGTGATGGCGAGCACATGGCGCTCGCCGGCTTCGGTTTTGATTTTCATGTGATTACACCAGTGCCTTGGCTTCGTCGTCCATCGTGCCGGTCACGTCGCTCGGCTGGAGGAGCATTTCGGTGTGCGCGGCGCCCGACGGGATCATCGGGAAGCAGTTCGCGAGCTGCGCGACGCGGCAGTCGACGATGACCGGGCCCGGTGTCTCGATCATCTTCTTGATGCCGTCTTCGAGCTGACCGAGATTGTCGATGCGCAGGCCCGTCCAGCCATAGGCGTCGGCGAGCTTCACGAAATCGGGCAGGCTGTCCGAATAGCTGTTCGAATAGCGGCTTTCATAGGTCAGCTCCTGCCACTGGCGGACCATCCCCATCCATTCATTGTTGAGGATGAAGATCTTCACCGGCAGGCGGTACTGGCTGACCGTGCCCATTTCCTGGATGTTCATCTGCAGGCTGGCTTCGCCTGCGATGCAGATGACGAGGCGGTCGGGGTGCGCGATCTGCGCGCCGACCGAGGCGGGGAAGCCATAGCCCATCGTGCCGAGACCGCCGCTGGTGAGCCAGCGGTTGGGCGCCGCGAAACCGAAATGCTGCGCCGCCCACATCTGGTGTTGGCCGACCTCGGTCGTGATGATCGGGTCCATGCCGCGCGTGGCGTCGAACAAGGCCTTCACCGCGCGCTGCGGCATGATGTCGGCGTCGGCTTCCTTCTTTTCGGGGAAGTCGAGGCAGCGCGTCGCGCGCCAGCCGTCGACGCGGCGCCACCATTCGCCCAGATCGCGGCCGTTGTGGCCCGCATCCTGCCAGCCCGCGATGATCGCGTCGAGCGCGCGGCCGGCGTCGCCGACGATCGCGAGGTCGACGGGGACGATCTTGTTGATCGAGCTGCGGTCGATATCGATGTGGATTTTCTTCGCATCGGGCGCGAAGGCGTCGAGACGGCCGGTCACGCGGTCGTCGAAGCGCGCGCCGACCGCGATGATCAGGTCGGCGCGGTTCATCGCCATATTGGCCTCGAACGTGCCGTGCATGCCGAGCATGCCGAGCCATTTCTCATCGTCTGACGGGAAGGCGCCGAGGCCCATCAGGGTCGAAGTGACCGGCGCGCCGGTAAGCGCGACGAGCTGGCGCAAGGCCGCGCTCGCGTCGGGACCGGCGTTGATCACGCCGCCGCCGGTGTAGAAGACCGGGCGCTCGGCCGCGGCGATCATCGCGACCGCGGTGGCGATCGCATCGGCGTCGGGTTCGACCTGCGGACGATAGCTTTTGTGCGCGATCTTTTCGGGGACGATATAATTGCCCGTTGCGACCTGCACATTTTTGGGGATGTCGATCACGACCGGGCCGGGGCGGCCGTGCGTCGCGATATGGAAGGCCTCATGCATGATCGGGCCGAGCCGTTCGGGGTCCATCACCAGATAATTATGCTTGGTGCAGTGGCGCGTGATGCCGACGGTGTCGCATTCCTGGAAGGCGTCGGTGCCGATCAGCGCGGTCGACACCTGACCGGTCAGCACGACCATCGGGATCGAATCCATCAGCGCGTCGGTGATGCCCGTGACGGCGTTGGTCGCGCCGGGGCCCGAGGTGACGAGCACGACGCCGGGCTTGCCGGTCGAGCGCGCATAGCCTTCGGCCGCGTGCGTCGCCGCCTGTTCGTGGCGGACGAGGATGTGCTGGATCGTCGGGTGCTTGTAGAGCGCGTCATAGATGGGAAGGACCGCGCCGCCCGGATAGCCGAACACTGTATCGACCCCAAGGTCGACCAGCGCCTGAACCACCATGTCGGCACCACTCATTTCCGTCACGACGAAACTCCTTCCAAATACAAAAAGGGCAGCGCTTGTGCGCTGCAACAGGGTGCGGGCAATAGGTGTATGATTCTAACCTGTCAACAGCTTATCACGTAATATTATTGCTAATTCCTTGATAGAATCGATGTTTAATGATTCTAGGTGGCGATGCCAACCGGCGGGTGGCTGGTTGCGGAACCACGTATATTGGCGCTTTGCATATTGGCGGGTCGCGGCCTGCGTCTGTTCGAGCGCCTCGCCGCGGCTGATGTCGCCGCGGAGGTGGCTTGCGATCTGCGGCACGCCGATCGCGCGCATCGCTGGGAGGTCTGGGTTCAGGCCACGCGCGATCAGGGCTTCGGCTTCTTCGACTGCGCCATGGTCGAACATCTGGACGAGGCGATCGTCGCAGCGCTCGCGCAGCCAGTCGCGCGGGGGCAGGAGGACCAGCGGGGCGAGCGCGATATCGTCTGAGATCCCGCCCGCGATCGCCCGCTGCCAGTCGGCAAGGGTGCGGCCGGTCGAGCGCACGACCTCGAGCGCGCGCGCGACGCGGGTGGTGTCGGCGGGGTTCAGGCGCGCGGCGGCTTGCGCGTCGGCGGCGGCGAGCGCGGCGTGGGCGTCGGTCACGGGGAGCGCGCGGACGGCCTCGCGAATGTCGGGATCAATCTCGGGCACCGGGGCGATACCGTTGAGCAGCGTGCGCATGTGGAGGCCGGTGCCGCCGACGAGGATGGGGATTTGCCCCGCGGCGTGCGCTTCGGCGATCACGGCGCGCGCCTCTTCCGCCCAGCGCACGGCATTATGCGCGTCGGCGGCGTCGATATGGCCGAAGAGGCGGTGGGGCACGCCCGCCATCTCTTCGTCGGTGGGGCGCGCCGAGAGGATGCGGAGGTCGGCATAGACCTGGCTCGCGTCGGCGTTGACGACGATCCCGTTTTTGAGCGTTTTTGCGAGCGCGACCGCCAAAGCGCTCTTGCCGCTGGCGGTGGGTCCGGCGATAAGTGCCACGGGCTGCCGCGTCTTGGCGGTCGAGAAAGAAGGAGATGCCATGTTCGTCGCGACGCTGATAGCAGCAGGAAAGCTGACCGACGAGGTGGTTCGCGAGGGGATCGACCGGCTCGCCGCGACGGGGCACGATGTCGGCGCGCCGCACTGGATCGACGAGCATGACGCGGCGGATATCGTGTTTCACGGCAGCCTGGTGAGCGCGCGCAAGGAGCTGGCGCTGATGGACCATGGCTCGCTCGACATCGTCGTCCAGCCGCTGGGCGACCGGACGAAGAAGCTGATCATTGCCGACATGGATTCGACGATGATCACGGTCGAATGCATCGACGAACTCGCCGATTATGCCGGGCTGAAGCCGCAGATCGCGGCGATCACCGAGCGGGCGATGAAGGGCGAACTCGATTTTCGTGCGGCGCTGGAGGAACGCGTCGGGCTGCTCGCAGGGATGCCCGAGCAGACTTTGGTCGAGTGCCGGATGGAGCGCGTGAAGTTGACGCGCGGGGCGCGCACCTTGGTGCAGACGATGAAGGCGCATGGCGCTTACTCGATCCTGATCTCGGGCGGCTTCACCGCCTTTGCCGGGCCGGTGGGCGAGGCGATCGGGTTCGACAAGGTGATCGCGAACGAGCTGGAGATTGCGGGCGGGAAGCTGACCGGCAAGGTGCGCGAGCCGATCGTCGATAGCGCGACCAAGCTCGAGACGCTGAAGGCCGAGGCGGCGAAGCACGGCCTGCCGCTCGCCGAGACGCTGGCGGTCGGCGACGGCGCGAACGATATTCCGATGATCACATCGGCGGGGCTGGGGATCGGTTACTATCCGCATCCGTCGGCGGGCGAGGCGGCGGCGGCGGTGATCCGGCATCATGATCTGACGGCGCTCTTGTGGGCGCAGGGCTATTCGCGGCGGAGCTGGGTGCTGGGGTAGGCCGAAGACCTAGCGGTCGCTTCCCGGTGCGGGTAGCCGCGCGAGCAGCGCGACGAGCTGCGCCTGGGTGGTCGCGCCGGTCTTGCGGAAAATGCCCTTCAAGAGAAAGCGGACCGCGTTCACGCTGACGGCGCGGAGCGCGGCATAATCCTGCAGCGTGTCGCCCGCGGCGAGCGCGACGGCGAGGCGCGCCTCGGCCGGGGTCAGCCCGAACCATTGCGCGACACGGTCGATCTCGACCACCGGGGTTTCGCCGGGCGAACTGCCGAGCGTGACGATCAGCGAGGCGCCGAGGCTGATGCCGTTCATCTGCTGGGCCGACTGGCGCGTGATGCGCGCGACGAGCACGGGGCATTCGCGGCCTGACGGATCGGCCGTCTGAAAGGCGAGCCCTGCCGGCGCGGCGCTTTTGACGAGGTCTTGCAGGCGTTTCTGGCTGGCGGGATGCGTGAAGGCGAAGCGATCCTGTGTGGTGCGGATGAAGCCCGCCTTTTCATAACGCGCGGCGCGGCTGTTCGCGGCGAGAATGTTGAGCTGGTCGTCGA
>Ga0209676_1001401_pt1 | contig 23328 bp, 16 predicted proteins | sample AraplaCvi_mLB_r2_FD_184282 | JGI IMG/M metagenome (GOLD analysis project Ga0209676, IMG submission 184282) | Arabidopsis root microbial communities from North Carolina, USA - plate scrape MF_Cvi_mLB_r2 (SPAdes) (version 2) | ecosystem: Host-associated > Plants > Roots > Endosphere | place: USA... | reverse complement strand
ATATTTCAGATTGTCAGACTTCATTCGCCCCTAAACATTCTGGTCTGAAAAACGCGAAAACACGCCCAGCGGCAGCTTTTTACCAAACGAATCGGGAATGAACAATTCGCCGAATTCGTGTTTGATCTCCGTTCCGAAATGTGCCTTGATCAGGTTCTCTACAATTAACGCAGAGAAACCCAGCGAGTACAGGTTAATGATAAAAAAGAAGTTCTTGTCCTTTAATAACTGTGCGCAGAGCCTGAGTAGTTCATTCAAACTCTCTTCCAAAAGCCATTTTTCGCCATCCGGCCCGCGTCCGTACGCAGGAGGGTCGAGGATCAGGCCATTGTATTTGTTGCCGCGGCGCACTTCGCGCTGTACGAATTTCAATGCATCTTCTACTACCCAGCGGATATTGTTCAGCCCGCTCAGATCCATATTCTCCCGTGACCAGCTGATCACCTGTTTCACCGAATCCACGTGCGTTACATCCGCGCCGGAGGCCTTTGCTGCCAGCGACGCAATGCCCGTGTAGGCAAACAGGTTGAGTACCGACGGCTTTTCCTCCGGCATTTGTTTCAAAGTCCGGGCGATGAAATCCCAATTGGTAGCCTGCTCGGGAAACACGCCGACGTGTTTGAAGGACGATAATGCCAGTTTCGTACGCAAATGCAGCTCCTTGGTGCGGTATTGGAACACCCATTTATCAGGCATATCGCCTTTGGTTATCCACTGGCCCTTCTCTTGTGAGTTTTTATCCTTTTTGAAAACCGCATTCGAGCGCTTGTCCCATTCTGCCTCGGAAAGCGATTTGTCCCAGATAGCCTGCGGCTCAGGACGCGAAAGAATATACGGCCCGAATTTTTCAAGTTTCTCAAATCCGCCGCTGTCGATCAGTTGGTAATCGGTATGTTGGTCTGGTGAAAGTAGTATCAAGGTTGTTTAATTTTTATGACAGCCGACGGCCGACCGCTGACCGCCGATGGGTGTATTTTTACTTTTATTTCGGTAATTTTTATGAAATCGATGGTCGGCCGTCAGTGGTCGGCGGTCAATAAGCAATCTTATTCAAATAAAACACATTCCGTCTCCCCCGCGTGTTCGGATCTCCTGCTGCGTTCACAATGCGTTGTTCGCCCCAGGCCAGGTAGAAATTGTCGTACCAGTAGTCGATATCGTCGGTGCTGGTTTTTCGCACTTTGTCGCCTTCCACGTAAGTTTCGTTCGGGATTACGCGGTCGCTGTCGATCACCTGGTTGCCTTTGATGATCTTGCTGCGAATGGCGCCGTTATGGCTGTAAATAAGCTTGGAATTACCATTAGTGAAGGACTGGACCTTGATCTTTTCCTTCAATTCCATGCTTTTTACGTTGTCGAAACTAATGCTGTTATCCCAAAGGAGGTTACCGTTCTGGTCCACATCCGCAACGACCGCGTGCGTGTACGTGAAGCCATCGAACACCTGTTGATTATAACCCCTGCCGCCATACATCGGGTTCCAGAGGTAGGGGTTGTAAAGCCCCATTCCAAACGGATAGCCGTAGCCACCGTATCCGTAATTGAAACCGCCCATCATGCTGGGGTTTTGGTAGCGGTATTCAGGATAGAATACCTCTGCTACCAGGAGGAAATTGTTGGTTTTGGGTACAATATCGTGTACGAGCAGCCGGTAGTTCAGTTTCAGGTCGTCGCCGCTTTCCTTTTTCTTTCGGATACGCTTTTCCATCTTCTCCTGCTGACGTTCGCTCAGGAAGTTGAAGAAATTTTTGAAATCGGTAAAACTATGGTATTTGGTGAAAATCGTTTCGTCGCCGACGATCTTGCTGATGTACAATCCCTGTGAGGCGGCTACCGTGCTGCTCTGCATATTGCGGTAGCCATAAGTGCCGATCACAATGCGAACAGAGTCGTTCAACACCTGTAAACGGCCGCTGAGCAAGGAGAAATCATCTTCCGGATCCACGCTGACCTGCGTATAAAGCTCGCCGGTTTCTTCATAGGAGCGCGCCACGATTTTGGTCTGGCGGCCTTTTTTTACCGCGAAACAAACGTTCACCAAATGCTGCGCCGTATCCACTTCGACCGTCTGAATAGCGTTAGAACCTTTGATGGCCGAAGGTAACACCCTGGTTTGCTGCGTGGTAAGCTGGGTGTAGATCAACACCGGCTCATTACGCACCATACCCGCCATAAAAACGGAATAGCCCAGTGTTTTGAAATCCGTGATCTCAAAACGATCGACGGTATTGATAGTAAAAGTCTCCACGAAGCCAGGGCCGACATTCACCTTCACAATTTGATATAAAGAGCTCCGGTACTTGCTGAAAAGCAGGAAAACGGCCTGCCCGTCGTAGGAGGAAGCGATGTAATCGAGGTTCGATTCGATTGGGCCGTCGATGGACCACACCCGTTCGAGGTTCGTATCGAATTTCTGGACATTGAACGTGCCCTTGTCGGGCTTGGAAATGAGCAGTACGCCCTGTTTGCCGAGCGGAACAGCCTGGTAGGCCGTGTTACCGGGCAAAGGAAGTTCAATCCGCTTCACTCCCTGGGCGAAAACCGGCGCACCAAGGACGCCCAGGAAGAGTAACGGTAAGACCAGCCGAAAAACGGATCGCTTATTTTTTGTCATGTGCCAGCGCAACGATATGGTCGAATTCTTCGCGTTTGACCGGTACGACCGACAGTCGCGATAAACGGACGAGGTCCATTTGTTTCAGGAGTTCGTCCTTCTTGATTTCTGCCAGTGTAACGGTGTTCGGGAACTTCTCAACGGGAACGAGGTTCACCACCACCCATCCCGGTTCTTCGGTGGTAGGGTCGGGGTAATGTTCCTTTGAAACCTTGGCAAGCCCAACGACCTCCTTGCCCTCATTGCTGTGGTAGAACAGCACGAGATCGCCCACTTTCATCGCCATCAGGTTATTGCGGGCGGCGTAGTTGCGGACGCCATCCCACATGCCTTCACCCTCGGCAACGAGGTGGTCCCAGGAGTATTTAAATGGTTCTGATTTTACAAGCCAATGGTTCATTCAGTGAGTATTTGTAATGATATGAGTTAAAATGTTAATCTTTCCCGACTAAATCAAGGGAATTTCGGGAATTTGCTGAAATCCGGCTTTCTTTTCTCCAAAAATGAGCGCTGTCCTTCTTTTGCTTCCTCACTGAGGTAGTAAAGCAATGTAGCATTGCCTGCCAGCTCCTGGATACCGGCTTGTCCGTCGAGCTCCGCGTTGAATGCACTTTTGAGCATACGGATAGACAGCGGGCTTTTTTCCTGGATTTTCTTCGCCCATTCCAAAGTCACTGTTTCCAGTTGCTCTAACGGAACGACTTTATTCACAAGGCCCATTTGCAATGCTTCATCAGCGTCATACTGGTCGCAGAGGAACCATATTTCGCGTGCTTTTTTCTGGCCTACCACGCGGGCAAGGTACGACGCACCGAAGCCACCGTCGAAGCTGCCGACTTTCGGGCCGGTTTGTCCGAAACGTGCATTATCGGCTGCGATCGAAATATCGCAGATTACGTGCAGCACGTGGCCGCCGCCGATAGCCCAGCCAGCCACCATCGCGATGACGGCTTTCGGAATAGAGCGGATCATTTTTTGCAGGTCGAGCACATTCAAACGCGGAACGTGGTCGTTGCCGATATAGCCGCCGTGGCCGCGTACCGACTGGTCGCCACCGGAGCAGAATGCCTTGCCGCCTTCGCCGGTGAGGATGATCACGTCAATGCGCGGATCCTCGCGGCAAATGTGCATCGCGTCGATCATTTCGGTTACCGTGAGCGGGGTAAATGCGTTGTGCTTGTGCGGGCGGTTGATGCTGATTTTGGCAATTCCTTCGTGAAGTGTAAAGAGAATTTCTTCGTATTCTTTAATGGTCTCCCATTGAACTGTACTGGACATAAATCAGATTGGTAAGATTGGAATAAATGGCAATGTCCGGCGGGAAATGTCACCGTTAAGTATTGCCCGAATGCGCGAAATTACTCATTGTTTGGGTTAGGTTCAAAAACAAATGAATAACTTTCCACCGCATTAAAAACGGGCTATTCGTAACCCGGAACAATGAATCCGCAGAAATTACAGATATGATCTGGACAACCGGCAAAACGCATTGGCAAACGCAGAAAAGGCCACGAAATCCCTATTTCGCACAGGCTTACGACTTTATGGGAAAGTGGCTGGAAGGCAACCGGGAGTTTGTGCTCCATACCTCCGGCTCCACGGGCATGCCCAAGCCTATAACCGTCACGCGCAGGCAACTGGAAGCTAGTGCGGCTATGACGGGCAAGGCCCTCGCACTCGGGAGCGGCACGCGTGCGCTCGTATGCCTGAACGTGGGCTACATTGCCGGGCTGATGATGCTCGTGCGGGGATTGGAGCTGGGCTGGGAACTGACCGTCACAGAGCCCACGTCGAATCCGCTGAATGGCCTGGATACCGTGGATTTTGACTTTGTGGCCATGGTGCCGATGCAATTGCAGGCTATCCTGGAAAGTCCGGCGACGGCCGAGCAGGTGCGTAAGCTGGGTAAAATACTCCTCGGCGGGGCACCGGTGAATCTGGCGTTGGCGGGCAGGATTAAAGCCCTGAACGTCCCCGTTTTCCAAAGCTACGGTATGACGGAAACCGTTTCCCACGTCGCATTGAAGGCATTGAACGGGCCGGAAGCGAGCGATTCATATGTGTTTCTGCCCGGAATTACCTTTGGTACTGACGAGCGGGGCTGCCTGTTTGTATCCGGGGCTGTTACTGGCGGGCAAAAGGTGCAGACCAATGATCTGGTGCAACTCGTGGAAGGCGGATTTCAATGGATAGGGCGGGCCGATAATGTGATCAACTCCGGTGGAGTGAAAATTGTGCTGGATCAGACAGATCAGCAGATCGCGCGGGTTTTTCATGATTTGGGTATTCCAAATGCATTTTTCTGCTGGTGGGAGCCTGATGAAAAACTGGGGCAGAAGCTCGTGCTGGTGATCGAAAATGCATTGGATAATATGCCCGATGAGAAGCTCTCGGCAGAAATTAGAGGCCGTGTTTCGACCTATGAGAACCCGAAACATATTTACTTTGCAAAAGCGTTTGCCAAAACAGCTACCGACAAAGTAGACAAGCGCGCCACATTTCAACAGTTTTTAAATATTCCGAATGGATAAAAATCTTCAAATACCCGGTCAGTATATTGTTCGCTATCAGACAGCTCCGGTAGTTCCGGCCCCGTTTGCCCATTTCTACACTTTGAAACTCGATATACAGTCGGCTGACGATCTGCGTGTAGATTTCGACATTATTTACAACGACCGCTTAGAACTGACTGACGACGAAATTTACGATGAAGGTTTTTCCAAGGACGACGATTATAAATGGAAGGGCGCATTGCCTGCGGTTTGGATCAACGAGTTTCAGGAGATTTTCACCAGTTCTAAGACCATTCGTAAACGCGAGGAGAGTGAGTACGAGGATTTTATTGAAATAGAACTGGAAGAGAACGGCAAATACGTTACGATTTACCCGGTTGATAAGGAGCGCTGGTCTTACTTTTTGCAGGAAATGATGCAGGCAATCTTCGAGACCGCCGGCCGTGAAAAGCCTTTTGAACTGACATATCTGGACATCGATGACAGCAAAACCGTTATTGATTTAAAAGCGTCGTTCGGAAAAAAGGAATTTACATTAAGCAAAAATGGCGGCACTGCCCGTAAACTGCATTGGGATCAATTGCAAAAAATAATGGATACAGTTTACAAAGCTGAATTCGTAGCCGACAATGCATCTGAGAACCGCCCGACTAAACGCGGTAAATACCTTACAGCAGGCGATGGCCTGTGGTATCAAATGGGTGTTGCTGTTTTGGAAACCACTTCCAAAAGTAAAGACCTCGCGAAGATCGAGGCGCTGTTCAACACGCTTTCGAAATAATGATTACTGACGGTACTGGCTTAGCTCCATTTGCAATTCATCCACGAGTTGAGCCACCCGTTCGAGTGAAGGCTGAGGCACAGGCATTTGCGCACTTACGAAAGCCTTCACTTCCCACACTTCCAGCACATCCTGCAAAGGAATTTCCAGCTCCGCAATCTCCGCATTGTCCGACGTAAGCAGCAAAACCCCGGCCGTTTTCACCTGGTTAAACACATTTCTGTAAATCAATCCATGGTTTCTGAGCAGGAAAACATACTGCATACCGTCCTTGATGTCATACCAATTGCGAATGAAAGTACCCACGAGTATGGAGCCGGGGTAGGTGAAGTCCTCTCCGCTTTCAAATGCACGGTAATATCCCGAAGGCAGATTCGGCAACTGGAAAAGCGGCAACGAATTCAAATAACCCGGGTTCTGAAAGTGGGCTATGTATTCGGCCTGTTTGTTGCGCGCTACCCATTGAATAGTAGGGAAGTGCTGCGCGGGCTGCTCCACCGCCGCATTGAATTGCGGGGTCTGGTATTGGTTGTTGAATGTAGGCAAACCTGCACCTGACTGAGGTGCCGGTTGCGGCTGCATCGCGGCAGGGCTGTGAGAAGCAGGCTGCTGATAGGCTGGCTGGTGAAATACCTCCTGCTGAGCCGCGTTCGGTCGCGCCGCGTTCTGTCGGGCCTCCGGCTGAGGAGTTTCTCCGCTAATGGGTTTCAAATTGATCTGCCGTGAAACTTGCCGTAATGGCTGCTCCGGCTGCTGGTATGTTTCAATGATTTTAGACAGTGGCTGCGGCTCCGTGTACCCGGGTGTGCGCGTAGGCGTAGGCTGAGGCATGGTGCCGGAATGCGAAACCGTCATTTGCCGCGAGGTTGTCAGTGGAAGCGACATTTCGGGTGTTTCCCTTAGTTTTCGCAAATCGTTTTTTAGCAAATTATCCACGCTAACGCCGAACGCGGCGGCCATATTTTTGAGATTAGTAAGGTTAGGATTGGCCCTTGCTTCCTCGTAAGCGCCCAGTAACGATCTCTTGATCGCGATCTTACGGGCAAACTGTTCCTGCGTCAGGCCGTTCAGCCTTCTGAGATACTTGATGTTGTTGCTGACGATGCTCATAGTACAACCGATCCGTTCAAACTGCCTACTAATTGACAAATCTTTTAGTAAAAAACGAATTGAGCAACTTTCTTACCTACTTTTTTAAAATTTTAACATAAAAAAGCCGAAACGCAAGGATTTGTACATTCCTGACGTTCCGGCTTTTACGGAATGGATTATTTATTCGGCCGTCGGCGGTTAGCGGTCGACTGTCATATATTATTTATAAATTTCCTTCTTAGCAGCCTTAAAAGTGTTGGTCAGCAAACCGCAGATGGTCATCAGGCCTACACCGCCCGGCACCGGCGTAATGTAGCTCGATTTCGGTGCCACATCGTTGAAATCGACATCGCCTTTGATCGAGAAACCGCTCTTTTTGGTAGCATCGGCCACGCGGGTAATGCCCACATCCACCACTACGGCACCTTCTTTGATATAATCCGCCTTCACGAATTCCGGACGGCCCAATGCGACGATCAGGATGTCGGCCGACTGGCAGATCTCTTTCAGGTTTTGTGTTTTGCTGTGTGTGATCGTCACAGTGCAGTTACCCGGGTAGGTATTACGCTGCATGAGAATGCTCATCGGCAGGCCCACGATCTGGCTGCGGCCGATTACCACGCAATGCTTGCCGCTCGTTTCGATTCCGGCGCGGATCAGCATTTCGAGGATACCAAATGGTGTAGCGGAAATGTAAGCAGGCAATCCTTTGCACATTCTGCCCACGTTGATCGGGTGGAAACCATCCACGTCTTTCGCAGGGTTCACAGCTTCCATAACCGTGTTTTCAGAAATGTGTTTCGGCAACGGCAGCTGTACGATAAAGCCATCCACATCGGGGTCATTGTTCAGCGATTCTACCGCTTCGAGGAGTTGCGCCTCGGTAATGTCCGCTTCGAAGCGCAGCAGGGTAGAGGTGAACCCGATTTCTTCGCAACTGCGAATTTTGGAAGCCACGTAAGTTTCGCTCGCACCATCCTGGCCTACGAGTATCGCGGCCAAATGCGGTTTTTTGCCACCGCCGGCGACCCATTGTTCAACCTCGGCCTTGATTTCAGATTTTATTTGGGAAGAAATAGCTTTCCCGTCGAGTAGTTGCATTATTATTCAGGTAGTAAATATTTCTTGATCAAAGTTTGCATTCCGGTCGTGGCCTTTTCCTGGATGAAAACCATGTTGGATTTCAGGGTAATGTCCGGTTTGTTTGGATCTACAATGTAAATACGCTTGCCGATGGGAACATAGTGAACGAGCCCGGCAGCGGGGTAAACCGCTAGGGAAGTGCCGATCACCAGGAACATATCCGCCTGCTCGGTCACATCCACGGCCACTTCCATCATGGGTACCTCTTCGCCAAACCACACGATATGCGGCCGTAACTGGCTGCCCAACTCGCACAAATCACCCGTTTTTAGCTCCCAGCCCGTCATTTCGTACACGAGCTTAGGATCTTTCGTGCTCCGCGATTTGAAAAGCTCCCCATGCAAATGGATCACTTTCGAGGAGCCTGCGATTTCGTGCAGGTTATCGACGTTCTGCGTCACGATTGTAACGTCGAAATGCTTTTCCAGCTCCGCCAGCGCGTAATGTGCCGCGTTCGGTTTCACGTCCGCCGCCTGTTTCCTGCGCTGGTTGTAGAAATCCAGCACGAGCTCCTGGTTGCGAATCCAGGCTTCGGGCGTAGCCACGTCCTCGATGCGGTAATTATCCCAAAGCCCATTATTGTCTCTAAAAGTACTGATCCCGCTCTCAGCGCTGATCCCTGCTCCGGAAAGTACAACCAGTTTTTTCATGGGCTTTTTCGTTTATGTGTGTTTAACCTTTTTTTGTTGCTTTTTTAGCAGCAGGCTTCTTGGCAGCCGGCGCTTTCGCCGTTGCGGCTTTTGCTGCGGCCGGTTTTTTGGCCCCGCGTCCCGCAGGTTTGTCTGGCGTTTCGGCGGCCAGCTTCAATACCTGGTCGTAGGTCAGCGATGCCGGCTCGGTACCTTTCGGGATTTTTACATTCTTCTTTCCAAAAGCAATGTAAGGCCCGTACCGTCCATTTAAAACCTTAGCCTCGGGATCTTCCGCAAATTCCTTTATCGTGCGGTTGGAATCCTGCAAACGCTTTTCTTCAATAATTTCAATCAAACGATCCTCGGTGACTGCCATCGGATCGTCCGTTTTAGCCAGCGAGTAATACTTGCCGTCGTGCTTTACGTACGGACCGAATTTGCCGACGTTCACAACCATATCCTTGTCTTCGAAGAAACCAACCTGGCGGGGCAGCTTGAATAGTTCAAATGCCTCGTCCAAAGTGATAGTCTCCATCAGCTGGCCTTTCTGCAAGCTTGCGAAACGCGGCTTTTCTTCGTCTTCCACGTCGCCGATCTGCACGTAAGGGCCATATTTCCCGATCCTTACGGAGACTTTCTTGCCCGTGGCCGGATCTTCGCCCAGTTCGCGGGTAGTAAGGCTCTTGTCGATCGCTTCTTCGCGTGCTTCGGCGACTTTCTTCTGAAACGGCGTATAAAAGTCCTTGATCATCTGCTGCCAGCCCAGTTGGCCTTCGGCAATGTGGTCAAAATCCTTTTCCACGCTCGCCGTGAACGAATAATCGACGATATCCTGGAAATGGCTCACGAGGAAGTCGTTCACGACCATTCCGGTGCTGGTAGGGAAGAGTTTAGCCTTTTCCGAACCATACACTTCTTTATTTACCTTGCTTTTGATCTGATCATTGGCAAGGGTCATTTCCTTGAATTCTCTTTCGAAACCCTGACGGTCCTCTTTAACAATATATTCCCGTTTCAGGATGGTCGAGATCGTGGGCGCGTAGGTAGACGGGCGTCCGATCCCCATTTCTTCGAGTTTTTTCACCAGGCTCGCCTCGGTATAGCGCGGCGGATTGCGGGTAAATCGCTCTGTCGCCTTCATATCGGCCAGATTTAATACCTGACCAATGTTCAGCGGCGGAAGCATTCCTTTTTGCTCTTCATCCTCATCATCGCTCGATTCGAGGTACACTTTCAGAAACCCTTCGAATTTGATCACTTCACCTTGTGCTACCAGCTCTTCCGACGTGGTCGAAATGCCAATCGTAGCGGTGGTACGCTCCAATTGGGCGTCCGACATCTGTGATGCGATGGCGCGTTTCCAGATCAGCTCGTACAGCCGTTGCTCGTTGCGATCGCTGCTGCCTACCAGCGTAGAGAAATCGGTAGGGCGGATCGCTTCGTGCGCCTCTTGCGCCGATTCGGACTTGGTTTTGAATATACGGCGATTATAATACTCGTCCCCATATTCTTTCGTGATCTGCTGCTTTGACTTATCAAGCGCTTCTTCGGACAGGTTGGTAGAGTCGGTACGCATGTAGGAAATCTTACCGGCTTCATACAGGCGCTGCGCGACGGTCATCGTCTGCGCTACCGAAAAGCTCAGCTTGCGGGAGGCTTCCTGTTGTAATGTAGAAGTTGTAAATGGCGGTGCAGGTGTTTTTTTAGCAGGTTTTACTTCAAGATTACGGATCGAGAACTCGGCCCCGATACATTTTTCCAGAAATTGATATGCTTCCTGTTCGGTAGCGAAATTTTTGGCCAGTTCCGCATTCAGTACCTTTCCGTTTCCGAGGTCGAAATGCGCGGTTACTTTAAAGCTGCTTTTGCTTTTGAAAGCATCGATTTCCCTTTCCCGTTCTACTATTATACGTACGGCGACCGATTGGACCCGGCCGGCCGAAAGGTTCGATTTCCCAATGCGGATCTTTTTCCAAAGTACCGGTGAAAGTTCGTAACCCACGAGGCGGTCGAGAATACGGCGTGCCTGTTGAGCGTCTACCAAGGCTGTGTCGATGGTCCGCGGTTTTTCGATGGCATTCCGCAGAGCGGTTTTGGTAATCTCACGAAATACGATCCGCTTGGTATTGTCGGGAAGCCCGAGGGCCTCTTTCAAATGCCAGGAAATAGCTTCTCCCTCACGGTCATCATCGGTCGCGAGCCATACCTCTGCATCTTTTGCCAGTTTTTTGAGCTCTGAAATGACTTTGACTTTATCGGAGGAGATTTCGTAAGAGGGTTGGAAACCATGCTCAACATCAACACCCATATCGTGTTCCGGGAGGTCACGGACATGTCCGAAGCTGGACTTGACAGTGAAATCCTGCCCAAGGTAACTTTCAATGGTTTTGGCCTTCGCCGGTGACTCTACGATCACCAGATTTTTTGACATAACTTTCGATTTAAGGGACCTGGTAGCACTTTGAATGTCCAAATATAGGGCACAATCCTAGAAAAAATCAAAGCGCAAATAAAAGCTGATTGAAAAACGGAACGCGTTACAACACTTCCCGAAGGGGGCATTTCAAATTATTTCTTCAATATACAGGTTGTCAGAACAAAAAAAATTGGACGGGGGTTATTTAAGTGTACGGCTAGAATATACTGGTTTTAAATAGTAGCGAAAATCGGGCGGAATGCCTCCGTATATTCTGTAATTTCGTACTTTCGCCCGTTTTATTGACAACAGATATTGCCTTTAACATTGAAAAGATTTCATCATGAATATCTATCAGGACTACATTAACGAGATTGAAGAAAGAAAGACCCAGGGGCTTCACCCGAAGCCGATTGATGGTGCCGAATTGCTGGGAGAGATTATCGCACAGATCAAAGATACAGCAAACGCGCATCGGGAAGACTCTCTTAAATTTTTCATTTACAACACCTTACCAGGAACTACTAGTGCAGCTGGTGTGAAAGCCAGGTTTTTGAAGGAGATCATCCTGGGGGAATCCGTAGTAGCAGAAATATCACCAGCCTTCGCATTTGAGCTGCTGTCTCACATGAAAGGCGGGCCTTCCATTGAAGTATTGCTTGACCTTGCATTGGGCGACGACGCTTCTATCGCGAAATCAGCGGGAGAGGTGCTCAAAACACAGGTTTTCCTTTACGATGCCGATACCGACCGCCTGAAAGAGGCATTCAAAAATGGCAACGAAATTGCAAAAGACATTCTGGAAAGCTACGCGAAGGCTGAGTTCTTCACCAAGCTCCCAGAAGTTCCCGAAGAGATCCAGATCGTTACTTTCATTGCCGGTGAAGGCGACATTTCTACCGATTTGCTTTCTCCCGGTAACCAGGCCCACTCCCGTTCCGACCGCGAACTGCACGGCCAATGCATGATCACCCCGAAAGCACAGCAGGAAATCAAGGCTTTGCAGGCACAACACCCTGGCAAAAGCGTCATGCTGATCGCCGAAAAAGGCACCATGGGTGTAGGCTCATCCCGGATGTCGGGTGTGAATAACGTGGCGCTTTGGACTGGTAAACAGGCAAGCCCATATGTACCGTTTGTAAATATCGCTCCGATCGTGGGTGGTACAAATGGCATTTCTCCGATCTTCCTTACCACAGTAGACGTTACCGGCGGTATTGGTATCGACCTCAAAAACTGGGTGAAAAAGGTGGATGCGGACGGTAATGTGGTTCGCAATGAAAATGGTGACCCTGTTTTGGAGGAAGTTTACTCCGTAGCGACGGGCACTGTTTTGACCATTAATACGCGAACAAAGAAACTTTATAATGGCGAAAAGGAGCTGATCGACATTTCGAAAGCCCTTACGCCTCAGAAAAAAGAATTTATCAGAGCCGGCGGATCCTACGCCATCGTATTTGGTAAAAAAATCCAGACTGTCGCGGCGAAAATCCTGGGTATTGAACCAACGCCGGTGTTTGCTCCTTCCAAAGAGATTTCCAATGAAGGACAAGGTTTGACTGCGGTTGAAAAAATCTTCAACAGAAATGCGGTTGGTACTACACCTGGTAAGGTTTTGCATGCAGGTTCCGACGTTCGCGTAGAAGTTAACATCGTCGGTTCACAGGATACGACGGGTTTGATGACGGCACAGGAACTCGAATCAATGGCGGCGACGGTTATTTCGCCGATCGTGGATGGTGCGTACCAGTCGGGCTGCCACACGGCGTCGGTTTGGGATAAAAAAGCGCAAGCCAACATTCCGAAACTGATGAAGTTCATGAACGATTTCGGTCTCATCACTGCTCGTGACCCGAAAGGAGAGTATCATTCGATGACCGACGTAATCCACAAGGTATTGAACGATATCACCGTCGACGAATGGGCGATCATCATCGGTGGTGACTCCCATACAAGGATGTCCAAAGGCGTTGCATTCGGTGCCGACTCAGGAACCGTTGCACTTGCACTCGCGACAGGTGAAGCATCCATGCCGATCCCTGAATCCGTGAAGGTAACTTTCAAGGGTGACATGAAGGACCACATGGATTTCCGCGATGTAGTTCACGCGACCCAGGCGCAAATGCTTCAACAATTCGGTGGTGAAAACGTATTCCAGGGCCGCATTATCGAGGTCCATATCGGAACGCTTCCAGCTGACCAGGCTTTCACATTTACCGACTGGACTGCCGAAATGAAGGCAAAAGCGTCCATCTGTATTTCGGAGGACGATACGCTGATCGAATCACTGGAAATTGCGAAAAACCGCATCCAGATCATGATCGACAAGGGTATGGATAACCACAAGCAGGTTCTTCAGGGCTTGATCAACAAGGCAGACAAACGCATTGCGGAAATTAAATCAGGTGAAAAACCAGCATTGACGCCGGATGCGAATGCGAAATATTATGCGGAAGTGGTGATTGACCTCGATGTGATCGTAGAACCTATGATCGCGGACCCGGATGTCAATAACAAAGACGTTTCCAAACGATATACCCACGATACGATTCGTCCGATTTCTTTCTACGGCGACGATAAAAAAGTAGATCTTGGCTTCGTAGGTTCCTGCATGGTTCACAAAGGCGATTTGAAGATTGTTTCTCAAATGCTCAAAAATCTGGAAGAGCAACAAGGCAAAGTCGAATTCCATGCACCGCTTGTAGTGGCTGCACCTACCTATAATATCATTGAAGAGCTGAAAAGCGAAGGCGACTGGGATGTGTTGCAGAAATACTCCGGTTTCGAGTTCGACGACAATGCACCGAAAGTGGCAGCACGTACCGAATACGAAAACATGATGTACCTGGAACGTCCTGGCTGTAACCTTTGCATGGGTAACCAGGAAAAAGCTGCTAAAGGAGATACTGTATTGGCGACTTCTACGCGCCTCTTCCAGGGAAGGGTCGTTGAAGATTCGGATCGTAAAAAAGGAGAGTCGCTGCTCGCGTCCACACCTGTTGTGGTGCTGTCAGCCATCCTCGGCCGCATTCCTAATGTGGACGAATATAAGGCTGCTGTGGTGGGCATCGACCTGACCAAGTTCGCACCTCCTGTCAAGGCACTAAGCAGATAGTAATTAGTGTTTCATTATTGAAACCGTGAATGTGTAATCATTAATTTAAGAGCTATGGCGTTTGACTTAGATATGATTAAGGGCGTTTATGCCCGCATGGAAGAAAGAGTAAATGCCGCCCGTAAAGTAGTAGGGCGGCCTTTGACGTTGTCAGAGAAAATTTTATACTCCCACTTGTGGGAAGGAACGGCCACACAAAGCCACGAACGTGGTAAGTCGTATGTGGATTTCGCTCCGGACCGTGTGGCAATGCAGGATGCTACGGCGCAAATGGCGCTGCTGCAATTCATGCAGGCAGGCCGGCCAAAAGTTGCCGTTCCATCTACCGTGCACTGCGACCACCTGATCCAGGCGGAAGTGGGCGCCGCGCAGGATTTGAAAAATGCGGTAGACAAGAATAAAGAAGTATATGATTTCCTTTCCTCCGTTTCCAACAAATACGGAATCGGCTTCTGGCGTGCAGGTGCGGGTATCATCCACCAGGTGGTACTTGAAAACTACGCTTTCCCTGGCGGTATGATGATCGGTACCGACTCCCACACGCCTAATGCGGGCGGGCTGGGTATGATCGCGATCGGCGTTGGCGGTGCGGATGCGAGCGATGTAATGTCCGGTTTGGCCTGGGAGTTGAAAATGCCGAAACTGATCGGTGTGAAACTGACCGGTAAACTGAGCGGATGGACAGCTGCGAAAGACGTGATCCTCTGGGTTGCAGGCCAGCTCACTGTAAAAGGTGGAACCGGCTACGTGGTGGAATATTTCGGCGAAGGTGCCGAAAGCCTGTCTGCTACCGGCAAGGGCACGATCTGTAACATGGGTGCGGAAATTGGTGCTACCACTTCAATCTTCGCTTATGATGAGAAAAGTGCCGCCTACCTGAGAGCAACGGAGCGCGCCGATGTGGCAGACGCCGCGGATAAGATCAAAGAATACCTTCGTTCTGATGATGAAGTGTATGCAGATCCCGCATCTTACTACGATCAGCTTCTCGAACTGGACCTTTCCACTCTGGAGCCGCATATCAACGGTCCGTTTACACCGGACCTGGCATGGCCGCTTTCCAAATTCGCTACGGCGGTAAAGGAAAACGGTTGGCCGGAAGTACTTTCGGTAGGTCTGATCGGATCCTGCACCAACTCTTCTTATGAAGACGTAAGCCGTGCAGCGTCTCTGGCCCGGCAGGCAGTTGACAAGAAATTGCAGGTTACTTCCGAATATACCATTACACCCGGTTCAGAACAGGTACGGTACACGGTGGAGCGCGACGGTTTTCTGGATACGTTCGAGAAAATCGGTGGGGTAGTGCTGGCGAATGCTTGCGGGCCTTGTATCGGCCAATGGGCACGTCACGGTGCGGAGAAAGGTGAGAAAAACTCGATTATCACCTCATTCAACCGCAACTTCTCGAAACGTGCGGATGGTAACCCTAATACGCACTCTTTTGTTGCCTCGCCTGAGATCGTAACCGCCATGGCTATTGCCGGACGCCTTACCTTCGATCCACGCGTAGACAAGCTTGTGAACACCGACGGCGAAGAGGTATTGCTCGACGAACCGACCGGTCTGGAATTACCTACCAAAGGTTTTGCGGTGGAAGACGCCGGCTACCAGGCTCCGGCGGAAGACGGCAGCCAAGTTCAGGTATTGGTAAGCCCTACTTCGGACCGCCTGCAACTGCTCGAACCATTTCCGGCGTGGGAAGGAACGGACCTTACCGGGTTGAAACTCCTCATTAAGGCAAAAGGCAAGTGTACCACCGACCATATTTCAATGGCCGGCCCATGGTTGAAATACCGCGGACACCTGGATAATATCTCGAACAACATGCTGATCGGTGCGGTTAACTACTACAACGAGAAAACCAACACCATTAAAAACCAGCTTACCAACCAATACTCGGAAGTACCGGCGGTGCAGCGTGACTACAAGGCACACGGCATCGGTACGATCGTGGTAGGTGACGAGAACTACGGGGAAGGTTCTTCACGCGAGCACGCTGCGATGGAGCCGCGTTTCCTGGGTGTACGCGCGATTTTGACCAAATCGTTCGCACGTATCCACGAAACCAACCTGAAAAAGCAAGGTATGCTGGCACTGACGTTCGTGAACACGGCAGATTATGACAAAATTCAGGAGGACGATACAATCGACATCCTCGGCCTGGAAACATTTGCGGAAGGACAGCCTCTGACGGTCGTGTTGCACCACAACGACGGCACAACCGAAGAATTCCCTGTAAATCATACCTACAATGCCCAGCAGATCGAATGGTTCAAGGCAGGTTCTGCATTGAATATTATCCGCAAATCGGTTGGCGCAGCCTAGGCGAAATATTGTTTTTCCAAATGCAAAAGGACTTCCGATAACCGGAAGTCCTTTTTGTTTATGCTCTTAAGAAGCCTCTTTCGCATCGTCGTTACATGCCTGACGGCATTTAAATCCGTGATGAATGCTGCGGGTTGCTACAATGTTGCGTGCCTAATGGCACTTGTAATGCGCACGCAACCAAATTGTAACGGCGTTGCGACATCCCAAACGCGCTAATTCCGTTTGTCTACCAACATTGCGTGCCTCTTGCGCTTGGCGATGTGCCGTTTGGTTGTCGGGTTGCTACCAACATTGCGTGCTTAACGGCACTTGCGATGAGGCTATTATGCATTAATGCCCAATCGCGTTAGCGATGTAATGTTGGTAGCAAATGAAGTGAGACCGGTGTGCGGTAAAATGCCGTAAGGCATGTAACAACAAAGATCGCGTCACGCACCCATGTTGACCAACAGCCCCGCATTCACAATGCCCTCTCAAATACCTGGAAACCTCGACTTTTGTCTGCTATACGACTGATACAGGAAGATAAACATCCCCGTCGTGATCGAAACGTCGGCCATGTTGAATATGCCGGTTTGAAACAGCCCGAAATTGATATGCATGAAATCGGTGACCGAGCCGTGCACGAGGCGGTCGTAAATGTTGCCGATGCCGCCGCCAATGGCAAAACTCAATGCAAGCGCACTGAGCCAGGTGAGGTTCCTTTTGGTCAACAGGTAAATAATGCCGAATAGCAGGGCGACCAGCGGGATGACGGACAATACGAATATCTTGATCGAATCGGGCAGCGAACTTCCTATGCTCAGGAATGCGCCCGTATTTTCGACATAGGTAATGGTGACGTAGTCCTTGATCACGTGGATCGTCTGATAAAAGCCCACATTCTCCCTCACCACGCTTTTCGAGATCTGATCACAGCCAATATTGGCGATCAGCACCACGACAATGGCGATATTTCTGACCAGACGGTTTGATTTAAGGTTCATTATTTGGAAAGCGCTTTAATCGGCGTCAGTTTGATATCCTTGAACTCAACTTCGGAGCCCTCCGACTGCAATGCGATCTGGCCTTTCGAAGCCGTCGCGTCATAGCCATAGTTGACCAACACACCATTGAGCCATACTTTAATTGAATTCTTAACACATTCTATCACCATCGAATTCCATTCGCCCAAAGGCTTTTCGGTGCCGTCGGTGAGGTTGGGAATGCGGCGGAGCTTGTCGCCGTTCACGCCCCACTTTTCCTTCGGCCCGCGGCGTTTTTCCATGTCGGGCACGGTAATATCTTCCTGAATACACCAGAAATCACCGGCATTCTGGTGCATCATTTGTACTTCGATGGATTTGGGAAACATATCATACAAATCGCGCGGCTTGGAAACGAACACCAGCGCACCGCAATTGCCTGGCTTCCCTGCAAAGCGGTATTGATATGTAAACCGGAAGTTCTCATACTGCGCGTCCGTGATCAGGTGCCCGCCGGGCGTTCCCAGGCTCACGAGCAGGCCATTGCGCACGAGGAACGGGTTCACAGCCTTCGGATCTTTGTCCATTTCGGGCACATCGATGTGCCATCCTTTCAGGTCTTTCCCATTGAAAAGCGCTTTTGTTTGGCTGTAAGCGTGTTGCGAGGTGATAGCGAGGGTCAGGGCGAGCGGAAGGAACAGTTTCTTCATGAAAGGTGGTTGCTATTTAAAGGTTTAATGGGATTTGAACCGGAAAAATTAAGCAATAATCGGGTTAGTAGGTGTATGGGCGCTTCAATTGTTCGGTTATTGGGTTAAATTGGTGCCTTGTCACTTCAAAATCATTTAATCAGTCCATGAAAAAACTGGCCGCATTGCTTGCCACGCCCATGTTATGCTCGTACGCGTTCTCGCAGTCGATTCGCTACGATGTATCCTTTCCCAATATCGTTCACCACGAGGCCCGCATTGCGCTGAGCGTAACGGATGCGCCTCAGAAGGAGCTGCTTTTCAGAATGTCGCGCTCGTCCCCGGGCAGGTACGCGACGCACGAGTATGGGAAGAATATCTATGACGTGGCGGCGTACGACAAATCGGGCAAGCCGGTGCCGGTGCAGCGCGTGGATGGTGATGTATACAAAATCGCCGCTCCCAACGGTTTTGTAAAGGTTGAATACACTTTGTATGCCAACCATCCCGACGGTACTTATGCTGGAATCGATGCCAGCAGCGTGCATTTCAATATGCCGGCTGCATTCATGTGGGTAAAGGAGCTGCAGAAAGCGCCCATAACCGTCGCATTCAATCTGCCGAAACCTAATTCCTGGACGATCGCCACGCAACTCAAAGCAACGGGAGAAGCGAATGTTTTCACAGCTCCCGATTTGCAATACTTGATGGATTCGCCTACCAAAATCGGCCAGCTGACGATTAAGGAATGGACGGTGCCCAATGCGGATGGCAAGCCGTCGCAGTTCAGACTTGCATTGGAAGCGAAGGGCAGCGATTCACTCGCTACCGCATTTGCCGGGAAAATAAAACGCATTACCGAGGAGGCGCGGATGGTTTTCGGCGAATTTCCGGCGTTTGACAACGGGAACTACACCTTTCTGGCGAGCATTAGTCCCTACGTAAAAGGCGACGGTATGGAGCACCGTAACAGTACGATGATCACCCTGCCGGTCGCATTCGACGGTTCCGACAACCTGCTTGGCGTATTCTCGCACGAGTTCTTCCATACCTGGAACGTCGAGCGCATTCGTCCGAAAACGCTGGAACCTTTTAATTTTGAAAAAAGCAACATGAGCTTCGAGCTCTGGTTTGCCGAAGGGTTTACTCAATACTACGGAGAGCTGCTGCTCGAAAGAGCTGGGTTCGACTCGCTGGACGAGTATTGCCGCACCCTGACATCCCTTGTTAATACAAAAGAAAATACCGTCGGCGCGACGCGCATATCGCCTGTGCAGGCCAGCAGCAATGCGGTTTTTGTTGATGCCGGTGTGGCGATCGATAAGACGAATTATCCGAATATTTATACTTCCTACTATCCTTACGGAGCCTCGGTGGCGCTCGCACTGGATCTCCAACTGCGAGGAAAGGGGCTAAACCTCGATGATTTTATGAAGGCCGTTTGGGCAAAACATGGCAAGACCGAGATCGCCTATAATGTAGCTGATCTGGAAAAGGTTTTGGCCGCGTACACCAAAGACAATGCATTTGCGCAGCAGTTTTTTGCAAAATATATCAATGGTCACGAGTCGCTGGACTATGCGCCATTGCTCGCCAGGGCGGGATTGTTGCTGAAAAAACAGTTTGAGAGACAAGCGTGGATCGGCGATGTGCGCTATAAGGAGGGTGCAGGGCTCACCATCACGGCAAATACCATCATCGGAAGCCCACTTTACAAAGCCGGACTGGACATCGACGATGAAATCCTGAAAGTGGACGGAAGATTGGTATCGAAAAACGATGAATTGACTTCCATACTGAAAATGCATAAACCAGGCGACCAGGTTGCAGTGGAATATAAACACCGCGACGAGCAGAAGTCGGCAATGCTTGAACTCGCCGAAAACCCACGTTTGCAGGTAGTTACGTTCGAGGAGGCGGGACAAACGGTTTCGGCCGATCTGCAGGCATTCCGAAAGGCCTGGCTGGGAAGCAAATGGAAATAACCAAAAAGCGGTTGCCTGAGATCAGGCAACCGCTTTTGCATTTAACGCGTGAGTAAAATCTTTTTCGTTTCCACCGAATCTGGTTTCTTCACTTGGAGCAGATAAATGCCTGCGGGGGCATTGCCGAGGCTGATGCGCTCTTCGTGCGAGCCCTTGCCTTTGACACTCCGCGTATGCCAAACCTTACCCTGCACGTCGGTCACGCGGATGGTTGCCGCTTCGCCGGTTTTCAAATGGAAGCTGGCTTTGAACTCCCCGGGAGCGGGGTTGGGGTAGGCTTGGAGCAATGGCATGTCGGTTGGTGTTGAAACAAACTCAGGTACGGCCATTCGCGCATTGCCTGACATATTTCCGACGCAAATTTTGTCCTGACGGACAGCCGCGCCCGGTAAGCCCTGAATGCGGATTACACTGTTGCCGGCAGGTACCGCAATGTAGACCGTAGCTTCCCGCGATACGATATTCCAGCTGTTGGATGCACCTAACAGCACGGAGGAAAGCTGTACGTTTCCATTTACCGACACGCTTACCTGGGCGTCGGATTCCGCGTAGTAGCGGAGTGTCAACGGATAGGTGCCGGCCGCGAAGTTATTGATTTGGTAATCCACGTAATAGTCATAATTATTTTGAGCGCCGCGTGTCTGCCCGTTCGAAGCGTTAGGATCGCTGGTACCGGGTCCATTGCTGGCCATGTTCTCGGCTTCCACGCAAGCGGAAGTTTCACCGCCGGAAGTCCCACAGTCGTTCACTGTGAACCAAACCGGAATGTGCCGGCTGGCGCATCCTTCCTTACCTGCCACGAGCGTGTAGTAATATGTTCCGTTGGCGGCTGGTACCGGCACGTCGATCGTCTTAGTATACCGGGCATAACCGTCGGGCCCGTACCAGTTGTAGAACACCGGGCCGCAATCCGCCCCCGAACAATTGGAGGAAAGGGTGATCTGAGAGCCGCATTGCGGGGTAAAAGTGGATAGGTGCGGCACCACCACGAAATCGCAGGCAGGAGGTACGCCGGGCATTTGCTCGACACATATCTTATCGTGGCGTACCGGGCTGTAACCGGGCAAGCCTTTCACTTCGATAAAATTCAACCCTTTTTGTAATGCAAAAACAATAGTCCGCTCGGTCCAGACGATATTCCAGGAGTTCGACGCCGGGAGCTCTATTTTGTATGGAAAAATTTCGTTGTTGATAGTCACTTCAATGGCCGTATTGGCTTCGGCGTAATACCGGAAAGTGACAGCGTGAGGGCCCTCGGCCTGGACATCGTGGACCTGGTAAGATACTGTATAATCCTGCCGGTCCTGGCCGCCCCGCGTCTTGCCTCCCGATGCATTAGGATCCGTCGTAACGGGCCCGGTTCCGCCGGCATCCTCGGCTTCGAGGCACACTTTGAATGGCCCGTCGCCACAATCGGTGATGGTGAGCTTAAATTCGGTGACATTGTCAGGGCAGCCCGGCTTTGAGGTAGTTCGGGTGTAGGTGTATGTACCGTTCTGAGAGGGCGCATAAAAATTGACGGACGTTTGTCCGGGGCCTGAAACATCCAGGCCCGGCCCCGACCATTTGTAATTAAGGCCCAGGCAGCCCAGCCCGTTGCAATCTGCAATGGCCCACATACCTTGTCCGCAGCTGGGCGTATAATCGCTCACAGTCGTACCCACGATGTAATCGCATTCGACGGGCGTGGTTTGCACACGTATTTGCATAGTCGCTGTTGTGTCGGCGCAGCCTGGTTTGGAAGCGGTTACCGAGTAGAAATAGTCTCCGTCGGCCATTGGGGCGGCTGTTGAAATAGTCTCACCATTTAGCGCAATGCCATTGCCGCTCCATGCGAATGAGGTGGCGTTACAATCACTGCCGGTGCATTTAGCACTCAGATTCATGGTTTGCCCTGGCGTATAAATCGGATAAGTTTCTACCGAATAAGGGCGTATTTTATAGTCGCACGACACAGGCTGACCCGTGTCGCCGGTCCTCACAAGGCAGATTCTATCCTGGCGCGCAGGACTGTGAAAGGGGAGGCCACCAAGGCGAATTTTGCTGTAACCTTCGGTTAAAGTAACGTCGATTGTACGCTCTCCCCAGACGATATTCCAGGAGTTGGTGGCAGGTAACCCCACAACCGGGGCCGTCTCCGCACCATTAATGGAAAGCCAGGTCCACGCATCGCCTTCCGCATAGTACCGGATCGTGAGCGCGTACCTTCCGGCGGGCGCCCCAAACACTTCATAGTCGACAGAATGGTTCCAATTATCCTGTGCACCCCGCGTTTTGCCATTAGAAGCATTGGGATCTTCGGTAATCGGCCCGGTGCCGTCGGAATTTTCAGCCTCAATACACACACTGAACGGCGCGGCATTTACGGCCGGCTGCCTGTCGGGCGTACCGATGTCAGAAGGAGCATTGCCATAACCGCCCGCAGGCGCTAAGGCATAGGAGGCAATCGCTGAGAGCAGAATGCAAATGACGAACGTAAAGGTTTTCATAGCATGCAGGGAAATGTGGTTGAATGGACATTCCAACGGGATCGTCGGAAAAGCCAATCCGAACTTGGATTGGCTACATTTTCCGAGACACGATCCGCTATGTTAACCGTGGCGACATGCACAAAAAAATATTGATTATCAGCGAAATCTATCCCTGCTTCTCCGAAAGGTATTTCCAATAGCGGCGGGGCACGTGCCGCACGTGCAGGCGCGTGTTTTTGCGTGCCTGAATGTTGGTGCTTTTGAAATAGTCCTGCCAAAGCAATGCATATAGCTGTTCTTTCGGGTCGAGCAGGTCGGAGGGAAGTGCATTAGTGACCGACATTTGCGGGGCAGCGCCGAGCTCGATTTCCTCGGTTTTTTCGAGGTCGTAGTAGAGGCCGTATTTTCTTTTCAAATCATAAATAATCCAGCGCTGGTCGGCATAGCGGTTTTGGAAGTGCTCGGTAAGGAGTGGGAGTACATCAAAATCCGGCTCGATATGGGCGTAGTAAATGCCGTCGCCCGTTTTCTGAAACCGTACGAATGCCTCCATCCGGTGTTTTTCGCGATGGACTTTCTGGGCG
>Ga0209676_1001400_pt1 | contig 23333 bp, 19 predicted proteins | sample AraplaCvi_mLB_r2_FD_184282 | JGI IMG/M metagenome (GOLD analysis project Ga0209676, IMG submission 184282) | Arabidopsis root microbial communities from North Carolina, USA - plate scrape MF_Cvi_mLB_r2 (SPAdes) (version 2) | ecosystem: Host-associated > Plants > Roots > Endosphere | place: USA... | reverse complement strand
CGACCAGAAGGCCGTCCTGACGACCGCCTGGAAAATGGTAATACGTGTTCCGGCCGTATAATTGAACTCTTCGCTCGTATGGTGCACCACATGAAATCCCCAGAAGAGATTGATCTTATGGCCCGCACGGTGATACCAGTACCACACGAAGTCGGTAGCGAGGATTAATGCGATCCAGACCAACAAGGTGGGGCGGATCTCGAACAGCCCGTAATTTTTTTGGAGATAATCGTAAAAAAAGAAGAACGACCCGGCCGTAAACATGTCGATCAGCCGCTCGGCCACCCCCACATTCATATTGGCAATAGAGCTGTTGAAATTGAACAATTGCCGCCCCAGGCGCTTAGAAACCCAGTATTCGATACCGATCAGCAAGAGGAACAATGGGACGGCCAATGCCATGTAATTCAGCGCCATAACCGATTCTTTTACTATATTTAATTAATAGATTATATATACAAATATTGAATGCGCGATTGTATTTGCCAAAAATTTGAGGGAAAACCATTAAATAAAATCTAAAACCCTTTTATTCGTGCTTTTACAACGCAGGTACGTCAGCTTGCGAGACTAACCACTGATACCAAACCTCCCTTTTCCGGATGGAAAAAGAAAATACTTATTACGGCGTGAAGGAAATCGCCCGCCGTGCCAACGTCTCCATCGCGACGGTCGATCGCGTATTGCACAACCGCTCGGGCGTTTCGGAAAAGACCAAGAAGAAGATCAACGACATTATCAAGGAGCTGGATTACCAGCCGAATATCCTCGCCAGCCGCCTCGCTTCGAAGAAAATCATTTCGCTGGCCGTGCTCATTCCGCGCGTTTCGGAGGAAACCGATTTCTGGGAAGCCCCCATGAAAGGCATTTCCCGCGCCGACTCCGAAATCAAAAAGTACGGCGTACAGGTTACCACCTTTTATTTCGACCTGAACGATCCCGCGACATTTAACGAACAGGCCGCAGCCATTCTTGAAGGTCATTTCAAAGGCGTATTGCTGGCCCCTTCGTTTATTGAGGAGTCCCGGAAGTTCGTCCGTGCGTGCCGGGAGAAAAAAATACCTTTCGTGTTTATCGACTCCGACGTGCCCGACGAGGATAACCTTTGCTACATCGGCCCGCATTTGTTTCAGAGCGGTTATGTAGGCGCAAAACTGTCGACTTACCGACTGAAAGAGAAGCACAAAGTGGCTGTGGTGAACATTTCCAAGGAGACCGACAGCTACAATTACCTGCAAATCGAGGAGGGGTTCCGCAGCTACTTCAAGGACCGTAACCTGCCGATTGAGATCATCCGGATCGATATCAAGGATACAGACAGCCTGTCCGTCACCCGCGACCTTACGCGCGCACTGCACACGCACGAAGACATCGAAGCCATTTTCGTGACCAACTCGCGCGTTTTTTCCGTTGCCGCGTTCCTGGAAAAGAACAAGCGCTCCGACATTTCGCTTATTGGTTATGATTATTTAAAAGAAAACATCGCCTACCTGAACAAGGAGCTCATCGACTTCCTGATTTGTCACAAACCCGAAGAGCAGGGCTACCGCGGGCTCATGGCGCTCTACCAGACGCTCGTGCTGGGCGCGCCGGTAGAAAAAACGCATTTCATGCCGATCGATATTGTGACGAAGGAGAACCAGGCATTTTATCAGAATTAATGGCGCGAAGGTCACCTTCGTGCCAACTATTCGCAGGCCTCTGGCCGGTCAGTAATGCAAAAACGATTATTACATTACCAACCGGCCAGAGGCCTGCGAATAGCGAGTGCAAATCGTGAGATTTGCACCTGCGAGTTTGTTGTCACATTCCTACGGAATTAAAACATCCGCGGTATTCCACTTGCTACCAATATTACATCGCTACGCGATTCCGTTGCCCGTGTAGCAAGATGCCAATGCCGTAGGCATGTAACAACAAAACCAACGCAATATCCACCATACCGCGAACACCGACATTTGCTGCAATAACCATATTTGCTTTCTCAAATTACCTGCACCACAAAATTTCCTGTAAACAATAACCGCGAATACTTGTAAATTAAAATATGTGTGTATATTTACGGGTACGTACCCGAAATCAAAACGGGGCTGGCTATTCCTGAACACTTTTCCCTTTGTTTTATGCATTCGCTTGACAGACGAAAGTTTATTTTTCAATCGGCAACTGCCGGTATCGGTCTGGGTTTAATGAATTATTTGCCTGCACTGGCGCGGCCTGCACTGACCCACGCGGCGGATGGTAAACGAGTCGGAATTATCGGGCTGGACACCTCGCATGCCATCGCCTTCGCGAAGGCTTTGAATGCCGAACAGCCGAATGCCGTCTACGATGGCTATAAAGTGGTCGCCGCATATCCCTACGGCAGCAAGGATATCGAATCGAGCATGAAACGCATTCCCGGTTATATTGAGGAAGTGAAGAAAATGGGCGTGGAGATCGTCGGATCGATCAAGGAGTTACTGGGTAAAACTGACGTAATTTTGCTCGAAACCAACGATGGCCGCCTGCATTTGGAACAGGCGCTGGAAGTCTTCAAAGCAGGTAAGCGAATGTTCATCGACAAGCCTGTCGCCGCTTCGTTGTCGGATACGTTGAAAATCTACGAGGCTTCTAAAAAATACAATATCCCCATTTTTACGGCATCCTCGCTGCGCTACATCAAGGGCATCGAGAGTATTGATAAAAAGAAGGTCCTCGGCGCCGATACGTATAGCCCTGCCGTTCTTGAAAAAACACACCCGGATTTCTTCTGGTACGGTATCCACGGTGTGGAGACGCTTTACACCGTCATGGGTACGGGCTGCAAGAGCGTAACCCGCGTGAATACGCCTAATACGGACATCGTAGTGGGCATTTGGGGCGACGGCCGCACGGGCACATTCCGCGGCACCCGCACCGGCAAGCACGATTACGGCGGCACTGTTTTCACCGAAGACGGCAACAAAGTTTTAGGCCCGTACGGCGGCTATGAACCACTTTTAGTCGATATTATCAAGTATTTCAAAACCGGCGAAGTACCGGTTACGCCCGAGGAAACCATTGAAATATTCGCTTTCATGGAAGCTGCCGACGAAAGTAAGCGCCAGGGCGGCAAGAGCGTAACGCTGGAAAGTGTGCTCGCCAAAGCCAAGAAGAAATAAGCTCTCAAAATCAACCCTTAATCCATTGTCCCATGAAAGCATTCAGCTCCCGATTGTCGCGAAGAACGTTTCTTAAACAGAATTCACTGGCGGGGCTGGGTGTGGCCCTGGCATCCTCATCGGTAGCCGCGCTGCCGGTGATCGGCTCCAAGTCGGCGCAGGTGCCGGCTATATTAGGCGGTCCCTCGGCCTGGGCGGAAGACAAATGGCCGATTTGGCCGCAATGGAACCCGGCTACGGACGAGAAACAGCTGCTGGAGGTCGTAAGGAGCGGGGTTTGGTCGAGGGCGAATGTGGTCACACAGTTTGAAAAGGAATGGGCGGCAGCTCTGAATGTCAAAAGAAGTCTTGCGGTGGTCAACGGCACCAATGCACTCGTGATTGCCATCAACCAGCTGGGTATCGGGGCGGGTGACGAAGTATTGGTGCCACCCTACACGTTTATCGCTTCCGTTTCTTCCATCTTATCCAACGGTGCAATGCCGGTTTTCGTGGATATCGACGCAGAAACGTTTCAGATCGATCCTGCGAAAATCGAGGCTAAAATCACCCCTCGTACCAAGGCTATCATGGCCGTACACGTGCTGGGTTTGCCTGTGGACATGGACCATATTATGACCATTGCCAAAAAGCATAAGCTGCTGGTGATCGAGGATGCATGCCAGGCGCATTTGGCCGAATATGATAAAAAGAAGGTCGGCACGATTGGCAACGTCGGCTGTTTCAGCTTTCAAAACTCCAAAAACCTGCCTATTGGCGAAGGAGGGGCTATTGTGAGCAATGACGAGCACTTTATGGATCTGTGCTATTCGTATCACAATTTCGGGAACCCGTATGGAACGGCTGTTGGCTCGGTGAGTACCGGCAGCGTAATGCCGGGTACCAAGCTGCGGTTTTCGGAATACCAGGCGGCCATTGGCATCGCGCAACTGAAACGCCTGGATGCACAAACGACCACGCGTAATGAGAATGCAGCCTATCTGAAATCATTGATCAAGGATATCCCGGGCATTGTCCCCTACAAATTATACGACAAGGTCAACCGCGGCGCTTTCCATTTGTTTGCGTTCAGGTACCATAAGGATGGGTTCAAAGGGCTTTCCCGCGAGAATTTTATCAAAGCCGTGAAGGCGGAAGGCGTGCCTTGCATGAGCGGCTATTCGACTTTGAACACACAGCCATTCTTGGGTGAAACCTTTAAATCGGAGAACTACCGGAGGATGTATCCAAAGGAAATGCTGGACATTAACCAATACAACGAGCAGAACAAATGCCCGGTGAACGATCAGATCTGTAATGAGGAGGCCGTTTGGCTTACCCAAAACATGCTCCTCGGCACCAGAGACGATATGAAAGCGATTGCCTCGGCCATTGAAAAAGTGCATCACAACGTCGATAAGATCAAAACACTCGGGCAAAAATGAGGATAACTATTGCATTGTCTTTACTGCTTTTAACCTACCTCCCCACCCGCGCGCAGGGATGGAAAGCGGGCGTGGCCAAAGTAGCGATTACCCCGGCCGAACCGATGTGGATGGCAGGTTTCGCGGCACGCACGCACGCGTCCGAGGGCACGCTGCACGATATTTGGGCAAAAGCATTGGCCATTCAGGATGCCAATGGCAAGCAGGCGGTGCTCATTACGACGGATCTGCTGGGTTTTCCCAAAGCGATGTCCGACGAGATCCGGGCGAAAATCAATGGTCGCTATAAACTGACCAAAGCACAGATTATCCTCAACAGCTCCCACACGCATTCCGGGCCGGTGCTCGGAGCAGCGCTGTCGGATATTTACCCTATTAATGAAAGTGACCAGAAAAAGATTGATCAATATGCTGCCAAACTGATCGACCAGATCGTAACGTTGACGGGCGATGCATTGAGAGCACTACAACCTGCCACGATCGAAACCGGGAACGGCGTGACGCGCTTCCAGGTGAACCGCCGGAATAACGACGCGGCAACCTTGGAAAGATTAACGGAAATCACCGGACCCGGCGACCCGGCAGTGCCTGTGCTGAAAGTATCGGATGCGAAAGGTAAAATCGTCGCCATCGCATTCGGCTACGCCTGCCATCCTACGGTTTTGGACGGCTATCAATGGTCGGGCGACTACCCCGGCTGGGCGCAGATCGAGCTCGAAAAGCTTTATCCCGGCGCGACAGCATTGTTTTTCCAGGGTGCGGGAGCGGACCAGAATCCGCTGCCGCGGCACACCGTTCCGCTGGCCATTCAGTACGGCAAAACGCTCGCAGCGGCTGTGGAGCGGGTTTTGAGTGAAAAAATGAAGCCATTGGCACCGCAGCTTTCGACGGCCTATAATGAGGTAACCCTCTCATTAACCACCGCGCCTACCCGTGAGCAACTGTCGGCTATGGCCGAAAAAACAACCGGTTACCAGCAGAAATGGGCGAAAAGAATGATCGCACAGATCGACGGGAAAAAGCCGTTCCAGACCTCCTACCCCTTTCCAGTGCAGGTATGGAAGCTCGGCGACCAGGCCATTATGACCCTTGGCGGCGAGTTGGTGGTGGATTATGCGATTAATTTGAAGAAGATATTCGGCCAGGATACCTTCGTGATGGGCTATTCCAATGATGTGATGACCTACATCCCGAGCACGACCATCCTGCGCGAGGGCGGGTATGAGGGCGAAGTAGCCGCGATTGTGTACGGCCTGCCCGCTACCTGGGCATCGGACGTCGAAATTGAAATCTTGAATGGAATGGTGCAACTGGCGAAGCAAGCCGGCGTCGTCAAACCGGAATCGAAGGTTATTAAAAATTAGTGATTACCCAAAGTGTACCTCTGCCGTGAACAGTATCGATTATTCCATAGCCTTCGAGCCGCTAAACGACCCGAAACCGTTGATCGCCAAACATTATTATTCCGGCTTCCCGCGCGCACATGACACGTATAATGCGCTCTCGGCCGCGAGCGACGGGAAGATTTACTACCTGCTGTCGTCAGATAACCATGAAATAGGCGGGCAAATGTTCGTCTACGACCCGGCCAGCGACGCCACCACGTTCCTCGGCGATCTGACCGACATTTGCGGCGAAACGCATTTAAAAGCCATTCCGCAAGGCAAAAGTCATGTGCGATTTTATGAAAGGAGCGGAAAGCTTTATTTCTCGACGCACGTAGGCTACTACCAGCTGATCGACGGCATGGACCGCCTTCCCGAGCAGGCACCTGAGGGTTATGCATTATATCCGGGCGGCCATTTCCTTTCCTATGACCTGCGAACCGGCGCATTCGAAGACCTCGCTATTGTTCCGAACGGCGAAGGAATGGTATCGATGACCATGGACCGCAACCGGGGGCATTTGTATGGCATTACCTGGCCTTATGGCAATTTTGTCCATTACGACGTTGAAAACAATCTCCTGAAAAACCTCGGCCCTATTTCGCACAAAGGCGAGGCGGGCACGCCAGGCACCGATTTCCGTTCGCTATGCCGGTCGTTGTTTGTCGATGCGGAGCTGGGCGATGTTTATTTCTCCACGGCCGACGGGGATATTTTCACTTACAATCCTGAAACCCAAATCCTGCACAAACTCGAAAATGTAGATTTACGTCTGGATTATTTCGGCAAATACGACCCGACGCGCCCCGGCAGCATGTGTTACAACTGGCGGAAGATCTTCTGGCATCCCAAAGAGCAGGTCGCTTACGGCGTGCACGGCAATTCGGGTTACCTCTTCCGTTTTGATCCCCGGGCGGAAAAAATCGAAATCGTTGAGCGCATTACTTCCGAACCTTCACGCAAAAGCGGCATGTTCGATCAATTCAGCTATGGTTACCTCGGCTTCCAGCTCGGCCCGGACGGCGAAACGATCTATTACCTCACTGGCGGGCCGATTTATCAGGACGGAAAACGCATAAAAGGCGAGGACCAAATCGCCAAAGGCGCGGCGCGCGGGCTGGAAAATCTGCATTTAATTACTTATCATTTACCTACAAATACATATAAAGACCACGGACCGATCTTTTATGAAGACGGCGAGCGGCCTACTTATGTAAACTCCATTGCCGTCGGTGCCGATGGCACTGTTTATACACTGGCAAGATTCGAGCATGAGGGCAAGATTATCCAGGACCTTGTGAGGATACCGAGCCCGTTTTAATACTAATCAGCTATTAACCTTTTTCTCAATGGAAAATCTAAACTCAAATAACGACCGCAGGGACTTTCTTAAAAAATCACTGGCCGGAAGTGCATTGCTTACATTCGGCGGCGTATTGCCCGGTTTCAGTCCGAAAAGCTACGCCAAAATCATCGGCGCGAACGAAAAGGTACGCGTGGGTATGATGGGCGTAAACAGCCGTGGGCTTGCTTTGGCGACCAACTACGCATTACAACCGAACTGTGAGGTTATCTCCATTTCCGACGTCGATACCCGCGCCGCGGAGAAATGCATTGGTGTTGTAAATGATACGCAAAAGTCCAAGCCCGCCAATATTCCCGACTTCCGCAAGGCACTTGAAAATAAGGATATGGACGCGCTCGTAGTGGCTGCGCCCGATCACTGGCATGCGCCGGCGGCTATCCTGGCTTCCAAAGCAGGCAAGCACGTATACCTCGAAAAACCTTGCAGCCATAATCCTCACGAAGGCGAGCTGCTCGTAGCGGTAGCGAAAAAGTACAAGAATGTGATCCAGATGGGTAACCAGCGCCGCTCCTGGCCGAATGTGGCTGCGGGCATCAAGGAGGTGCACGATGGGGTGATCGGCCGGGCATATTTTGCCAAGGGCTGGTATACCAATAACCGCGCTTCTATTGGAATAGGCAAAGAAACCGCCGTTCCTTCCTGGCTGGACTATGAACTCTGGCAAGGCCCCGCGCCGCGCCGCGCGTTCAAGGACAACGTCGTGCATTACAACTGGCACTGGTTCTGGAACTGGGGCACCGGCGAGGCGCTCAACAACGGCACCCATATGCTCGACCTCATGCGCTGGGGCCTGCAAGTGGATTTCCCGACGCGCGTAACCTCCTCAGGCGGCCGCTTCCGTTACAAGGACGACTGGGAAACACCCGACACGCAGGTAATCAATCTCGAATTCGCTAACAATACCGGCATGACCTGGGAGGGCCGCAGCTGCAATGGCCGCACGATCGAAGGCAGCTCTGTGGGTGTGGTGTTTTATGGTGAAAAAGGCTCGGTACAAATCGGCGAGGGCAATAATTACAAGATTTACGACCTGGATAACAAGCTGGTAAAGGAGGTAAAAAACGACCTCGTCATCGACCCGCGTAACAAGATGAACCCTTCGCAAAGCCTCGATGCATTTCACATTCAAAACTTCTTTGACGGTATCAAAAAAGGCACGCCGCTGGCTGCCGAGATTGTAGGCGGGCACCAGAGCACATTGCTGGCGCAGCTGGGCAATATTGCCATTCGTTCCGGCGAAACGTTAAATATAGATCCGACGAACGGGCATATCAAAGGCAGCAAAGCGGCCGAAAAATTCTGGAAACGCGAGTATCAAAAAGGATGGGAACCGACGATTTAGAAGGAGCAAGCCGCCTCCCGTCGGCTGAAGTCGACAGAAATAGATTAATTAGCAAAATCAACTACCGTCGACTTTAGCCGACGGTAAAGACTAGGAAATTAATTACCGTCGACTTTAGCCGACGGTAAAGACCAGGAAATTAATTACCGTTGGCCTACCCGGCGGAAAAGACTAGCTAAGGCAAAACCATTTTTTAACCAGGGGTTTCAGCCCCTGGTTCTAGCCAAACCCTGAAAGTTCAATGAAAAGCGAAGCCATTGCCATTAAAGTAGAAAACCTGACGAAGCGGGAAACGATGATCTCGATCTTCCTGATCGGCCTGATGTTCTTTATTTTCGGTTTTGTGTCGTGGGTCAATTCGATATTGATTCCCTATTTCAAAATCGCCTGCGAACTGACGAGCTTTCAGGCTTACCTCGTCGCATTTGCTTTTTACATCGCCTACTTCGTGATGTCGGTGCCTTCTTCCTATTTGTTAAAGGCTGTGGGTTTCAAAAAGGGCATGATGATCGGTTTCTGGGCGATGGCTTTGGGTGCATTCATTTTCGTACCGGCCGCCATGTCGCGGACGTATGAGATTTTCCTGATGGGACTTTTCACAATCGGAATCGGCTTGGCCATTCTCCAAACGGCTGCTAACCCCTACATTACCATCCTTGGTGCTAAGGAACGTGCAGCGCAGCGAATCAGTATGATGGGCATTTGCAACAAAGCCGCCGGCATCCTCTCGCCGATCGTTTTTGCAGCTGTGATATTGAAACCCACCGACACCGACCTTTTCGCCCAGCTCGGCACCATGAGCGACGCCGAACGGAGTGCGGCACTGGACGAACTCATCCGCAGGGTAATCAATCCTTATATTGGCCTCGGCATATTTCTTTTTACATTAGGTTATCTGGTATTCAAATCCCCATTACCCGAAATCGATACCGAACATGAAAGCCAGGAAATAGCTTCGGCCAATGCGGGGAAAAAGAGCATTTTCGACTTTCCCCACCTCATTCTCGGCGCCTTGGCGATCTTCCTGCACGTAGGAACGCAGGTGATCGCGATCGATACCATCATTGGTTATGCCAATTCCATGGGCATTGATTTGCTGGAAGCAAAGGTTTTCCCTTCCTACACACTTTTCTGCACCATTTGCGGGTATCTCATTGGGATTACCGTCATTCCTAAATTCATCAGCCAGGTAAATGCCCTGCGGATCTGCACGATTTTAGGGACCATTTTTACCTTACTGATCATTTTCACGCACGGACAAGTCACCTTCCTGGGGCACGATACCGACATTTCCATCTGGTTTGTCGTATTGCTCGGTCTCGCCAACTCGCTCGTGTGGGCAGGCATTTGGCCGCTTGCGCTGGATGATCTGGGCCGGTTTACCAAACTCGGCGCGTCGGTGATGATCATGGGGCTCTGCGGGAATGCGATTATGCCGCTTTTCTACGGGCATTTTGCAGATACCGTGAATGTGCGGGAAGCTTATTGGGTGCTGTTGCCTTGCTATTTGTACCTGGTTTTTTATGCAGTGAAGGGGCACAAACTGCGCAAATGGGGACTGTAAGAGGGAGGATGGAGGAAGGGGACGAAGGAGGAAGTATTTAAATTAAACAAAAAGCTCAAAGCCTACTGCTTATAGCTTACAGCAACTTGGTAATGCGACTAAAGATTATAAACGGAACGATCATCACCCCCTACCGCTACATCCGGAATGGGACGGTTTTGGTTGATAACGGCGTAATAATAGGTATTGAAACGCGGGACGTAGATTTCCCAAATGCAGAGGTCATCGACGCGAAAGGGCATTACGTCGCGCCCGGCTTTATCGACCTGCATATTCACGGCGGGGGCGGGCATGATTTCATGGATGGCAGCGTGGAGGCGTTTTTGAAGATTGCTGAAACCCATGCGCAATATGGTACCACAGCGATGGTGCCGACTACCTTGACAGCCGAAAAAGAGGATTTGCTTGAAACGCTGGATTTCTATGAAAAGGCCAATGCCGCCAATGCAAACGGCGCCCAATTCCTCGGAATGCATCTGGAAGGACCCTATTTTGCATTGAGCCAGCGCGGTGCACAAGACCCGCGCTACATTCGTAATCCCGATCCGGCCGAGTATGAAGAAGTGTTGGCATATTCCAATTCCATTACCCGTTGGAGCGCGGCGCCCGAGCTGCCGGGTGCGATTGATTTTGGGAAAAGATTAAAACAAAAAGGCATTCTGGCGGCGGTGGCGCATACGGATGCGATTTATGAGGACGTGCTGGAAGCCTATGAAAATGGTTACACGCTCGCGACGCACCTGTACTCGGCTATGTCGGGCGTGACGCGCAGGAATGCGTTCCGGTATGCGGGCACGATCGAGAGCGCTTTTTTGCTCGATATGGATGTGGAAATCATCGCCGACGGCGTGCATTTGCCTGCGCCGCTTTTGAAACTCATTTATAAAATCAAAGGTCCCGACCGCATTGCATTGATTACCGATGCCATGCGCGCGGCCGGAATGCCGGAAGGCGAAAGTATGCTCGGCTCGCTGAAAAACGGGTTGAAAGTGATCGTCGAGGATGGCGTGGCGAAGCTGCCGGACCGTACGTCATTTGCCGGAAGCGTTTCCACGGCCGACCGCCTCGTGCGCACGATGGTGAATATGGCTGACGTGTCGCTGCTCGACGCCGTGCGTATGGCCACGGCCACGCCTGCACGCATTATGGGCGTACACGAGCGCAAGGGCACATTAGTCGCGGACAAGGACGCGGATATCGTCATTTTCGACGCCGACGTCCGCATTCAAAGGACTATTATCAAAGGAAAAACCATATACCTAAACGCGATACCCCAATCTTAACCTACCACAAAAAATGAAAGTCGACCAACTGGAAATCAATATCTCCGAAACCCGCCAGCAAATGGGCGAAGCTGCGGCGAAAGCCGTTGCGGGCAAGATCCGGGAGATTCAGGATACCAAAGAATTTGTGAACATCATCTTCGCTTCGGCACCTTCGCAGAACGAGTTTCTGGCGACATTGAAGGACGAGCCGGGCATTCATTGGGAGAAAATCAATGCATTTCACATGGACGAGTACATCGGCATCGCCGCGGACGCGCCGCAGAATTTCGGGTATTTCCTGAAAGTACGGCTGTTCGATCACGTGCCCGTGCATTCAGTTTCCTATCTCGACGGTAACGCACCCGACGCCGCTGCCGAATGCGAACGCTATGCAAAACTGCTCCGCGAAAATCCGATCGACATTGTGTGCCTCGGTATCGGCGAAAATGGGCATTTGGCATTCAACGACCCGCATGTGGCGTTTTTCGATGATCCGTTGGAAGTGAAAATCGTAGAGCTCGACGACGCTTGCCGCCAACAACAGGTGAACGACGAATGCTTCGATACCTTCGACGAGGTGCCGCAAACCGCATTGACCCTCACCATTCCGACCCTGATGAAGGCCAAATATGCCTTCTGCATCGTGCCAGGTGAGAAAAAGGCGCAGGCGATTTACCACACCGTGGCCGAGGATATTCAGGAAGCATTCCCGTCGACCATCCTCCGCAAGCACCCGCACGCGATCCTGTTCATTGACCAGGCCAGTTCAGGGAAGCTCAAAGAAATTTCGTCATACTCGCAGGCATAGTTCCACGCCGGAGCTATCTTGCATGTATTACCTCAACCCATTCAAATGAGAAAAGAACTCTTGACAATCGCTTTATTGAGCGCAATGGTATTCAATCAGGGATGTAATTCGAAGAAAGAGGAAGCAAAGAGTGAGGAGAAGAAACCGCTGAGCCTGATCGTGGTCGAACCCGGCCACTTCCATGCGGCATTGGTCCAGAAATCGATGTATGCCGATGTCGACTCGGTCGTGCACGTGTACGCGTCCGAAGGCCCGGACGTGAAGGCTTACCTCGACAAGGTAGAGAAATACAACACCCGCCCCGAAGACCCGACGCATTGGAAAGAAGAGGTGTACACCGGCACCGATTTCTTTGAGAAAATGATTTCGGAGAAAAAAGGCAACCTAGTCGTACTAGCGGGTAACAACCAGAAAAAGACCGATTTCATCAAAAAATCCGTCGACGCAGGCCTCAACGTCCTCGCCGACAAACCAATGGCCATCGACGCCGCAGGCTTCGACAAGCTGAAAGAAGCATTTGCCAGCGCCGACAAGAACAAGGTGCTCCTGTACGACATCATGACCGAGCGCTACGAGATCACCAACACCCTGCAACGCGAGCTTGCATTACTGCCCGAGATCTTCGGCGAACTCCAAAAAGGAACCCCCGAAAACCCGGCCGTGATGAAAGAAAGCGTGCATCATTTCTTCAAATACATTTCCGGCGAACCGCTCGTGCGCCCTACCTGGTTCTTCGACGTGAACCAGCAAGGCGAAGGCATGGTGGACGTAACGACGCACCTCGTGGACCTCGTGCAATGGAGCTGTTTCCCCAATGTATCGCTCGATTATCAAAAGGACATTCAACTCCTCTCGACCAAGCGTACCGCGACCCAGCTCACGCCGTCGCAGTTCAAGCTCGTGACCAAAAGCGAAACCTACCCTGAATTCCTCAAAAAGGACGTGAAGGACACTTTGCTGAATGTGTATTCCAATGGCGAGATGAACTACACCCTGAAAGGCGTGCACGCGAAAGTGTCCGTGATCTGGAACTTCCAGGCCCCGGAAGGCACCGGCGACACGCATTACTCGATCATGAAAGGCTCGAAAGCCAACCTGATCGTCCGCCAGGGCAAAGACCAGAAATACAAGCCGGTTCTTTACATCGAAACCACCGACAAATCGAAAGCTTACGAAGATGCTGTGGCGGCTGCATTCAAATCCGTTCAGGACAAATTCCCCGGTGTGGAGCTGAAAAAAACCGCTGCGGGCTGGGAAGTGGTAATCGATGCCAAATACGACACCGGCCACGAATCACACTTCGCGCAAGTGGCTAACAAGTATATGGAATATCTCAAAGCAGGCAAGTTGCCGGAATGGGAGGTGCCGAATATGATTGCTAAGTATTGGTTGACGACTTCCGCTTTGAAGCAGGCGAAGGGCGGGAAGTGATAAAAAAAATACTTCGCCGTCGTCTTAAGACGACGGGAATAGAATAAGGATTTTTGAGACGAGCGGCACTTGCTGCTCGTCTTTTTTGTATATATTCGTTAATCGTCAATTCGATAGCTATGAAAATTCTCAGTCTCGATCAGCTCGATTTGCAAGGAACCTACTCCTACGCCGACTACCTGAAATGGCAGTTCGACGAACGCATTGAGTTGATCAGAGGCAAGATTTTCAAAATGTCGCCCGCGCCTGCGACCAAGCACCAGCAATACGTGGGCGAAATATTTCGCCAGATCAGCAACCACGTGCATCGCAGCTCCTGCAAAGCATTCGTGGCCCCTTTCGACGTGCGGCTAACTCCCATTCAGAAAGCCGAATCCGACATGATTTACACGGTCGTGCAACCCGATGTGTGCGTGGTATGCGACCCGGCCAAAATAGACGCGAAAGGCTGCATCGGTGCGCCGGACTTGATCGTGGAAGTGCTCTCGCCCGGAAACACCGATAAGGAAATGAATGAGAAGTTTGAAATCTATCAGGAAAACGGTGTCAAAGAATATTGGCTGGTAGAACCGAACGACCGCATTGTGTTGGTGTATCTGCTCGATGAATCGGGCAAGTACATTGGCTTGAAGCCATTCACAGAGTCGGAAACGCTGACTTCTCAATCGCTGGGATCATTTCAACTTTTCGTTAGGGATATTTTTGACGTTTGAAAATGCTTCATTCGCAGCTCTCCCCTCTCCGAATCCGCTCCACATTCTCAAAAAACTCCACCAACTCCTTAAACGAAAAGTAAGTATCACAAAGATCCGGGGCGTGGCCTTGTTCTTTGAGGGAAATGATGTAGCCGGTGAACATCGTCCAAAGTTCGTCGGACCAGTTTTCGGCACTGCTGCTGCTCAGCAGCTTGCCTACCTCCCGGCCATACGCCAGCAAGGTCGAATCCGTGGATTCGATAGGATGTGTTTTTGTGTGCATCTCGATTTACGGTTTCCGTAAATCTCGCATTCCTGCAACCCGTTCCCAACCCGCAGGCCCCGTAACTTACGCCGAAATACCTGTAAATTACCGGAACACTTCCCGATGGATTTATATAAATTGCCTTTTCAACGAAACAGCGCCGGTATGACACATACTACCTCCAACCCAAAGATCCACGAAGGCCGCAACGTAAAACGTTTCCGCGAAATGCTCGGCATCAAACAGGACGTACTCTTGCGACATGAAAGTTGCACATTTTGATTCTGAACACAGTTCAGTGAGTTAGTGCTGAAACTCATCCCCAATTTCAGGTGCGTCACCAGTAATGGTGGGGTGCTTTGCAAGAAATAAAGCCTAAGGTCCGTTAAATCCTACATTCGTGACCGGGCAAGGGGAAGTCTGGAAGGATGAACGAGAGTGAATCTCCATTTAAGCTGCGTTACCTGTACTTAACGAAACTAGGATTGACACGTTAAGAGCCCCGGGGCATATAGGAAAATTTGTGTTAGTGTAGCAAATAAGTCCAGCACCCTGCTCCCGCAGTACAGGAGGCATCCTAACCAGGCGCATATCAAGTGTGCAGAACATGATAACCCCAATGCGGTCTGTACCCACTTTACCTATATGGGTACAGTAAGCAGTTCGTGAGAACAGCAGAACCCGCAGTGGGTGTAGGAGAATCCAAGAAGCGAATGCCGGCAGCCGAAAGGCAAAGGGAATCCATAACCTGCCGGATAGGGCAATACCCAACCTGAAAGGGTGCAGACGTGGATTTGGTGAATGACCCAAAGAAGTTTCCAAGGATTTTGAACAAAAAGGACTGTTAGATGCAGGCATTAAGCGCTGTAAACGGGCTTCCGGAGCACATCGACTGGCATGCCATCAATTGGCAGAAAGCCTATCGTATGCTTAAAAATCTCAGAGGACGCATCTTTAGGGCTGCAAAGGAAGGCGACCTGAAAAAGGTCCGCGCTCTTCAAAAACTTATGCTGCGTAGCTATGCCAATACGGTCATTAGCATACGCAAGGTAACACAACTCAACAAGGGAAAAGCTACCCCAGGCATCGACAACCTTACCATAAGTTCGGCCGGAGGCAGGGCCAAAATATTCGGGAGTTTGCAAAAGCTCAGGATATGGAAGGCAATGCCCGCAAGGCGGATTTACATCAGAAAAGAAAATGGGAAAGAGCGGCCACTAGGAATACCTGTCATTAAAGACAGGTGCATGCAGGCCATGGCACTTAACGCACTCGAACCCGAATGGGAGAGCCGCTTTGAAGGGTCCAGCTACGGTTTCAGGCCCGGAAGGGGCTGTCACGATGCCATAGCAAGAATATTCAGCCTGGCCAATCCGACCGGAGCGAAACGTTGGGTCATCGATGCTGATATCAAAGGTGCCTTTGACAATATCAACCATGATCATCTTTTAAATGCAGTCAAAAACTTCCCGGGCAAATACCTGATCCAAGAGTGGCTTAAAGCCGGATACATGGAAAAGGGTCTATTTCAAAAGACCGAAAAGGGCACGCCGCAAGGCGGAGTAATCTCCCCGCTATTGGCCAACATTGCTTTACACGGTATGGAAGAACTATTAGGAATCAGATATGGCAAAGGTCACAGCAGGAAAGAATACACGATTGTCAGGTACGCTGATGACTTTGTTGTCTTTTGCCTGACCGAAGCTAAAGCTAATAGCGCATTGGAAAAGATAAATAAATGGCTGCTTGAAAGTGGACTCGAACTGTCAGCGGAAAAGACCCGTATTGCCCACATCACCCAGGGTTTTGATTTCCTTGGGTTCAATATCAGGCAATACCCCTCGAAGGTGAAAAGGTTGAAGAGTATTGTGCTGATAAGGCCCAGTAAAAAGTCACAGCAAAAGTTACGTGACAAAATAAAGGCCCTATGGCTCGCCAACAAAACTACCCCGGTAGACAAGTTGGTAACAATGCTCAATCCGGTCATCAGAGGGTGGACGAATTACTTCAGGATTGGCGTTGCTAAAAAGATATTTGCAGGACTCGACAGGTGGATGTACCACCGGGCATGGCGACATGCTGTCAGAAAACACCCCCATAAAAGTGCTGCATGGCGTGTAAGAAGATACTGGGGAAGATTAAACCTTGACAGGAACGACAAATGGGTATTCGGTGAAAAGCGGACAGGGGAATACTTGCTTAAATTCCAATGGACAAAAATCCAACGGCATATCATTGTAAAAACAACCAGTTCGCCCGATGACCCATTATTAAAAGCGTATTGGGAGAAACGCAACCGAAGACAAATAGCAGAGCTTGTGCCGAGTAAACAAAAAATGGCCAGGAAGCAAAACTTCGTCTGCCCGGTCTGTAGCCAAAGCCTGCTGAACGGCGAGGAGCTGCACACGCATCACATCGTTCCAGTTCAAGCAGGTGGTCAGGACAAGTACAGAAATCTGCTATTGGTACATGAGGACTGCCACAACCAAATACATTCAAGTGTATACCGCGCAGAAGCCATAGAAAGGAGCGTACTTGCAGTTAGTCATTTGCTTGAGCCGGATGTCATGTAAGTGACAAGTCCGGTTCTTAGGAGGGGAAGGGGTAGCAATGCCCCCGACCTATCCGGCGCCTTCGAGCTCGGCAGCGATTGGAACCAGCAAAGAATCTCCACCCTCGAACAACGCGAAAAGATCGATTCCGACATTTTGGAACAGGTTGCAGCGATACTTAAAATTCCTGTGGAAGCGATTCGGAATTTTGATGAGGAGAGGGCGGTGAATGTGATTTCAAGCACGTTCAACGACAATGCAGCCGTTTTTAACAACAATCCTACTTTTCATCCTATTGATAAACTCATGCAGCTTCATGAGGAGAAGATTGCTTTGTACGAGCGGATGTTGAAGGAGAAGGATGAGATGATGGAGCGGTTGGAGAGGTTGATTGGAAACAAATAGGTGAGAAACGTGGACAGACTACAAAAATATCAAGCGGCCATTGTTAAACTTTGTAAAGCTCACAAAGTGAAGAGCTTGTATGCATTTGGCTCTGTTCTGAGTGATCATTTTAATGCGGAAAGCGACATTGATTTGATTGTTGATTTCGCTAGTATGGAGGTTGAGGACTATGCGGATAACTATTTTGACTTCAAATTTTCATTGCAAGACCTCTTCAAACGGCCAATTGACCTGCTGGAAGAAAAAGCCATTAAGAATCCTTACTTCCGCGAAAACGTAAATCAGAAACGACAGCTTGTGTATGGATCCTGAAATTAAGACATGGCTATATGCTATGCCCATTGCCGCTCTAAACTGGAACTTTTCAGCTGGCTCTATTATCGGATGTCCTCCACTAATTATCTCCGCACTAAACGCTATCGAAACTATTGGAAATACTTATCTAGTAATAACGTATGGCTGTAAAACCCCCGAAATTAGCCCTAAGCGCGAGCTGGGTCACCCATTGATATGACTTACTGCTACATGAAGTAATTTGGAAATACAGTTCAGCATCTAGCCATTTTGTATGTAAAGTTGAAGTGTTACTCAATGAATAGATGCTTACATTTGATACAGCCGTCTTCACATAGCAGGACTTATTTGCTCTCTCAACATGATCTAAATTCTTTTGGGTCTCATCGGCGCTACCGCTGCTTAGCAGCTTACTACCTCAATATCAAAAGCAGACGAGATAGGTCCGCAGATCAATGATTCCATTTTATATTCGTTTAGTTAAATATTCAAAGATTAAGGCAAGTGCGTCTTAGGTACCCGGCGGCACGAAGTGAGAGTCGTCAGGAAATTCGAGAGAATTGAACCTAGGGCAATTCAACAGCCCTAGTTTGAAGTTGATCAAGAATATCTACGGGTCTCATAACTGCCAGGATGGCAAATAGTGAAGTTGATAATCTAATCTGACAAGTGGCCCACAGAGCTACATGCTATCTATTTTCCAGAACCTCTTGCGTAAATAAATGGCAAGTATTAAATTACGTTAAAAAGATAATCATAAGTTTAATTCCTAACACTCTCTCCTCTCAGTACCAATGAAAATATATCTAAAAAACATAATATTGGTAAACCGTGCACCTATAAATGATATTAGACTAGAATTTGAAGAAAATGAAATTGCGGTACTTACAGCGATTAATGGAAGTGGAAAAACTACTATTCTATCACATATAATCGATGCATGGCATGAAATTGCTCGACCCCATTTTATTTCTTCTTATGAAGGAAAGGAGAACATGCTTTATAGGATATCCAATTCTCTTTTATTGCTCGACAATACACTCCCATCATTTGTATACATTAGATTTATAGTCAATTCGACAATAATCGACTATGTTGATATACGTGGAAAATGCAATGAACAGCAATATCATGATGCGATCACACTTGTCAACACAATACCATTTTCCGAATTAGCTTCCTCGTTAGAGTCCGATAATTTTGTCAAAAAAACATCGTCTTCGCTAAATAAAGAGCTTGCCTCTCTGATCTTCAATAATAATGTAGTTACGTATTTCCCATCATATCGTTTTGAACAGCCTGGATACTTAAATGATCCATACAAAATTCAACTAAATTTTAAATTAGAGTCTAGGTATTCTGGCTATCTCATTAATCCGATCGAAGTTATAAGTGGACTCCCGAAACTGGCGAATTGGATTATGGATATCGTGTTAGATATGCGTAGCTCTTCAAATTTAACCGAAAGGATACTATTTACAAACCTCAATCAGATCGTTTCGCAAACGCTAATAGGAAAGAATGAGGGGGTATTAAGATTTGGAATAGGACCGAGAGGATTTGGCAATACACGAATCCAAATAATGTCCCAAGATGGATCCAAACAAATTTATCCGAGTATTTTCAATTTGTCATCAGGTGAGACAGCTATGTTATCAATTTTTGCCGAAATCCTTAGACAAGCAGACAATTGTGGAACTTTTAAAGACATGCACTCAGTAACCGGAGTTGTCTTAATTGATGAGGTTGATAAGCACTTACATATAAAACTTCAAAAAGAAGTTGTACCAGCGCTATTAAACTTGTTTCCGAATGTTCAATTTATTCTCTCCACCCACTCACCATTTCTTAATATGGGCCTTGCAGAGAAGTCTCTTAGCAGATCCAAGATTGTAGATCTAGACAATCTTGGCATTTCGAAGGATCTGTCTACAAATAAGCTATTTACTGAGGTTTATGAAATGATGACGGGTGAAAATAAAAAATTCAAGGAAGCCTACGAACAGTTAACCTTCCAGCTAGTAAATGAAACTAGGCCTCTTATTATAACCGAAGGAAAAACCGATTCCATTCATATAAGAAAAGCGTTAGAACAATTACACAGAACAGATATCGATATAGATTTCTATCAAATTGAAAGTGATTGGGGTGACTCCAAGCTCAAAGTGTTATTGGAACAATTAGCAAAAATCAGGCATAAAAGAAAAATCATAGGGATATTTGACAGAGACGTCAGAACAATAGTTGCAAGCATCGAAGATGATAATCAAGAATTTAAAGATTATGGAAACAATGTATTCGGGATGTGCATCCCCGTCCCACCTGGTAGAGAGAATTATCAGAATATCTCTATTGAATTTTTTTACGACGATGCCGCGATAAAGAAAATAAATGACGGACGCCGGCTCTACTTCGACAATGAGATAGACAATCTGTATAACAAAAGCACAAATAGTTCCGAATTTAAGATTCTTGAAAGTCCGAGGATCGAAAAAGAGCTCTCAAAAAAAATATTTGACGAACCAAAAATGTGCGAAATTAATAACAAAATACATTCGAAAGCCAACTTCGCATCTTTAATTGAAAGTGATCTAGGATTTATCAGTGATATAGATTTTTCCAGTTTTAACTTGATATTCGAAAGGATGGCCCTAATTCTTGCGACTTAGAGAGTCATAGAGGTCATACCAGCTATAAATGAGACAGATAATAAATCGCTGTCTCATTTCTGGCAACATCAACCTTGCTAGTTTCTTATTAGTTCCGAATCTATCAGAAGTATTTACTACAATCCATGCTTCACCCCTTCCACTCCAACTCAACCCCCTCCCCCTTCACAAACCCTTGAAAACCAGCCAACAACCCCTTATCCTCCCTAACACCCCTCGGAAGCACCTTCTTCGCAGAGGCAAACCCCACCAACAACCCGACAGCCTCCCCAATACTCCACTCCACCGGATGGAGCCGGTAACACCCATTCGTAATATGCGTGGTCCCAATATTCTTGTTAGCAGGCAGAATATTCTCCATCCGCACAGGCAAGAGCGCGCCCAAAGGAATCTGAAACGGCAATGACCCGAAATCAATGTAATTATCCCCGCCAGTGCTTGGATGCAAATCAATATGGTAATAGCCAATTCCGACGCTGTCTTCAAACACAGCCGCCTTCACCCCAGCGGATTTCCCGGTGATAGAAGCCCGCTGCTCGGCACCGACGTGCTCTTCCTTGATGGTGAATAGCGCCTTGATGCGCCGCGATTCGCGGACGTAGGGGTATTTGGCGAGGCCGTCTTCGGTGCCCATGATGTCTTTGCGGAGGCGGATGCCGGGCCAGCCTTTGCCGCCGTCGGGGCGTGGGGCTTCGGTTTGGAGCCAGTACAGGAGCGAGAGGCTGAGCTGCTTCCCGCGCTCGAAATGCTTTTCGAAGTCTTTTTCGCTGGCGCCGATGAGGTTGCCGAGGGTGTAGTCGTTTTGCGGCCAGTTTACGATGGTAATGTCGCCGGCGTAGGTGCCGGGGGCGAAGTTGGCCTTGTTGATAATGCGGCGGTAGAGCCAGAGGTTCAGGTTATTGCCGGTAGCAATGCCCTCGGGATGGAAGCCGAGCTGTTTCGGTTCAAGGGTTTTGGGGTTGGAGTAGGAAAGGTCCAGCAGCCTGCCCGACCAGGGTTTGGCCATTTTGGGGACGTAATTTTTCCAGAAATCATATTCCCGCGGCTTTTCGATCACGTGGTTTTCGCCCGGGCGGTAGTCGATCGCGTAGCATACGGTGAATGCCTGCACGTTGTTGGGATCGGCCTTTTCGGGGGCGTGGAATTCGCCGGTTTCCGCCTTGGATTCGGCGCCGGTGACGAACTCGGTGCCGGTCATGGGCAGCAGGTCGCCGAGCTCGGTAGCGTCCGCAAAATAGGGTGCTGTAAGGGTGAGCAATGCTCTGTTACGGCGGTTTTGGGCGGTGAGCGATTGTACTTTGTTGCCTTGCACGTCGGCAGACACGATTTTGTGTTCCAGCAGTAAGGTGAGCTTGCCTGTGCTCAGGTACGGGTTGAGCATGTCCGTGAGCACTGCTACGGCCACACGCGGCTCGTGGCACAGCTTCGATACCGATCCGTCGCCCGGGTTGAGGTTTTTGCGGCTTTTGGCATCATCGGTGAGCGGGTAGTTTTTCTGGTAATACTCGCGCACGGCGGTGCGGAACTGTCGGTAGGCCTTCGTGGCGCCGTGGGTTTCGATCCATGGGTGCTCGTCGGGTGGCACGCCTTGCTGCGATACCTGGCCACCGATCCAGTCGGTTTCTTCGGTGAGGATTACCGATAGGCCATTGCGCAATGCGGCCAATGCGGCGGCGCATCCGCCCAGGCCGCCGCCTGCGATCACGAGGTCGGCATTGAATGCGGCTTTGGCATTCGTTTCTTTGCCGGAAGTTGCATTTCCGGTTTCGCGATTTTCGGAAGTTCCTGCGAGCAAGCTGCTGCCCAATGTGACACTTCCCAGAAAATTACGGCGTTTCATAAGGTTTAAGGTATTTAGGTAAGTAATAAAAAGAACGCTCATTGTCAGGTTTCATCCTCACAATGAGCGCATATCAATCTGGAATTCAGTTATTAAACGACTTTCCCCATCACATACATTTCATCCATGGTCGGGGTGGGATTACCGCCTTCTTTTTCCAATGTAATGGCAAATGCGGCGGAACCGGCTTTGGTGTTTTTCATTTTAAGGACTTTGCCTGTAAATGCATTGTCGATCATCCCCATATCGACCGGCTTGCCGTCCACAATGCTCCAAAGCTGGTATTGCTTGCCCTGGGGCGCGGCAGGAAGGCGCTGGACATCAATCATGACTTCATTCGTTTGCGTGTTCCAGAATGCGGAAACAGCACTTTCGGGTGATTTGGGTAATCCCGCCAAATGTACGTGCTTGTAGGAAGGGCTGCGAAACAGCGCTGCTACGGCCTCGTTGTATTCGGTCTGCGCTTTCATCGCCGCCATATCGGCCTCCATACTTTCCACTTTCGCTACCGCCTCGTTGCTGGCGTTTTTCATATCGGTCATTTGCATGGCCGACCATCCTGCAAAAATTGCCAGCAATACCGCCGCGGCTACGGCAAGTTTGGCCCACGCGGGCGTCACCACCTGTGTTTCCACACGGTCGAACGCGTTGTCAATCACGCGTGCCTCCGTATGTACGGGTTCCGCGGGCGCTGCGATGTCGGTCTGGCTTACAGTCTGCTGTTCTGTCGCATCCTCCGCTTCCGGTGCTTCGGCGGGGGCATCGAAACTCATTTGTGCGAAAATCGACTCCTTCAAAGATGGCGGCGGCGTTGCCTGGTGTTTCAGTGCATATTCTTCCAATGCACTTTCGGTACGCAACAGCTCCGCCTTGATCTCAGGGTAA
>Ga0209676_1001395_pt1 | contig 23361 bp, 26 predicted proteins | sample AraplaCvi_mLB_r2_FD_184282 | JGI IMG/M metagenome (GOLD analysis project Ga0209676, IMG submission 184282) | Arabidopsis root microbial communities from North Carolina, USA - plate scrape MF_Cvi_mLB_r2 (SPAdes) (version 2) | ecosystem: Host-associated > Plants > Roots > Endosphere | place: USA... | reverse complement strand
TTTTTGAGCGATAAAGTCTGTCCCCTTCGCAACGACGCGTGGGGCTTCCATACTTTCCTCATCATACTTGAGGGCAATCGCATAGTGAGTAGGGTTTGTTATGACAACATCAGCGCTTGGAATCTCAGACATCATACGACGCATCGCCATTTCGCGTTGGCGTTGTTTGATTTTCGATTTGATCAGCGGGTCACCCTCACTATTTTTATATTCATCTTTAATGTCTTGCTTCGACATTTTAAGATTTTTTTCGTATTCAAGTTTTTGGTACACCCAGTCTAGAAAGGATACACAAAGTAAAACGAGGGAAGCTGCAATTCCCATAATACCAACAAGCTTACCCACTGTAATTAGCGTCATCCATGGACTTTTAAAGGATAACGCCAAAACCTCCGGCAAATTTGTCCATATAATAATTGTTGTAACACCACCGATAAAGCCAATCTTTAATACTGACTTTAAAAGCTCTACAATGGCTTTAACAGAAAATATTTTTTTTAACCCTTTAATCGGGTCCATCTTTTTCAAATCAAACTTCATCGGCTCTAATGTAAATAGAAAGCCAAACTGTAGAAAGTTACCTGCCAATGCTCCAACAAATGCAATTGCCATAATTGGTACAATAATAATAGCCATTTGCATTAATGTTTCTGTAAATAGGCGCATCACACTATCAATTGTTAGTGTTTCTACGCGTATGTTATGAATGAAAGTTTGCCTGAAAAAAGCTAGGAGTTCGTCTCGCAGTGAACCTGCAAAGAAGAATAAAAAGATAAATACCATAAGCATGACAATCGCACTGGATATATCCTGACTTTTAACAACCTGACCTTTTTTTCGAGCATCCTGTCGTTTTTTTGGTGTCGCCTTTTCCGTTTTTTCTCCCGCAAAGTACTGTAAATCTAAATCCAGCAGTAGCAGCATCTTACCCACCACCTAAAATAGCCATTAAATCACGCATAGCATAAATCATAATTGTAATAAGTTTTTGAATAACTTGAACCATGACAGCCATCATTGTGAATAACACTAGTAAACTAACACCAATTTTAATGGGAAAACCGACAACAAAAATATTTAATTGTGGTACAGTTTTCGCTGTGATTCCTAGCGCCAAATCGACTAAAAATAAAGTTGCTACGACTGGAGCGGCCATTTGAAAGGCAATCGCAAAAACAGCCGTAAATGTTGTGATGATAAACTCGATATAATCGTCATTTGCGAAATTAGGGAATCCTTGATCCATCGGTAAGAATTGATAACTATAATAAATTCCATCGAGAATCATATGATGTCCATCTATTGCTAGCAGAAAGAGTAATGCTAGCGTATTAAAAAATTGTCCAATCAATGGACTTTGTGCACCTGTTTGCGGGTCAATAATGTTGGCAATGGCAAAACCCATTTGAAAATCTATAAAGCTTCCGGCAATTTGAATTGCCGACATGATGATGTAGCCTATTAGACCAAGTAACAGCCCAATGAGCGCTTCCTTCACCACTAAAAGTATGTAATCACCATTAACTACAAATGGTTCAACGTCAATTGTATAATACATCATCCAAGCTAAAACTATTGCGAGAGTTATTTTGACTTTTGCCGGAATCGTTCTGTATGAGAATAAAGGTACACTCACAAAGAAAGCTGAAACGCGCACAAGTACTAATAAAAAAACCGTAAAATGCGGGATTAATTCATTCATCTACTCACCCTATATAACGCGTTAAATTCTCAAAAATGTCTCTCGCATAGCTTGTCACCTGTGATAACATCCATGGACCGAAAAATACGATAGCTACTAATACAGCGATGATTTTTGGAACGAATGCTAACGTTTGCTCTTGAATCGAAGTTGTTGCCTGAAAAATACTTACTGCTAAACCAACGATTAAAGCAACTAATAGTAGCGGACCGCTTGTTAGAAGGATAATCATAATGGCACGCTCTGCAATTGAAATAACCAATTCACCTGTCATACTGTATCATCCCCTAAAAACTTTGTAGTAATGATTTCATCACAAGATACCAACCATCCACGAGTACAAATAATAAAATCTTAAACGGCAATGAAATCATTACCGGTGGTAACATCATCATCCCCATCGACATTAGCGTACTTGCGACAATCATGTCGATTACTAGGAATGGAATAAAAATCATAAAGCCGATTTGAAACGCTGTTTTAATCTCACTCAATGCAAAAGCAGGTACTAGCATTGTAAGAGGAATTTCTTCTACAGATGCTGGCCTTTCTGCCTTATTATACTTTAAAAATAAATCCAGATCCTTTTGCCTTGTATGCTTACTCATAAACTCTTTAAAAGGCTCACTGGCACGATCATATGCTTCTTCAATGCCAATTTCCTCGGAAAACAATGGCTGTAATGCCTCTTTGTTAACCTCTTGAAATGTTGGGGCCATGATAAAGAAAGTTAAAAATAAAGCAAGACCTACAATGACCTGGTTTGGTGGCATTTGCTGTGTTGCCAATGCAGTACGCGTAAACGATAACACAATAACGATTCGCGTAAACGATGTCATCAAAATTAAAATACTTGGTGCCAGTGACAGGACTGTTAACATCAATAGAAGCTTAACAGAGCTGGAGACATTTGTCGGGTCGCTGTTGGAAAAAATACTGATTACATCATTCATTTATCATCATTCTCCTTTTGCTTCCATTTCTCCAGTTCTTCATTGCGCTCCTGTTTAATTTCGGAAATCTTTTTTTCGAACATCTCACCAAAAGAGGTTTGTTTTTGCTGTACGGATGAACTCTCATTATTATTTCTCTTAAACTTAGATAATACTTCTGCAATATACGGTGATGTTGCTGCAAGTTCTTGTCGTTCATTATATAGTGCTAAAAGTGTTGCAACTTCATCAGGATCAGTAATTTCACGTAATAGCTGGACATCCTCTCCGACCCCAACTAAATAGAGTGTTTTACCTACTTGTAATAGTTGTACTGACTTTTGGGCACCTAGTGATAAACCGCCTAAATTTTGTACTAATTGATTACGTTGAAAGTTTAAATTTCTTTTATTTAAAAATTTCATTAACCCATAAAATAAAGCTACAACAAAAATAAGCGCCAAAACCATTTTTATGTATTCCCACGCAGATAAGCCTCCAGCCGCTGGTACATCTGAATCTTTCTTAGCAGCTGGAGTACTATCTTCTTTACAATCTCCTTTAATGCAGTCGCTCACAAAATTCGTGTCAGATTCTGCATATACAGAAGTCGTTGTAGGGTACAAAAACAGGAAGGATACAAGAAATGCGAAAATCATCGTTAGACGAAATGATTTTAACATTTGCATTCAATCATCCTAGAGCTTTTTGAATCGCTTCAATTACACGATCAGCTTGGAAAGGTTTCACAATAAAATCTTTCGCACCTGCTTGAATTGCATCGATTACCATTGCTTGTTGTCCCATTGCCGAACACATAATGACAGTTGCATTTGGATGTGAACCCTTAATTGCTTTAAGAGCTGCAATACCGTCCATCTCTGGCATTGTAATATCCATTGTTACTAAATCTGGCTTTAATTCGTTGTACTTTTCAACAGCCTGTAAACCATCAGCTGCCTCCCCAACAACTTCAAATCCATTTTTTGATAAAATATCCTTGATCATCATGCGCATGAATGCAGCATCGTCTACAATCAAAATTCTTTTAGACATGGTTAACTCCTCCAATTGAAACTATCTTAAATTATTCAAACGCTCTGCTTGACTTAAAACATCTGTAATACGGACACCGAAGTTTTCATCAATAACAACGACTTCACCTTTAGCTATTAAACGGCTATTAACTAAAATATCAACTGGTTCACCAGCTAATTTATCTAGTTCAATAATCGAACCACTAGATAGTTCTAATATCTCTTTTACAGAACGCTTTGTACGTCCTAACTCTACAGTAACTTGCAATGGAATATCAAGTAGCATATTTAAATTTCTAGCTTCAGATTGCGAGATAACATTCGGATCAAAACTAGCAAACTGTGCTTGTTGAACATTGACCGGTTGAACAGGTCTTGTTGCTTGCGGAATCTGCTGTGGCTCTTGATACATTGGTTGCTGCACCGGCGCTGGCTGCTGTTGATATACTGGCTGCGCAGGCGGTGGTGTTACAGGTGCTTGTTGTTGCATAGGCGCTTGTTGTTGAACAGGCGACGGTGCTACTGGCGCTTCAGGTGCTAGTGTTGCAGCCACAGGTTCCTCGATTGATTCTGTTTCACCTAATAGAGATTTAACAATGTTTTGACTAAATTTCAGCGGTAATAATTGCATGATATTCGAATCAATTAAATTACCAATTCTCAATCTGAACGATACTTTTACGAGTAAATCATCTTCAGGAATATTTTCTCGTCCTTCATTTTGAGAAATATTCATTAAATCGATAGTAGGTGGAGAAATATCCACTTTTTTATTAAATACTGTCGACATTGAAGTAGCCGCTGAACCCATCATTTGATTCATAGCTTCTTGCACGGCACTTAGCTGAATCTCACCTAAATCAGGTTTCGGATTTAAGCCATCTCCACCTAACATTAAATCAGCAATAATCGCTGCATCGGATTGCTTAATAACGAGTAAATTCATACCTGTTAATCCGATTGTATATTCAACCTGTACGGCTACATAAGGATGAGGAAATTCCTCTTCTAATTTATTACGGTTAATCATTGAAATACTTGGGGTAGTAATATCTACCTTTTGCCCTAGTAACGCTGAAAGCGCTGTGGCAGAGCTTCCAAAAGATATATTTCCTACTTCACCTAACGCATCTTGGGCAAACGAATCGAGGTAATCCTCTACTCTTAAATCATTCATATCCTCATTTGTAGAAGCTTCAGTGCCGCTGTTTTTATCTTCCAACGTTTCGCCCCTTAATAACGCTTCAATTTCTTCTTGGGAGAGCATTTCATCACTCATCTTCGTCTCCTCCTTTCAAAGGGTCGATAATCTGGATTGCTAATTTTTTACCTTGTTTTCCTGGTTGAACCGTAAATTTCGGTAATGTACCAACCTTTAATAGTAGTGGGTCTTCAATTTTTTGTTCTAATTGAATGACATCCCCAATCTGCATAGTGAGGAAATCCTCAATGGTAATGTCGGTAATACCTAGTTCAACAGAAACCGGTAGTTGTGCTTGTTTCACGCTTGTTTCAAGCATTTTTGTTTGCTCTGGAGACATCTCTTTTGTATTTGCCTGCATCCAGTAGCGAACAGAAAGATTTGGAACAATAGGCTCCAATACAACATGCGGAATACAAATATTGATCATACCGCTTGTCTCACCGATTATCGTATTTAAGGAAATAACGACAACTGTTTCATTTGGCGAAATCATTTGTAAAAATTGAGGGTTAACCTCAAGCTCTACTAAAATCGGATCAATTTCCGCAACATTTTCCCATGCCTCGCGTAAATTGTCGAATGAGCGCTCAAAAAGGTTTGTCATAATTTTAGTTTCAATTTCTGTTAAGTTATCCACATTACTATGACTCGCCCCACTACCGCCCATTAAACGATCTAACATAGAGTAGGCAATGTTTGGGTTTATTTCCATTAAGATATTACCATCTAATGGCGGCACTTCAAACACATTAATGAGTGTCATATTCGGAATCGAACGTACAAACTCTTCAAATGGTATTTGGTCCACTGATGCAACAGTAATCTGCACATAGCTTCTCAGCTGTGCAGAAAAGAAGGTTGTCAGTAATCGTGCAAAATTTTCATGTATTCGGGTCAAACTTCGGATTTGATCTTTTGAGAAACGTAGTGCACGTTTAAAGTCATACACTTTAACCTTACGCACCTCGTCCTCTTTTTTTATATCATCAGCTGACATTTCCCCCGTTGATATTGCGGAAAGCAGCGCATCTATCTCTGATTGAGATAATACATCTCCTGCCATTTGCCCACCTCCATTTCAAGCAGTTTCTTTATTATTGTGTGATGAAGGAGGTAATATAAATTTCCTGAACTTCTCCCTCTTGCATCAATTCATTTAATCGTGTTTTTAATGATTGTTGGAAAATTTGTTTACCTTTCTTACCTTCTAAATCCTTTTGCTCCATTTCTGAAAGCTCTTGAATAACAATGTTTTTCACTTGGAAATCACGCTTCGTTAACTCAGTACCAGCATCTTTATTTGTTGTTTGAATTTTTAACGATATGCGTACAATTTTGTTATCAGCTAGATTCGTCGTAATTTCCGGAATTTCTACAGAAGCTTCTACGATTTCATCAATGGTTGGCTCAAGAGATCCTGCTGGCTTATTAAATTGGGTATATAACACAAACCCAATTCCCCCGATAAGTATGATTGCTACTAGTACGATGATAATCATCGTTAACACTTTGTTATTCTTCATCTTCTTCACCTCGTAGATGCGGGTTTGATAGTATTTGTATATTTTTATAAAAGGCTGATACCTTTTGTCGCACCTCATCTTCACTCTGTAAAACAATGATTTTAGTTCCAGTCGTCAATGTAATGGTCGTATCTGGAAAAGATTCGACCGTTTCTATGTATAAAGCATTCAATGTAAATGCTTTGCCATTTAAACGTGTTAATTCAATCATTGAAATAGGGCCGGGTCTAGCTCGAGAGCCGGCCCGACCCTCCCTCATATGAAATTATGTTTTTAGTTTTGAGCATCTTGAAATCTTAACTGGTATTTCTTTACTTACTAGTTACTTAGCGTTTTAAATTCACAAGCTCTTGAAGAATTTCATCAGAAGTTGTGATAATACGCGTATTTGCTTGGAAACCACGTTGTGCCACAATCATCTCCGTAAATTCTTCAGATAAGTCAACGTTAGACATTTCTACCTTCCCAGCAGCAACACTACCCATACCTGCTACAGTAGCTACTTGTGCATACGCTACGCCTGAGTTCGTTGTTTGTTGATAGTAATTGCCTCCTACTTTAGCAAGACCACCAGCATTCGGGAATTTAGCCATTATCAACTGTCCAGCCCACTGTAGTTTGCCATTTAAATCTGTATAAGTAATAGTACCATCAGGCCCAATATTTACTTCTTTAGCTGTTGGTGGGATACGAATAGGTCCTACATCACCCTCAGCAGGTGTTAACTCTCCAGCATCATCAAATAAATTAGCACCTTCATCACCAGATGCTTTTGGTTTATCTGCCTCTAAAATACCTGTATCATCCTTCTCGATAACAAGCGCATCGCCAGCCGTTACACCAACTAAATATTTCCCATCAGCATTAACTAGGTAGCCATTGTTGTCCATGTAGAAAATACCATTACGTGTAAATAACGTGTTATTGAATCCCTCTTCATCAATAAATCCTGTAGTTTCGTCTGGAGAGCCATTCGCATCAGCCACCATAAAGAAACCCTCGCCTTCAATACCTAAATCTAATCCACGTCCTGTTTGCTGTAAGGATCCGCCACCGTGGATAGTATCGATAGCTGCTAATTGTGAACCTAAACCTACTTGTTGTGGGTTTACGCCTCCACGCGTCGCAGTAGACCCTGATGCACCTGCCTGTGTTTGAGACATTAAGTCTTTAAAATTAACACGCCCCTTTTTAAAACCAACTGTATTAACGTTAGCAATATTATTACCAATAACGTCTAGTTTTGTTTGGAAGTTTTTAAGACCTGAAATACCTGAATACATAGAACGTAACATAATGTCGTTCTCCCTTCATTTATATTGTGTGCCTCTATCAATCAGCACACATAGGCTTCCTTTCAAAGGTCCAGCCCTTATAGCACTATTGTGCCATCAATATTTGTAAATATTTGTTGTTTCGCTTCCGTGCGGTCCATTGCTGTAATGACAGTTGCGTTTTTAGCGCTGACAATTAGAGCTGCTTGATCCATCAAGACTAATGGTTGTTTGACACCTTTTGAGTGTGCTTCAAATACCTTGTCCGATACAACCTGCCATTCTTGTTCAGAAATCGCTATCTTTCGCTCCATAATACGTTCATGGGCATGCTTACTCACTTTTAACTCTTGTTGATTGGTAGCCTCTTGTAAATGAGCTTTAAACGATTGCTGTGATTTTATTGGCGTAGGTTGTGTCTGGCGAATAGATGGATGCAATGGTACACGATGTATTGAAAACTTATCCATCATTTTTCTCCACCTTTATTCGCTTATTACGGTAAAATCTTTATCTGTTAATTTTTTATCATTATCTAATACATAATAAATAACGCCATCTTTATTCGTTACAGAAACGATTTTCCCTTGTAGTTCTTGTTCGCCATCCTTATACGTAACATTTTTACCAATTAGTTTGCTTCCTTGTACAAGTGGAGATTCTGTTACCGCATTATTATCTGAACTGCCTAAAATAGCTGAGATATTACCAGGAGTTATTTCCTTGCCATCGGCTAGTACAAACACTGCATCACCATCTACAAACTTCACCGATTTAATTGTACCTGTTCCTTCATTAATAACAGGTTTGCCTTTTTCATCTAGCTTATCTGTTAGCTCGTGCCATTTTACTTCCTTACCAACAAATGATGTATAATTCATAAGCTGTGTTTGCTGCTGTGAGACAAGTAATGATTCCATCGCTTTTGTCATATTTTGCATTTGCTCTAAAGACGAGAATTGAGCCATTTGAGATATGAATTCTCGGTCGTCCATCGGATTTGTTGGATCTTGGTGTTGTAGTTGAGTAATTAATAATTGTAAGAATGCATCCTTTCCAAGATCACTATTACCCGTTTGCTTCGTTGGCTTCTTATAGTTAGAATAATAAAAGTCACCTGTTACATTTGTATTTACTGGTTTAGTATTATTCGTTGCATCTGCCATCCTTACACCTCCTCACTTATTAAATAGTCACTAAATGATTTACCTTCATCATCATCGTCGCTTTTTTGCTCCTCCTCATCTTGCTGTTGTTGCTTAAAGAAATTATTGAAGAAGCTTTGGTCACGTTGTTGACGATCTGCATCTTGTAGTGATTGGGCAATATCAAGGCGATCCACTTGAATATTTTGCTGTACGAAGGCTTGCTTTAATTGATGCGATTGACTATCAAGTAATTCACGACCTTGTGCTGTTGAAGCAAGCAAACGTGCTGTAAGGACACCGTCATTTTGCACAAGCTCGATACGAATTGTTCCTAGATTTTCTGGATACAATTTCAATGTTAAGCGTGTAATACCTTGTGCATTCGAGATTTGGGCTCTATTGATAATTGCTTGCATCTCTTTTAATAATGCCTCTGACTGCGCTGGTTTTGCAGCAGGTAGTGTCACTTGGAATGTATCTGCTTTTGTTTGGACTGTGTTGGAAGTCACCATTTCATTCGCACTTGTGTCTGTCTGTTTTGTAACTTGAACTTGTTGAACTACTTTCTGAAAACCTTGTAACGGAAGTGTTACTGTTGTTTTCGTTGTTACTTGCTGTGCCGTTTGAAGCGTCTCAACTTGTGTTTGAAGCGTTGTCAAAAGACTTTTGACGTTAGTTAGAACGTTTTCTTGTGAAGCTGTTAAGTCTGTTTTTTGTCCAACTAGCTGTGCTAACTTTAACACTTGAAGCAATGGCGCTATTTCTTTCGGTGTCACTTGTCCTTCACCTTGTATAGCTGCTACGATTTGTGTTTGAAGCGTTGGTGCCTGAGCGTCTACTAGTGCTAAAAGTTCCCATACATCTCTTGCTTCTTGATCTTCCCCTAGCAACTGTTGTACTAATTGTTGGAGTTGCTCAGTATCAATGCCCAACGCATCTATTAAGTGATCCAGATTTAACATTTCATCTATTGCAACAGCTTTACCTTCTTCACCAATTTGAAGCATTAACAAGCCATCGTCATGTGGGATACCTAATACATCTAGCACGTCTTCTATAGACTCGGCATTTAAAACCGCTGCTAAATCAGAGGTATCTTTTGTATCTGTTGACTGTGTTTGCTGCTGTGTTTTATTTGAAGAAGAAATAACCTCTCCAAACACTGATCCAAACGTTGCTAACTTCTCTTTATTCGACGGTCCATTTGCTTTCACATTGGAATCGCCTGTTGTCGAAGCCTTTGTAGCCGCGTTTTTAGTTGGTATAGCCTTAGACATCATTTGCATCATTGCTACATCCATCATTTCACCTCCTTTCAAATGTTCTTATTGTTTAGCCATCATTTCTGTATATTTAGCTGCATCTTGTGGCTCCATTTTTTCTAGAATCGCCGCTAATTTATCTGGTTTTAAACTTGTTAAAATACGAAGTGCTTCTGTATCACTCATTTTAATTAGAACTGGCGCTGCTGCTTTAGGGGACATCTTATCAAATGTTTTTAAAATATCAGTAAAGTCACGCTTTACGTCACTTTGCTCCCTATTTAATTTTTCAACTTCAAATTTCAGCTGTTCATTTTCTGTCGTTAACTTTTCTTTTTCAGTTGTTGATGTATCAATCTTTTTTTGTAGCTGTACAATTTCTGCTTCTTTTTCTTGTATTTCAGCCTGTAAATTTACAACCTTCGAATCATTATTTACTACGGCATCTTTTGCTTGTTGTTCTTCTGAAGGAACGAATGGTAAATTTTCAATTGCCTTCTTCCCTAAATCAAAGACATTCGTATTCATTAGGGTTGCAACAACAAGTAGGATTGCCGCTACAAACATAACCGGTATTACAAACCATGTGAAAAACTTTCGAAGGCCTCCTGATTTACGTTTAGGCGGTTGTTCTTCTAATTCCGTCTTAAGTCTATTGTCTTTTTTCACCATGAAATCACCTGATTTCTCTCTTGTTATACGTAAGCGATGAAATCTCATCTAAAAAAATGCCTTCGATACGATCCTGCTCTTGCTGGAACACTTTGAAATCTTTCTCTCGCATTTTTTCAAATTTACGTACTTCCAAGTTTTTTTCTAATAATTTTTCTTCGTGCCAATTCATTTTTGCACGAGCTTGAACAACTTTCTGCTGTACATCAGCAATTGTTTTTTCGAGGCTATCAATAAAACGTGCATAATGATGAACTTCCTCTATTGATGAACCTACAGCTAAACGCTCCTGCTGAAACTCTATTAAATCTTCTTTCTTTTTTAACAACTCATATAACTTTGACGCTACTTCTTCAAAAGAACGTACAGATTCTTTATAGGCAATTTCAGTTTCATTTTTTTCCTGCTCTCGAATGGTTAACACTTTTTCAAAACGATAAATATAACTTACCACCCTAATGTCCACCACCGTTCGATAACGAAATTAACTCATTCATACTTTCCTCAAGGGTCACTTTATCTAAATAGCCTTGCTTTAAATAAGCGGTAATGAGTGGTTCATAGTAAATAGCTTCATCAATTTCTTTTGACGTTCCCTTCTTATATGCACCGATATTAATTAGATCCTCCGACTTGTCATATGTATAATAGAGCTCTCTTAATCGTTCCGCAGCCTTTTTGTGCTCTGGTTCTGCCACATGATTCATCAAACGGCTGACGCTTTTTAATACATTAATAGCTGGATATTGACCTTTATTGGCAAGGTTTCGATCAAGGACTATATGACCGTCTAAAATCCCTCGCACAGTATCAGCAATCGGCTCATTCATATCATCACCATCAACTAATACTGTATAAAATGCAGTAATAGAGCCTTTTTCATTAGTGCCTGTGCGCTCTAATAATTTAGGTAAAATCGCAAAAACAGATGGTGTGTATCCTTTTTGAGCTGGAGGTTCACCTGTCGCAAGACCAATCTCACGCTGTGCCATAGCAACACGAGTCACGGAGTCCATCATTAACATGACATTTAAACCACGATTTCTAAAATATTCGGCAATCGCTGTTGCAGTAAAGGCTCCTTTAATGCGCATCAGCGCAGGCTGATCGGAAGTGGCAGCAACAACTATAGAACGGCTTAAACCCTCTGGCCCTAAGTCTCGCTCTATAAACTCACGAACTTCACGACCACGCTCTCCAATTAGTGCGATTACGTTTAAATCCGCTTGTGTATTTCGCGCAATCATACCGAGCAATGTACTTTTCCCGACCCCAGATCCGGCGAAAATACCAACACGTTGTCCATTACCCACTGTAAGCATGCCATCAATTGCTTTAACACCTACTTCGAGTCTTTCATTAATAGGTGGGCGTGTTAGAGGATTTGGTGGGTCCTGCTCCGTCGGAACTGACATTAATCCTTTCGGCAATAAAGTTCCATCTATCGGATTCCCCATAGAATCAAGTACTTTACCGATTAGCTCGGGGCCAACTTTTACTTCAAGTGGTGCCCCTGTACCTTCAACTAGACAGCCAATTGATATTTCTCTTAGGGAGGTAAAAGGCATTAAGACGACAATTTCATCTTTAAAGCCTACAACCTCTGCCAAGATAATTTGATGCCCGTTTTTAGAAGTTTCAACATAAATTTTACAAACGTCACCAATGGAACTATCTGGACCTTGCGACTCAATCATCAAGCCGACAACTCTAGTAACTCTACCAAACTTTTTAAAGGTTGGTATTTGAGGAATTTGTTCGATTAATTGAGCCGTTTTCATCTAGATCATTCCTTACTTTCTAATATTTCATGTAACTTCAATCTTAGTTCGTTTAATTGCTCATCAATACTTACAACAATTCGACCATGATTTGTTTCTATATAACAATCTGTTTCATTTTCTAAATCTTCATTTACAAAAATCATAAATGGTACGTCAGTTGGGAACATTTCAGCTAGTTCATCACGATTACCAGTAATTAATGCATAGTAAGTAGGTGAAACATAGATTTTAATTTCTTTCATTTCTCTTGCTTCTTTAAGTCCTCTGCGAACGATTGACACAAATAATTCGTTGTCTCGCTCTAAAGATGTATCAATAATTCGCTCTGCGGCGGTTAAACCTAACTCTAAAATTATCGATTCTTGATCTTCAATATATTTCCGAGCATTCTCCCCCGCTTGGATAATTATTTCATTGGCCGTTTGGAGAGATTGCGCCATCGCTTCATTCGCTTTGTTTGTACCATCCTCATAACCTTGACCAAATCCTTCATCATAAGCTTCTTGCACTCGATTAGGTCGTTCTTCTTCCCAGTCTTGCTTTAAATGTTCAATTTCCTGGGAGAATAATTGCTTTTCTTGTTCAAAGGCCTCGCGTTCAGCCTGTATAGAAGCTCTAGCTTCCGCAAGCAAGCGCTCGCGTTCTTCTAGTACTTCTTCCATAGTAATCTGGTTTTGAGGTTGAATTTCTCCATTTTCTATCTCATGCAACTCAAACATTTCACGGATTTGAATCTTTTTGACATGATCACCATTGGACTGTGTATGTACAGAACGGATGATTCTAGACAATGACGTCATCTCCTCCACCACGTGCAATAATAATCTCACCAGCATCCTCTAAGCGACGAATGACCGCAACAATTCGAGATTGCGCTTCTTCTACGTCACGCAGACGAACAGGACCCATAATTTCCATTTCTTCCTTAAATGTCTCAGCCATACGTTGTGACATATTGCGGAAAATAATGTCTTTTACTTCTTCACTTGAAACTTTCATTGAAAGCAGTAAGTCTTCATTTTCACAATCGCGAATAACACGTTGTATCGAACGATTATCGAGCGTAACAATATCTTCGAATACAAACATACGTTTCTTGATTTCTTCTGCAAGCTCTGGATCTTGAATTTCGAGTGCATCGAGAATCGTTTTTTCCGTTTGTCGGTCTACACCATTTAACACTTCAACAACTGCATCAATGCCACCCGTTTCAGTGTAATCTTGTGTCACAGTCGATGATAATTTACGCTCTAAAACAGATTCAATTTCACTAATAACTTCTGGTGAAGTTGAATCCATTACAGCAATACGTTTAGCAATATCAGCCTGTACTTCCTGTGGCAATGAAGATAAAATCACACCCGCTTGCCCTGCCTCTAAATAAGAGAGGATAAGGGCAATTGTTTGTGGATGTTCATTTTGAATAAAGTTAAAAATTTGTGCTGGGTCAGCTCTACGTGCAAAGTCAAAAGGACGTACTTGTAAAGAAGATGTAAGGCGATTAATAATTGTTTGCGCCTGTTCTACACCAAGAGCTTTTTCCAATACTGTCTTCGCGTAACCAATACCACCCTGTGTAATATAATCTTGCGCAAGTGCAATATTGTGGAACTCTTCAATAATTTCCTCTTTCACATTTGCTTCTACTTTTTTAACGTTTGAAATCTCTAATGTTAAACGTTCAATTTCTTCTTCTGTTAAGTGTTTATAGACAGAAGCTGAAACCTCAGGCCCTAATGAAATTAACAAGAGAGCGGCCTTTTGTTTGCCTGTTAATTCCTTTTCTTTCTTGGACACAGCCGAACCTCCTAGTTAGTCTTCCGCAATCCAACTACGCAGTAACTTCGCAAAATCGTCTGGCTTTTCTTTTGCCATTTTTTCAAGCTGCTTACGACGCATTGTAGCTTCCGTTTCAATTTCTTCATTTATATCTTCAATCATTAGTTCTTCTTGTTCATCTAGGATACTTAGTTCTTCTTCTTCCTGTGCACGTTTACGTGAACGGACAATGAAGAATGCAAGCAATACTATGACAGCAAGTAATATGCCGCCGATTACCCAAACCCACCATGGAATAACAGATTTTTCGCTAGCTGTCTCTGTTGCTTTACCATTTAAAGGATGTACTGAAACAGCAACTTTTTCATCAATTTGATCTTGAGTAAGCTCAGCTGCTACATCTTTAGAAATCGTCGTACGAACAATAGTACTTAAAATTTGCTGGATATCCTCACGAATCCCATCTGGTAATGTTGCCGCGTCAGTTGCTGTCGGCGGTTCTACAATTACTTGGATACCTATATCTTGAACTTTATATGGGGCCTCTTGAATCTCTTTGCGTATACGGTTTACGTCATAATTAATTGTTTCTTCGGTATGCTCGGAATCCCCGTTACCCATGGTACCTTCGTTATAAGTGGTAAAGTTATCTGTCGTCGTTTCAGCTTCAGGTGTACCAGTAGCCGCAGCTGTACCAGAATATTGATCCGAAATACGTTGAGCACTAATGGCGATTCCTTCCATATTCTCTTCATCAACCGGTGTAACTAGGTTTTCTTCACGATTTTCTTTTTTGAAATCGATGTCTGTTGTCACAGAAACAATTACTTTGTCTTGTCCCATAAGCGTACCTAGCATATTTTGGACTTGACGTTGTAGATCACGCTCAACCAATTTCTTCGCTTGTAACTGACCTTCAGCTGTCGTAGTTGAAGCTCCGTCAGTAGTTGGAGCATTTAGATCAAAGTACTCAGAAAATTGGTTAGAAATAACAATGTTGTCCGTCTTTAAATTCGGAACACTTTTTGCAACTAGATTGTACATAGTGGCAATTTGTTGCTCTGTAAATTTATAGCCAGAATCAGTATTTAATACAATAGATGCAGTCGCTTCATCTTTAACATCCTTTAAGAAGACTCCTTTTTCCGGAACGTTAATCATAACCTTTGCATCTTTTACACCCTCTAGATTTTTAAAAAGCTTTGCAATTTCTGTTTCAGTCGCAGCTTTTTTTAATAGGTTAAACTCATTATCTGTCATACCAAATCCAGAGCTATTTGCAAAAGAGTAATCAATCGACCCCGTTTGCGGATATCCGTCCGATGCCAACTGTACTAACAATGAATCAACTTGGTCTTCAGGCACTAAAATCGATGTTCCCCCCGGTGCAAGTTCATATTTTACACCTTTGGTATCTAACTCTTCCTTCACTTGTCCGATTTCTCTTGTAGATAAATCTTTATAAAGTGGTACATATGTAATTTTTGTAGCAAAAAATGTAATAACGGCAGCAAGTGCTATAACCCCTACCACTGAACCAATCATTACAATTTTTTGTTTTTTACTACGACTTGTCCAAAATTGGCTGGTGTCGTTTTTTATTTTCGTCAATCGTTCATTCATTATGAATCCTCCGGTTATAGTGAACAACCTATCCATCTAATAATTCGCGAAAACAGTGATATCCCATAGCATTCAATCATTATCATCACCATAACGTATTGATTTCCGTTTCGACTAGGAGCGTCCGATAAACCATTTGGGGCAATCAGGATGTTGACCACGAAAGCATTATCACAAGTCATGATGTAATTGCCTTCGCTTTTCTATTGTCTCACTCACTTCAAGGCTACCACCTTCTGTATCATGAAAGTGATCCCTCTGGAGTCATCCAACCTCCACATCAATCATCCATTTAAAATATGGGATAAATTCTTTACTTCAATAGAGCTTATTCAATTAAAGTTAGACACTCATACGCATTATTTCTTGGTAAGCTTCAATCACCTTATTGCGAACTTCAATTGTTGCATTTAATGTAATGCTCGCCTTTTGTGATGCAATCATCACTTCGTGCAACTCTACATCTCCACCATTAATTAACTTTTGAGTAAGGTTATCAGAAGTAATTTGTTGATCATTAACCTTCGATATTGCTTCTTTTAACGAGTTCGCGAAGCTCTGTTGTGCTTCATAAGGTGTCACATTAAGTTTATTTGTTTCATTTACAACCTGCGTAGGTGTCATTTGCGAAACGGACGAAATTGTCATTATGTATCTTCCCTTCCTCTTATTTATCTTCCAATCTCTAAAGCCTTTGTCAGCATGGATTTATTTGCATTCAATACAGTTATGTTTGCCTCGTAGGAACGAGTAGCTGACATTAAATCTACCATTTCTTTTAACGGATCTACATTCGGCATATTTACATAGCCATCTGCATTTGCATCTGGATGAGTTGGATCATACACAAGTTTGAAAGGTGTTTCTCTATCTTCTTTTATTTGTGTAACTTTTACGCCGTTGCCAACACCACTTTTCGCATTTTTGCCAACTGCGGCATTAAAGAACTTAGAAAACTGTCCCTCTTGCGCTGTAAACGTTACAGATTTTCTGCGGTATGGCTCCCACTCCCCGCTCACTTGTCTAGCACGGGTTGAATCCATGTTTGCCATATTCGACGAAACTACATCCATTCGTAAACGCTGTGCCGTTAATGCTGAGGCAGTAGTGTTCATTCCATGAAAAATAGACATCTATTACTTACCTCCTTTAATAACCGTATTTAGAGTATTTAGCTTACCGTTCATGCGTTCAATTAATGCGTTGTAATAAATTTGGTTTTGTGCAAGCTTTGTCTGTTCAGCATCCATATCTACGGCATTACCATTATTTCGATAACGTAAACCATTCACATTATTCACACCAGGCGTTGATTGTCGAATCGCGAAATCAAAATGTCTATTATCCGTACGATAAGCCGAAATTGACATTTGTTGTTCTTTCTCCAACATATCTTTAAAACTTACATTTTTCGCCTTATAATTCGGCGTATCGACATTCGCAATATTATTAGCGATTGTTTTATGATTCAAAGTTGCATAAGAAAGTCCGTTTTCTAGCTTACTAATAGTTCCTCCAAACAAATCCAAAAAGCTCACCTCATTCTTGTACTTCTTATTTTATCCAATAATACAATTGTAATTAAGATGATACGTAGTGTCTATTGTCTTTTGTCACTTTTTGATAGTATAAACGACCCATTTTTATTCACGAATAACCAGGACAATACTTCCGTACCCCTTGATATCACTGGACTCACAGCTACCCTACTCAATACTAGTCATTTTACACCATTTCGACAGTGTTTACGGTTTTAGGATCTATTTTCACCCTTTTTTTACCAAATTAACAGTAGACACAATGTCTAAATTAGAGTTCCTTTTTACTATTTAAACATAAGACCATAATATTACACAAAATTCAGAATAGTTATTCCGTACTTTCTTACAAGTACCAAATGAAGCATATGTTTTTTTCACTTACGCAAAAAGTAGCGCATAAGTAAAAAATCAAATTTAGGGATAAAGCAATGACATTAGCGACTAGGAGGGTCGAAAACTTACCTATAAAAAATGAGCGGAAGGATTAAAACATAGATGATTCCTCCCCCCTATTTAGTACTAAAACACGATTCGACATAATTAAAGCATGTAAACCCAACCGCAAATTTCGTCGAATTTTAAAAGGCATCTGAACAAGATTATCCCAGATGTCTTTGTGTTTCCAATGAATTTTTTGTGTCAAATCCACCGAAGGCTTTAGGCTAACAAATTTGTGAGAAAGCGCAGTGTTAATTTAGCGACAGCGACACGTTTTTTTGTGCGAAAGCGTAGTGCCAATATAGGGACCAAAGAGGAGGAAGGGGTGGTCGACACTCGTCATAGGGAAGTAAGCAGCCTGAAAAGGGAATATTAAGGCTACAACATTCTCAAAGTTTCCCTTAGCCATTTTGATTTTCTATATGATAAAAGGCATCTGGAACAAAATTACTCCAGATGCCTCAGATCGTCCCAAAAGGACGCTATTTAATTATTTCATTTTAATTTCAGCTAATGCATTTAAGAATTTATCGTTCAGTACTTTAATGTAAGTACCTTTCATACCTAAAGAGCGAGATTCGATTACACCTGCAGATTCTAGTTTACGTAATGCGTTTACGATTACTGAACGTGTAATACCAACTCGGTCTGCAATTTTTGAAGCAACAAGTAAGCCTTCATGGCCATCAAGCTCTTCAAAGATATGTTCAATAGCCTCTAATTCACTGTATGAAAGTGAATTGATTGCCATTTGTACAACAGCTTTGCTACGAGCTTCCTCTTCAATTTCCTCAGATTTCTCACGTAAAATTTCCATACCAACTACTGTCGCACCGTACTCAGCTAAAATTAAATCATCATCCTCGAATTGTGAAGATAAACGGGCAAGAATTAATGTACCAAGACGCTCACCACCACCAACAATCGGCACAATCGTTGTTAATGCATTTTGGAATAAATCTTTGTTTTCAACTGGGAAAGCAGTATGTTCGTCATTAATATCTAAGTTTGAAGATGTCTCAGAAATTGTAAACAAGCTATGTGTATATTCTTCTGGGAATTGTCGCTCTTCGAACATCTTTTTCATACGCTCGTTTTCAATTTGTTGGTGAATTGAAATACCTAAAAGCTTCCCTTTACGGCTTACAATATAAACATTACTGTCGATAATACCTCCTAATGTATCTGCCATTTCTTTAAAGTTTACCGGTTTACCAGCAGATGCTTGGAGCATCGAGTTAATTTTACGCGTTTTTTCTAATAAATTCATTATATGTTCCTCCTATAAATAATCCGAAGAGTATTTTCTTAATATTCTAAATGTTTTTTAAACTGAATGAAAATATTCAGCCTTATCTTACAATATAAACTGTGATAAATCTTTGTTTTTTACTATACCCGCAAGTTTTTGATCTACATACGCAGCAGTGATTGGAATATTTGCAGGTGCAATTTCTGCAGCTTCAAATGATAATTCTTCTAGTAAGCGTTCTAAAATTGTGTGCAAACGTCGAGCTCCAATATTATCAGTCTCCTGATTGACCTCAGTTGCAATTTCTGCAATTCGCTCAATTGCGTCTTCCGTAAAGTTTATCTCCACGCCTTCAGTTTCTAACAATGCCTTGTATTGCAAAATAAGCGATTGATCTGGCTCTTGCAAAATACGTACAAAATCTTGTTTCGTTAATTTTTCAAGCTCCACTCGAATCGGGAATCGACCTTGCAATTCAGGAATTAAATCTGACGGCTTCGACATATGAAACGCTCCAGCAGCAATAAAAAGCATAAAGTCAGTTTTTACAGCACCGTATTTTGTCGTTACAGTAGAACCTTCAACAATTGGTAAAATATCACGTTGCACACCCTCACGCGATACGTTTGCAGAGGAGTTACTATCCTTACTAGCGATTTTATCAATTTCATCAATAAAAATAATACCTGATTGTTCAGCTCTTGAAATGGCTTCTTGAGCAACTTCATCTGCATCTATGAGTTTATTTGCTTCTTCGACCGTTAAAATACGACGTGCATCTTTCACTTGTAGACGACGTTTTTTCTGCTTTTTAGGCATTAAACTAGACAGCATATCCTGCATGCCATTGTTTGCAGACATATCCATACCCGTTCCTTGTAACGCATCAAAAATAGAAGGATTTTGTTCAGTTACTTCAACAGTAACCCATTCATTTTCTAATTTACCATTACGTAAATCGATAGCGATTTGCGCTCGTTTGGAGCGTACTTCAGTTTCTTCAGAAGAAGAATCATCATTGGCTTGCTGGTCTTTTCCGCCAAATAACATTTCAAACGGATTTTGCATGGACTGTTTTTTTCGTAATGAAGGAACCAACAACTTAACTATAGCTTCGTTTGCTAATTCTTCGGCTTGGTCCTTCACAGACTCCATCATTTCTTCTTTTACAAGACGATGTGAAGCTTCTACTACATCACGTACCATTGACTCTACGTCTCGCCCTACATATCCTACTTCTGTAAACTTCGTCGCTTCAACTTTTACAAATGGTGCACCCGTTAGCTTTGCAATTCTTCGCGCAATTTCCGTTTTTCCGACACCTGTAGGTCCAATCATCAAAATATTTTTCGGAATTACCTCAGCCTTCATCTCATCACTTAGTAGCGAGCGACGATATCTATTACGTAGTGCAATAGCTACCGCTCGCTTCGCTTCATTTTGTCCAACGATATATCGATCCAAATGCTCAGTAATTTGTCTTGGCGTTAAATTATTTTGTGTCATTAGTTAAGCGCCTCCACGATAATATTATGATTCGTAAACACACAGATTCCAGCAGCGGTTTCTAATGCCGCTTCTGCAATTTCACGAGCAGACATTGTCTCACCTGCATACTTTTTCAGGGCACGACCTGCCGATAATGCATAGTTGCCCCCAGAACCAATTGCCAAAACTCCATCATCCGGTTCAATTACCTCTCCCGTACCCGATACAAGAAGGAGTGTACTTTTATCCATTACAAGTAGCATAGCCTCTAATTGACGTAGCATTTTATCACCGCGCCATTGCTTAGCAACTTCTACTGCAGCACGTTGTAAGTTGCCATTGTATTCATTTAACTTTCCTTCAAACATTTCAAAAAGTGTAAAAGCATCGGCAACTGAGCCCGCAAAACCGGCAAGCACCTGCCCATTAAACAGACGTCTGACCTTCCTTGCTGTACCTTTCATAACAACCGCATTTCCCAGGGTCACTTGACCATCACCTGCCATCGCGCAACCTCCGTTATGATGAACAGCAAATATCGTTGTCGCATGAATTTGTCCCATTCGCCTTCCTCCTTAGCTTATTATGCCCTTGGATGAGCATTCATATATGTTTGACGTAGATGCTCTTTTGTTACATGAGTGTAAACTTGTGTAGAAGTTAAATGAGCATGGCCTAATAACTCCTGCACCGTACGTAAATCTGCGCCATTATTCAATAAATGTGTGGCAAAAGTATGGCGAAGCATATGTGGATATATTTTCGTATGGAGCGAGGCTTTGTCAATCATTTCAGTTAAAATATGACGTACACCTCGTGGAGTAAGTTCCCCACCGCGCATGTTGACAAACAATTGCTGATGACTTGTGTTTTTCATCAATCGTGGACGAGCTCGTTCTATGTAATCCTGCATAGCTAAACTCGCAAATTGCCCGAATGGAATAATGCGTTCTTTTCGCCCTTTTCCCATTACCCTAATAATCGAATAATGGAAATCAACATCTTCTACTTGAATTGAGGTGAGCTCACTTACACGAATACCTGTCGCATATAACAGCTCCAATATAGCCATATTTCTTAATGATTTCAAATCATCGCCGACATTCGCATCAAATAGCTGCATCAATTCTTCTTCGTAGAAAAAACTAGGTAAACGTGATTCTTTTTTCGGATGATAAAGTGATCGAAATGCCCCATCATCTAATCCGTGCTGTTTATTTAGAAAGCGAAAGAAGGAGCGTATTGAGGAGATTTTCCTTGATACAGATGATCTTGCTCTCTTTTCATCGTACAACTTTGTTACATAAAGACGTGCATGTATATACTCAACACTAGCTAAATCATTTACGCCCTCCGCTTGCAAAAACGCTAAAAAATCTAGTAGGTCCGATTCATATTCTCGCACTGTATGAACAGAGAAGTTTTTTTCAATTTGGATATAAAGCATAAACTGTTCAAGTGCATCTTGGGACGAAACTAACATAAAAAGATTCACCACCAATGGATTTATTGATAATCTTCTCAAATTACAGGGCAACACCATAACGAGCGGTTGATTTTTCGTTCCGCATGAACTCGTTCCTAAAGGCGTCCAGTGAGCCGCTTGGGCAAAAGAATGTTAATCACGAAGGCGTTATCACAGGACGTGATGGTTTTAACCTTCGTCTATTGCTGGATCCCAAAGGAGTCGTTCAGTTTACACTTCCAATCAACTTATATAAACGGCATACATTTTTACAAATGCCACCCTCAACGTTGGCTGATGAGCCTAAAGTGCTTTCACTTGCCATTAAAAGAATGTCAATTTTCGATGATCCTCTTTAGTTTGTCACTTTGGGTATCGTTAAATGTAGAAAACATACATATTGACACTATACCTATCTTCATCATATAGCAAGTGAAAATGTTTATATTTTGAGAAAATCTCCATACAAAATAATAAAACACGTGTAAATTAGCATTTTGCTACAAAAAAGAAAAAGCCTCTAAGAGTATACCAACTTTTAGAGGCTTTTTGCAATCAAATTGTTTGTGAATTCACAAAATTACGAATTGTGCTTATTGCACGTGTTGCATGCATCTCTGCACGCTCTGGCTTCGAACGACGTCCTGGTGGTAGTTCAGGGAAAATTCCAAAGTTAACGTTCATCGGCTGGAAATTTTTCGATTGCGCTTCTGTTATATAACGCGCCATACTACCTAAAGCCGTTTCAAATGGGAAGATAATTTGCTCTTGCCCTAATGCTAACCGAGCTGCATTAATACCGGCAATTAATCCACTACCAGCAGATTCAACATATCCTTCTACACCCGTCATTTGACCCGCAAAGAAAATATTTTTTTGCTCTCGAAGTTGGTACGTTTTCTCTAGAACCTTTGGCGAATTAATGAATGTATTTCTATGCATTACGCCATAACGAACGATTTCAACATTCTCTAATCCCGGAATTAATTGTAGTACTTCCTTCTGTGGTCCCCATTTTAAGTGCGTTTGGAAGCCAACGATATTATAAAGAGTTCCTGCTGCATCGTCTTGACGTAACTGGACAACTGCATATGGTCGTTTCCCTGTTTTTGGATCTTCTAGACCTACTGGCTTCATCGGTCCAAATAACATTGTTTTCTCACCGCGAGCAGCCATTACTTCGATAGGCATACATCCTTCAAAGTAAATTTCTTTTTCAAATTCTTTTAATGGCACA
>Ga0209676_1001394_pt1 | contig 23377 bp, 19 predicted proteins | sample AraplaCvi_mLB_r2_FD_184282 | JGI IMG/M metagenome (GOLD analysis project Ga0209676, IMG submission 184282) | Arabidopsis root microbial communities from North Carolina, USA - plate scrape MF_Cvi_mLB_r2 (SPAdes) (version 2) | ecosystem: Host-associated > Plants > Roots > Endosphere | place: USA... | reverse complement strand
GCCGTTCCCTTGAAGGATTCCACGCGATGAGCACGAAACCGCAGCTGTCGTTCTGGCAGATCTGGAACATGTGCTTCGGCTTCCTCGGCATCCAGTTCGGATTCGCCCTGCAGAACGCCAACGTCAGCCGCATCTTCCAGACGCTGGGCGCGAGCATGGACGACATCCCCATGCTCTGGATCGCCGCGCCGCTGACGGGGCTGATCGTGCAGCCGATCGTCGGCTACCTGTCCGACCGCACGTGGACGCCCCTAGGGCGTCGCCGGCCGTACTTCCTCGTCGGTGCCGTGCTGGCGACGCTGGCGCTGTTCTTCATGCCGAACTCGCCGACGCTGTGGATCGCCGCCGGCCTGCTGTGGGTGCTCGACGCCTCGATCAACATCTCGATGGAACCGTTCCGCGCGTTCGTCGGCGACCAGTTGCCGACGTCGCAGCGCGCAAGCGGCTATGCGATGCAGAGCTTCTTCATCGGCGTGGGTTCGGTGATCGCGAGCCTGCTGCCGTGGATCCTGGCGAAAGCCGGCGTCGGCAACACCGCCGGCCCCGGCGAAGTGCCCGACACCGTGCGTTACGCGTTCTACTTCGGCGGCGCGGTGCTGTTGCTCTCGGTCGGCTGGACGGTGCTTCGTACGCGCGAGTACGCGCCGGAGGAGCTGCGCGCGCATGACACGACCGTGCGCATGCCCGCGAGCGAGTTCGACGGCGCACGCGCGCGGCTCAGTGGCGTGGCGTGGCTGCTCGCGGGCGTGATCGGCGCGCTGGCCGTGTGGCGGTTCGCGCTCGACAAGCAGCTGTACATCCTCGCCGGACTGCTCGCCGGATACGGTCTCGCGCTCATCGGCGCCAGCGTCATGCGGCGCGATCGCGCACTGGCGCAGATCGTCGGCGACCTGCACGACATGCCAGCCGAAATGCGCAAGCTCGCGGTCGTGCAGTTCTTCTCGTGGTTCGCGTTGTTCGCGATGTGGATCTACACCACCGGCGCGGTGACGCAGGTGCATTTCGGCAGCACCGATACCGCGTCGGCCGCATACAACGAAGGCGCGAACTGGGTCGGCGTGCTGTTCGCCGCGTACAACGGCTTCGCGGCCCTCGCGGCGATCGCGATTCCGCTGATGGTGCGGCGCCTCGGCCTGCGCGTGAGCCACCTCATCAACGTGACGCTCGGCGGGCTCGGCCTGCTGTCGTTCCTGGTAATACGCGACCCGCAATGGTTGCTGCTGTCGATGGTCGGCGTCGGCTTTGCATGGGCATCGATCCTCTCGCTGCCGTACGCGTTGCTGTCCGACAGCGTGCCCGCCGCGAAGATGGGCGTGTTCATGGGCATCTTCAATTTCTTCATCGTCATCCCGCAGCTGGTGGCGGCGAGCCTGCTCGGCTTCCTGCTCAAGCATTTCTTCGGCGGCGCGCCGATCCACGCCTTCACCATCGGCGGCATCAGCCTGATCGTCGCCGGCCTTTGCGTGTTGCGCGTGCAGGAGCCACGCGTGGCCGCAGTCGCCGCCACCGGTCATTGAGGAGTTTTCGAATGCGTTTGAAGGTGCCGTTCCGAGTCCGCTTCCGTCGTCGCGCGCTGGCGTTCGCGCTCGCCGCCTCCATCCCGGCCGCGCATGCCGCCGACTCGCCGGACTACTACGGCACGCTGGAGCCGTTCGCGAAGGAAGCGGTGTATTTCGTCGTGACCGACCGCTTCGTCAACGGCGATCCGTCGAACGATCATCGCGACCAGGGCGGCCCGGATCCCGCGACGCGCACGTTCGATCGCCCCACCGCGGGCAGCGATGCGGGCGACAACGTCGGTTACCTCGGCGGCGACTTCAAGGGCATCGTCGATCACCTGGACTACATCCGCGGCATGGGCTTCAGCGCGCTGTGGATCACGCCCATCGTCGACAACCCGGACGAAGCCTTCACCGGCGGCAAGCCCGCGCAGAAGGGCGGCTTCCTCACCGACGGCGGCAAGACCGGCTACCACGGCTACTGGGGCGTGAACTTTTACAAGCTCGACGAACACCTGCCGAGCAAGGGCCTGGATTTCAAGGGTCTGGCCGATGCGGTGCACGGGCAGGACATGAAGCTGGTGCTCGACATCGTCGGCAACCACGGTTCGCCCGCGTATTCGATGCCGAAGGCGCAGCCGCAGTTCGGGCAGGTCTTCGATCGCGACGGAAAGCTCGTCGCCGATCACCAGAACCTGCCGCCGGCCAAGCTCGATCCGAAGCACAATCCGCTGCATCGCTTCTACAACACGACCCCGGGCCTGGCGGAACTGTCGGACTTCAACGAGAACGAGCCGGCGGTGATGGACTACCTCGCCGGCGCGTACGCGCAGTGGATCGGGCAGGGCGCCGACGCGTTCCGCATCGATACCATAGGCTGGCTGCCGCATCCGTTCTGGCACGAGTTCGTGGCGCGCATGCGCCGCGAGAAGCCGGGCATGTTCATGTTCGGCGAAGCGTTCGAGTACGACGCGAAGAAGATCGCCGAACACACCTGGGCGCAGAACGCGAACGTGAGCGTGCTGGATTTCCCGCTGAAGCAGGGCCTGGAGAAGGCCTTCGGCCACGAGCGCGCCGGCTTCGAAGTGCTGGCCGACCGGCTCTATCTCGACGGCGGCCCGTATGCGAACCCCTACGAACTGGCGACGTTCTACGACAACCACGACATGGCGCGGCTGGACGCGACCGACGAAGGTTTCATCGACGCGCACAACTGGCTGTTCACCGCGCGCGGCATCCCGGTCGTCTACTACGGATCGGAAATCGGCTTCATGCGCGGCAAGCCGGAGCACGACGGCAACCGCAACTACTTCGGCGCCGAGCGCATCGCGTCGGCCGCATCGCACCCGATCCATCGCAACCTGTCGCGCATCGCGCACGTGCGTGCGGCCTCGCCGGCGTTGCAACGCGGCCTGCAGGTCAACGTCGAACTGAAGGGCGCCCGCGCCGCGTTCTACCGCGTATACCAGCACGAAGGCGTGTCGCAGATCGCGCTGGTGCTGCTCAACAAGGGCGATGCACCAGCCGCGTTCGACGTGAAGCAATACGTGCAATCGGGCACGTGGCGCGCGGCGATCGCCGGCAACGACACGAAGGTACGCGCCGGCGGCTCGCTGAAAGCGACGGTGCCAGCGCATGGCGTCGAAGTGTTCCTGCTCGACGCCCCGGTGACGCACCCGCAGCTGCGCGCCGACCTGGACCGGTTGATGAAGGTGAAGCGGCCGGAGTAACGCGGCTGTTGGGCCGGCTCAGCCGGCCTTCTGCCCACCCAGGTGTCGCGCGAGGAAGTCGAGCAGGCGCGTGTAGTACTCGCGCTGGTGCTCCTCCGTGTAGAAGCCATGGCCTTCGGTCGGGAAGTACAACGTCTCCACCGGCGTTCCGGCGGCCTTCAGTGCTTTTTCCATCTTCCGGCTGTGGTCGATGGGCGCGATCGTGTCCTTGCCGCCCGCAGCGAGGAACACCGGCACCATGATGCGGTCGGCGAGGCGGACAGGGGAGCGTTGCGCGAGCGTCGCATCGTCGTCGCCCATCCATTCGTCCGCGAACGTGCCGAGCCATCGCGCGCTGTCGCCCAGGTCCTCGCGGCGTTCCTGCAGGTCGTAAATGCCGACGTAGCCCACCGCGCAGCGATACAGGCCAGGCTCTTTCGCCACGCCCATCAGCGCGGCATAGCCGCCGTAGCTCGCACCGTAGATGCAGATGCGGCCTGCATCCGCCACGCCCTGTTCCACCGCCCAGCGCGTCGCGTCGGTCAGGTCGTCCTGCATCGCGCCGCCCCATTCGCGCGCGCCGGCGTGCAGGAAGGCGCGGCCATAGTTGCCCGAACCGCGGTAGTTCACCTGCAGCACCGCGTAGCCTGCGGCGGCCAGCATCTGCGTATGACGGTCGAATGCCCATTCGTCGTAGACGCCGAACGGCCCGCCATGCGGCAGCACGACCATCGGAAGACCCTTGCCGTTCGACCCCCGCGGCGTCGTCAGGTAGCCGTGCAGCGGCAGGCCGTCGCGCGCGGTGAGCGCGATCGACCGCACCGGCGCCGAACGTGCCGGATCGAACCAGTCCGCACGGCTGAAGACGAGGCTCGCCTCGCGCATGCTGTGGTCGAACAGGTAGAAGTCGCCGGGGCTGCGGTCGCTGGAGACCAGCAGAAGCGAGAGCCTTCCGTCGCGCGTCGAGGACACCATGCGTACGGACTGGTCGGGAAACGCCTTCTCCAGCATGCGCTGCGTGCGCGCCGGCGGCGCGGTCTCGTCGAAATAGCGACTGACGAGCCGGTCCTTCATGTAGGTAACGCCCACCGGTCGACCGGCGACGTCGCGAATGACCGAGTGCGGGTCCACGGTATCGTCGCGCAGGACATCGGTGCGCTGGCCGGTGGCGGTGTCCAGCGCGACGATGGCGTCCGGGCCCGTCGACTGCTCCACCTGCAGGTAAGCGGTGCGGTCGTCCGACGCGAAGCCGAGCGGAACCTCGAGCCGGTACGTGTCCGCCTCGTCGTTGATCAGCTTCCAGGCGCTGCCGCGCGCGTCGCGGTAGTACAGCTTGCCGACGTTGTCGTTGCCCGAACCGCGCGCGAAACGCACCTCGCCATGGCCGTCGGTCGTGAAGCGGGCGCGCCGCACAGGCGCGGTGGCGACGGTCACGCGACGGCCGGTAAGGACATGCATGCGGTCGATGCTCGTGACCGGATTGGCCGAGAAGGCCTGTACCGAGATCAGCACGTTGTCGTCATCGGAGGGCAGGTCGTCCTCCAGGAAGCCGGCGTAGAAATCGTCGGTGAACTTGTAGGCGTCGGGCTCGAAGTGACCCATCAGGGTGCGCGCGACCGTGCCGTCGGCGTTGACGGCATGCAGTTCGCCCGTCGCCACGGGGCTTTCGAGTGTGCTCAGTCGCTGCGCCATGCTGACGAGCACGCGCTGGTCGTTGACCCAATGGAAATCCGCGATGTCCGACTGCTTCGGGCCGCCGACTCGCGCGGTGAACTTCTTGTCGGAACGGCGGATCACCGCCAGCACGGTGCGGTCGGCCGTCGGCACGGTAACGGCGTAGTACTCGCCGGTCGGCGAGATCTTGATGTCGCCGTAGACGTCCTCCTTCAGGTACGGCGTGAGGTCCACCTGCGCGACGGCAGGAAAGGCGAGCGCAGCCAGTGCAAGACCCACGATCGAACCGGTCCAGTACTTCATCCGTGATTTCCCCGCCGCGCCCCCGCGCGGATCCGGAGCCAGTCTAGCGATGGCGCCGCTCAGGCGCCGCTGGACTTCCGCACCACCAGCGAGGCCGGCAGCGTGATGCTCTGGGTCTGTTCGCCGCCGATCTGGCGCAGCAGCGTTTCGACCAGCAGCTCGCCGGCGCGCTTGGTGTCCTGGAAGACGGTGGTGAGCGGCGGGCTGGTGAAGCGGGCCATCGGCAGGTCGTCGAAGCCGACCACGGCGATGTCTTCGGGCACGCGCAGGCCGGCGTCGGCGAGCGCGCGCATCGCGCCGACGGCGATCAGGTCGCTCGCGGCGAACACCGCATCGAACGCCCCGCCGCGCGCGAGCAGTTCGCGCGCCGCGGCGTACCCGTCTTCCTCGGAGCTTTCGGCGTCGACCTGGAGGATGGCCTCCATCGCACCGCCGACTTCGCGCAACGCGGCATCGCAGCCGCGGAAGCGGTCAAAGAATTCCGGGCAATGGCTCGACGCCCCGCCAAGGAAGGCGATGCGGCGACGGCCCAGGCCGACGAGGTGTTCGCCCGCGATGCGACCGCCGTTGAAGTTGTCGCAGCCGATCGACAGCCCCGGTTGGTCGTGCAGCACCGCGCCCCAGCGCACGAAGCGCGTGCCCTGGGCGACGAGCTTCTCCAGCTTGCCGGTGTAGGCGAGGTAATCCCCGTAGCCCAGCAGGATCAGGCCGTCGGCCTTCATGCTGTCCTCGTAGTCGGCATGCCAGTCGTCGGAGAGCTGCTGGAACGAGATCAGCAGGTCCTGCCCCTCGCGCGCGCAGGCGCGGGTGATCGAGCCGACCATCGACAGGAAGAACGGGTTGATGTGCGACTCGTCCGGCGTCGGATCCTCGAACAGCAGCAGCGCCAGCGTGCCCGAGCGCTGCGTGCGCAGGCTCGACGCGTGGCGGTCGACCTTGTAGTTGAGCTCGCGGACCGCGTCCTCGACGCGGCGTCGCGTTTCGGCGTTGACCAGCGGGCTGCCGCGCAGCACGCGCGACACGGTCGCCTGCGACACGCCCGCGCGATGGGCGATGTCCAGCGAGGTGATCTTGGTCTTCTTGCTGCGGCCGAGGTAATGCACTTGCGACATGCCGGCAGTATGTAAGCCCTTGTACGCAAAGGCTTGCCGCAGTGCGGCATCGGCATGCGCCGCATCAAGCGAACGGCAGTCGAAACGCGGTGGGGCGGTCGAGGTCGGCAGATGCGCGGTTGTGTCGACGTCGCGTGGGGGTGGTCATTCCGGATTACTGCGTTGCATGGCCGTGGATGGGGTCATTCACGCCGCCTCGCTACACTGGCGTGATCGCCGCCACAGTCTGGGACGTCGTCCCGCTGCAGCCAGTCTCCATTCAAACGAGGTGTGTGTGTCCGGTCCCAGCCAGGTCAAGGATGTTCCAATCGAGGGTCGGGCCCAGCTCGTCGAATACCTCAGCTCCGGCATTCGGGCCCGCGAGGACTGGCGCATCGGCACCGAGCACGAGAAGTTCGGGTTCCGCAACGACGACCTGCGTCCGCCGACTTTCGACGGCGAGCGCGGCATCGAGGCGTTGCTGAAGGGCCTGACCCGCTTCGGCTGGACGCCGGTCACCGAGCACGACCGCGTCATCGCGCTTACCCGCGACCAGGCCTCGGTCTCGCTGGAACCGGCGGGGCAACTGGAGCTGTCCGGCGCGCCGCTGGAGAACCTGCACCAGACCTGTTCGGAAACCAACAGTCACCTGCGCGAAGTGCGCACCGTCGCCGAACCGATGGGGCTGGGCTTCCTGGGCGTCGGGTTCCAGCCGAAGTGGCGTCGCGACGAAATGCCGTGGATGCCCAAGGGCCGCTACAAGATCATGCGCGAGTACATGCCGAAGGTCGGTTCGCTCGGCCTGGACATGATGACGCGCACCTGCACGGTGCAGGTGAACCTCGATGTCGGTTCGGAAGCCGACATGGTGAAGAAGTTCCGCGTGTCGCTCGCGCTGCAGCCGGTCGCGACGGCGATGTTCGCCGATTCGCCATTCAAGGAAGGCAAGCCGAACGGTTACCTCAGCTACCGCTCGCATATCTGGACCGATACCGACGCCGGCCGCACCGGGCTGCTGGACTTCGTTTTCGACGACGGTTTCGGCTACGAGCGCTACGTCGATTACCTGCTCGACGTGCCGATGTACTTCGTCTACCGCGACGGCAAGTACATCGACGCATCGGGGCAGTCCTTCCGCGATTACCTCGAGGGCAAGCTGCCGGCGTATCCGGGCCACCGCCCGGTGCTGCGCGACTGGGCCGACCACAGCACCACCGCGTTCCCCGAGGTCCGGCTGAAGAAGTACCTGGAAATGCGCGGCGCCGACTCGGGTCCGTGGAACCGCATCTGCGCGTTGCCGGCGTTCTGGGTCGGGCTGCTGTACGACGACACTGCGCTCGATGCCGCGTGGGATCTCGTGAAGGACTTCTCGATCGAAGAACGCCACGCATTGCGTGATGGCGTGCCGAAGCATGCGCTGAAGCTGCCGTTCCGCAACGGGACGGTGCTCGACCTGGCGCGCCGTGCGCTGGAGATCTCGGCCGAAGGCCTGCGTCGTCGCGCACGTCGCAACGGGAACGGTGCGGACGAGTCGGTGTTCCTGGAGCCGATGATGGAATTCGCCGAAGCCGGCATCACGCCCGCCGAACGCAAGCTCGACCTGTACCACGGTCCGTGGCAGGGCGATATCGATCGGGTGTTCCGGGAGTTCGCGTACTGAAGTCCAGGCAACGCGGGAACGCTGGGCCTTGGTTGTCATTCCCGCGAAGGCGGGAATCCATGCTCGCGGACCTCAACGCCTCCGAAGGCCGGAATGATGGATGGCCCGATGGATTCCCGCCTTCGCGGGAATGACGGCAAAAAAGCAGGGCGACCGGACGGCCGTCGCAACGTGCTCTTGCCGCCGGGTAGGCGCAGCGCACCCGGGTTAGGCGCTTGATGGAACATCACCCCGGGTGCGGCCTCGTAGGCCTGCCTCACCCGGTATTTTGTATCCCCGCCGAAATCCCGTTCACCGTCGCGACCAGCGCCTCGTACAGCGCATCGTCGGGCCGGTCCGCCGCGCGCCAACGTGCGAGCAGGTCCACCTGCAGCAGGCTAATCGGATCGACGTAGGGATTGCGCAGGCGGATCGACTGGCGCAGGCGGTAGTCGCCAGCCAGCAATTCATCGCTGCCCTTGATCGCCAGCACGGCCGCGCGCGTGCGCTCGAATTCCGCCGCGATGCCGGGATGGAAGCGCTCGTGCAATTCGCCCGCGAGCAGCGAGTAGCGCTCGAAGATGCCCGGTTCCGACTTGGCCAGCATCATTTCCAGGTCGTCGATCAGCGTGCCGAAGAACGGCCAGTCCTGCGCCACTTCGGCGAGCGTGTCGCGGCCGTGCGTGTCGAGCGCGCGTTGCAACGCGGTACCGACGCCGTACCACGCGGTGAGTCCGGCGCGATTCTGCGACCACGCGAACACCCACGGGATCGCGCGCAGCGAACCGACATCGCCCGTGCCCGCACGCTTGCTGGGACGCGAACCGATGCGCAGGCGCTCGATCACGTCGATCGGCGTCGCCGCGCGAAAATACGCGGGGAAGTCGGGGTTCTCGTGCACCAGCGCGCGGTAATGTGCGCGCGCGTCGCGGGCGAGTTCGCTCGCGATCGCACGCCATTGCTCCTCGCGCGGTTCCGGCGCGCGCGGGCGCAGCGTCGCGCGCAGCACGGCGCCGGTCGCCTGTTCAAGGTTGCGCAACGCGATGGCGCGGATGCCGTACTTCCGGTGGATCACCTCGCCCTGCTCGGTCAGGCGCAGGTAGCCGTCGACCGAGCCACGCGGCGCGGCGATCACGGCGCGCTCGGTCTTGCCGCCGCCACGGCTGATCGATCCGCCGCGGCCGTGGAAGAACGCGATGCGCACGCCGCTGTCGCGCGCGAGTTCGGTGAGCGCGATCTGCGTGCGCTGCAGCGCCCAGCGCGAGGCGAGCATGCCGCCGTCCTTCGCGCTGTCCGAATAGCCGAGCATCACGACCTGACGATCACCTCGCGCGGCCAGATGCGCGCGATACACCGGGTCGGCGAACAGCGCGCGCAACGTGTCGCTCGCCGCGTCGAGGTCGTCGACGGTTTCGAACAGCGGCGCGACGTCGAGCGGCACGCGGCCGTCGCCATCGACGCAGCCGGCCACGCGTGCGAGTGCGAGCACCGCCAGCGCATCGGCCGCGCTGCGGCTCATGCTGACGATGTAGGGGCCGAACGCCTGCGCGCCGTAACGCGGGCGCAGTCGCGCGACGGCGCGGAACACGTCCAGCGTCGGCCGCGCGGTGCCGTTGCCGACGCCGCGCACCGGCTCGCTGCCGTCGAGCAGGCGATGCAGGCGCTCGGCGCGTTCCTCGCGTGAATGCGATTCCCACTGCGCGTCGCCCAGCACTTCGGCGAGCGCCGCGTCGTGCGTGGCCGAATCCTGGCGAAGATCCAGGCTCGCCAGATGGAAGCCGAAACACTGCACGCGACGGCGCAGGCGCCGCACCGCGTGGCCGCCGGCGTGTTCGCCCTGATGCGTGCGCAGGCTGTCCTCGATCATGCGGATGTCGGCGAGGAACGCAGCGGCATCCTGGTATCCATGCACATGGTCGTCGGCCGTCGCGCGCAGTCGCGCGGCGATCAGCGCGAGCAGGTTGCGATACGGCATGTCGGCGTGGCGCGGCTTCAGCGCGGCGGCGGCCTTCGGCAGCAGGTAACGGTATTCCTCGATGCGCGCGAGCACCGCGTCGGCCACGCCGATGCGCTCCAGTGACTGGCTCAGCATTTCGCCGAGCGCGGCGACTTCCTGCCGGTACGCGCGCAGCACGAGCGAACGCTGGCCGGCGAGTGTGGCGGCGATGGTGTCGGCACCGACGTTCGGGTTGCCGTCCATGTCGCCGCCCACCCACGTGCCGAAGCCGATGACGGTCGGCATCGCCACGTGCTCGCCATAGGTCTCGCGCAGCGCGTCCTCGAACAGTTCGTAGAACACCGGCAACACGCGATACAGCACGTCGGACAGGTAGAAGCCGACGTGCTCGAACTCGTCGGCGACGCTGGGCTTCACCGGCGGCGTTTCGGCCGTCTGCCAGCTCGCGGTGAGCGCCAGTCGCATGCGTTCCAGGTCGGCGCGGTGTTCGTACGGCGTGCGCGTGCGGTCGATATCGTCGATCAGGCAGGTGACGATCTGGCGCTCCTTCTCCAGCAGTGCGCGGCGCACGGCTTCGGTCGGGTGCGCGGTGAACACCGGCTCGATGCGCAGCCGCTGCAGCAACGCGACGACTTCCTCCAGGCTCACGCCCTGCGCGGCCAGCGTCGCGAGCACGTCGCGCAATCCGCCGGGCTGGCGGCTCGCGCCCTGTCGCTCGTAATCGCGGCGACGGCGGATCCGGTGCACGCGCTCGGCGACATTCACCGCCTGGAAATACGTGGCGAAGGCGCGCACGAGATCGCCCGCGTGTTCGAGTTCGACCCCGGCGAGCGCATCGGCGAGTTCGGCCACCGGCGCGTTCGACTCCCGGCGACGGATCGCGGCACGGCGCAGGTTCTCCACTTCGGCCAGAAACTGCGGCCCGCGCTGCTCGGCGAGGATGTCGCCCACGAGGGCGCCGACGGTTTTGACGTCTTCGCGCAGCAGGGCGTCGTGCGGTGCGAAATCGACGACGCGCAGGGGGTCGTTGGCGAACTCGGCGGGCGGGTTTTGTCGGGTCATCCGCCGAGCCTACCGCACTGCAACATGGGGCGGCGCGACGGTTGCGGCTGCAACGGTCCGGCGGTGACCGCCCGGCTGCGCCGGTTGCGTTGTCTTTTCCTGATGACCCTCGCGCTGGAGTGCGCCATGACGCTGCGGATCCGCCTGTTCGGCCTCGCCGTCGCCTGCCTGGCCCTGGCCGGCTGCCCGAAAGCCTCGAAGGAGGACGCCGCGCAGGCGAACGCGCCGCCGCTGTTCGACACGTTCGGCGAGCAGCATCGCGACATCGCATCGAAGGTGCCCGAGGCGCAGCGCTATTTCGACCAGGGCCTGCGGCTGGCGTACGGCTTCAACCACGAGGCCGCCGGTCGCGCGTTCGCCGAGGCCGAACGGCTCGATCCCACCTGCGCGATGTGCGCATGGGGACAGGCGCTGGTGCTGGGGCCGAACATCAACCTGCCGATGTCGCCGGATCTGGCCGCCGATGCGACCACGCTCGCGCTGCGCGCGCAGAAGCTGTCGAAGAACGCGACGCCCGCGGACCAGGCGTTGATCGCCGCGCTGGTCAAACGCTACGAAACGCCGGCACCGGCGGATCGCGCGCCGCTCGACAAGGCCTATGCGCAGGCGATGGGCGAGGCGCACAAACAGTTTCCGGATGACGACGACATCGCCACGCTCTACGCCGAGTCGCTGATGGATCTGACGCCGTGGGCGTACTGGAACGCGCAGGGCGAGCCGACCGAATACACCGACACGCTGCTGGCGACGCTGGAGGGCGTGCTCAAGCGCAACCCGCGCCACATCGGCGCGGTGCATTACTACATCCACGCGGTGGAAGCCTCGCACCAGCCCGAGCGCGCCGAGCCGTACGCCGATCGCCTTGCGTCGCTCGCGCCCGGCTCGGGGCATCTGGTGCACATGCCGGCGCACGTCTACATCCGCGTCGGCCGCTACCACGACGCGACGCTGAGCAACCTCGCCGCGAGTACCGCCGACAAGGCCTTCCTGGCCGTGTGCCGCGGCAGCAACGGCGCGTATCCGCTGGGTTACGTGCCGCATAACTGGCACTTCGCGGCGATGACCGCGGCGCTGCACGGCTCGCGCACGCTGGCGATCGAAGCCGCCGACCAGACCGCGCAGCGCGTCGATGCGCAGCAGCTGGAGGCGATGCCGTTCATGCAGCAGTTCCTGGTCGCACCGCTGTTCGCGCGCGTGCGCTTCGGCGAATGGCAGCAGATCCTTGCCGATGCTGCGCCGCCGTCGGAGGTTCCGTTCCCGAAGGCGATCTGGCACTTCGCGCGCGGCATGGCGTTCGTGCGCACCGACAAACCCAGCGACGCAAGGAAGGAACTGAAGGCCCTGCAGGCCATCGCTTCAGACCCGGCGCTGGAGAAGGTCGTGCTGTTCGACATCAACCGCGCCGACCGCGTGCTCGACGTCGCCCAGCACATGCTCGCCGGCGAGATCGCGCTGGGGACGAGGCAGACGAAGGCGGGCATCGCCTCGCTGCAGAAGGCCGTCGCGGCCGAGGACCTGCTCAACTACAACGAGCCGCCGGACTGGCCGCTGCCGGTGCGGCCGTTCCTCGGCGCGGCGCTGCTCGATGCCGGCCGCGCGAAGGAAGCGGTCGCGGTGTACGAGGAAGACCTCAAGCGCTTTCCGCATAACGGCTGGTCGCTGTACGGCCTGGCGCAGGCGCAGCGCAAGCTCAAGCAGAAGGACGCCGCCGCCGAGACCGAACGCCGCCAGGCCGCCGCGTGGCAATGGGCGGACGTGAAGCTGGTGGCGTCGCGGTTCTGAGGCGCGCGACCGTTCTCACCACTCCTCTTCCTCGTCGATGTCGTCCTCGTCCGTGCGCGGACGTCCGCCGCCCGTCGGCGGCTTGAAGCCCTTCGCGCTCATGCACTGATCGAGCTTCGCGTGGTCCGGACGCTGGCCGTCCTCCGGCTCGCGGCGTTCGCCCGGCGGAGGCGGCGGGGGCAGGCCCTGCGCCGCGGCGCAGGCGGTGATCGCCTCGCGGAAGGCGTCGCGGTCGGCGGGCGGGCGTTCGCCCGCGTGCGCCAGCGCGGCCACGCCGAGCGAGGCGATGGCCAGCGCCAGGCGCAGGCGCAGTTGGCTGGGGAAATCCTGTTGCATCGGATGGTCTCCATCGAACGTGGGGCGGCGAGGGGAGGAGGGCGCCCGCCGGTCGGGAAGTGGAAACCGGCGGACGCCACCCTCAGCCGGGCGCTGCGCATGGAGGGCATGCATGGCCAGCGCCCGAGTGCCGCACGGTGCGATGGCGGTGTTGCCCGCGATTGCCGGGGCGTGTCGATGGCGCCATGTCGGCGCGCGCGTTCATCGGTCGTTTCGCCGAGCGCACGGCTGCGGGATGCGAAGAGTCACCGGATACGCCGTCCGGCCTCGCATTCATCCAGCGCGGTGCGGCTCGATGTGTCAGCGCTGACATAAACCGGCATCGGCGAACAACATCGCGTCGGCAGGATCGAGGGCGAGTCGTGGACCCATGTGTCCCGTTGCCGCCATCGGAGATCCCCCGATGGCGGCATTTTTCTGTCCGATTCGCAGTCCGGCGAGAACCAAGACATCCGGTTCGCGGTCTGCCTACACTCCGTTACGTCCTTCTGTCCGTGGTGGCATGGATCTGCAGTCGCTCCTGCTCGTCGTCGACGACGACCCCGACCTTCGCCGGCTCATCTCCGGCTTCCTGACCGAACACGGCTACCGCGTGGAGACGGCCGAAGACGCCGTGCAGATGCGGCGCGTGCTCGACGAACAGCGTCCGGACCTGGTGATCCTGGACGTGATGATGCCCGGCGAGGACGGCCTGAGCGCGGCGCGACGGCTGACTTCCGAACGCGGGCCGGCGCTGATCATGCTCAGTGCGCTGGGCACCGATACCGATCGCATCATCGGGCTGGAAATCGGCGCCGACGATTACCTCGCCAAGCCGTGCAATCCGCGCGAACTGCTCGCTCGCGTTCGCGCGGTGCTGCGGCGACGGCAGCTCGCGGCCGATGCGGCGAGCGGTCACCTGTACGAATTCGCCGGCTGGCACCTCGACGTGATCCGTCGCGCGCTGCGCGATCCGCACGGCACCTACATCAACCTGTCCGATGGCGAGTTCTCGCTGCTGCGCACCTTCGTCGAACATCCGCAGCGCGTGCTCAGCCGCGACCAGCTGCTCGATTGCGCGCGCGGCCGCGACAGCGAGGTGTTCGATCGCGCGATCGACAGCCAGATCAGCCGCCTGCGCCGGAAGATCAACGAGCGCGGCCACACCGAACTGATCCGGACCGTCCGCAACGAGGGTTACATGCTGTTGCCGACCGTCACCCGCCTGTGAGCACGCGCCGGTGAACACCCGTGGCCTTCCGATCTTCGCCCGCACCTTCCTGGTGCTGCTGGCCGCGCTGGCGGTGGCCTATGGCATCGGCATCGCGCTGCTCGCCCTGCGCGAGCCGCCGCCGGCGGTGCGGTTGTCGGAAGTGGTCGCGCTGTTGTCCACGCGCATGCCGTCGGGCAATCCGCTGCTGGCGGTGAGCGAATCCGACGAAGCGCCGCAGCCGGAGCACGGTTTCATCAGCCCGCCGCCGCTGCGCACGCTGCTGGCGCGCTGGCTGGACGTGCCCGAGGACCGCGTGCGCTTCTTTGTGGCCGGCGCGAACATGCTGCCGCCGTTCCGGCGCATCGTCGTCATGCCGGGCACGCCGATGGCGCGGATGGACGGGGCCGATCCCGGCCGGCTGGGCGAGTACGTCGTCCCGCCGCCCTTGTCGCCGCCACCACCGCCGGACGCGACGCGTACCGAGCCGGCACGCCAGCGGCAGGCCGTACGCGTGGGTGAGCCGCAGCGCGTGGGCGGCCCGCCCTTCGCGCACGACCGCGACTGGCGCGCCGACTCGCACCTTCCTTTCGCCTTCGTCGCCGCGCTGCGCCAGCCGGACGGACGCTGGCGCCGCGTCGAACGCATGGACCACGGCGTCGGCATCGGCCGCACGTTCGCGCTTATGTTCGCGATGGGCCTGATCGCGCTGCTGCCGCTGGCGTGGTGGTTCTCCAGCGCGCTGGCCACGCCGATCCGCCGCTTCGCCGCGTCGGCCGATCGCATGGGCCAGGACGCGCACGCGCCGGCCGTGCCGCTGGAGGGGCCGGCGGAAATCCAGCGCGCGGCGGCGTCGTTCAACGCGATGCAGGAACGCATCAACCGCCTCGTGCGCGAGCGCACGCAGATGGTGGCGGCCATCGCGCACGACCTGCGTACGCCGCTGGCGCGATTGTCGTTCCGCCTGGACGGGCTGCCCGCCGACGCGCGCGAGAAGGCCACGGCCGACATCGCCGAGATGTCGCAGATGATCGAGGCCGCACTGGAATTCATCCGCGAACAGCATCGCGAACGCGTGCGCGAGCGCCTGGACCTGCGCCTGCTGGTGGAAAGCGTGGTGGACGAGGAAGCCGACGTCGGCCACGCGGTGGCGCTCGCGCCGGGCGCGCCGGCGCCGCTGCGCGGCGATCCGCTCGCGCTGCGGCGCATGGTCGGCAACCTGGTCGACAACGCGATCAAGTACGGCCGCAGCGCGCGGGTGTCGCTGCACGACGATGCCGACGGCTACTGCCTGCACATCGACGACGACGGCCCGGGCGTGGACATGGCGCGCAGCGAACAGCTGTTCATGCCGTTCGTGCGCGGCGAAAGTTCGCGCAACCGCGAAACCGGCGGCATCGGGCTGGGGCTGGCGACCGCGCGCGGCGTGGTGCTCGCGCACGGCGGCGATATCCGGCTCGACAACCGCGACGAGGGCGGCCTGCGCGTCACGGTGACCCTGCCGCACGAGGTCGGGTGATCGGGTCGTGACGCGATGCGCGATCAGGTTCCGAACGCCCTCCTGAACGGTTCAGCAAAACCCGCAACGCTTCACGCCTGGCGCGCTGCGCCGGGCGTATTCTGCAAACGCCGTCACCGTGGGAGCCGGCCATGAAACGATTCGCCATCCTCCTCGCCTTCTCGCTGCTGGCCGGGTGCGCCACTACGCCCGCCGTGTTCACCGATTACGACCCTGGCGTGAACTTCGGCCAGTACCAGACGTATCGCTGGGAAAAGCGTCCTGAAGGTTTCTCTCCGTTGCAGACGCAGCGCCTGGTCGCCGCGATCGACGCCAAGCTGCGCGAACGCGGCTGGACGCAGTCGACCAATGCGCAGGTCACGCTCGCCGGCAGCATCGTCACCGAACGCCGCGTGCGCGTGGACACCTGGAACAACGGCCCGATGTGGGGCGGCTGGGGCTGGGGCGGTTGCTGCTGGGGCCCGGGCTGGGGCGCGTGGGGCGGCTGGAACACCTCCACCACCGTGCGCGATTACACCTATGGCACGCTCGTGCTCGACATGTTCGACGCGCAGACGCAGCGCCCGCTGTGGCGCGGCATCGCGATGGGCACCGTGCCGGACTCGCCGATCGCGCAGACCAACGCAATGCAGTCCAGCGTCGACCGGATCTTCGCGCAGTTCCCGCCGACCTCGGCCGCCGCGCAGATGCCCTGACGCATCGTCGCAAACCGCGTATCCACGAACGGGAGCCTCGCGCTCCCGTTTCGTTTTTTGCGGTGTCGGCCGCGCGTCTGACGTATACTCCACCCCAGTACCCGAGCGGGTGGCCGTCGTGCCCCATTCCCCCGAAGAAAAGAAGCGCGTCCAGGCCCGCATCCGCCGCATCAAGGGACAGGCCGATGCGCTCGAGCGCGCGCTGGACGCCGGCGCCGAATGCGGCGCCGTGCTGCAGCAGATCGCGGCGATCCGCGGCGCGGTGAACGGGCTGATGTCCGAAGTGCTCGAAGCGCACATCCGCGAGGAATTCGGCCAGGCCGCGTCGTCGCAGGAAGAGCGCGCCGAACGCGTCGCCGAACTCGCCGGGCTCGTCCGCTCGTACCTCAAGTAATCGTCCTTCCCCATTTCCAGGAGTCGCCATGAAATCCCGTGCCGCCGTCGCCTTCGCCGCAGGGCAGCCCTTGCAGATCGTCGAGATCGACGTCGCGCCGCCCAAGGCCGGCGAGGTGCTGGTGAAGATCACCCACACCGGCGTGTGCCACACCGATGCGTTCACGCTCAGCGGCGACGATCCGGAAGGCCTGTTCCCGTGCGTGCTCGGCCATGAAGGCGCGGGCGTGGTGGTCGAAGTGGGCGAGGGCGTCACCAGCGTGAAGCCGGGCGACCACGTGATTCCGCTGTACACCGCCGAATGCGGGCAGTGCCTGTTCTGCAAGTCCGGCAAGACCAACCTGTGCGTGGCCGTGCGCGCGACGCAGGGCAAGGGCGTGATGCCCGACGGCACCACGCGCTTTTCGCACAACGGCCAGCCGCTGTACCACTACATGGGCTGCTCGACCTTCAGCGAATACACGGTCGTGGCCGAAGTCTCGCTGGCGAAGATCAACCCCGAGGCCAACCACGAGCACGTCTGCCTGCTCGGCTGCGGCGTCACCACCGGCATCGGCGCGGTGCACAACACGGCGAAGGTGGCCGAGGGCGATTCGGTCGCGGTGTTCGGCCTGGGCGGTATTGGTCTTGCGGTGATCCAGGGGGCGCGCCAGGCGAAGGCCGGCCGCATCATCGCCATCGACACCAACCCATCGAAGTTCGACCTCGCGCGCAGCATGGGCGCGACCGACTGCGTGAATCCCAAGGATCACGACAAGCCCATCCAGCAGGTGATCGTCGAGATGACCGGCTGGGGCGTGGACCATTCCTTCGAATGCATCGGCAACGTCAACGTGATGCGCGCGGCGCTGGAATGCGCGCATCGCGGCTGGGGCCAGTCGGTGATCATCGGCGTCGCCGGCGCGGGCCAGGAAATCAGCACGCGTCCGTTCCAGCTCGTCACCGGGCGCAAATGGATGGGCACGGCATTCGGCGGCGTGAAAGGCCGCTCGCAGCTGCCGGGCATGGTCGAGGACGCGATGCGCGGCGACATCGAACTGGCGCCGTTCGTGACGCACACGATGCCGCTGGACGACATCAACGACGCCTTCGACCTGATGCATGAGGGCAAGTCAATCCGGTCGGTGATTCACTACTGAGAGGCGTCACGTTGGAAGCTGTCATTCCCGCGAAGGCGGGAATCCATTTCTCCGCCGCGATTCCGCTCTTCGTCAGTAGTGACGTCCGCACGCATGGATTCCCGCCTTCGCGGGAATGACAGCAACAGGAGCGAAGCGCGGGGTCACACATCAGTAAGCACGGAAGGACCATGGAACGCATCGAACACCGCGCCTGCTTCGGCGGCTGGCAGCATGTTTACCGGCATCACGCGAAGTCGCTCGACTGCGAGACGACGTTCGGCGTCTACCTGCCGCCGCAGGCGGAGCAGCGTTCCTGCCCCGTGCTGTACTGGCTGAGCGGACTGACCTGCACCGAGCAGAACTTCATCACCAAGGCGGGCGCGCAGCGCTATGCGGCCGAGCACGGCGTGATCCTGGTCGCACCCGACACCAGCCCGCGCGGTCCGGGTATCGCGGATGCCGAAGGCTACGACCTCGGCATCGGCGCCGGCTTCTACGTTGATGCGACGCAGGCGCCGTGGTCGAAGCACTACCGCATGTTCGATTACGTCTCGCGCGAATTGCCCGACCTGATCGAAGCGCAGTTTCCGGCGACGAAGGCGCGTGCGATCAGCGGCCATTCGATGGGCGGACACGGTGCGCTCGTCGTCGCGCTGAAGAACCCGGGGCGCTATCGCAGCGTTTCGGCGTTCTCACCGATCGTAGCGCCGACGCAGGTGCCGTGGGGTCAGAAGGCGTTCGCCGCATACCTGGGCGAGGATCGCGAGGCATGGCAGGCGTGGGATGCGACGGCGCTGATCGCATCGGCACCCGAGCGCCTGCCGCTGCTGGTCGACCAAGGCGAGGCCGACGAATTCCTGGCGACGCAGCTGCAGCCGCAGCGCCTGCGCGAAGCCTGCGAAGCGGTGGGGCATCCACTCGAGCTGCGCATGCAGCCGGGCTACGACCACAGCTACTACTTCATCGCCAGCTTCATCGGCGACCACATCGCGCGCCACGCCGCTGCGCTGAAGGCGTAAGCGGCGCTCAGGCCAGCGTGAAGTCGGTACAGGCGAAGCGTCCGTCGCGCAGCACCGTTTCGCCTTCGCGCACCTGGAACGGTGCGTGGAACATCGGGCCGTCGTGAACGAGCGTGTGGAACTCGCCGTCCTCGCCGCAGGGATCGCAGCCCTCGGGCAATTGTGCGATCAACGCCGCATCGAACGCGAGGCCGGCGAAGCGCGCGTCCAGTTGTTCCGTATCGACGCAGCACAGGCGTGCGCGCAAACCGCCGTCGTGCATCTCGCGCGCGAGCCGCGCGGTATCGCGTCCGAACAGCGGCGTGTCGATATTCCAGCCGAGACGCGCGCACAGCGACTCGCGCCACGCGCGCACGTCGGCGAGGAACAGGTCGCCGAACGCGATGGTGTCCATGTCGGGCCAGCGCTCGCGTGCGCGCGCAAGCGCCTCGACGAAGGAGGCTTCGTACGTCGCGTTGTCGCATTGCGCCGGAATGCGCGCTTCGATCAGCGCAAGCCCGGCGGCGTCGGCCTGAGCGTGCAGGATGTCGCGCCGGATGCCCTGCATCGACACGCGGTCGTATTCGTCGGTGATCGTGGTGAGCAGCGCGACGACCTCATCGCCGCGCTGGCGCATGGCGTGGAGCGTCCACGCCGCATCCTTGCCGCCGCTCCACGACAGCAACCGCGGGCTCATGCCGCGGTGACGTCCCTCAGTTCCCATGCGCTGCCGGCCAGCCAGCGCAGGCGCTGGCGGAGGATCTCGCCGCCGATGCGCGTGGTCGCGACCAGGTCGATGTGCAGGTCGTGCTGCGCACCCTGCACGACGGCATCCGGATCGGTTTCGCCCAGCGCGGGATCGACCGCGTCCGGATCGTCCTGCTTCATCTTCCAGCGTTCGAAGAGCGACGGCTCGCGCAGCGCGGCCTGCAACTGCTCGGCGAAACCGTCGGGGCTGACCGCGGTGAAAGACAGCGACGAATCGCCGCCGCGCGCGCGCTGCGCGTCGGGAAGGCGGATGTAATAGCGCGTGGCCATCGTGGGTCTCCTGATAGGAGCGTCCAGTTTATGGACGTGAATATCCCCGCGCCGTGATGGATGCGCCGGGCGCCGAAGCCGCCCGCCGCGTGCGTCACGCAGTGAACTTCTGCCCTTCCGCCGCGAAGCCCACCACCACCGCGCCCTTGCCGACGTTGACCATGCCGGTCAGGCTCATGACGCTTTCGAACAGCTCGACGTTGTTCGACGCGCAGGCATCGCGCAGGCGTTCGTAGCCGGGCAGCGCGCGCAGGCCTTCGAGTTCGCCGCCGTAGCTCAGGCACATCGTCGGCGTCAGCAGTTCGCCGCGTTCCACGCGCTGGGAGACGTGCTCGAACAGTTTCTGCACCGCCGGCTCGAAGCCCTTGATCTTCGCCACCGGGCCGGTTTCGCCGCGGTTGGCGTGCAGGATCGGCTTGATGTCCAGCGCGCTGCCGAGCGCCGCGCTCAGGAAACCGACGCTGCGATCGCCCTTGGCGCGCGCGCGGTTGCGCAGGTAGTAGAGATCCGGCGGCACCATGTAGCCCTGCGTGTGCAGCGCCAGGTGCTCCAGGCGTGCGCGGATCTTCGGCGCGCCTTCGCCCGCGGCGCGCAGGCGGATGGCTTCCACCGCCGTCACGCCCTGCGCGGCGAACAGGTTCTGCGTGTCGACCACGCGCAGCGCGAACGGCGTCGCGTTGCCCGCCGCGGCGCGCACGGGCTTGTAGTCGTTGAGGATCGCGAAACTCGCCTGCTGCGCGTTGTCGAAGATCGGACTGCGCGTCTTCGTGATCGTCATGCAGAAGACGTAGTCGTAATCGATCACCAGCCGCTGCAGGAACAGGTCCTGGATCTGCTGGACCGTGTACGGCATGGTCTGCGCCTCGTGGCCGCGTTCGGCGACGTGGGCGTGCAGGAACTCGAGCGTGGCTTGCTCGTCGCGATGATCGGCGAGCACCGCCTCGCCGATGCGGACGGTGATGGGCAGCACGGAGACCTCGTGCTGCTCGAGGTATTGCAAAGGCAGGTCGCAGGCGGAATCGACGACGAGACCGATGCGCATGGTTCCCCTCCCGGAAAGAGCGCTGGCTTTCGAAGTGTGACGGCCAGCATACCTTGTCCGAGACGGATGTCCGTGCGGCGCCGCCGCATGACGCTGCGCGTCAGCGCCGGCGCTGCAGACCCACCGGCAGCCCGCTCACGCGGCGCATTTCCTCGTCCTGCAGCAGCGACGCATCGTGCATCGCCGCGAGGGCGAAATCGGTGGCGTCGTACCCCCAGAACAGCTCGTCGCCGACCGACAGCGTCGGCACGCCATAGACGCCGGCGGCGATGGCCGCATCGGTGTTCGCGCGCAGGGCGGCCTTGGTCTGGTCGGCGTCGAGCGCGTCGGGGGGGACGTCCAGCGCGGCCATCAGCGGCACCAGTGCCTCGACGCTGTCGCCCGGGCGGCCGTGGGTCCATATCCAGTCGAAGATCGAGTCCACCGCCTCGGGCGTGTCGCCGGCGGCGATGCTCAGCCGCAGCGACGCCAGCGGATTGAACGGATGCGCCGGCGGGAAGCGCAGCGTCACGCCCGCCTGCCGCGCCAGCCACAGCACGTGGCGATAGGTGAATTCGCGTTTGCCGGGGATTTCCGCCGGGCCCTTCTGCCCGCGGGCGTCGAGCACCGCCGCGAACACGATCGGCACCAGCCGCACCGGCGTGCCGGCGGCCTCGCGCTCGCGCAGCAGCGGTTTCAGGCGCTGCCACTGCAGGTACGAGAACGGCGAGATGAAGTCGAAATACCAGGTCAGCGAGGCGTCCATGCAGGCGTCCTCAATGCCACGCGCCGAGGATCAGCCCGTACAGGCAGAACTGGGCGATGTGGTAGCCGGCATCGATCATCCACAGCTTCAGGCTGCGCTGGGCGAAGGCGTAGTTGATGCCGAAGCTCATCGCCACGAAGAACAGGCCGACCACGAAACCCGCGCCGAAGCCGTCGGCGGCCGTCGCGGTGGGCGGCAGGAAGTTGGCGAACATCACCGCCGCCAGCAGGCTGCACACGAACGCGGTGGCGAAGATGCGCGCGGGATGGCGCGGCGCGGTGTCCGGATCGATGCCCGCCTCGCGGCACCAGGCGCGCTTGAACAGCGGCCCGTACCAGAGACCGCCCAGGACGAAGGAAGACACGGCGGCGGCGATCGCCGCGACCCAGTTGAAGTCGACGTGCGGAAGCGGAGGCATGGCGGGCGTCCTGTGCGTGGCGCGCGGGTGTGTGGCGCGAGGCGGTCAGGATAAGCCGGCGTCCCAAGGAGGCGAAGCCGCTCTGCTTTTTCCTTCTCCCGTCGGGAGAAGGTGCCCGGAGGGCGGATGAGGGGCAACGGAGCATCAAGCGAGGAACGTCAGTGCCTCGCTGCACTGCTGGTTTGAGGCTGAGGCTCCGTTGCCCCTCACCCCAACCCCTCTCCCGGTGGGAGAGGGGCTAGAGACATCGCCGACGCCGCGCGTAAGGGGCCGCTACCTCACCGCCCAGACGCCGGATACGCCCGCGGCAGTCCGCCGTCGGCCGCCGGGGCGGCGGTCTTGAGGTAGCGGTCGCGCAGTTCGGTCTGGCGGCTGCGCATCGGGATCGCGCGGCCGTCCATCCACACCTGCAGGGCGACGGCGTTCACTTCGAGCGGATCGCCGCTCCACAGCACCAGGTCGGCGCGCTTGCCCGGCGCGATGGTGCCGAGCCGGTCGGCGACGCCGAAGGTTTCGGCGGGCACGCGCGTCAGGCCGGCGAGGCCGTCCTCCCACGCCAGGCCATTGGCCACCGCGTTGCCGGCGAGCTGGCGGATCTTGCGCGCGTTGTGCGACGCATCGCCGGCCTGCGTGAAGCCGACCTGCACGCCCGCCGCGCGCAGGCGCGCCGCGTTTTCCATCGTCGAGCCGAGCTTGTCGAAATCCGACGGGAGGTTGCCGAGTGGATTGACGAACACCGGGACCTTCGCCGACGCGAGCATCGGCGCCACGCGCCACGCTTCGGCGCCGCCGGCGATCGCCACGCGCACGTTGTGGCGCTGCGACCAGCGCAGCAGCTGGCGGATGTCGGCGGCGCGATCGACCTCGACCACCACGCGACCGTCGCCGCCGATGTACTTCGCCAGCGCGGCGCGACCGGCCGGCGTCAGCAGCGCGGCGTTCGCGTCGGGCGAAATGCGCCCGCGCACTTCGTCGATCAGCTGGTCCAGGATCATCCACTGCGCCGCGCGCGAATTGCCCGACAGCCCGGCCGCGTCGCCGCCGATGCGCAGGAACAGCTCGCGCGGGCCGATCGGATCGGCGCTGCCGTCCAGGCGCACGATGCCGCCCTGGCCGGCGACGATCGAACCGCCCGTCGCGGTGCCGGCGCCGAGCAGCGTCCAGCCG
>Ga0209676_1001393_pt1 | contig 23388 bp, 20 predicted proteins | sample AraplaCvi_mLB_r2_FD_184282 | JGI IMG/M metagenome (GOLD analysis project Ga0209676, IMG submission 184282) | Arabidopsis root microbial communities from North Carolina, USA - plate scrape MF_Cvi_mLB_r2 (SPAdes) (version 2) | ecosystem: Host-associated > Plants > Roots > Endosphere | place: USA... | reverse complement strand
TGGACCAGCAGCACTTGCAGTTCACCCCGGCGCTGGCGGAATCGACCCGGGTCGAGTTTCTCGACCATGTCGAGCACCTGCCTGACACCTTGCTGGCCAACGTCTACGCACGCGACCGCACCATCGTCTGGTCGACCAACCGGGAGCTGATCGGCAAGCGCATCGAGGCGGATGGCGACCTCGACCGCGCCTTTCGTTCGCGCAAGGCGGTGTCGGCCAGCTATCACCAGGCCGAGGACGACCGCGAGGAGCAGAAGTTCCAGCGTGAACCCCGTTATCTGTTCATCGAGAACTACATCCCGTTGTTCGACAGCCAGGGCGAGCAGGTGCTGGCCATGGTGGAAATCTACAAGGAGCCGCAGGACCTGGTCCGGCGCATCCAGCGCGGTTATGTGCTGATCTGGGCCTCGACACTGGTGGGTGGGGCGCTGGTCTACTTCGGCCTGTTCTGGATCGTGCGCCGCGCGGCGCAACTGCTGCACCAGCAACAGGACCGCCTGGTAGCCAGTGAAACCTATGTGGCCCTGGGCGAGATGTCCTCGGCGGTGGCGCACAGCTTGCGCAACCCGCTGGCCAACATTCGCTCCAGTGCCGAACTGGCACAGGAAATTGCCAACCCTGCGGCGCAGAAGAACATCACCGACATCATCAGCCAGGTCGACCGCATGTCGCGCTGGGTACGTGACCTGCTGGTGTCGCTGCGCCCGACCAGTGACGACGCCGAAGCCGTGGACCTGGTGACCGCCATCGAGGACACCCACCTGGCCTTCACCCAGCAGATCGAACGCAACGGTGTGCGCTTTTGCTACGAAGGCCCTGGCTCTCAGTGGGTGGCCAGCCAGCCGCTACAGCTCACGCAAATTCTCAATACCCTGTTCTCCAATGCCCTGGAGGCCATGCCTGACGGCGGCATGCTGTGCGCCCAGGTCAATGTGCAGGATGGGCAGCGGGCCGAGTTCGTCCTCAGCGATACCGGCAAGGGCATGAGCCAACAGCAGGAACGGATGGTGTTCAAGCCGTTCTACACCACCAAGCAGGGCGGCCTCGGCGTAGGCCTGGCCCTGGTCAAACGCATCATGGAGCGTTTTGGCGGCTCGGTAAGCCTGAGCAGCCGCGAAGAGGAAGGAACCCGCGTAAGCCTCACATTCAATATCGCAGCGGGAGGGGACCATGGAGCACAGCATCCTGGTAGTCGAGGATGATGAAATCCTTGCCGACAACATTCGTACCTACCTCAGCCTCAAGGGCTTCGAGGTCACCGTGTGCCACAGCGCGGAGCTGGCGCTGGAGCAGATCAAGCGGGCCCAGCCCGATGCGGTGCTGACCGACAACTCGCTGCCGGGCATGAGCGGGCACGACCTGCTGCGCACCTTGGTGGCGCAGGTGCCAGGGCTGAAAGTGATCATGATGACGGGTTACGGCAATGTCGAAGATGCCGTGCAGGCAATGAAGGAGGGCGCCTTCCATTACCTGTCCAAGCCGGTGGTACTGGCTGAACTCAAGCTGACCCTGGACAAGGCGCTGGCCGCCGAGCGCATGGAGCGCACGTTATCGTTCTATCAGGAGCGCGAGGCGCAGAAATCCGGGTTGCAGGCGTTGATCGGCGAATCGCCGGCGATGCTCACCCTCAAGCACACCCTGCGCCAGGTGCTGGATGCCGAGCGGCGCATGGCCAGCGACGACCTGCCACCGGTGTTGATCGAAGGCGAGACCGGTACTGGCAAAGAGCTGGTGGCCCGCGCCTTGCACTTCGATGGCTCGCGCAGCAAAGGGCCATTCATCGAGTTCAACTGCGCCTCGATCCCGGCGAACCTGCTGGAGGCCGAACTGTTCGGCCACGAGAAGGGCGCCTTTACCGATGCCAAGGAGCGCCGGGTGGGCCTGGTGGAGGCTGCCGATGGCGGCACGTTGTTCCTCGACGAGATTGGCGAGATGGACCTGGTGTTGCAAGCCAAGCTGCTCAAGTTGCTGGAAGACCGCAGCATCCGTCGGATCGGCGCGGTGAAGGAGCGCAAGGTCGACCTGCGGGTGATCAGTGCTACCAACTGCAACCTGGAGCAGATGGTGCAGCAGGGCAAGTTCCGCCGCGATCTGTTCTTCCGCCTGCGCATCATTGCCCTGAAGGTGCCGCGCCTGTATGCCCGCGGGCAGGACGTGCTGCTGCTGGCGCGGCATTTCCTGGCCCATCATGGTCGGCGTTATGGCAAGCCGAACCTGCGCTTTTCAGCCGAGGCGGAAAACCTGATGCTCGGTTATAGCTGGCCGGGCAATGTGCGCGAACTGCGCAACATGCTGGAGCAGACCGTGCTGCTGGCGCCGAGCGAAGTGGTGCAGGCGCATCAGCTGAACCTGTGCATGACCCTGACCGACGAGCCACTGGCGCAGCAGGCCGCGCCTGCGGTGTTCGAGATACCCCGGCACGAACCAGAGCCCGGCACCAGCCTACCGGACATGGAGCGTGACCTGGTCTGCAAGACCCTGGACCGTACGGACTGGAACGTGACCAAATCGGCACGCATGCTCGGGCTGTCGCGGGATATGCTGCGTTACCGGATCGAGAAGCTGGGGCTGACCAGGCCCGACAAACGCCAGTGGTAAGCATCGTCCGGTCAGGTGCGTTCCTGCACGTTCAGCACTGAACCGTTGAGGTCCGTTCCCAGCAGGGCGCTGGAGGACTTACCTTGCGTTTGTTGTTCGGCGAGTGGCACATCGGCGGTACGAAAAATACTGTGCCCTTGTTCGCCTGTCGTCAGGCTGATGAGTTTTCCATTCTGATAGAAGAAGTGCGTTCTGCCGGTGTTGTTTTGCATGGTGCGTGCTCCGAAGGCGATTGGCAGGCCCCACTTTCCCAGCCTTCACGCATTCACGCTACTGGCAGAAATGTCAGGTGCAGCCTGTGCAGCGAGACGTTGGTTGATTGGTAAGCCGGCACAACCCTGGTTAAAATGCAGCGTATCTTCGATGGTCAATTGCAAATGTCTACGTTTCGCATCTTTGTCGCCGCTGTGCTGGTCGCCGGCCTTGCAGGCTGTGCAACCCCTGGCAAACCCACTGCCAGCAGACTGACCCACAAATCGCCCCAGCAGTATGCCGCCTGCGTACTGCCCAAGTGGCAAGCGCTGGCACCACAGGCCACGCAGAAATCGATCGCCCACGGCTACCGGTTGACGGCACCCAGTGCCGTGGCATCCGACGATGTGCTGGACGTGGTCGATTACCGCGAGGGTAGCCGCGCGACCTTCTATAAGGGCAGCTTCCTGTCTGGCGACAAACTGCGCCAGGCTGCCAAGGAATGCCTGGACTGAATCAATAGCCCGAGCCGCTTGAGCCACCCATGCTGGGCAGGCGTGCCCGGCGCTGGGCATTGCTCCACTCGGCGCAGGTCATGAAAGCGGTATTGTCCACTTTGCCGGTGCCGTCGAAGCTGACGCTGTAGGGTTGCCGGTTTTCGCCCTTGGTCAGCATATAGTCCAGGCAGGTGCCGGGCACCACGGTGCGTTCGGTCTCGGCATCGGGTTTGCCGCCTACCTGCATGACCTGGTCTCTGCTCATGCCATTGGCGACCTTCGCCACCAGCGGCTGGTCGTGGTAGAGCGCGGAATTGGACGAGCAGGCTGAAAGCGCTGCCAGTGCAAGGAGCAGCGCGTGAAAGGGTTTGTTCATGGCAGTGCTCCAGTAGAGGACGCCGATGAAGGCAGGTGCTTAGCGCGAATGTGCGACCCCTGGCTCTGCGATCACACCATCAATCCGCTCGGCTTTTCATCATACGCCTGTCACGAACAAGAAACCCCTGCAGCCCCGGCAATCTGTGCATCAACGCAAGATTCGGGGGCTGCTGCGCAGCCCATCGCGACACAGGGCCGCTCCTGCAGGGATCGCGCAGGCGTCTGGATGCTGAGTAAGACAGTTGCGCCCGTGATCAGCCTGCATCACCGCGCTTGTTCATCTGCTCGCACTGCGCCTGCGCAGCCGTCCTGCTGGGATAACTGGGCTTGAGCCGTTCCTTCGCCTGGTTGTCGTAAATGTCGAACCCCCCACAAACGGTAGCGGCGTAATAGCGGCTACCCACGCGGAAAGACTCCTTTTCGATTGGCACAGCGGGAACGATAACGAATCTTGATTGCATTTTTCGTGCCTCCCCAGGCAGAGACTTAAGTATTAGTCTGGCCATGGGTAAGCATCAAGGAAACTCATGAAGAAAACGCGATTTTCGTGAACGGCAGGTCGTCGCCCAGGCTGTCATCAAATGAAAACCCGCTGTCGTCCGATGCGAAGCGCCCCGCCGACCAAGGGCATACAGTCCAATCACCCAGAACTGACGCCCTGCGTCCAGATCGATGATTGGAGAGACAAGCATGTCCAAAGTCGTACGTTTCCATCAGACCGGTGGCCCCGAGGTGCTGCGCTACGAGGACGCCGAAGTCGGCGAGCCCGGCCCGGGGCAGGTGCGCTTGCGCCAGGTGGCGGTGGGCCTGAACTATGCCGATACCTATTTCCGCAACGGCACCTACCCGATTCCGCTGCCCAACGGCATCGGGGTGGAAGCGGCTGGCGTGGTAGAAGCCGTGGGCGAGGGTGTGACCCAGGTGGCAGTGGGTGACCGGGTTACCTACACCGGTTTTCTCAACACCCTGGGCGCTTACTGCACCGAGCGCCTGATCCCCGCCGCTGCGCTGATCAAGCTGCCGGATACCATCGCTTTCGAAACCGCCGCCGCCATGACCATGCGTGGCCTGACCTCCGCCTACCTGCTGCGCCGGCTGCATGATTTCAAACCCGGCGACAGCGTGCTTTTGCATGCTGCCGCTGGCGGGGTTGGCCTGATCGTCGCGCAATGGGCGCAGCTGCTGGGGCTGAACGTGATCGGCACGGTGTCCACCGAGGCCAAGGCCGAGGTAGCTCGCGCCCATGGCTGCAACCACGTCATCAACTACAGCGTCGAGGACGTGGCCACGCGCGTGCGTGAGCTGACCGACGGGGTAGGCGTGAATGTGGTGTTCGACAGCGTTGGCAAGAACACTTTCATGGGCTCGCTCGATTCGCTCAAGCGCCGTGGCCTGATGGTTTGTGTCGGCACGGCGTCGGGCACCATCCCGCCGTTCGACCCGCAGTTGCTGGCGATAAAGGGCTCGTTGCAGCTCACCCGCCCGGCACTGGCCGACTTCATCGCCGACCCGGCGGAAAAGGCCGACCTGGCCGGCGAGCTGTTCGATCACGTCGGTAGCGGGCGCATCCGTATCGAGATCAACCAGCACTACGCGCTGCAGGATGCCGTCCAGGCCCACCGTGACCTGGAAGCGCGCAAGACCACCGGCTCGTCAATCTTCCTGATCTGAAGGGGGCAACAGCATGCACATCGAACAACTGACCTGCGCGATCGGTGCCGAGGTAAGTGGGGTCAACCTGGCCGACGCGATCCACGACGACGACCTGTTCGCCCAGCTTCGCGCGCAGTTGCTCCGGCACCGTGTGCTGTTCCTGCGTGACCAGCACTTCAGCCGCGCCGAACACGTGGCGTTCGCCCGCCGCTTCGGCGACCTGGAAGACCACCCGGTGGCCGGCAGCGACCCGGAACACCCGGGGCTGGTGCAGATCTACAAGCGCCCGGACCAGCCCAACGACCGCTATGAAAACGCCTGGCACACCGACGCCACCTGGCGCGAGGCGCCGCCCATGGGCTGTGTGCTGCGCTGCATCGAATGCCCGCCCGTGGGCGGCGACACGATGTGGGCGAACATGGTGCTGGCCTACGAGAACCTGCCAGCCGATGTAAAGGCCAGGATCGAAGGCTTGCGCGCCCGCCACAGCATCGAGGCCAGCTTCGGCGCCGCCATGCCGCTGGAAAAGCGCCTGGCGCTGAAGGCGCAGTTTCCCGATGCCGAGCACCCGGTGGTGCGCACCCACCCGGAAACCGGCGAGCAGGTACTGTTCGTCAACGCCTTCACCACTCATTTCAGCAACTACCACACCCCGCAGCGGGTGCGCTTCGGCCAGGACGCCAACCCCGGCGCTGGCGACCTGCTGCGCTACCTGATCAGCCAGGCCTACCTGCCGGAGTACCAGGTGCGCTGGCGCTGGAAGCCCAACAGCGTGGCGATCTGGGACAACCGCAGCACCCAGCACTACGCCGTCATGGACTACCCGCCGTGCCACCGCAAGATGGAGCGCGCCGGGATCAAGGGCAGCCCCACGTTCTGAGTTCGTCGCCGTCGCTGGCGGCAACCGCACAATAACAATAGCGAGGACTACAGCATGCAATTCTTCGACGATTCGTTGCACCCGGAAAACATGGAAAAGGTGGTGATCACCGTGGCCCCCTATGGCCCGGAGTGGATGCCCGAAGACTTCCCTGAAGACATCCCCCTGACCATGGACGAGCAGGTGCAGAAGGCTGTCGACTGCTATGAGGCCGGTGCCACCGTACTGCACCTGCACGTGCGTGAACTGGACGGCAAGGGCTCCAAGCGCCTGTCCAAGTTCAACGAGCTGATCGCCGGGGTGCGCGAAGCGGTGCCGGACATGATCATCCAGGTGGGCGGGTCGATTTCCTTCGCCCCGGAAAGCGAAGGCGAGGCGGCCAAGTGGCTGTCGGACGACACCCGGCACATGCTCGCCGAGCTGACGCCGCGCCCCGACCAGGTGACCGTGGCCATCAACACCACGCAGATGAACATCATGGAGCTGCTGTACCCCGAGTACCTGGAAGGCACCTCGCTGGCCAGCCCGGCGATTCATGCCGCCTATAGCGAGATGACCGTGCCGGCCGGCCCGGCCTGGGTACGTGAACACCTGCGCCGCCTGCAGGCCAGCAACATCCAGCCGCATTTCCAGCTGACCGGCATGCATGCCTTGGAGACGCTCGAGCGCATCGTCCGCCGCGGTGACTACATGGGCCCGCTGAACCTGACCTGGATTGGCATTGGCGGCGGCTTCGACGGGCCCAACCCGTTCAACTTCTTCAACTTCATCCACCGCGCGCCGGACGGTTGCACCCTGACTGCCGAATCGTTGCTCAAGAACGTGCTGCCGTTCAACACCATGGCCCTGGCCATGGGCCTGCACCCGCGCTGCGGCAACGAAGACACCATCATCGACCAGCAGGGCAAGCGCTTCACCTCGGTGCAGCAGATCCAGCAGACCGTGCGCGTGGCCCATGAGCTGGGCCGCGAAATTGCCAGCGGCAAGGAAGCTCGCGCCATCTACCGCATCGGGCAGCAGTACGACAGCATCGAGCAGACCCTCAAGGCCAACGGCATGGCGCCGAATCGTCAGCCGGGTGTGAAGGGCGTGCCGCAGCGCGGCTGAGCAGGTACGGCAGGCCCGGCCTCTTCGCGGGCATGCCCGCTCCCACAGGAGCGGCACTGGCCCAAAGGTCGCCGCTGTCCCTGTGGGAGCGGGCGAGCCCGCGAAGAGGCCCGCAAAAGCAACATGAATGTTGGCTGTAACCCATAACAACAAGAACAACCTCACGCCCCACACTCAAGGAGGCAACATGGCCACCTACCTCGCCAGTGCCGAACATTCCGGCACCGACACCGCCCACAGCGTCCCGCGGCGCTATGCCTGGGTGGTCTTCGCCCTGACCTTCGGCCTGTTGATCTCCGACTACATGTCGCGCCAGGTGCTCAACGCGGTGTTCCCGCTGCTCAAGGGCGAATGGGCCTTGAGCGACAGCCAGCTCGGCCTGCTCAGCGGTATCGTCGCGCTGATGGTCGGCCTGCTGACCTTCCCGCTGTCGCTGCTGGCCGACCGCTTCGGCCGGGTGCGCAGCCTGGTGCTGATGGCGGTATTGTGGAGCCTGGCCACCCTCGGCTGCGCCCTGGCAGAAAACTACCCGCAAATGTTCATCGCGCGGTTTCTGGTCGGGGTGGGCGAGGCTGCCTACGGCAGTGTCGGCATCGCCGTGGTGGTCGCCGTGTTCCCCCGCGACATGCGCTCGACCCTGGCCGGTGCCTTCATGGCGGGCGGCATGTTCGGCTCGGTGCTGGGCATGGCCCTTGGCGGTGTGCTGGCCCAGCACCTGGGCTGGCGCTGGGCATTTGCCGGCATGGCGCTGTTCGGCCTGGTGCTGGCGATGTTGTACCCGCTGATTGTCAAGGAGGCGCGTATTGCGCCTCGATGCGCGCAGCAGTCGCAAGGCAGGGCCGGCCGCCCGCTGCGCACCCTGTACAGTAGCCGTTCGGTCCTCGCGGCCTACGTCGGCAGCGGGCTGCAACTGTTCGTCGGCGGCACCGTGATCGTGTGGATGCCCAGCTACCTGAACCGCTATTACGCCATGGGCACCGACCGCGCCGGGGCGATTGCCGCCGTCATCGTGTTGTGCAGTGGTATCGGCATGATCCTCTGCGCCATGCTCTGCGACCGCCTCGGGCGGCAGCGCCCGGACCGCAAGATCAGCCTGGCCATTGCCTATTGCCTGGGCAGTTGCGCACTGTTGTCCCTCGCGTTCGCGTTGCCAGCCGGCACCGCGCAACTGGTGCTGATCTGCCTGGGCATGATGATCGCCGCCGGCACCAACGGCCCGTCCAGTGCCATGGTCGCCAACCTCACCCACGCCGCGGTACACGGCACCGCGTTTGCCACCCTGACCCTGGCCAACAACCTGTTGGGCCTGGCCACCGGGCCACTGATCACCGGGCGCGTTTCCGACCTGATCGGCCTGCATGCCGCCTTCCAGCTGGTGCCGCTGATGAGCATTGGCGCGGCGGCCGTGTTTTTCCTTGCCAAACGCCATTACCACCGCGACATGGAGCGTCTGCATGCCCCGGCAGACGACGCTGCCGCACCCCGGGAGATGAAACCGTGAAACAGCTTTTGTCTGTCGAAGTGTTCTTCGATTTCGTCTGCCCGTGGTGCCTGATTGGCCAGCGGCATCTGCAGGCTGCCCTGTTGCTGTTGCAGCGCCAACAGCCGCAAGTGCAGGTACAACTGCAATGGCGAGGTGTGCAGTTGTTACCAGGCCTGCCCGCCAGTGGCGAGCCGTTCCATGCCTTTTATCTGCAACGCCTGGGTAGCGAGGAGGCCGTGCGCGAGCGCCAGGCCCAGGTGCGCGCCGCAGCCCGCGTGGTAGGCGAGGACATCGACTTCTCGCGTATTCGCCGCATGCCAAACACCGGCAATGCCCATCGGCTGCTGCAACGCGCTGCTCGGTTGCTCGAACCAGCGCAACTGGAAGCCCTGCTGGCACAGTTGTTCATCGCCTATTTCCACCAGGGGCGCGATCTGGGGGATAGCCGAACCTTGCTCGACATCGCGCAGTGTTGCGGGCTGGACGCCGTGCAGGTAATCGATTGCCTGCGTGACGACGGCAGCCCGTTCCTCGATGGGGCAGGGCGCGCCGGTAGTGCCGTGCCGCGTTTCCGCTTCAATCAGGGGCCGCTCATTGCTGGCGCGCAGCCTGCCGAGGTGCTGTTAGCGGCCATGACCGAGGCGCTGCAAGAGGTTGAGCAGGCATGACCCGGCGTATTGCACTGGCCCCCCATCAGGTGCCGGAACGTGACGGCCGTGTGCTGTTGGCCTGCGAGGGGCGCAGCGTGGCGCTGTTCAACGTGGCCGACTCGCTCTATGCCATTGAAGACAGCTGCCCGCACCAGGGCGCGTCGTTGTGCGGCGGGCGGCTGGAAGGCCGTGTCATCCAGTGTTGCGCGCATGGCCTGCGCTTTGACCTGGCCAGCGGCTACCTGGTCAATTCCAGGGCCTTGAAGGTTGCCAGCTACCCGGTCGAGCAGCAGGGCGGGCAGATCTACATCGTGTTTGACAGTGAGGAAGCGCGGCAATGAATACACTGGCACTGAGCGCTACCCATCAGCGTATCCGCACCCTTGCCCCGGGCGTGGTGGTCAGCCTTATCGTCGGCGCGGCCGCCAGCTTCCTCAGCGAGCACTACGCAGCGCCGGTCATGCTGTTTGCCCTGCTGCTGGGGATGGCGCTGAACTTTCTCGCGGTTGACGGCACCTGCAAGGCCGGTATCGAGTTCACTGCCCGCACGGTACTGCGCCTGGGGGTGGCGCTGCTTGGCATGCGCATCACCCTGGACCAGATCGCCAGCCTGGGCTGGAAGCCCGTGGCCCTGGTTGTGATCTTGGTGGTGGTGACGATCCTGGTTTCGGTGGTGGTGGCCAAGGCCCTGGGGTTTTCACGGTTGTTCGGCATGCTCACCGGCGGTGCCACGGCCATTTGCGGTGCCTCGGCGGCGCTGGCGCTGGCAGCCGCCTTGCCCCAGCACCCGCGCAAGGAGCACGCAACGCTGTTCACCGTGATCGGCGTGTCGGCGCTGTCGACCCTGGCGATGATCCTGTACCCGATGATTGCCCAGTGGCTGCACCTGTCCCCGGCGCAGGCCGGGGTGTTCCTCGGTGCGACCATCCACGACGTGGCGCAGGTGGTGGGGGCCGGTTACAGCATGTCCACCGAGACCGGCGACATCGCCACCGTGGTCAAGCTGATGCGGGTGGCCATGCTGTTGCCGGTCATCGTCTGCGCAGCCATGATCACCCGGCGCCAGGGCCTTGAGGCCGGTGGCCAGCGGCCGCCCTTGCTGCCCTGGTTTGCGGTCGGCTTTCTGCTGCTGGCGTGCGTCAACAGCACCGGCTGGGTGCCCGCCGTGGTGCAGGGCGGTATCAATGACCTGTCGCGTGGCTGCCTGGTGGTGGCGATCAGTGCCCTGGGCATGAAAACCCAACTCAAGGCGCTGGCCTCGGTCGGGCTCAAACCTATCGCGCTCATGGTGGGGGAGAGCGTGTTTCTTGTGCTTTTGGTGCTGGCGTTGATGCACTGGGGCCTATAGAAAGTGACCGTGGGTTGCAACACTCCGCGGCGCCTGCTTCGCGGGCATGCCCGCTCCCACAGGCATAGTGCATGGCTTGAGGTCAGCGCGGTCGGGTGGGAGCTGGCTTGCCGGCGATGGGCTGCATGGCAGCCCCAATGGACCAAAATGACTCAAGGCTAAAGCCCTTGATCATCCCGCTGCGCCCGCCAGCTGGCCGGCGGCATGCCGAACTGGGCGATGAACCAGCGGGTGAACGAGCTGGGCATCGAATAACCGAGCATGTCGGCAATACGCCCCAGTGAATAGCCGGGGTTTTCCAGGTAGCGCATCACCAGGTCACGGCGCACGCTGTTGATCAGGTCCTTGAAGGTCAACCCGCTTTCTTCCAGGCGCCGCTGCAAGGTGCGCACGTTCATGCCCTGGGTCTGTGCCACCTGCTCGATGGTGGCGCGGCCCATGGGCAGCAGCAGGTAGATGGTCTTGCGCAACTCCAGCTCCAGAGACGGCGTGCCGCCCGCCGGCAGGCTGTCCAGATAGCGCTGCGCCAGGCGCGCCATGGCCTCGTTGGCCTGCGGGCTGGCGCTGTCAAGATCGGCGGCCGGGCAGACGATGCCGTTGAACTCGCTGCCAAACACCAACGTGCAGCCGAAGATGCGCCGGTGGGTGGCCAGGTCGGCAGGCGCCGCGTGGGTGAAATTGGCGCTGATCGGGTGCCAGTGGGCGCCCAGCAGCGCCGCGCACAGGCGCATCATCACGCCAATGGCCAACTCGGTGGCCTGGCGACTGCAAGGCGCGCGTTCGTTGATCACCTCCTCGCGAATGACCACCGTCTTGCCGGCTTCCTCGATATGAATGGCCAGGGCGTCATTGAGCAGGTGGCGGTACTGCACGATCACCTGCAGCGCATCGCGCAGGGTGCGTTGGTGGCTGAGCAGCAGGCTGATTTCGCCGAAGTCCGACAGTTGCCGCAACTCGGCCATGCGCAGGCCGAAGCTTTCGCAACGGGTGGCGCTGGCGGAGGCCTCCAGCAAGGTGATGACGCTGGCAACCGGGATGCGCCGGTTGGGGTCGTCGAGCAACGCGGCGCTGAGGCCAACCTGGGTCAGCAACGCATGGGGATTGAGGCCCAGGTGGCGGGACACTTCAAGGTAATTGGTCAAGCTGGCGGCACGGACCAGGGCAGGCATTTTTATTGTTATCCATGTTTTCCAGGCTAACTGCTGCTTTTTTTGCAGGAGCAAAAAGCGAGCGGCTGATTGGTTTTATAGCCTGCGTGTCATGAATTGAAAAGCAAAGCCCTGTGTTGGCCATTGTCATCAAATGAAAAGCCCCTGACGCCCAATGTGAAGCACCCGGGGGGAGGGCTGTTTACTGTGACCTCAAGAGCTACACCGCACACGAGGTTCACCGTGGAAAAACTGCAAACCGCTGCCACCGTGCTGATCGTCCCCGGCCTGCGCGACCATGTTGCCGAGCACTGGCAGACCCTGCTCGCAAGCCGCCTGGCCAAAGTGCGCAGCGTACCCCCGCTGCAGGTCGACGGCCTGTGCTGCACAGCCCGGGTCGAGGCGATCCAGCGCGAACTGGACCAGATCGAGGGTGAAGTGATTCTGGTGGCGCACAGTGCCGGCGTGCTGATGGTCGCCCACTGGGCGGCGCGGTTCCGGCGGCCGATCAAGGGGGCATTGCTGGCGGCGCCACCCGACCTGAACGCGCAATGGCCGGCCCACTACCCAAGCCCGGCCAGCCTGGCCGAGCACGGCTGGACACCATTACCCCAGCAGCTGCTGCCGTTCCCCAGCATTGTCGCGGCCAGCAGTAACGATCACCTGGCCAGCTTTGCCGCAGCCAGCACCCTGGCCCAAGGCTGGGGGAGCGAACTGGTCGCACTGGGGGCCGTCGGCCACCTCAACCCGGCCTCCGGCTTTGGCCCCTGGCCACAGGGCGAGGTTTTCATCCAGCGACTGGACCAGCCCAACCTGCAATAAGCGCATGGACGCCCCAGCCACGCTCGCAAAAGACGAGCGGCGTAAAAAACAATAACAATACGTGGAGCCATCGTAATGCCAGAACACCGCATTCACCGTGCTGTGAAACCACAGCGCTGCCTGCTCGCCTGCGCCATCGGCCTGCTCACGCTGCCCGCTGCCCAGGCGTTCGAAGTCGATACCGGCACTGAAAACTGGGCCGTGCGCTTCGACAACACCGTCAAGTACAACTATGGCGTGCGCACCGAAAGCGCCGACAGGCGCATGCTGGGCACGCCCAACAGCAACGACGGCGACTACAACTTCCGCAAGGCGGGTACCAACATCACCAACCGGGTCGACTTGCTGACTGAACTGGACGTGGTCTACCAGGGCAACACCGGGTTCCGTGTCAGCACCGCCAGCTGGTACGACAAGGCCTATGACAACACCGGTTCCAATAGCAACCCGTTCGTCAACGGCAACGGTGACCAGTCCGGCATCAACCCCAGCCTCAATGGCCTGCCCGGTACCGGCGTGCCGCTGGGCAGCCCGCACCTGAGCAACTACGCCCAGCGTTACTACAGCGGCCCGTCCGGTGAAGTGCTGGATGCCTTCGTTTTCTTCAGCCGTGAAGTCGGCGAGGCCTCGCAGGTCAGCGCCAAGCTCGGCCAGCACAACCTGTTCTGGGGTGAAACCCTGCTCAACCCGGTGCATTCGCTGAGCTACGGCCAGTCCGGTCTCGACCTGGCCAAGCTGGCCGCCTCGCCGGGCACCGAGGCCAAGGAGCTGTTCGTGCCGCGCAATCAGCTGTCGACCTCGTTCCTGGTCAACTCCGAACTGACCCTGGGCGCCCAGTACTTCTTCGACTGGGACGCCGCCCGCCTGCCTGAAGCCGGTACCTACTATGGCGGCTCGGACGTGGTAGGCGAGGGCGCCCAAAGCTTCCTGCTAGGCCACACCGGCACGCCGGGGTTGATCCCGGTACGTGGCGCGCTGACCACCATCCGCCGTGGCCATGACCTGAAACCGGGCAAGAGCGGCGACTGGGGCATCATGGCCAAGTGGTCGCCCGAGTGGCTGGGCGGCACGCTCGGCTTCTACTACCGCAAGACTTCCGAGATCCTTCCGCAGGCCTGGCTCGACGCACGCGGCATGACCGTCGCCAACGGCCCGTTTGGCAACCCGCCGGGCAGCCGCCAGGGTGCGGTCGGCAACCTGTACAACTCGCTGCAAAGCACTACATACCAGTTCGCCTACTCCGACGACATCGACATCTACGGCCTGAGCCTGTCCAAGGATGTGGGCGGCATCAGTGTCGGCAGTGACCTGAACATCCGCCACAACATGCCGCTGGCGAGCATCCCGGCAATCGTCAGTGCGCCCGGCCAGGGTGGCCTGGGCGGCGGCTTCGGCCTGCTGCCGGCACGCCTGCCCAGCAGCGGCGTGATCTACGACGTGCCCAAGGATGGCGACAGCCTGAGTGCCACCGGCGACACCCTGCACTGGACCTTGAACGGTCTGATGACGATTGGCGACACGCCGCTGTTCGATTCGGCAACCCTGCTTGGCGAGCTGTTCTACAGCAACCTGCTCAAGCTCGATAGCCACAACGAGGCCTTGTACAAGGGCAAGAGCAGCTACCGCGGCATCGACAAGGCCACCCGCGACAACTGGGGCATCGCTGTCAACTTCACCCCCACCTGGTACCAGGTGCTGCCGGGCATGGACCTGAGCCTGCCGCTGTCGGTAAACGTCGGCCTCGACGGCGTGTCGCCGGTGCAGGGCGGCGGCGCCGAGAACACCGGCAACTATGCGGTGGGCGTGAGCGCCGCAATCTACAACCAGTACTTCGTCGACCTCAAGTACGTCGACAGTTTCGGTGAGACCAAGGCCTGCAAGGACGGCCAGACCGACGGCAGCACCCCCAACGCCCTGGACGGCGAACAGGATTACACCTGCTACGGCGGCGGTTACGCCTCCTTTTCCGGCGGTGGTGCCACCACCGAGGACCGTGGCGCCCTGTACCTGACCGTCAAGACGACCTTCTGAGTCATGTTTCCTACAGCCTACACAGGAAGACAACCATCATGAATTTCGTACGTACCCTGCTGGCCTCGTGCCTGTCACTGGCCGCGCTGAACGCTGCCCAGGCCGCCGTTTCCACTGACCAGGCCGCACGCCTGGGCGCCAGCCTGACCGCCATTGGCGCGGAAAAGGCCGGCAATGCCGATGGCTCGATCCCGGCTTACCAGGGCGGCCTGCTGACCCCGCCAGCCAGCTACCAGAGCGGCGCCAGCATGCGCCCCGACCCGTTCGCCAGCGACAAGCCGCTGCTGGTCATCGATGGCAAGAACGCCGAGCAGTACAAGGGCCAGCTGACCGCCACCACCCTGGAACTGCTCAAGCGCTACCCCAGCTATCGCGTCGATGTGTACCCGACCCACCGTAGCGTGGCGCTGCCGCAAGCGGTGCTCGACAACACCCGCAAGAACGCCACGGCAGCCAACAGCAAGGAGGGTGGCACCGCAGTGGACAACGTGCTGCCGGGCATCCCGTTCCCCATTCCGCAGAACGGTGCCGAGGCCATGTGGAACTTCCTGCTGCGCTACCAGGGCGTGAGCATGACCGCCAAGTACGACTCGTGGAACGTCGATGCCGCCGGCAAGCCATCGCTGTCGACCACCGGCCAAGCCAATATCAGCTACCCGATCTACGAGGACATGGCCAAGCCGATCGGCGCCAAGGACACCTACTACCAGATGAAGCTGGTGTACACCGGGCCCGCCCGCCGTGCCGGCGAAGCGATGATGCTGCGCGATGCCGCCAACCCGCTGGTGCAGCCACGCAGCGCCTGGCAGTACCTGCCGGGCCAGCGCCGGGTCAAGCTGGCACCGAACCTGGCCTACGACACGCCCAACCCGGGCACCTCGGGTTCGGGTACCTACGATGACGTGTTCGTCTTCAACGGCGCGCTGGACCGCTACGACTGGACCCTCGTCGGCAAACAGGAAATGTACGTGCCGTACAACACCTACCAGCTGACCTACAACACCGACGTCAAGCAGGTGATCACACCCAACCACCTGGCGCCGCAGTTCGTGCGCTGGGAGAAACACCGGGTGTGGGTGGTGGAAGGCAAGCTCAAGGACGGCGCGCGGCACATCTACCACAAGCGCCGCTTCTACCTTGACGAAGACAGCTGGATAGCCCTGGCCTCGGACCAGTACGACGCGCGTGGCCAGCTGTACCGCGGCTCGTTCGCCTTCCTCACCCAGAGCTACGACAAACAGACCCCCGATGCCACGCCGTTCATGATCTACGACCTGATCGGCGGCACCTACAACCTCAATGGCGTGGTTGGCGCCTACGGCGGTATTCGCTACATCGACCCGCTGTCGAAAACCCAATGGTCGCCCGAGTCGCTGGCCGGCAACGGCATTCGCTGAACGCACGCAGCAGAGGTGGCAATGTCTGTCTTCAAACGATGCAGCGTGGTAGTTCTGGCCTTGGCCGCGCTGCAGGGCGCGGCCCAGGCGGCGCCCTTCACCGATGTGCTGGACTTGCCCGCAATGCCCAGCGCCCTGGTCGCCAGCAGTGCCTTGCGCGATGTCACCCTGGCCGGGCAGCGCCTGGTCGCGGTGGGCCCGCGTGGGCACATTGTGTATTCCGATGACCACGGCGCGCACTGGCAGCAGGCTCTGGTGCCGGTCAGCGCCGACCTCAATGCCGTGAGCTTCGCCACGCCCGAACTGGGCTGGGCAGTGGGTCACGATGGCGTGGTGCTGCACAGCCGCGATGGCGGCGTGCACTGGCACAAGCAGCTGGATGGCCGGGCGCTGGCCGAACAACTGCCGGGCACGGGCAGCGACAATGCCTTGCTCGACGTGTGGTTCAGCGATGCCCGCAATGGCTATGCGGTCGGCGTGTTCAACCTGCTGTTGCGCACCGTTGACGGCGGCGAGCACTGGCAGCCCTGGCTCGACCACAGCGATAACCCGCAAGGCCTGCACCTGACCAGCCTGGCTGCGGTGGGGGACGAGCTGTACATCACTGGCGAGCAAGGCCTGCTGCTGAAGCAGGACGGCGAACGCTTCAGCCGCGTCGAAACACCTTACGCCGGCACACTGTTCGGTGCTGTCGGCAAGCCCGGCGTACTGCTGGTCTACGGCCTGCGCGGGCATGCCTACCGCAGCACCGACGGCGGCCAGCAGTGGCAACCGATCAGCACTGGCGTGAACACCAGCCTCACCGCCGCCGGTGTCGACCGCGACGGCCTGCTGTGGCTGGCCAGTCAGGCTGGCGACCTGCTGCTCAGCAGGGATGACGGCGCCAGCTTCAGCCCGGTGCCGCAAGGCGCCCGTGGCCCGGTGACTGCGCTCGCCACCGATACCGGCAATGGCCTGGTACTGGTCGGCGAGCGGGGCGTGCGCAACCAGCCTGGCAACTTCACGCTGCACCCATAACAAGAGAAGACCCCGATGGCCGCTACCCGCCAAGACACCCTGCCGGTAATCCGCAACCTCGACGATTTCGACCCACGCTCGGGCAATGCCCTGGAGCGCCTGGTGTTCAACCATCGCCTGCCGTTCCTGCTGTGCATGCTGCTGGTGACCCTGGTGCTGGGCTACATGGCGCTGACCCGCCTGGAGCTGCGCCCCAGTTTCGACAAGATGCTGCCGCAGAGCCACCCCTACATCCAGAACTACCTGGAAAACCGGCCATCGCTGCGCGGCCTGGGCAACGCGGTGCGGGTGGTGGTGGAGAACACCCAGGGCGACATCTTCGACCCGGGCTACCTGCAAACCCTGCGGCACATCAACGACGAACTGTTCCTCAGCCAGGGCGTGGACCGGGCCTGGGTGAAGTCGCTGTGGAGCCCGGCGGTGCGCTGGACCGAGGTGACCGAGGAGGGCTTCCAGGGCGGCCCGGTGATGCCAGACGGCTACCAGGGCGCGGCGGGTGACATTGAGCAACTGCGGCAGAATATCGAGCGCGCCAACATCGTCGGCAGCCTGGTGGCGCGCGACTTCAAGTCGAGCATGTTGATCGTGCCGCTGCTCGACCAGGACTCGGCCACCGGCAAAGGCCTGGACTACCACGCCTTCTCGCAAAAGCTGGAACAACTGCGCAGCCAGTACCAGGCCAGCGGCCAGTACCGCATCCATGTGATCGGCTTTGCCAAGCTGATGGGGGACCTGATCGACGGGCTGATCCAGGTGATGGCGTTCTTCGCCCTGGCGGTGCTGACCAGCCTGCTGATCATCTACCGCTACACCCGTTGCGTGCGCAGCACCTTGCTGGTGGTGCTGTGTTCGCTGACTGCAGTGGTGTGGCAGTTGGGCATCGTCGCCTGGCTGGGCTACGCCATCGACCCGTATTCGATCCTGGTGCCGTTCCTGATCTTCGCCATTGGCGTATCCCATGCGGCGCAGAAGATGAACGGCATCCTCCAGGACATCGGCCGTGGCACCCACCGCCAGGTAGCCGCGCGCTATACCTTCCGCCGCCTGTTCGTGGCCGGGGTGACTGCGCTGCTGGCCGATGCGGTGGGTTTTGCCGTACTGATGCTGATCGACATCCCGGTGATCCAGGACCTGGCCATCACCGCCAGCATCGGTGTGGCCGTACTGATCTTCACCTCGCTGCTGTTGATGCCGGTGGCGCTGTCCTATGTAGGTGTTGGCCGCAAGGCGGCCGAGCGGGCCCTGGAGATTGATGCTCGTTGGGGCCGCTCTGCGGCCCTTCGCGGGCATGCCCGCTCCCACAGGTATCGCGAGAGACTTGAAGCTGACGCGGTCCCTGTGGGAGCGGGCATGCCCGCGAAGGGCTGCAACGCAGCCCCAATCAATCCATGGAGCCTGCTCGACCGCTTCACCGAACGCAAATGGGCCAGCGCCGCACTGCTGGTGGCCCTGGCCCTGGGCGCCCTTGGCATCTGGGGCAGCCTGCAATTGAAAATCGGCGATCTCGACAGCGGCGCCCCCGAGCTGCGCGCGGATTCGCGCTACAACCTCGATAACGCCTACATCACCCAGCACTACGCGCTGTCCAGCGATACCTTCGCGGTCATGGTCAAGACCGCGCCGGAAGGCTGCCTGCAATACCAGACGCTGGTCCTTGCCGACCGCCTGGCCTGGGAGCTGCAGCAGTTGCCAGGGGTGCAGACCACGGTGTCGCTGGCCAACGCCGTGCGCCAGATCACCGCTGGCACCTACGAAGGCAACCCGCGCCTGAACAGCCTGCAGCGCAACCAGGACGTGCTCAACTACGCCGCCCAGCAGGCCTCGGTCAACGCCCCGGAGCTGTTCAACAACGATTGCTCGCTGATGCCGGTCATCGCCTACCTCAAGGATCACCGCGCCGACACCCTGGCCCAGGTGGCCGCCGTGGCCGAGCGTTTTGCCCAGGCCAACAGCAGCAACGAACAGCAATTTCTGCTGGCTGCCGGTAGCGCCGGCATCGAGGCCGCCACCAACGTCGTGGTGCGCGAGGCCAACCACCGCATGCTGTTGCTGGTGTACCTGGCGGTCACGCTGTTCTGTCTGTTCACCTTCCGCAGCTGGCGCGCCACGCTGGTGGCGATCCTGCCGCTGATGCTCACCTCGGTGCTGTGCGAGGCGTTGATGGTGGCCATGGGCATTGGCGTCAAGGTCGCCACCTTGCCGGTGATCGCCCTGGGCGTGGGCATTGGCGTGGACTACGCGCTGTACCTGCTCAGCGTGCAGCTGCACTACCAGCGCGCCGGGCTGAGCCTGGCCCAGGCCTACCAGAAAGCCGTGGCCTTCACCGGCCGAGTGGTGGGGCTGGTCGGCATTACCCTGGCAGCCGGCGTGGTGGGCTGGGCCTGGTCGCCGATCAAGTTCCAGGCCGACATGGGCCTGCTGCTGACCTTCATGTTCCTGTGGAACATGCTCGGCGCGCTGGTGCTGATCCCGGCGTTGTCGCATTTCCTCCTGCGTGGCCAGGCCGCTCCGGCACCTGCCGAGGCCCAGGCCACGTCGCGTTCGCAAACCCAAGAAACCGAGTGCTCGCCTCATGTCTGATTACCTTCCGCCACTGCGCGACATGGATTTTCTGTTCAACGAAGTGTTCGATATCCCGGCCTGGTGGGCGCAAACGCCCGCCTTGGCCGAGCAGGTCGATGGCGAAACTGCCCGGGCGGTGCTCGAACAGGCCGGCAAGCTGATTGCCGAGGTGGTGGCGCCGCTCAACCGCAGTGGCGACGAGCAAGGCTGCCGCTGGGAGGCCGGCAAGGTGCGTACCCCCGATGGCTTCGCCGATGCTTACCGGGCATTTGCCGCCGATGGCTGGGTGGGCGTGGCCGGTGCCCCGGAATACGGCGGCATGGGCATGCCGAAAGTGATCGGCGCCCAGCTTGAGGAAATGCTCAATGCCGCCAACCTGTCGTTCGGCCTGTACCCGATGCTGACCGCCGGGGCCTGCCTGGCGCTGCTCAACCATGCCAGCGAGCCGTTGAAGGCGCTGTACCTGCCGCCCATGTACCAAGGGCGCTGGACCGGTTCGATGTGCCTGACCGAGCCGCACGCCGGCACCGACCTGGGCCTGATCCGCACCCGTGCCGAGCCGGTTGCCGATGGCCGTTACCGCATCAGCGGGACCAAGATTTTCATCACGGGCGGTGAGCAGGACCTGACCGAGAACATCATCCACCTGGTGCTGGCGCGGCTGCCGGATGCGCCCGCCGGGCCCAGGGGCATCTCGCTGTTCCTGGTGCCCAAGGTGCTGGTTGACGCCGACGGCGCGCTGGGCGAGGCCAATGCGGTGAGTTGCGGGTCGATCGAGCACAAGATGGGCATCAAGGCTTCGGCCACTTGCGTGATGAACTTCGACGGTGCAATCGGCTACCTGGTCGGCGAGCCGAACAAGGGCCTGAACGCAATGTTCACCATGATGAACTACGAGCGCCTGGGCGTAGGTATCCAGGGCCTGGCCCTGGGCGAGCGCTCCTACCAGGGCGCTATCGCCTATGCCCGTGATCGCCAGCAGGGCCGCGCGCCGACCGGCGCCGAAGCACCTGGGCAGAGTGCTGATCCGATCATCGTCCACCCGGACGTGCGGCGCATGCTGTTGACCATGAAAGCGCTGAACGAAGGCGGGCGGGCCTTCTCCACCTATGTGGCACTGCAGCTGGACCTGGCCAGATACAGCGAAAGCCCGGTCGCGCGCACCCAGGCCGAGGCCCGGGTGGCGTTGCTCACGCCGGTGGCCAAGGCCTTCCTCACCGACATGGGGCTGGAGACCACCGTGCACGGCCAGCAGGTGCTGGGCGGCCATGGCTATATCCGTGAGTGGGGCCAGGAGCAGCTGATCCGGGACTGCCGCATCACCCAGATCTACGAAGGTACCAATGGTATCCAGGCCCTGGACCTGGTGGGGCGCAAGCTGTTTGTCGATGGTGGCCAGGCCTATCGCAGCGTGTCCGACGAAATCACCGCCTTTGCCGAGGCGCTGCCCGCGGCGTGCGCCGAGTTCGGCGCGCCATTGCTGGCTGCGGTGCGCAACCTCGACGAGCTGACCGCCTGGTTGCTCGACCGGGCCCAGGGCAACCCGCGCGAGCTTGGCGCAGCGGCGGTGGAGTACCTGCAGGTGTTTGGCTACACCTTCTACGCCTACCTGTGGGCACGCATGGCCGTGGTGTGCCATGGCCATGCGGCCCCAGAACCGTTCCACCTGAGCAAGCTGGGCACCGCGCGTTTCTACTTTGCCCGTCTGCTGCCACGTATTCATTCGCTGAGCGCCAGCGTCAGGGCCGGTAGCGATAGCCTGTACCTGCTCGAGGCCGGGCAACTGTGAAGGCCGCCGACATGATCACCACCCGCATCATGCCCGCGGCCGAGCAGGCCTACGCCTATCCGCTGCTGATCAAGCGCCTGCTACTGTCGGGCGTGCGCTACCAGCCGAACCAGGAAATCGTCTATGCCGACAAGCTGCGCTACACCTACACCACCTTGCTCGAACGCATCCAGCGGCTAGCCAATGTGCTGACCGCCGCCGGGGTCAAACCAGGTGACACCGTAGCCTTGCTCGACTGGGACAGCCACCGGGCGCTGGAGTGCTTCTTTGCCGTGCCGATGCTGGGCGCGGTGCTGCACACGGTTAATGTGCGGCTGTCCACCGACCAGGTGCGCTACACCATGAACCATGCCGAGGACTGCCTGGTGCTGGTGCATGACGACTTCCTGCCGTTGATGGCGCAGCTACGCGATGACTTGCCGACGGTCGAGAGTTTCATCCGCCTCAGCGACGGCGGCCACGCAGCGCAGGGCGTGCCGTTGCTCGGCGAGTACGAAGCGTTGCTGGCGGCTGCCGAGCCGCAGTTCGACTTCGCCGATTTCGACGAGCATTCGCTGGCCACGCTGTTCTACACCAGCGGTACCACCGGCAACCCCAAGGGCGTTTACTTCAGCCACCGGCAACTGGTGCTGCATACCCTGGTCGAGCAAGGCACCCTGGCGGCCTGCGGCGAGGTGCCATTGCTGCGCAGCGGCGATGTCTACATGCCCATCACGCCCATGTTCCACGTGCATGCCTGGGGCGTGCCCTACGTGGCCACGGCGCTGGGCATCAAGCAAGTCTACCCCGGGCGCTATGAGCCCAATCGCCTGGTGCGCCTGTACCGTGACGAGGGCGTGACGTTCTCCCATTGCGTGCCCACAGTGCTGCAGATGATGCTGGACAGCGAGGAAGGGCGGTGCGGCGACCTGCGCGGCTGGAAAATGCTGCTGGGCGGCAGTGCACTGACCCTGGGCCTGGCGCAGCGTGCCAGCGAACGTGGTATCAGCGTGCATTGTGGCTACGGCATGTCGGAAAGCTGCCCGCTGCTGAGCATCACCCACCTGAGCGCCGAGCTGCTGGCACTGCCCATGGCGCAACAGCTGCCGCTGCGTATCGATGCCGGCGTGCCGATTGCCCTGGTAGACCTGCGCATCGTTGATGCTGAAGGCAATGATGTGCCACATGATGGTGAAAGCCTGGGCGAGGTCGTGGTGCGTGCGCCTTGGCTGACGCAGGGCTACCTGCACGAACCGGAGCAGGGCGCCGCATTGTGGCTGGGGGGCTGGATGCACACTGGCGACCTGGCCTGCATCGACCCGGCGGGTGTGCTGCGTATTCGTGACCGGATCAAGGATGTGATCAAGACCGGTGGCGAGTGGGTCAGCTCGGTGGCGCTGGAAAACCTGATCAGCCAGCACCCGGCTGTCGCTTCGGTAGCAGTGATAGGCATACCGGACCCGCAGTGGGGCGAGCAACCGTTGGCCTTGGTGGTTCGTCGTGACGGCATGCCGTTCGACCCGGCGGCATTGGCCGGGCACCTGCAGCCGTTTGTCGACAGTGGGCACCTGAACAAATGGGCGATACCACGGCAGCTGCGTTGCGTGGAGGAGATTCCCAAGACCAGCGTTGGCAAGATCGACAAGAAGCGGATACGGCAGGCATTTCTCTGAATGCTGGCAGGACCGGCTGATGGACAACTGTGGGAGCGGGCATGCCCGCGAAGCAGGCGACGCGGTGGATGGCACCGGCTGCGCCGGTGTTCGCGGGCGCGCCCGCTCCCACAGGTACAGCGTATTCCTTCAGCTGACGGGGTCGCTGTGGGAGCAGGCATGCCCGCGAAGCAGGCGACGCGGT
>Ga0209676_1001390_pt1 | contig 23412 bp, 27 predicted proteins | sample AraplaCvi_mLB_r2_FD_184282 | JGI IMG/M metagenome (GOLD analysis project Ga0209676, IMG submission 184282) | Arabidopsis root microbial communities from North Carolina, USA - plate scrape MF_Cvi_mLB_r2 (SPAdes) (version 2) | ecosystem: Host-associated > Plants > Roots > Endosphere | place: USA... | reverse complement strand
GCGAAGTCCGTCTCGTTGGCTTCGGCACCTTCGCGGTCAGCAAGCGCAAGGCATCGACCGGTCGCAACCCGCGCACCGGCGAAACGATGACCATCGCGGCGTCGAACCAGCCGAAGTTCAAGGCCGGCAAGGCCCTCAAGGACGCCGTCAACTAAGTTGACAGGCACCTTCTGGTGAAACCATCTCGGGCCGTGGCGCAAGCTGCGGCCCGATTTGTATCTGCCGGGCGGGATCGATGTCGTTTGTGCGTGAAGATTGAGCAAATGCCCGTTGCAATCACCGTCGCAGCGGCTATGGACGTCCAGCTTTCGGACGCCGGGCCATTGGTCCGCCCCGATCGGGCGCGTAGCTCAGCGGTAGAGCACACCCTTCACACGGGTGGGGTCACAGGTTCAATCCCTGTCGCGCCCACCATGGCTTTCCAGTCATGGCATGAAACGAAACCGGGGCTGACCGGGCCATTCATCACATATTCAATGCGCTCGCATTAGAGAAACGGCCATGATCCGTACACTGACCCTTTCCCTCGTTTCCGCGCTGCTCTTGTCGGCAGTCGCGCCCGCCGCTGCGCGCGGCGACCGCGACCAGGATAATCTGCGCAGCGCAGCGGCGCAGGGGCAGGTTATTCCGCTGAACAAACTGATCGCCGACGTGCGATCGCGCCCGCCCTATAATGACATGACCTATCTCGGCGGTCCGCAATTCGACGCGGGGCGGATGATCTATGCGCTGAAATTCATGGACGGCAGCCAGGTCGTCGTCGTCTATGTCGATGCCCGCACCGGCCGGATCGTGGGACGCAAACCCTGATATTCCAATAGCCGCGCGTTTCGTCGCAACGAGATTTTGCGATGATCGTTCGGACTTGATACACAGTCGAAACATGCGGCCGGGCTGCCCGGTGCGCAACGGAAAGGCGCCTGAATGCGGATTTTGATTGTCGAAGACGAACCCACGCTGGGTCCGCAGCTCAAGGCGACGCTCGAGGGCGCCGGCTATGCCGTCGACCTCGCGACCGATGGCGAGGACGGCCATTTCCTCGGCTCGACCGAAAACTACGATGCCGCGATCCTCGATCTCGGGCTCCCCGAAATCGACGGGCTGACCGTGCTCGACCGCTGGCGCCGCGAAAAGCGCAACTTTCCCGTGCTCGTTCTGACCGCGCGCGACAGCTGGTCCGACAAGGTCGCCGGGCTCGATGCCGGTGCCGACGACTATCTCGCCAAGCCGTTCCAGACGGAAGAACTCATCGCCCGCCTGCGCGCGCTGATCCGCCGCGCCGCTGGCAATGCGTCGAGCGAGCTGATTGCGGGGCCGGTGCGGCTCGACACGCGATCGGGACGTGTCACGCTCGACGGCGCGCCGGTGAAGCTGACCGCGCAGGAATATAAATTGCTGTCATATCTGCTCCACCACAAGGGCAAGGTCGTGTCGCGCACCGAGCTGATCGAGCATATCTACGACCAGGATTTCGACCGCGATTCGAACACGATCGAGGTGTTCGTGACGCGCATCCGCAAAAAGCTCGGTGCTGATATCATCACGACGATCCGCGGGCTCGGCTACCAGCTCGACGATCCGCAGGGCTGATCCGTGGCGGAGGCCGACGCCCCGGCCGTCGTCGCGGAGACCGACGCGGACAAGCCGCAGGCGCTGACCAGCCGCATCACCGGCTCGCTCGCGCGGCGCATGATCGCGATCGCGGCGCTGTGGATTTCGGTGCTGCTGATCGGCGGCGGTTTCGCACTCGACCGCGTGCTGACCGGTGCGATCACGCGCAACTTCGATTCGAGCCTCGAATATGTGCTGATCGCGATGATCCGCTCGTCGGAAATCGGCCCCGACGGCGAAGTGCGGCTGGTCGAACCGCTCGGCGACCAGCGCTTCCTCGAGCCTTATAGCGGCCTTTACTGGCAGATCAGCGGCGGCAATCAGGAACCCTATCGCTCGCGTTCCTTGTGGGAGCGCTCGCTGAAGGCGCCGACGCCGCATGTCGACAACCAGATCCACACCTATGACAGCAACCAGTTTCCCGAAGAGGAACTGCGCGTGCTCGAACGCAATGTCATCCTGCCGGGCAGCAAGACCAATTGGCGGTTCCAGATCGCGCAATCGCGTGAGGCGCTCGACACCCAGAACCGCGCGGTGCGCGCCACGCTGATCCCCAGCCTTGCCTTGCTGGGCCTCGGGCTCATCATCCTCGCGGCGCTCCAGACCTTCTACGGCCTGTGGCCGCTGCGTCACATTCGCCGCGCGATCGCGGCGATGCGCGGCGGACAGAACCGGCGGGTTGACGCGCCGTTACCGCTGGAAGTGCAGCCGATGGTCGACGAACTCAACGCGCTGCTCGCGCATAATGAGAAACAGGCCGAGGAAGCGCGGCTGCACGCGGGCAATCTCGCACATGCGCTTAAGACCCCGCTCACCGTGCTGGTCAACAGCGCGACGAGCTCGACGTCGGAACTCGCCGAAACCGTGCGGCGCGAGGCCGCGACGATGCAGCGGCAGGTCGACCACCATCTCGCGCGCGCGCGCGCCGTCGGGCGGCGCGGCGCGGCGCAGGCGCGGGCGATCGTGTGGGACAGCGTTCATAGCGTATCGCGCGCCGTCGCCGCGCTTTATCCCGACGCGCGTCTCGATGCCGAGGGCGACAAGCATCTCGTCGTTCGTGTCGAGCGACAGGATCTCGATGAACTTGTCGGCAACCTGCTCGAAAATGCGGCCAAATATGGCGGCGGCAGCGTCTTCGTCACGGTTCAGCGGGACGGGAATATGGCCGAAATCCTGGTCGAGGACGATGGCGCCGGTATCTCGCCGGCCGATCGCGTGCGCATCTTCGACCGCGGCGTCCGCCTCGACAGCGGCAAGCCGGGAACGGGGCTGGGCCTTGCGATCGTGCGCGACGTCGCCGAAATTTACGGCGGCAGTATCGCGCTCGAGGAAAGCGAGGATCTGGGTGGGTTGCTTGTCAGGCTGAAACTGCCTGCGGGTTAAGCCGCCGTCACTTCCAGCCCGCGCTGCACCCCCGGCCGCGCCAAGCCTGCGTCGAGCCAGCGCTGGACATGCGTGAACCGGTCGAATCCGACAATGTCGCGCGCGTCGTAAAAGCCGATCAGGTTGCGCACCCAGCCGAGCAGCGAGATATCGGCGATGCTGTAATCGGAGCCCATCACCCATTCTCGCGTCGCGATCCGCCCGTCGAGTACGCCGAGCAGGCGCGCGGATTCGGCCGCGTAACGGTCGCGAGCGCGCTTGTCCTCATAGTCACGGCCGGCGAATTTGTGGAAGAAGCCGAGCTGACCGAACATCGGCCCGACTCCGCCCATCTGCCACATCACCCACTGGATCGTCTCGTAGCGCTCCGTCGGATCGGCCGAAAGAAACTGGCCGCTCTTGTCGGCGAGGTAGATCAGGATTGCACCCGATTCGAATAGCGCGAGCGGCTTTCCGCCTGGCCCCTGCGGATCGTAGATTGCCGGGATCTTGCCGTTGGGGTTGAGCGCGAGGAACGCCGGATCGTGGCTTTCGTTCGCCATGATGTCGATCCGGTGCGGCTCGTAAGCGAGACCCGTTTCCTCCAACATGATCCCCGCCTTCACGCCGTTGGGCGTCGGCGCGGAGAAAAGCTGGATCCGGTCGGGATATTGCGCGGGCCACCGGGTGAAGATCGGATGGTCGAGGCTCATGCGCTTTGCTCCCGCTTGGCCTGCTGATGATGGCGGATCACCTCATCGATGATGAAGCGGAGAAATTTCTCGGTGAAATCGGGGTCGAGATCGGCGTCGCGCGCCAGTTCGCGCAGCCGTCCGATCTGTCGCTCTTCCCTGCCGGGGTCGGCAGGAGGCAGGCCTTCGCGCGCCTTGAGCTCGCCGACCGCCTTGGTCACCTTGAACCGTTCGGCGAGCATGTAGACGAGCGCCGCGTCGATGTTGTCGATGCTCTGGCGATAGCGGCTCAGTTGGTCATCCATGGGTGCGCGATTCCTCTCTTCTCCGGCACGCTTGGCACCGGGCGGGGCTTCAAAGCAAGCCGAAAGTCGTTGCAAAATCGTGACCGCGGCGCCAAGGCTCGCCGCGTTATGACTGCGGAAATCCATCAGCTCCACGGCGACCGGCCGCCCTCGCTCGACCCGATGATGGCGCTCGTCGCCGCCGACATGAACGAGGTGAATTCGGTCATTCTTGACCGGATGCAGTCCGAAGTCCCGCTGATCCCCGAACTTGCCGGTCACCTGATCGCGGGCGGCGGCAAGCGGATGCGCCCGATGCTGACGCTCGCGTGTGGCAAGCTGCTCGACTATCCGGGGCGCCGCCACTGCAAATTGGCTGCGGCAGTCGAGTTCATCCACACCGCGACGCTGCTCCACGACGATGTCGTCGACAAATCGGACCTGCGCCGCGGCCGCAAGACCGCGAATCTCATCTGGGGCAACAGCGCCTCGGTGCTCGTCGGCGACTTCCTGTTCAGCCGCGCGTTCGAGGTGATGGTCGAGGACGGCTCGCTGAAAGTGCTCAAGATATTGAGCCGCGCGTCGGCAGTGATCGCGGAGGGCGAGGTAAACCAGCTCTCGGCGCAGCGCCGGATCGAGACGAGCGAGGACCAGTATCTCGCGATCATCAACGCCAAGACCGCCGAGCTGTTCGCCGCCGCGTGCAAGATCGCGGCCGTCGTCGCCGAGCGCGACGAGGCGACCGAAGCCGCGCTCGACGCCTATGGCCGCAACCTCGGCATCGCGTTCCAGCTCGTCGACGACGCGATCGACTATGTTTCGGACGCCGAAACGATGGGCAAGGGCGTCGGTGACGACTTCCGCGACGGCAAGGTCACGCTGCCGGTCATCCTCGCCTATGCGCGCGGAAGCGCCGAGGAACGCGACTTCTGGAAACAGGCGATCGTGGGGCACCGCACCTCGGACGAGGATCTCGCCTACGCGACGAGCCTGCTCCACAAGCACGATACGATCGCCGACACGCTCGCGCGTGCGCGGCATTACGGCCAGCGTGCGGTCGACGCGATCGGCGGCTTTAGCGCCAGCCAGGCAAAGGCCGCGTTGACCGAAGCGGTCGCTTTCGCGGTCGCACGCGCCTATTGAGGCCGACATGGCGGTGATGGGCCCAGCGGCGGAAAGCCCCGACGCCTATGTCGCCGCGCTGTCGGGATGGCAGCGCAAGCATTGCGAAATGATGCGCGCGGCGATCATGACTGCCGCCGCCTTCGAAGAGACGATCAAATGGACCAATCTCGTCTTCATGGCGAACGGTCCATGTATCCTGATCCGCGCTGAGGAGCATCGTGTGCTGCTCGGCTTCTGGCGCGGCAAAAGGTTGTGCGATCTGGAACCGCGGATCAAGGCGAGTGGCAAATATGAGCTCGGCAATCTGGTGATGACCGAGGCGACCGAGGTGTCGCCCAAGATGGTCGCGGCACTCGCTGCAGAAGCCTTTCGCCTGAACGCCGAACTGGGCAACCCCGCGGCGGGCGCCTGATGCAATTGCTTCCGATCGATACCGTGCTGCCCGATATCGTGGCGGCGTTGACGCTCAAGCCCAACGCCGTCGTCGTCGCACCGCCAGGCGCGGGCAAGACGACGCGCGTCGCGCCCGCTCTGCTGGATCAGCCGTGGTGCAAGGGGAATGTCTGGCTGCTCTCGCCGCGGCGACTTGCCGCGCGTGCGGCGGCGGAACGGATCGCGGAAGAATTGGGCAGCGAGGTCGGCGGCATCGTCGGTTATGCCACGCGCCTCGATAGCAAACAGTCGGCCGGAACCCGGCTGCTCGTGATGACCCCGGGCCTCTTCCGCAATCGCATCCTCGCCGATCCCGAGCTTTCGGTCGTGTCGGCGGTGCTGTTCGACGAGGTACACGAACGCAGCCTCGATGGCGATTTCGCGCTCGCGCTCGCAATCGACGCGCAGCAGGGACTGCGGGACGACCTGCGCCTAGTGGCCATGTCGGCGACGCTCGACGGCGCGCGCTTTGGCGCGCTGCTCGGCAATGCGCCGGTGGTGAAGAGCGAGGGCAAGATCTGGCCGCTCGACCTGCGCCATATCGGTCGCCGCGCCGAGGACCGGCTCGAGGCGTCGGTGCTCGCGGCGGTGCGACAGGCGCTGGCCGACGAGGCGGAGGGCGACATGCTGGCCTTCCTGCCCGGTGCCGCCGACATCGAACGCGCCACGACCGCGGTCGAAGAGGCGCGCTTGCCGCTCGTCGTCCACCGCCTGCATGGCCAGATCGATCCCGCGCTGCAACGCAAGGCACTCGTCCGCGATCCCGCTGGCGGAAGGAAACTGATCCTCGCGACGAGCATCGCCGAAACCAGCCTGACGATTGACGGAGTGCGCATCGTCATCGACGCGGGCCTGTCGCGCCGCCCGCGCTTCGACAAGGCGGCAGGCATCGCGCGCCTCGTCACCGAACGCGCGAGCCAGGCGTCGGCAACGCAGCGGGCGGGCCGCGCCGCGCGACAGGGGCCGGGCGTCGCCTACCGCCTGTGGGAAGCGGCCGCGACGGCGGGCATGCCCCCGTTCGATCCGCCCGAAATCCACGAGAATGACCTGATGCCCGTCGTGCTCGATTGCGCGAGCTGGGGTATCATCGACCCGCGCCAATTGGGTTGGCTCGATCCGCCGTCACCCGCGGCGGTTTCCGAAGCGAAGACGCGGTTGCAGGCGATCGGCGCGCTGGGCGACGATGGCCGCATCAAGGCGCACGGCAAGTCGCTTGCCGCGATCCCGTTGCCGGTACCGCTCGCTCATATGTTGCTCGACGCGGCGCGCGCGGGGGAAGGCGAGATGGCAGGGCGGCTCGCGGTACTGCTGACCGAGCCGGGGCTTGGCGGGCGCGGCGTCGATGTCGAGGCGCGGCTCGGGCGCTGGCGCGGGCAGCGCAATGAGCGCAGCGAGGGCGCGTGGCGGCTCGCACGGCGGCTGGCGACGATCGGGGAGAAGCTCGCGGCGGGGACCGATGACATCGAGCCGCGCTCGATCGGCGGCTGGATCGCGACCGCCTGGCCCGACCGGGTCGCGCGGCAGCGGGCAGGGCAGCGCGGTGAATATCTCAGCGTCGGTGGGCGCGCCTATCGCATCGATGCGGTCGATCCGCTCGCGGGCAGCGAATGGCTCGCGATCGCCGATGCGCAGGGCCATGCCGCGGGGGTGCGCATCCTCGCCGCGGCGCCGATCGATCAGACCGAGGTCGAGGCGATCTTCGCCGACCGCATCGTCGCGCATTCGGCGAGCAGCTACGATGCGGCAAGCGACCGCGTCGACCATCGCCGCGAACGGCGGCTCGGTGCGATCGCGCTGACCAGCGGGCAGGCGGGGCGCAGCGAGAATGCCGAGGACGATATCGCCGTGCGGATGGCGGCGGTGCGTAGCAAGGGGCTGGGGCTGATCGGCTGGGGGCCGGCGTCGCAGGCCCTGCGTCAGCGCGCCTCCTATGCGGGGATCAATGCGCTCTCGACCGGCGCGCTTGCGGACAGTCTCGAACTCTGGCTCGAGCCCCTGCTCGCGGGTTGCCGCGGCCTCCGCGACATTGGCGACCGCAGGCTCGTCGATGCGTTAATGGCGATGCTCGACTGGCCCGCGCGCCAACTCCTCGAAAAGCACGCACCCGCCGATTATGCGACTCCGGTGGGGAGCCGGCATCCGATCGATTATGGCGCCGACGGCGGTCCGACGGTGAGCGTGCGCGTGCAGGAATTGTTCGGCCTCGCGCGCCATCCGACTATCGGCGATCCGCCGGTGCCGCTAATCCTCGCGCTGACCTCGCCCGCGCACCGTCCGATCCAGACGACGCGCGACCTCGTCTCGTTCTGGAGCGGGAGTTGGCACGAGGTGGCGCGCGAGATGCGCGGGCGCTATCCGAAGCATAATTGGCCCGACGATCCGGCGAACGCGCGGCCGAGCCTGATGACCAAAGCGGCGCAGGCGCGGCGCGATGCGCAATAGGCCTCTTTTCGTGCGGGCCGCTTGGCGCTAAGGCGGCGGCTCAGGCCCCAGTTACAGGACGACCCCGATGAAAGCGCGTATTTTCCAGAAGCCCAAGAATGCGATGCAGTCGGGGCGCGCCGGGACGCAGCGCTGGATGCTGGAATTCGCTCCGGCCGAAGCGCGCACGGCCGATCCGCTGATGGGCTGGGCGGGCAGCGGCGATACGCAGCGCCAGTTGCGTCTGGGCTTCGCGAGCCGGGAAGAGGCACTCGCTTATGCGGAGAAGAATGGCATCGAGGTCGAAGTCACCGCGACCCCCGTCCGGACGCTGAAGATCCAGGCCTACGCGGACAATTTCCGCTGATAAAAGAACGGCCCCGAAGGGCCGTTCAAATCAGCTGTCCGCGTCGGGCTGCAGCAGCTTGTGCAGGTGGACGACGACATATTTCATTTCGGCATCGTCGACCGTGCGCTGGGCGGCGCTGCGCCAAGCCTTTTCGGCCGATTTGTAATCGGGATACAACCCGACGACGTCGAGATTGTGGAGGTCGGTAAAGTCGAGGCCCTGCGGGTCGCTGACGCGTCCGCCGAAAACCAGGTGAAGCTTGCTCATCTTCGGATTCCTGCCGATAAAAGTCTTGGGGAGGGGAAGCGCAGCCCCCTATTCCGCAACGGGCCAATAAGCAAGTAAGCTGTCTTTCAGCTGTCGGCGTCGTCCTTGCGACCCTTGGGCAGCAGCGAGCCAAACAGCGCGCCGATCGCGACAGCGCCGGCGACGAGCGCCAGCGGCTGCTTCTCGGCAACATCCTTGAGCTTGCTGTTCGCGCGCTTCGCCTGCGCCTTGCCCTTTTCGAGCGCCTCTCCGGCGGCTTCGCGGGCGACGCCGGCCTGTTCGCTCGCCTTCGCGGCGAGATCTTCGGTTGCGGCACGGGCGCGGCCATAGCCGTCCTGAATGCGCGCCTTTGCTGCCTCGGCGGTCAGTCGGGCATTTTCGGCGGTTTTCTCCGCAAGTTCACTCGCTTTCGCACGCGTTTCGCGGGCGGTTTCACCGATCGGCTTCATTGTCATTCTCCAATTCTTCTGTCTCATCTTCGCCCGCCGTTTCATCGGCGGAGCGAAAATGATCGGCGACGTCGGTCGCCAGATCCTGAATCTTCTGCACCAGGCGCGGCGCATGCTCCTTGATCGGTTCGCGCAGCAGCCACGCGATAGCCGCTGCCGCAGCGATCGCGATCGGCAGGCGGTTGTTGCGAAACTGCTGCTGCACCGCATGCGCAGCCTCATCGACCTTTTCGTCGATGCGATATTTTCCGCGGTCGACGAGCGCGCCGGGCTTGAACGCCGCCTTGGCAACGTCGAGCCGGCGATAGAGTTCGCCGCGCTGGAGCATCGATCGGCGCGCGGCGGCGATCAGGCGGTTACGCGTCCGCGGCATCGTCGATCCCTTCGTTCGTTAGGTCGCGGCGGAGCGCGGTGCGAATGTCGCCATAACTCCGCTGCGCACGCCATCCCGCAAAGCCCGCAATCGCCAGCAGTACGGCGACGACGATCAACGTTGCGACGAACGGTCCGACATGCGGTGCGAGCGCAAGAATCGCCCCGAACGCCAGCGCGAGCATCGCGATCCCGAGCGCGCACGCTGCTATCGTGCCCCACGCTGCAGTCCAGCTGACGCCGTGCAGCGCCAGTTCGCCGCGCGCTTCGAGTAGCGCAAGCTCTGCCCGCGCCGTCGCCGACAGATTGTCGACGACATCGCCGACAATCTTGTCGAGTGGGACGGGAGGCGGCGTGACGGGGCGGCCGCCGGGCGCGTAGCCGTGGCTTATGCCGTCAAAGCTGCGCGCGTCCGGCGTCGGCGGACTGTTGGGATCTGCGGAGGCCAAAGTCCGATCAATCGTTCGAATTGCCCTTGAGCATCCGGGCGAGCACGAAACCGATCACCGTCGCGGCGCCGACGGCGATCGCCGGGTTCTTCTTGACCATGTCGCGCGTCGAGGCCGCAAGCTCGTCGAGATCCTTCTTGTCGAGCGTCGTGGCGAGGCCGGCTACGGTCGTCGCGGCCGAGCGCGCATAGTCGCCGTACTGCTTGCCGAACTTGGTATCGACGGTGCCGGCGCTGTCCTCGAGCAGCTTGGCGAGGCTGCCGACGGCTTCGGCGGCCTTGTCCTTGCCCTTGGTCGCGGCATCGCGCGCCTTGGTCGAGGCCTGCTTCTTCAGCGCCGTCGCTTCATCCTTCAACGAGGCGGCCTTTTTCGATGCTTCGGATTTGATGGTGTCGCGGGTTGCGGCGATCTGGTCGCGGATCGGATGATCCTTGGCGGCGGCCTTCGCGGCAACGGGCTTGCGCGCGGGCGCCGCCTTGGTGGCGGCGGCCTTCACGGGCGCCTTGGGACGGGGAGCGGCGGCTTTCTTGGTCGCGGGAGTAGCGGCTTTGGCCATCGGTTAGTCCTCTTCTCTCTATCGGTGCCGCGCTTGCGGGCATCCTCTTTTGGTCCTGCCTCAATATATAGCAAGGCGGCGCTAATGGTTCCATAGAGCAGCAAAATTCCTATGCAATGGTTGCACTAAGGGCACCCCGCCGATAACAGGCGGGCGCCTTTCTCCACCGGCCCGTCGTCGGCCGCCAGCAGGACAAAATCCATGACCGCCATCATCGACATCCACGGCCGCGAAATCCTCGACAGCCGCGGCAATCCGACCGTCGAAGTCGATGTCCTGCTCGAAGACGGCAGCTTCGGCCGCGCCGCGGTTCCCTCGGGTGCGTCGACCGGCGCACACGAAGCCGTTGAACTGCGCGATGGTGACAAGTCGCGCTATCTCGGCAAGGGCGTGATCAAGGCGGTCGCTGCAGTCAATGGCGACATCGCCGAAGCGCTGATCGGCCTCGATGCGGAGGACCAGCGCGAACTCGACCAGGCGATGATCGACCTCGACGGCACCCCCAACAAGAGCCGCCTCGGCGCTAATGCGATCCTTGGCGTCAGCCTCGCCGCCGCGAAAGCCGCGGCCGATGCGCGCGGCCTGCCGCTCTATCGCTATGTCGGCGGCGTCTCGGCGCGCACCTTGCCGGTGCCGATGATGAACATCATCAACGGCGGCGAGCATGCCGACAATCCGATCGACGTGCAGGAATTCATGATCATGCCCGTCGGCGCCGGCAGCATCGCCGAAGCGGTTCGGTGGGGCAGCGAGATTTTCCACACGCTGAAAAAGGGTCTGTCGGCCAAGGGCCTCGCGACCGCGGTCGGCGACGAAGGCGGTTTCGCGCCGAACCTCGCCTCTACCCGCGCGGCGCTCGACTTCATCGCCGCGTCGGTCGATCAGGCGGGCTTCAAGCTCGGCACCGACGTCGTGCTGGCGCTCGATTGCGCCGCGACCGAATTCTTCAAGAACGGCAAATATGAGATCAGCGGCGAAGGCCTGTCGCTCAGCCCCGAACAGATGGCCGAATATCTCGCCGCGCTCGTGAACGACTATCCGATCAAGTCGATCGAGGATGGCATGAGCGAAGATGATTTTGTGGGCTGGAAGGCGCTCACCGACCTCGTCGGCGACAAATGCCAACTCGTCGGCGACGACCTGTTCGTCACCAACCCGCTGCGCCTCGAACAGGGGATCAAGGATGGCCTCGCCAACTCGCTGCTCGTCAAGGTCAACCAAATCGGCACGCTCTCCGAAACGCTCGACGCCGTCGATATGGCGCACCGTGCGCGCTACACTGCGGTGATGTCGCACCGTTCGGGCGAGACCGAAGATTCGACGATCGCCGACCTCGCGGTCGCGACCAACTGCGGCCAGATCAAGACCGGCAGCCTCGCGCGTTCGGACCGGCTTGCGAAGTACAACCAGCTGATCCGCATCGAGGAAGAGTTGGGCGACATGGCGCGTTACCCGGGTGCGTCGATTTTCGGTTGAGCGCAAAGCTGCGGAAAACTGTGACTTGATGCCTTGACGCCACGAATCAACTCTGATTCAAGGGCCGGAATGACGCAGCGCCACAAATTCCGCAAATCGATGAACCGGGCCGCCGGACCCGCCATCGCGGTGATGGTGGTGCTGGCGATGATCGGCTACATCATTTTCGGTCCGACCGGCCTGTACGCCTGGGGCGATTATGGCCAGTCGGTCGAGAAGCAACGCGTCATCCTCAGCGAGCTCACCAAGAAGCAGACCGAGTTGCAGAACCGCGTCAACCTGCTCGATCGGCGCCGCGTCGACCCTGATCTCGCTGAAGAATATGTTCGCGAAAAGCTCGGCGCCTATCACCCCGACGAGGTGATCATTCCGATGGAACCGAACGCAAAGCCCTGAGCTTTCGCCGCGGCTTTGCTGCGCCCATGCTGCATACGTACGTAGATGCCGACCCCTCCCATGGTGGGCGTTGCCAAGTGTGGCGCGGCTCTCCTATATGGCGGCTTGCCGTAACGGCTAAATGCAAAGGAACCCGTCTTGGCCAAAGCACCTGCGCGAACCTCCCCCGCGCCCAAAAAGACTGCATCCACCCCGGCCGCCGCGAGCAACCGCGAGCAACCGCGCGAACCCGTCCCCTATGACGCGACGCCCGAAGAGCTGGAAAAATTCTATCGCGAGATGCTGCTCATCCGCCGCTTCGAGGAAAAGGCGGGGCAGCTTTACGGCCTCGGCCTGATCGGCGGTTTCTGCCACCTCTATATCGGTCAGGAAGCCGTTGCGGTCGGGCTGCAGTCGGCGCTCGACGGCGACAAGGACAGCGTGATCACCGGCTACCGCGACCATGGCCACATGCTCGCTTACGGGATCGATCCGAAGGTCATCATGGCCGAACTGACGGGACGCCAGGCCGGCATCTCGAAGGGCAAGGGCGGCTCGATGCACATGTTCAGCGTCGAGCATAAATTCTATGGCGGCCACGGGATCGTCGGCGCGCAGGTGTCGCTCGGCACCGGGCTGGCCTTCGCGCACAAATATCGCGGCGACGGCGGTGTCGCGATGGCCTATTTCGGCGACGGCGCATCGAACCAGGGCCAGGTCTACGAAAGCTTCAACATGGCCGAGCTGTGGAAGCTGCCGATCATCTTCGTAATCGAGAACAACCAATATGCGATGGGCACGTCGGTCAACCGCTCGTCGGCCGAGGACCAGCTCTATCGTCGCGGCGAAAGCTTCCGCATCCCGGGCATGCAGGTCGACGGCATGGACGTGCTCGCGGTGCGCGGCGCGGCAGAGACGGCGCTCGAATGGGTGCGTGCGGGCAAGGGCCCGGTGTTGATGGAACTCAAGACCTATCGCTATCGCGGCCACTCGATGTCCGACCCCGCCAAATATCGCAGCCGCGAGGAAGTGCAGGCCGTGCGCGACAAGAGCGATTCGATCGAACATCTGAAAAAACTGATGACCGATGCGGGCATCACCGAAGATAAGTTCAAGGAAATCGACAAGGAGATCCGCGCGATCGTGGCCGAGTCCGCCGACTTTGCGGAAAGCGCGCCCGAACCCGAACTTCATGAACTTTATACCGACGTGCTGGTGGAGCAATATTGAGATGGCCATCGAATTGAAAATGCCGGCACTGTCGCCGACGATGGAAGAAGGCACGCTCGCCAAGTGGCTCGTCAAAGAAGGCGACGCGGTGAAGTCGGGCGATATTCTCGCCGAGATCGAAACCGATAAGGCGACGATGGAATTTGAAGCGATCGACGAAGGCACGATCGGCCAGATCTTGGTGGCCGAGGGCACCGATAATGTGAAGGTCGGTACCGTGATCGCGACGATTACGGGCGAGGGTGAGGAAGCGGCTGCTCCGGCTGCTCCGGCTGCTGCGCCTGCCAAAGACGTCGCCCCAGCGGAAGCTGAGGCCGCTGTCGCCAGTGCTCCCACGCCTGAGGTCCCAGCTTCCGCTGGAACGACGGAGAAGGCGGCACCCGCCGAACGAGCATCCGATCCAGCGATCCCCGAAGGCACCGCGATGGTCCGCCTGACGGTGCGCGAAGCGCTGCGTGACGCGATGGCCGAGGAAATGCGCAAGGACGACCGCGTGTTCGTGATGGGTGAAGAAGTCGCCGAATATCAGGGCGCGTACAAGGTCACGCAGGGCCTGCTCCAGGAATTCGGCGCGCAGCGCGTCGTCGACACGCCGATCACCGAATATGGCTTTGCCGGTCTCGGCGCGGGCGCCGCGATGGGCGGCCTGCGTCCGATCATCGAATTCATGACCTTCAACTTCGCGATGCAGGCGATCGACCACATCATCAACTCGGCGGCGAAGACCAACTATATGTCGGGCGGCCAGATGCGGTGTCCGATCGTCTTCCGCGGACCGAACGGCGCCGCGGCGCGCGTCGGCGCGCAGCACAGCCAGAATTTCGCGCCCTGGTATGCGAGCGTCCCCGGCCTGATCGTGATCGCGCCTTATGACGCCGCCGATGCCAAGGGGCTGATGAAGGCGGCGATCCGCACCGAAGACCCCGTCGTCTTCCTCGAAAACGAGCTGCTCTATGGCCGCAGCTTCGACGTGCCCGAAGTCGATGATTTCGTCCTGCCGATCGGCAAAGCGCGGATCATGCGTCAGGGCAGCGACGTCACCGTCGTCAGCTATTCGATCGGCGTCGGGCTTGCGCTCGAAGCCGCCGACCTGCTCGCGGCCGAGGGCATCGACGCCGAGGTCATCGATCTGCGCACGATCCGCCCGCTCGACACCGCGACCGTGCTCGCCAGCCTCAAGAAGACCAACCATCTCGTGATCGTCGAGGAAGGCTGGCCGGTCTGTTCGATCGCCAGCGAACTCGCAATGGTCGCAATGGAGCATGGTTTCGACGATCTCGATGCGCCGGTAATGCGCGTGTGCAACGAGGATGTGCCGCTGCCCTATGCGCACAATCTCGAAAAGGCCGCGCTGATCGATACGCCGCGCGTGGTGGCAGCCGTGAAGGCGGTCCGCAATCGCGCCTGACGACCAAGAGACGGCTTTCTATCCCGATATGCGCGATCCGCGCGTGCTGGTCTCCGTACCGCACGCGCGGCGCGCCGCCATGTCGGCGCTGTGGGGCTTGGCCGCACGGCTGACCAAACTGCTGCTCGATGCGCGCGAGCCGCTGATCGGGCAGATCAAGCTCGCGTGGTGGCGCGATATGGCGGCGATGATCGCGAGCGATCCGGCGGCGCTGCCCAAGGGTGAGCCGCTGCTCGCCGAACTTCAGAGGACATGGGCAGGGCGGGGCGGTCTCGACGCGCTCGTCGATGCCGCCGAGGCGATGCTGCTTGCCGAGACGGATGAAGAACGACGGGCGGCGTCCGAGAGCTTCGGCGGGGAGCTTTTCAAGCTGTCCGGCGGCGAGGAAGTCGGCGGAAAACGCTGGGGCCTCCTGTGGGGCGCCGGGGTCGAGGACGGCGAGCGCGAGGCACGTGATCTTCTCGGCCAAGCGAAGATTCTGGCTGCGCCGCCGCGCAGTGTTTTCGCCGGAAACCGGTCGCTCCTGATGCTCGACCGTTGGGCCGCGGCGATCGCGAACCAAGACGGTGAACGAAACCTGCGCAGCGAGGGCCTGCTCCTCCTGCGCATCGGCCTTTTCGGCCGCTGACGATTAAAACGCGTCGGGGGTGGAAATAGCGCCTCCAAACAACTATCTTCACCAGAACAAACGGGGTCGCAGGGGACAATGCGATGTTCAACGGGCTGGTCGCCTATCTCGATTCGATCAAGGCGCGCGACCCTGCGCCGCGGTCGCGCTGGGAAATTCTACTCTATCCGGGGCTTGTTGCCGTCGGCATGCATCGCATCGCGCATTGGCTGTTCGAGGCGCGGCTGTTCTTTTTCGCGCGCTTCGTCAATCATCTGTCGCGCTTCCTGACCGCGGTCGACATCCATCCGGGTGCGACGATTGGCCGTCACCTGTTCATCGACCATGGCTTTGGCGTCGTGATCGGCGAGACGGCCGAGATCGGTGACAATGTCTCCATCTATCAGGGCGTGACGCTTGGCGGCACCGATCCCGCGAATGGTATCGGCGGCAAGCGCCACCCGACGCTCGCCGATGACGTTATCGTCGGATCGGGCGCGCAGATTCTCGGCCCCGTCACCGTCAATGCTCGCGCGCGCGTCGGCGCGAACGCCGTGGTGACCAAGGATGTGCCCGAAGGTGCGGTGATGGTCGGCATCCCGGCACGCTCGACGCTGCTCGACGCGACCGAATATGCGCGCGAGTTCGTGCCCTATGGCACGCCGTGCAGCGAAACCTTCGATCCCGCGACACAGAAGATCGAACTGCTGCAATGCCAGCTCGATATGATGCAGAAGCAGTTGAAGGCGTTGCTCGACGAACGCGAAGTCGCTGAGGAACAGGCGCCGCGGCGCAAAGGGAGCCGGACCGGCGCCTGATGGGAACCGTGACGCCTCTGCCGTTCGGAAATAACCGGGCGGTCCCGCAGCAGACCGGTTTCGAGCGCCCCGAACTCATGCGCATCCTCGATCTCTACGGCCGCATGGTCGCCGCGGGGCATTGGCGCGATTATGCGATGGATTTCCACCGCGACGCCGCGATCTTCTCGGCCTTCCGCCGCGCCGCCGAGCGCCCCGAATATCGCATCGAAAAACGCCCCGCCTTGCGGAGCCGGCAGGGCATGTGGGCCCTTGTCTCCGAAGCCGGGGCGATTTTGAAACGCGGGGACGAGCTTTCCAATGTGCTCGCCCCCGTCGAACGCAAGCTTATGAAGCTGGTTGGAGACTGACCGTACGGGTCGTCGCGGGCAGCTGGTTCGCGAGATTGTCGGGCAGGAAACCGACCACCACCGCCCGCGCATTCTGCCAGAAGGCCGAGAGCAGCAGCAGCGCCGATCCGATCACGAACGCCGTCAGCGCGACATTGAGTTCGACCGCGCCAAAGGTGTTGAACAGCTGCGTCATCGCGAACAGCACATAGGCGAGCGCCGAGACGAGCAGGGCGCGGCGGTCGATCGCGAGGGCGATCAGCCCGAACAGGATATAGACGCCGATCACCATCACCGCCGCGGCGCTGCCGATGTCGTCTCCGCGCGTGACGCCGAGCAGGTGGAAGATCGGATGTGCGATCATCGGCGCGGCGAGCAGGTGGAGCCAGAAGGCGACATCGCTGCGGCGCGTCTGGCGCACCCGGTCGCTGCGGTCCCACCACATCGCGAGGGCAAAGACGCCGAGCCCGGCGATCAGCACCAGCGTCATTGGCAGCGTGCCGTCGGGGCTGGGCATGCCGGTGATCGCGAGCACAAGCGCCACCGCAGTGGCGGCGAGCGCGGCGGTCCCCGCGGCGACGGTGATCGGCACCATGAAGCGCTTCCAGTGGAGCCATGTCGCCGCGGCGGTCACCAATGCCATCGATCCGATCAGGATCGCGCCGGTCGTTTCGCCGACATCATTGCCGAAAATGGATTCGCCATGCTTGACGAGGATGCCGACCATCGTCGCGAACACGCCACCCGAAAAAGCGAGGACGAGGACGATGCTGGGTAGTGCCATGCGGCGCTGGCGGGTGAAATATTCGGCGAGGAACCACGCCGAGCCGGCGACGAAGGCGCCGCCGAGCGCGGGATGGATCGAGGCGCCGATCCAGCCGACCGCGACGAGCAGGATCACCGCCGCGATGCTGACGAAAATATCGTTGAAGCCGGTGATAAGGCGGAATGATTCCTCATCCGCTCCGGGGGCGGCGCGCACCGATGCGATATGCGAGCGGAAAGCCAGCGCGGCCTCCGGCGTCAATACCTTTGCATCGACCGCAGCTTGCAGGTCGGTTTCACTATACATCGGGGTCGTCCTTCTGTCCGATCCCCTTGCCCTGCATCGCTTTTAGCAGAACTGTATTAGTGATGCAATACGATAAGTCAGGCGAAGATTTGCGCCGAGGTCAGCCGGTCGCGCTGCGCGCGCGTAATACGATCGACGAGCAGCCAAGCGAGCGGATACAGCGCAAGGCCTAACACGGACGAAAAGGTTTCGATTTCCAATGCGCTTCGCGCCTCGGCTGCGTTTTCGGGATTGAGGCTGAGCCGGAAGGCGAAATAAGAGGCGATGCCGGTGAGCGTCCATATTCCCCACCAGTAAACGAGCAAGGGTTCGCTCCGATCCAGATCGCTTCCGCCGCTATGGCTGGCGTTCCATATCTGCCGCATCGCGCCAAAGGGTTTGAACAAATTGGCGACCGGAACGAAATACCAGCCGACCGCCCAACCGGGGGTATAGTCGAACCCGGGCACCATCGCCGCGACGATATTGGCGGCCGCGCGATAGATCCACATGCCGAAGACGACATAGGTGGCGATGAGCAACAGCAAGTCGACGAGAATAACGATGGCATAAAGGCCAGCGAGGTTCGTCACCTCGACGGCCCTTTCGAGGTCGATCCGGCCCTGCAGTTCGGCAATCTCGCCGATCAGCATCAGGACGACCAGCAGCCAGCCACCGACGAGCATCGCCTTGACGATCTTCGCCCGCCGCTGAAGCAGGTCGATACCGTCGCCCAGGTTCATTTCCGCCATGTCATCCCCCGCACAGAAGCGCCGCCCCGGCGCCCCTATGCGGAAAAGATGTAACAGGATCAGCCCAGCGCCATCAACGCTTTCATGACGTTCATCGACTGTTCGCTGCCCGATTGCGGGACAATTTCGCCATTGCGATCGATGATCTTCTCCCACGCCGCGGCGACGCCCTCGGGGGTGCGCTCGCCTTCGGGCAGCGCGACGCCGGGGGTCATGGTGACATAGGCGGCGTGGAATGCACCCGCGCCTGCGCCGACGATCATGTTCGTGGGCGCGTCTTCGCTGACCAGATAGAGTGCCGCCGGGACGACGTTCTCGGGCGTGAACTTCTCGAACAATTCGGCGGGGAAGATGTCTTCGGTCATGCGCGTGCCCGCGACCGGCGCGATCGTGTTGCAGCGGATGTTGTACTTCGCGCCTTCAAGGTGCAGCGTCTTGGTGAGCCCCGCGAGGCCCAGCTTCGCCGCGCCATAGTTCGCCTGGCCGAAATTGCCGTAAAGGCCGGTCGACGACGCGGTCATCAGGATTCGGCCATAGGCCTGCTCGCGCATCAGGTCCCAGCACGCCTTGGTGACGTTGGCGCTGCCGCTGACATGCACCTTCAGGACGAGATCGAAATCGGCGGGTTCCATCTTCGCGAAGCTCTTGTCGCGCAGGATGCCGGCGTTGTTGATCAGGACGTGGACGCCGCCCCATTCTTCCTTCGCCTTGGCGACCATTTCGACCATCTGCTCATATTCGGTGACGCTGCCGCCGTTCGAGATGGCGGTACCGCCGGCGGCGCGGATTTCCTCGACGACCTGCAGTGCGGCGTCCGAATGGCCGGTGCCGTCGCGCGATCCGCCAAGGTCGTTGACGACGACCTTGGCGCCGCGCCGCGCGAGTTCGAGCGCATAAGCGCGGCCCAGCCCGCCGCCCGCGCCGGTAACAATTGCAACACGTCCGTCAAACTTGATCGTCATGATGGTCTCCCGAAAGGGGCGCCCGGTAAAAAGGTTGCCCGAAAAAACTGGAACGTCCTTAGCTGTTCGCACCCCGCTGGCAAGAGGGAGAGAAAAAGCAGCGTTGAAACAAAAATGTCATGCAAATGACGTGCAAATGTCACGCACCAGTCATAACAGCGCCCCCAGATTGTCACCCTTTCGCAACGGAGCAAATCCTTCATGCGCCATGCCCTGACCGCCGCGCTGCTGGCAACATCGATGTTCAGCCTGCCGACGGCGGCGCACGCCCAGGCGATGACGGCCGAGGAAGCGGCACAGCTTCGCGCCGAACTCGCGGCGCTCAAGGCGCAGGTGCAGACGCTGGAAACGCGGCTCGACGCCGCCACCGCGCAGTCGGCGCCCGCTCCGGCTCCGGTGCCCACGCCGCCGTCGGTGACGGCAAAGCCCGCGACCGAGATCAGCTGGAAGGGTGCTCCCGAGATCAAGACCGCCGATGGCTGGGTCTTCAAGCCGCGCGGCCGTATCCAACTGGACGTCGCCAGCATCAATGCCCCTGCAGGCGTCACCGGCATCCGCGGCGGCACCGCGACCGAATTTCGGCGTGTCTATCTGGGTGTCGACGGAAAGATCCCCGGCGGCTTTTCGTACCGCGTCGAGGCGGACATCGCGAACAGCACCGTCGAATTGACCGACATCTATATGACTTATGGCACCGGCCCGCTGTCGGTGACCGCGGGTCAGATCAAGCCCTTCTGGTCGCTCGACGATCTCACGAGCGATCTGTTCACCAGCTTTACCGAGCGCGCAGCGTTCACATCGGCGTTCGGTTTCGAACGCCGCGTCGGCCTTTCGGCCCAATATAGGGGCAAGGCGCTGCTGCTGCAGGGCGGAGTGTTCGGCGACAACGCCCTCGACCTCACCGACAGCAACCATAGCATGAGCGTCGACGGTCGCGTCGTGTTCATGCCGAAGCTCGGCAAGGCACAGCTTCACCTCGCCGCATCGGGCCATTATCGCGACCCGAATGATCCCGCCGCGACCAGCCGTTATCGCGCGCGGCCGTTCGTCCACACGACCGACGTCCGCCTTGTCGACACCGGCCTGATCGACGTATCGAAGGAGCGCGGGCTTGGGCTCGAAGGGGCAGTGCTTTCCGGGCCCTTCCACGCCGCGGGCGAAGCCTATTGGCATACGGTCAGGCGCAGCGCCGCCGCCGATCCGACTTTCTTCGGCGGCTACGCCGAAGTTGGCATGGTGCTGACCCCCGGCGATGTGCGCGGCTACAGGGATGGCGCCTTCGACCGGCTGAAGCCGTCGAAGCCGATCAACGCCGGCGGGATCGGCGCGATCGAGCTCAACGCACGTTATGATTATCTCGACCTAAATGATGCGGGCATCGTTGGCGGACAGCAGAAGACCGCGCTGATCGGGCTTGTCTGGGCGCCGATCGAATATATCCGCATCACCGCCAATTACGGCAAGGTGTGGCTCGACGATGCGCGCGTCGCCGCGGCGAACGGCGACCGCAGCTATTCGGCCGACACGTTCGGGTTGCGCACGCAGGTCGACTTCTAATTTATCGGAGCGTCCGGCTCGGTGTGGAAGAGCGGACGTTCGATCCTTCCCTTCCGTCATCCCGGACTTGATACGCGATCCGCTTTTTCCTTCAAGAAGGCAGGCCCCGGATCAAGTCCGGGGTGACGATGATGGATGGGGCAGCTTCCGGTCGCTCGCTGCCGTCCTGATCAGACACTCTTTCCCGAATCCAGCGCGTAACCAGCCGATCGCACGGTGCGGATGATGTCGGTCGTGCCGGGCAGGTTGATCGCCTTGCGCAGGCGGCGGATATGGACATCGACCGTGCGCAGTTCGATGTCGCTGTCCTGGCCCCACACGCTGTCGAGCAGCTGTCCGCGCGAGAAGACGCGGCCCGGATGCTCCATGAAATGGCGGAGCAGGCGGAATTCGGTCGGCCCCATCGCGACGATCTGACTGTTGCGCACGACCTTGTGCGCGACCGAGTCGAGCTCGATATCGGCATAGGTCAGCATCTCGCCCGCGAGTGCAGGGCGCAGGCGGCGGAGCACCGCCGACACGCGCGCGACGAGTTCGCGCGGGCTGAACGGCTTGGTCACATAATCGTCGGCGCCGGTTTCGAGACCGCGGATACGATCCTCTTCCTCGCCACGCGCGGTGAGCATGATGATCGGGACGTTCGCCGATTTGGGGTTGCGGCGGAGGCGCCGGCAAACCTCGATGCCGGGCAGGCTTTCGATCATCCAGTCGAGCAGGACGATGTCGGGCACGCGCTCCTCGACGAGGACGAGCGCCTGCTCGCCGTCCGGCGTTTGGCGGACCGAAAAACCTTCGCGGGCGAAATGCCAGACGATGAGCTCGGCGATCGCCTCGTCATCCTCGATGAGCAACAGGTCGGGCTGCGGCATCAGCCTTGCTCCTGCTCCGCGGCGCCATCTTCGGGCTGTTCGCCGCGCTCGCGTTCTTCCATCCGCTCGCCGGTTACGACATAATAGACCATCTCGGCGATGTTCGTCGCATGGTCGCCCATGCGCTCGAGGTTCTTGGCGACGAACAGCAGGTGCGCGCTTTCCGAGATATATTTCGGATTTTCCATCATGAAGGTGACGAGCGTGCGGAAGATGCTGTTGTAGAAATCGTCGACATTCTTGTCGCGCACCGTCACCCGCACCGCGAGTTCGGCGTCGCGCGCGGCGAAGCTGTCGAGCGCATCATGGATCAATTCGACGACGATGTTCGACATCGACATCAAGAGCGGGATCGCCTCGATCGAGCGCGTCTGGTCCATCAGCGCGACGCGTTTGGCGATATTCTTACCATAGTCGCCGATGCGCTCGACGACCGAGACGATCTTCAATGCCGCGATCATTTCGCGAAGGTCGTCGGCCATCGGGGCGCGGAGCGCGATCGTCTGCACCGCAAGCTGTTCGACTTCGGCTTCGAGCGCGTCGATCTTCTTGTCGTCGCGTACGACCTGCGCCGCGAGATCGAGGTCGCCCTGCTTGAGCGCGGTCATTGCCTGGAGCAGCGCCTGTTCGGCGCGGCCGCCCATCTCGCTGATCAACCCGCGCAGGCGGTTGAGATCCTCGTCGAAGGCTTTGACCGTATGATCGTTCGTTAATGCCATCACTCTTGTCCTTTTGGCTGCGGTTTAACCGTAGCGGCCAGTGATATAGTCCTTGGTCCGTTCCTGCTTCGGGTTGGTGAAGATGTCGGTCGTCTTCCCATATTCGACCAACGTCCCGAGATGGAAAAAGGCGGTGCGCTGCGACACGCGGGCCGCCTGCTGCATATTGTGCGTGACGATCACGATCGCATATTTACCGCGCAACTCGTGGATCAGTTCCTCGATTTTGGCGGTCGCAATCGGGTCGAGCGCCGAGCAGGGCTCGTCCATCAGGATGACTTCGGGATCGACCGCGATCGCGCGCGCGATGCACAGGCGCTGCTGCTGGCCGCCGGACAATGCGGTGCCGCTTTCCTGGAGGCGGTCCTTGACCTCGTCCCACAGGCCGGCGCGCACCAGCGCGCGTTCGACGATGACGTCGAGGTCGGCCTTGTTCGGCGCGAGGCCGTGGATGCGGGGGCCATAGCCGACATTGTCATAGATCGACTTGGGGAAGGGGTTCGGCTTCTGAAACACCATGCCGACGCGCGCGCGCAGCTGCACGACGTCCATCGACGGCGCATAGATATCCTCGCCGTCGAGCTCAATCTGCCCGGTGACGCGTGCGCTCGCGACCGTGTCGTTCATGCGATTGAGCGAGCGCAGGAAGGTCGACTTGCCGCACCCCGACGGGCCGATGAAGGCGGTGACGAGGTCGGTGCCGACGTCGATCGACACATCGTTGATCGCCTGTTTCTCGCCATAGAAGACGTTGACGCCGTGCGCCTTCATCTTGGGGTCGGCGATGGTAAGATCGTCTTGGGTCATGGGGGTCACCAGCGTTTTTCGAATTTGTTGCGAAGATAGATCGCAAAGGCGTTCATCGACAGCAGCACGATAAGCAGCACGAT
>Ga0209676_1001389_pt1 | contig 23435 bp, 20 predicted proteins | sample AraplaCvi_mLB_r2_FD_184282 | JGI IMG/M metagenome (GOLD analysis project Ga0209676, IMG submission 184282) | Arabidopsis root microbial communities from North Carolina, USA - plate scrape MF_Cvi_mLB_r2 (SPAdes) (version 2) | ecosystem: Host-associated > Plants > Roots > Endosphere | place: USA... | reverse complement strand
AGCAGGTTGTGGCCGGAGTAGCCCAGCCACATGCAAACTCCGACGACGCCACAGGCGAGCAGCACCTCGACGGCGATGCGCAAACCTGCGGAGATCGATTGATAGCTTGCCGCCAGCGCCACGTGCTGATCGACGACCAGCCGATTGCGCACCATGAATGACGGCTCCAACCCCATGATCTTGATGTCCTTGATCGCGCTGGCCATTGCAAAGACAAAGCGGTGGCGCGACAGGTCCAGAACCTGGGTTTCTCCGCCGATGCGCGAAATGCGGCGTGAAAACGGAATGAAAAATACCGCCGCGATCACCCCTATCGCGGCCAGCAGCGACAGCGTCAGTACAGGCGAAAAAACAAACGCTGTCAGAAACACCGAACCGATCAGGATCAGCTCATTGCAACCTGCAATCACAGCCTGGAAAAGCAAGGCGGCATGGGTCGTGTTTGAATAGGAAACACCCGCAATCTTGACACCGCCGTGGCGCAGGAACAATTGGTATCTGGCCTGCAACGCAGTATCGATCAAGCCTCGGCTTGCCCGTGAATTGATGCGCGCCGCCACGTGAGCCTGGTAACGGATCAGTGCAGCGTGCACCAGGCCTTTAACGACATAAAAAGCCAGTAGCAGCGTACCCGCCACCATCACGACGGCTCGTTGGTCGGCCAGCCACGGCAACTCGGCAAAGCGCCGCAAATACGTGCTAACCGACGCAAAAAAAGCGGGGTCAGTCACAAGTTTGATGTAGGGGAAGATCAGTGCAAGGCCCACCAGTTCGATGGCCGACACCAGCAGAGAGGACATCAGCACAGCGAGACCCCGCCCTACCCCCAGCAGCTCCCGGAACAACCGAATGATCGCGGTGGCCGAATCAGGGGCGCGAGCGATGTCGACGGTCATACGCCGCGCGTCCATAGGCATGCCTTCGTCCCGCTCGAAAGCTCAGACACCTTTTTTCCCAAGGCTCTTATTGAAGCGCTGAGAAATGTAGTCACCGGAACGCACCAGTATTGACTGCACGAACTCCTTGCGCCCCTCAAGCAGCCCACCTAGCCGGCCCACACCAAATGCGACGAGCAGCCCCGCTATGCTGGCAAGGGTAACAGCCAACTTCGAGTCGTTGCCTGAGCGTATCAACAGCGCCTGACACAGCAGCAGCAGCGGGAAATGCACCACATATAAGCTGTACGACCAGGGAGCCAGCCATCGGCCGAGCGGCAACTGAAACGGACGCCAGAAGAGGGCGGCCGCCAGCGCAATCACGATGGGAAAGTCAAGCCAGACACTGGCGTTTCCGCCACTGGTCTTCAGCGCCGGAACCGCATGCTGTACAACCAGGCAAACCACTACGGCGCCAGCCACAATCGCCAGCCGCGGCAACGCCTGGCGCCGCTGATCACCTGATATTCTGCAGCCGCGCAGGTAATAGGCTCCGCAACCGGCCAGCCAGAAGCCTGCATACCGCACAAATTCTGGACTGTCACGCAGGCTGTGGTAAGCGGTCAGGCAGAACAGCACGCCGATCAGCGCCGCGCGGCGCGGCGCCATCAGAAAACAATAGCCGAAAGCGAACAGCAGATAGAGCCTGATCTCAATGTAGAGGCTCCACAGCGGTCCGTTGATTGTCAGCAACCCGGCCTGCAGCCGAAGCGCCCGCACAATTTCACCCGAAGTCAGCGTGATGCGATCACGTACCTGATAAAGATCGGATGGCCACTTGAGGTCGCTCGCATAACCTGGCAGCGAAAACGCCGCAAGCAACGCGTAGACCAACATGCAAATCAGCACCGCAAAAGCGAATGGCGGGTAAATACGCGCAAAGCGCGCGGCCAGAAAGTCGAACAGCCGCACACGACCGTTGCGACGCCGATTCTGCTCGATCGAATGTGCGATCAAAAAGCCGCTGAGCAGGAAAAAAACGATGACCGCATATTCACTCGCGACCGACGACAGCCTGTGCTGCCATGAGTCGAGCCCCCAGAAGGGCAGCCAAAAAATCTGCACGATGTGCGAGAACAGCACGATCAACGCAGCCCAACCGCGCACGGAGGCGAGATAGGTCAATGAATTTTGCGGTGAAGGTAGGTTCGGGAGAGGATGCACAATGCCAACACTAGGCGCCCGGAAGACAACCGGCCGGAGCCGCCAGTTAAGCTTGGGAATATACTACAGAGTAGTTCTTTTGAACTGGGCCTTCCCTGAAATAGCGGGCACTTTCCTAAACGCTAAAAGCGTGAGGAGAGTGAGAGATGGAAAACCCCCTAAGAAAGCTTGGGGTCGAAGCGCGAAGCGGTCAGGCAAGCGCTGCACCTTCGGTAACGCGGTAGCCACGACTGCTCAGGACTTGGGCATTCACGAAAGCGCGCTGCGCCGCTGGAAGCAGGTCTGCTCTGCTCAATCCTTTTTCAGGTTCGCCGTAATCGACTTCAGCCGGGTTACGAGCTTTGAGTCGAATGACTTCACCTTCGCCTGGGGTTCAAAGAAGTCTGTAAGTTGATGGATAGCGGCCAAGATGGCTCCGGACTCTTCCTGCTCCGCACCGGCGAAATCTTTCGCCGCTCTCAGCGATAGAAATTCCCGCTTCTTGTCTTCAACATCAGCGCCACCCAACACGTCAGCAAAATCATAGCCGAAGTCTTCGCCGTACAGATTTAAATCCCGGCTGCCTTCGAGAATAATCGCGCCGGACATGTGCATCAAGTGATGCCACCTGAATGCCTCAGCCAGATCTTCAAGGCTGATATTCGTCCTGGATTCGTCTAGCAAACGATAAAACTGCGCTTCAGACTCGGCTTTTGAGAACAACGAAAGACCAGGCGTTGCAAAAGTGATCTTCGTCATACCCGTCACGACAGGCACCCCCAGTTTCGCCGCCTCCAGCCCCATCGTGCCCCATGAAGTCAAACAAAAATCGGCGAGCTGCAATATGTCGTACGCAGAGACATCCGCCTCAGGCCATAAAAAAACAACATTGCGGGGCGATGCTTCCTCCAGTGCCTGGTAGATATGGAGGTCCTCGGCCGATCCGGAGTCTCGATGACTTTTCGATAGTCGAGGATGCATCTTGATTATCACTTGCACGTCGTTATGACGTGCGTAATCGACCACAGCCTCTAACCAGTCTATTTGGCTATCAAACGCATCGCGGACTTCAAATTGGTCTCCCAACGCCTTGGATAGCTCCGATATGGCATCTATCTCATCATTTGCGCTCGCGAAAACAACCAGGGTTTTTACCTCTCGACGAAGTCCGTATCTCGCCAAGAGCGCATCCAGATCGCCCGTGTAGTTCGATGAAAAAATGTGGCCGCCCGAACCGCTCATTCTAAAAATCAAATCGGCAGCGATCTCATTGATGACGGGCGCCGGAAGAGGAACATCGCGCCACATCTTCCACCTGCTTGCTCTGTCGCACTTTTCGCTAGCCCTTGTCTTCGTCGACGATAGCGTTACAAATTGCGGATCGGCATTGAAATGATAGGAAAAGCCAGCCCTGAATGCTGAGATGGAGTTGATCCTGGCCCATTCGCGAACAACATTGGCAAGACTGTATTCATCAATGGCGACGACCGCACTCAACCCGACGGACGATTTGTTCTGGTCAAGAAAATCAATCACTCCCACACCATCAGAGATCGCACCGTCGTAGTACAAAATCTCTTTCTGGCTAAGCTCACGGCGTGTTCGATCCCTTTTGAACCTGATCGACAGGTCGTAATAGGCCAGCCGTCCGACAGGAACGCCTTTGTACCAATAGGCCAATCGCTCATCAACAGTGTTGCCCGAAAAACCGACGGTCCGGACTTCTGAACGCCTGCATTCCAGATAGTTCAGGTTGTGTTTATTTGCAGCGTCGGCACTTGCCATATGGCATCGTGCGCATACCGATGCATTTTTAAACAACGCAGAACGAAACGAAAGCCGATCCTGCAAAATGCAATTGTTCAAGAAACCGTTACAGCCGAAGAATACTGGCTCATATCCGCGATCACAAATTCTTTCAGCAACATTAACCAGCATCTTCGCGTAGAGCTCGATCGCCATTTCCGGAAGAAAGAAAAGCACGGTTTTCTGGTTTTCGCGCGCACCAGAACGGCGAGCTCGTGCACGTCGCTGGCTAAACCGGAACTGCACTAGCAGCGAGAGTTTTTCCCCGTATGTTCTAACTTTTCTAATCACTTCTGTTGCCAACATAACTTCCAGCACCCATCTCAAGGTGCCTTTTCTCGGTCGCTGGCCTTGATTCAGCGCGTGGGTTGCAGATGCCCCTGTGACCGAAAAGCTGCTTATGAAACCTGGTACTGCAGCTCAGAGGACGGGCCCATGCCCGACCACAACCTCGTGTTACGCCACTTATCCATCACATCATGAAGTTGCTCGACGGTCAGGCCAACGTATTCTAGAAAGACGCGTAATGACTGCTCCGATGGCATCTCTATATCGTAGCGCCTCACCAGTTGGACAGCTTCTTCCCTCTCCATCAAGCCCTCTCTAATCTCATGGGCCGCATCAGACGTCGCTCTAGCCATTCCAAATTTCAGCAACGCAAAATAATAATGGTAGGGGTCAATTTGGTCATCCAGGCTCGCGTATTTCGAAAACGTGCCTTCGGAGCGGCCCTTCGGGTTCGGCGCAAAATTCGTATTTTCCATGCAATAGTAATAGTGACTTTGCGGCCGCCAATCACAATAGTAGCTATAGAAATGCCGTTCAATGTTTGACTTTTGCAGGCTTTCAATGCTTGGGGCGCTGTATATCTCCAACTCTCTATCCGTAAACCCCCTATCCTTCCAATGACTCAATGGAAACGAGGACAACCAAAATTCCTCCGCGTCCTTAGGTGTGAATCCGGTTTTTGATTCGGTCGAGACATCGCCCCCATACTCAGATTCACCATTCTCGCCGTCCATAATGAGACCAATGCCGTGACCAAGCGCCACCCTCAACGGCAAATAGGTTTGTCCGTAGATAAAGGGCTGAAACGGATCTCCGATCTCGATCGTCGAAAGCCTTGTCATGCGTCTATGAACTATCCCGTTTGCCGTATAGCAAACGTTGTCAAGCCCAGCATGTATGTGCGCCTGAAAGTTCCGAATACCTATTTCGGTGTACAGATGCGGTGCCCAGGTCATGGTTAATGGGTGCATCCCATATTTCGTTTTCAACTCCCACGCGACATAGACACTGTCCTTGCCACCGCTCGAAGGAACCAAAACATCAAACCCGCCATCACTCCGCCGGTATCGATCACACAGCTCTTTTAGCTCTCGCTCGCGCGCGCTCCAGTCGATAGCGCTTTTCTTTTTCTCCCAATACCGACAGGCGCTGCATACACCCTCTGAGTCGAACGTAATTCGCGGACGCTGATTGGAGATCACGCATTTCTTGCAGTATGTAACCGTCGACGGAAGTTTATATTGCGCATCCACATCGACTTTCTTACCGATCAATTCCCTTTCAAAGTCCGTCAAGGGTGGCAACTTAGCTAAATAATCAATCATATTTTCACGCTTCAAAATCAGTCAAACAATGGATATTCATTATTCCAGGTGTCGTATAGAAGAATGCGGCCTTCGATTCATCATCATAGATATACACACCGGAATTTAAAAGAACGGCATCTTCGGTCATAGACATCCGGTCTGTGACATACATGTCTTCGCTTTGGCCGACAAGCCAGTAATTCTCGTGCTTGCACATCCCCCTGACAAATCCGCCGAACCTGGTAATCGGTTTTGGCGACCCGGACAACAAGCGCCCTCGCATCGAATCGAGAACAACCAGTTTTCCATCTACAAACTTCGGCGTGTGCGGCTTCCACAGCCCCCCAATCAGCTGGACGGGCATCGCCTCTTCTTTATTCACGTCAATCGCCGAGACGCCACCGTCAAACACACCGCGTTTAAACCCTCCGCAGTATGAGAAATAGCTGCAATACAGAATGCCGTCGGAATAGCAAAGATCGTTTACGTGATGCTCTGCGCCCAACTGATTAGTATTGAAACGGCGTTTCTTCACCATTTCAAGATTACGCATATCGAATGCGCTTATTTCATCTGTCCCTGCGTTCGCCAAATAAATCAAACCATCGTCGTTATTTAGCGCAAGCCCGCAATAGTTTGGCTTTCCCAAACCAACCTTCTTCACAACCTTAAAGTCCAGGTCAAACTGGACCAGTGATTTTTCCACATACTCAACTGCGTAAATAAAATCACCCGATCGCTCGAATTGTCGGAACGAGCCTGTTGCGACTCGCCTGACTTCACTTGTAGGCATTTCCAGAACGAACATGCCTCCGCCGACTCGACTCCCTCTGGCTCTCGTCACGTCGTTGTAGTCCGAGGAGGAGAACAGGACATTAACTTTATGGGACTTGATCTTTGAGAGAACCTGATAATCACGGAAGTCGGGCGAGCAACTGAAGTCGACTCCAGGGCGAAGGCCCCGCGCGATCAGGTTCTCAACGATGCCGTCGAAGTCACCTGCTGTAATAACGAAATAGCATTCGTTCAGCGAGTCAATACTTTCAAGCGGGAATACCGGCAGGTCTTTATACAGCGTTCCGTGGTACTGCTGCTCTCTGTCGACGATGCCTACCAGTTGACCCTTCAACCGAGGAGCCGCCTTATGGACCCAGTCTTCGGACCTGCCGTATAAATATGCTCTTCTGCCCTTAACCGCTCGCCTAATGTCGTCCCAGGTCAGCCACATGCTCTCTGTGCTTACGTTCACAATCAATTTTCCTTTTCAAAATATAAGACAGCGGCCTCACTAAGCTAGCCAGCCATGAGATACCTGTCATTCATTCGGAAGCTGAACAACTTTGAATAAATTGACAGCCGTGCTTATTGTTCAAGCATTCGTTCTGCTAACCACCAATCAAAATCGTCATCAATATCAAGTGATTCACGATGGCTATTGACGATCAACGGAATCGACGTAGTGCTAAAGAACGACCTGCTTTTGCGGAGTTCATCTGGACTAATGACGTATAGGGAACCGTTAACAGCGTACGCAGCCTCTTGCGCATTATTTGGAGTAGGTACGCACATTTTCAGACCGTGCGTCTGGATGAAGAAGCATCTTGCTGGATCGACTTTGACTGCGGAGACGGCAACGACTGACCTCCGCTGCTGGTCAAATTGTTTCAGCCCTTCCAAAGTCGTCTCCCTGCTCCGATAAGGAGAGGTTGGCTGCAAAAGCATCACCCCATCAACAACGCCATGCTCTGACTCATACCAGTCTAGCGCGTGCAATGCAACGTCAACCGACGTGGCGGTATCAGTTGCGAGACCACTCGGACGTAGCCAAGGTACGAGAGCGCCCGCTGTTGAAGATATCGACGCGATTGAACTATCGTCAGTAGATACCAGGATGTCGCAAACGTCAGGAATACTTTTCGCTGTATTGATTGACCAAACGATCAGTGGCTGCCCCCCCAGTAACTTCGTGTTCTTCCCGGGCAGACGCTTGGAACCGCCGCGCGCTGGAATGACGGCCAGAATCTTCATGCGTCGACGAACCGCCGCAAAATCTTAAGCCCGACCTCTCCGCTTTTTTCAGGATGAAACTGGCAAGCGGTGATCTGGTCCTTTGCAATCACCGCAGCCACGCGATAACCACCGTAAAAACAGTCAGCGATCCTGTGGGCAGGATCTGCCGGAACGGACATGAAGGAGTGGACGAAGTAAGTCGCCTCACCGGGCGCGTTATCCGTCAGCACAGACTCACGCCAGTCCGTACGACCTTCCGCGGGGACCAGTCCGTTCCAGCCGATATGCGGGATTTTTTGCGCATCGCCCGCTACCGTCGTTGTAGGGATAGGAACTACCCTGCCCGGGATCAACCCAAGGCCCGACGTCAGGCCAAACTCCTCACTCTCATCGAGCAACAACTGCATACCGAGGCAGATGCCGAGCAAAGGCGTACCACGCTTCGCAAGCTCCCGAATCGCCGGCACCAAGTTGCGCTCTTCCAATGCCTGCATGGCGTTGGCGAAAGCCCCCACCCCGGGTAGAACGACGCGACTGGCAGCGATCACGACCTCGGGATCGGAAGTCAGGACAACTTCCGCACCACAATGCTCCAAGCCACGCTGCACGCTCAGGAGATTGCCGACGCCATAATCAATAAGTGTAATTTCAGGCTTGCTCATATGCTCTCACGCCAAGACCGGCCGCACTGGCATGCGCACGGATATCGCCGACGCCGGCGCGCTTGTAGTGCAGAATATCTGCCATCGCGACCGCATCAGCTCCACCATCACGGACGACCGATACCATATCTTCGGGTGAGCCCATGCCGCCGCTGGCAATGATCGGCACCGACACTTCGGCGCTCGCAGCGTGTATCAGATCGATATCAAATCCCTTGCGGGTGCCCTCACGATCGACGGAGGTCAGCAATATTTCTCCAGCCCCCATGGAGACACCCTGCTTGACCCAGTCGATTACGTCCAATCCAGTACGTTCACGACCGTTGTCGGTATAGACCTCCCAGCGTCCGGCACCCACCTGCTTAGCCTCAATCGAAAGCACCATGCACTGGCTGCCGAAGCGGCGTGCGATGTCCGTAATCAACTTAGGGTTGGCAACTGCCGCAGTGTTCACCGCCACCTTGTCGGCGCCGGCTCGCAGGATCTGAGTCGCGTCATCGACTGATCTGATACCGCCACCCACTGTCATGGGCACGAAAATGTTCTCTGCCGCCGCGCGAACGATATCGCCCAGGTGGTTGCGGCCGTAGAGGCTGGCAACGCAATCCATGTAGACCAGCTCATCTATGCCTTGTTCGTAATAACGCAAGGCATGTTCAGCGGGCGAACCGATAACGCGCAAGCCTTCAAGGTGAATTCCCTTGATAAGGTTCGGCCCCTTGATGTCGAGGCGGGCAATCAGTCGGACATTTCGCACGGCAGATCACTTTCCTTCTTGCCATACGGCATGGCGAAGCTTCCATTCTCCACCGTCCTTGTACCAAAGGTGCGGCGAGCGGAACTGGTCGGTCAGCAGGTTGAAGTAACCGTGATCCATCACTGACTTCTCGAACATCTTGCTGGCTTCAGGAAACTCTTTTTCGGGAAGGCTCAGGTATGAAAACAGCTCGCCCGCGAAGCGCTCGGGAAACTCATGGTCGAATCGTTTTACCAGCGCCACGCCTTCATCACGGTTAATGTCACCCGAACGGATCTCTTGCGCCGCATCGTAACTGGCTCGGCCGATGCCGAACTTGATGCCTGTTGTGTAGTAATGCAAATCGTCAATGCGGTCGTCGATGCTGTTGTACTTGGAGTAGGTGCCGGGCGTACGTTCAGGCGAAGCCTCAAAGCCGCCATGCTCAACAGCATAGTAGTAGCACGACTGGGGATGCCACTTGAGGTAGTAGCCCAGATAGTGGACTTCAACGTTGTTTTCGGCAATGCGGTTGGGGTCGGCCGGCAGGTAAGGCTGAAGGTCGTTCTGGTCCACGCCGAACTGGGATTTCAGATCACTCACCGAGACGCCGCCCAGATAGATCTGGGATTGGTCTTCTGCGGTGAAGTAAGACCAGTCGCGCTTGGCCGAGTCCGTATCGCCGATCGGATTGCCGTACTCGGCCTCGTTCTCTCCGTAAAAGACCAGCGGAACATTGAACAACAAGGACATCTTTGGCGCCAGCGCCTTCTGGCCAAGCATGAAAGCCTGGAAGGGATGGAACAGAAGTTCAGTCGACAGGCGGGTGAGCAGGCGATGCACACGCCCGTTCGGCGTCATCAGATAGTTGTCATGGCCGGCATGTATCCACGACTGGAAGTTCTTCCAGCCCCATTCGGTGTACACATGCGGCGCCCAGGTCACGGTCAGTGGATGCATGCCGTACTTGGTCTTGAGAATATGCGAGGCATAAAAGCTATCTTTGCCACCGGACCCGGGAACGATGCAGTCATAGGAGCCATCATGCTTGCGATGCTTGTCGCATAGCTCACGCAGACGCTTCTCGCGCTCAACCCAGTCGATGCCGTGATGCTTGCGTTCGGCGAAGCGGCAGGCATCGCAGATGCCCTCTTCGTCAAAGTGAATCGTGACCTTCTTCGAATCCTTGGTGTGTTTGTACTCAACAGCGGAATTGGGGCGCTGATTGGAGATCACACACTTCTTGCAATAAGCCACATCGCCCGGCAAACCATATTTGGCAGAAGGATGAGTGTTGTTCTCGGCAAAAGGAGCCAAGTCGATGGGCCTAGGGTATTTGATCTTATCCATGGGGTATCAGTGTTTATCGCCATTTTCGGCATTTGCTCGGTTCAAATCATCAGGGCGGCCCACATCCAGCCAGGGCTCGTGCATTGGATAAGCCACAGTGCGTTTGCCTTCTGTTTGCAACTGTTCAAAAAGTGTCGGCATGTCGCAGCGGCTGTCCGCCACCATACCGCTCAGGGCTTCAGGGCTGAGGACATAAATGCCGGCATTGATGTGCGTCCGCGCTATAGGCTTTTCTTCGAAGCCGACAATGTCCACACCCTGCGTCTGCACCACGCCGAAAGGGTGTTGCCATTCATGCAGTCGCACCGCCATGGTCGCAACTGCAGCGTGGCGGGCGTGAAAGTCTAGCAGTTCGCCGTATCTGATATCCGACAGAACATCACCGTTTGTCACAACAAAAGGCAGCTCGGGAACCGGATTCATAAGACTCAGCGCGCCCGCGGTGCCCAGGGGAGTCGTCTCGCGCAGGTACTCGATGCGAACGCCAAAACGCTCACCGTTACCGAAATAATCCTCGATGATGTGACCCAGGTATTGGATAGCGATGATGAAGTGGGTAAAACCCTCCACCTTGGCGCGCTCAATGATGTACTCGAGCATAGGCTTGCCAGCCACTGGCAGCATCGGCTTGGGGCAACTTTCGGTATGGGGGCGCAGGCGAGTACCTAGACCACCGGCCATGATGACCATTGCGTTCGGGAATGATGGAATCGCTATTTCGTCCCACAAATGAAGTCCCAGAACGCGGTGACTGGCATCAACAATAGGCAACTGGCGCAATCGATTAGCCTTCATCAACTGAAGCACCATATCGCGCGCCATTTCCGGTGGCACGACCAGGGAGTTGCTGCGCATGACGCCTTCAATCGCATCATCCAGCGTCAGGCCTTTCAGCAAGCCGCGCCGAATATCGCCATCAGTTATCGTACCCAAGAGGGTGTTGTTTTCATCAAGCACCAGGACAATCTGCAGTCCCGTGTTGTTAAGCCTCGTGATCGCATCCTTGATACTCGCCCCCTGCGTGAGAACGGCTTCCCGCCAGATCGTCTCGGCAACGCTCATGGCCGGCCTCCGGATTCAACCGCTGCAGCCGGCAGGTCATAAAAGCGTTTCTGGGTCAAACCTTCAAGTTTGATTTCTTTGATTAGAGCCAGTACGCGCGCAGTCGCACCGCCCTCGCCATAAGGATTGCGGACATCGGACAAACTTGCCTGGAATGCGGGAGAATAAATCTGCGCAATTGCCGCTTTGATTTCTTGGCGCACAGGCCGGCAATTGACAATGCTGGCCGCCTGCAGGCGGCCGCGCTGGCGATCACCGATATTGACCGTACCCCTTTTCAGTGTCGGCGCCTCAAGCAAGCCACTTGATGAGTTACCGACAACACCGTCACAGAGCGCCATGCACGACAGATAACGTAACTGCCCCAAGGAGGGAAAAGCACGCGCATTGGCATGCTTTGAGACAAAGTCCTGCAGCATGGAGATCAGCTCGCGCGCACCTGCGTCGGCATTCGGCAAGGTGAAAATCAGTCCGGTGTCATTCATTTCGCCCAGTACAGCCAGCAATTCGGCCATCTGGCTTTCACCAGCGTCATCCGCGAGGGTTTCCGGATGGAAAGTCACGAGAAGATTTTTGCTCTTGAGCCGAAAATCCAGCGCCGACTCAAGGTCCGTACGATTGAGAAGCTCAATCTGCTTGATGGCATCCACACCCAGGCCACCGACGCAATGCACGCGCTCAGGTTGTTCGCCAAGCTGGACCAGGCGACGGCGATACGCCTGCGCTGCCACGCAATGAACATGCGACATCTTCGAGATGGCATGGCGCATGGCCTCATCCACCGCGCCCTCTGTCACTTCCCCTCCATGGAGGTGCAGTACAGGAATACGTGCAAACAGCGCCGCAGTCACTGCCGAAAGGATTTCAAAACGATCCCCCAGCACAACGATCAAGTCAGGCTGCAATTGCTCAAAAGCATCCGCAAAACCAATGACTCCCAAGCCGACGGATTTGCCTATGCCGACGGCGCTATCCGAACTCAGAAGCATTTCAACCTTGCGGTCGATGCGAAAACCGTCAGCCTCGACGGCGCGATAAGTGGCACCGAACTCCGGGGACAGATGCGTACCGGTCGCAATCAACTGCAACTCGCATTGCGCCTCGTTGCGGAGTCCCTGCATGAGCAGGCGTAGCAAGCCATACTCTGCACGGGTGCCGGTAATCACGCAAATTTTACGGCTCATAGTTCGATCAATTCATCCGGTTCGAAATGCCTCGGGGCGGGTTTTCCCATGACCTCATCGAGGCGCATCGGCGAAATGCCGGTCCCGGGGCGCTTGGCCCCAACATTCTGAATGCTGAAGGGTTCGCCGGCTTGGATAGGCCGAATGGCAACCAGGGATTTTCTGACAATCGGCAGGTTTCTGGCCTCGGTGGGGCTTGGGCCCTTGATTCCATCGCCCATTGCCTGTTCGATATTGCGGATGGCAAGCACCATGGCTGCAAGCTGATCCGGTGCCAGGCTCGCCTTGTGGTCTGGACCCGGCAGGGTCTGGTCCAGCGTGAAATGCTTTTCAATAATGGTCGCGCCCAAGGCCACAGCAGCAACGGCAACCTCGATGCCCTGAGTGTGGTCGGAATAGCCAATCCGCACACCGAACTCGCGCGCGATGGTCTGCATGGCGCGGAGGTTCACATCTGCCATGGGCGCGGGATACTCGGTCGTGCAGTGCAGCACGGTAATTCGATCGCGCGCCACGCCGGTCGCCTCAAACACCAAGATGGCAGCACCAATCTCTTCCAGCGTGGCCATTCCAGTCGAAATAATGACCTCATCGGTCACAGAGGCAATACGCCTCAGATAGGGCAAATTTGTGATTTCACCGGAAGGAACCTTGAAGCGCTTGAGTGCCTTGCTGGCGAGGAAATTTACGCTCTCTTCGTCAAATGCGGTAGACATGAACTCGATGCCGCGCATAGCCGCCTCGGCGATAAGTTCATCGTGCATGGCTGGGCTGAGTTCCAGACGACGCAGCATCTCGTACTGAGACTCCCCCGCGTCTGTGGTTTCGGTCTGATAGCCGGCTTTCGCGGCGGTTTTCGTCACCAGGCGATCAGCCGAAAATGTCTGGAACTTGACGACATCGGCACCAGCTTCTTTCGCCACGCCAATCAGTCGACGCGCCAGCTCCATATTCCCGTTGTGGTTGACGCCAGCCTCAGCAATCACCAGAACCTTAGTCATTTGAACGCCCCGGCCAATAACTCGCGCCATCCGGAAGGTCATGACGTATCACCGACGCCATTCCCACGAGACAAGCCGCCCCGATGGAAATGCCGTGCCTTGTCACCGTCCCGCTGCCGATAAAGCTGGTCTCACCGACACGAACGTTTCCGTTAAGTATGGCTCCGGTGGAAATATGGCAATGATCGCCGACCTCTGCACCGTGCTCGATCATGGCTTGGCTGTTGATGATGCAATTGTTTCCGACTTTGGCATTGGCATTGACCATTGCGCCGTACATGACGATGCTTCCGGGACCGACGGACGCATGGCTGGAAACGCGGGCATACGGCGAAACGATGACCGGCATTTCAAATCCGGCTTCGCACGCCTCGCGGTACAAGCGGAGTCGGTTTTCGCCTGACTTGATCTGGCCTACCGTGACGAGTGCGCAGCGGTATTCCTTGGCCAGCTCGCGAAGAGCATCATCTGTCGCGATGACTTCATAGCCACATAGTCGCTGATGTAACTCCGACTGCATACCAACCAGTCCAGCGATTCGAAAGCGGCCTTCGCCTTCTATGACATCGATGCAGGAGGCCGCATGGCCGCCAGCGCCAATAAGAACAATATCCTTCATGGCTACGCGTCCAAGCCAAGCACCGAACTGCTTGGAATATTGATCAGGCGCGCAGCCAGGCTTTCCGCCACTGGCAACGCCATGCTCGGGCACGCGGCATAAGGGGTCAGCTGGTGCATCAGGGTCCAGGCCGGCCGGCTCATGCAGCCAGCCGCATTGAGCGCCTGCAAGAGAGCGTCATGGTGACCGGCGTAGTCCCTGTCCAGCACGGCGGTCTGCAGCCAGTAGTTGCTCGAGCAGCCCTCGGGCTCCGCGTGCACGCCAATACCATTTACCAAGGCCAAGGCCTCGCGGTAGCGTTCAAAGAGATTGCGCTTGGCCTGGATGAACTGTGGCAGTTGCTCAAGCTGTGCGCAGCCAAGCGCGGCATTGAGATTCGGCATGCGGTAGTTGTAGCCAATCTCGTCGTGGACGTAGTGCCAAGCATGTGGCAGCTTGGCGGTTGTCGTCAAATGCTTTGCTCGCAGCGCCAGGGCGCTATCGTTGGTCAGGATCGCGCCGCCCCCGCCCGTGGTGATGGTCTTGTTGCCGTTGAAACTCAATGTGCCCAGCAGGCCGAACGTTCCGGTATGGCGACCGTGGTAATAGCTGCCGAGCGACTCCGCCGCATCCTCAACCATGACGAGATTGAAATCATGCACCACAGCCAGAAGCTCGTCGAGCAGGACTGGATGGCCGAAAGTATGCATGGGCACGATGGCGCGAATCACGCGACCGCTGGCCTTGTTGATGCATAGCCCATTCCTCTGCTCGGTATGCGCACCCAGATAGCTGCGCAACGCCACCGGGTCCACGCCAAGGCAGCGCTCTTCACTGTCCACAAAATGTGGCACGGCATTGCAGTAGCTGATTGCGTTCGTCGTCGCAATGAAGGTCAGGGCGGGCACCAGCACTTCGTCCTGCGCCTGTACACCTGCCAAGCGCAAGGCCACATGCAGGGCTGCCGTGCCATTCACCACGGACACGGCATGCTTGGCGCCGGTATAGGCCACCAGCTCGGCCTCGAAACGATCGACGAATTTGCCAACCGAGGAAACGAAGGTCGAATCCAGGCACTCCTTGAGGTACTCCCACTCGCGACCCGCAAAACGGGGCTCGTGGAGTGCGGCCGGCGCCGCCCCAACGACGCTGCGGACGGCGGCAACGGTCTGGCTAACGAAATCGGGATTGGCAGGCACCGTACTAAAGATTGTAGATGTTGGTCTTATAGCGGCCGAGGTTGGCCGGCTTTCTGAACCATTCCGCCGTTTCGGCCACGCCGCGCTTGAAGCCCTCCCGGCCGCCATAGGCCGGCACCCAGCCGAACAGTTCTCGCGCTTTGCTGTTGTCGGCCCACAGGCGCTGCACTTCCGAGTTTTCGGGGCGCATGCGAGCCTCGTCCGTCAGCACTTCGACATCCACACCCATGGACTCTCCAATCAATTGCACGGTGTCGCCGATGGAAATCTCGAAGTTGCTGCCGAAATTGATCACCTCGCCCAGGCCGGTCTCGGAACGCAATGCGGCGATGAACCCGCTGGCTATATCGGTCACGAAGTTAAAGTCGCGGGTCGGCGATATGGCGCCGAGCTGGATTTGGCGCTTGCCAGCGACGAGTTGGGTAATGATGGAAGGAATGACCGCACGTGCCGACTGTCGCGGACCATAGGTGTTGAAAGGGCGCACGGTGACAACCGGCAAGCCAAAGGAAGCATAGAAGGAATAGGCCAGCTGGTCGGCGGCGATCTTGGTCGCCGAATAAGGCGACTGTCCCTGCAGCGGGTGGGCCTCGGTAATCGGAACAAAGCGCGCCGAACCGTACACCTCGCTGGTGGAAGTGTTCAGCACACGCCCCACACCGAGGTCCCTGGCCGCCTGGAGGACATTCAAGGTCCCCTTAACGTTGGTATCGACGTAGGTGTCCGGTGAATGATAGGAATAGGGAATGGCGATCAGCGCCGCCAGATGCAGCACCGCATCGCAGCCGCGCATCGCCTCCCTGACGCCGTGCGGATCTCGAATGTCGCCGGAAAAAACCTCGAACTGCCCCGTGACGTCATCGGCACAGTGATCCAGCCAGCCCCAGGAATTGAAGGAGTTGTAAAGCGTAAAGGCCCGCACCGAGTAGCCCTGGCGTACCAAGGCCTCGGTCAGATGAGAACCGATAAATCCATCCGCTCCAGTAACTAGAACTTTGGTGTTGGGTCGGCTGCCGCATGAATTCATAGAGCTGCTCTGCGTTCTTTAAGCATCGTATTTTTAAGTATCTCGCATACCCAGAGCAAGTCGCCAGGATTATGGGCGTATGAAATCGGAGGACTCCACTCAGTGTTGTGCAGTTCCACGGCGATGGGCCATTCGCCGGAGAGGATGCCCTGCATAGCTTTCTGGTGGTGCGACGGAACTGGATAGCGAACCCCAGTCTTGCCGCCCTGCTTCGATTTGAAGGTCGAGAGGAAGACTTATGGCCTTTTGCGCATCGCCGCCTCTGAAGTTTATCTTATTGTTGACATTTTACCCCTCGGTATTGCAGCGCGGCAAGGACATTCCCGTCGTTCATTTCCCCGGCACTCCCTGTCCGATGGGGTCATCGCCCTCCTGCTTGCGGGCTACGTTGTCATTTTCAGAATCGGAGAAACTCTCGGATTCATCAACCGTGCGCCGGGCTTGGTCACACCAGCACCTTTACACCGGCCGCGAACAACACCAAAGCCAGCGCGATTTGAATACTTCGACCTGATATCTTCCCTGCCAACAGACTCCCCAGAAGCACAGCGGGGATTGAGCCCGCCAGTAAGCTAGCCAGCATCCGCCAGTCCACCATGCCCGCGAACACATAACCCAGCCCAGCCACCATAGCCAAGGGAATGGCATGCACGATGTCGGTCGCTACCAACCGATGTGGCGTCATCCGCAGCGGATACAAATAGAGCAACATCACACTCCCCAGCGCCCCCGCCCCCACCGAAGTCAGGGCAACGCACACGCCCAAAACTCCGCCGGAAACCATCGTGAGCACCGGCTGAATGGCCTTGAAACGCTCCGGCTGTGCGATACGCCGACCCCGGGCATAAGCCACCAATTTCGGAGCACCAAGCAAACCGACGGCGGTGACGAGCACCACTACACCACAGGCCTTCGTCAACCAATCCGCTTTCGCAACGTGCGCACCCAAGCTGACGATGCCCACAATCAGCAAAGCCATGGGTAGACTGCCCAGCCACAGGCGCTTGGCCACCTGCCAGTCGACATTGCCATTGGTGTGGTGAACCCTGGCCCCTGCCAGCTTGGTGATAGCCGCAAACCAGAGGTCCGTGGCAATGGCCGTCGTGGGCGACACACCAAAAAAGATCAACAGGATCGGCGTCATCAAAGCGCCGCCGCCGACCCCCGTCAATCCGACGACAAAGCCAGTGAACGCCCCCGCCAAGACATATGCGATATCGATCATGCCGGGATGAGTGCTGCATCACGGGTGGCGATAAAGGAAGGATTGACCACATCGGCTTTGCCGTACTGCAAGGGCCGCCCCTGAAGATTCACTACGGCGCCGCCTGCGCCCTCCAATACCGCTTGGGCCGCCGCCGTGTCCCATTCGCAAGTGGGTGCCAACCGGGGGTAGATGTCGGCCTCGCCCTCAGCAACCCGACAGAACTTGAGCGAGCTGCCGACCCGGACCAGGCTCACTTCACCCAGGCGATCAATCAACGATCGCGTTGCCTCGTCCAGATGGCTTTTACTGGCTACGACCCAGCACCCGCGGCCTGTTTGGGCTGCCGCCACATGGATGGCTGCCGTTTGCTCGCCCAAACACCGAAACGCACCTAACCCGGCGCCGCCCCAGTACAGCGTATCGACAGCGGGCGCATACACCACACCAAGCACGCTGCGCCCGTTTTCAATCAGCGCAATGTTGACGGTGAATTCACCGTTGCGGGCGATGAACTCCTTGGTGCCATCGAGCGGGTCCACCAACCAGAAACGCCCCGTGTTTCGGCGGTAGACCTGAGATGCGAAGTCCTCTTCGGAGACCACCGGGCAATCAGAGAGCAGGGGAACCAACTCTGTTGCCAGCACCCGATGCGCCGCCAAGTCCGCCTCAGTGACCGGACTTGCATCGTGTTTGTGCCGGACGTTTAGCCCACCTCCATCGTAAAACGCCATGATGGCGCCTCCCGCAGCCCGGGCAATCGGAAGAAGTCGCTTCATCAGGCGCTGATGATTAATTTGTCGCATTTTGTATTATGTATAGAATTAACCTATCATATTCCATATCATCAAATGAAATTGAGGAGATTTATGAAAAAATCACAATATGCGACAAACTCCTCGCAGGGCCTCCTAGATCTGGATCAACCCAAGATCTGGGACACAGAACTCGCGTTCACCCATCTGCAGGCGCTGGGTGAAGCAGACACCAAGCGCACGGCCGAGCGGCGTTTGAATGCGCTGGGCCTGCTGCCGCAGGAATTGACGCCTGAGTTGCTGCTCGACGAATGCGACCGCTCGCCTAACCGGCCGGTGCTTGAGTGGGCCATCGAGCAGGCCCGCAAACGGCGCGACCGAGTATTGTTTGCGCAGTTGCAGCCTCTGCCCGGCGGGCAACCCTGCCTGCACGCCAACGACGCGCGTGGGGCCCGTTTCTGGATGCCGATAGCCAACCCGAGCGACCCGGTCATTCAACAATCACTGGTCGAGCTGCAACGCCACATCGGCAAGTCCATTGCCGTGTTTCCGCACGGCGCACTGGTGGGGCACTTGCGGAACACCGCAAGCAATTCAGACATCCAGCTTTGCCCCCAGGCCTACCGCCCGGTCTTGCCCACAGCGTTGAGCCTGAACGGCAACCGCAAACCCGATCTGACACCATCCCCACACCTCAAGCGCCTGGAGGCCGAAAGCATCCACATCCTGCGCGAAGCGGTTGCCGAAGCGCAGAACCCGGTCATGATGTATTCCATCGGCAAGGACAGCGGCGTCATGCTGCACTTGGCGCGCAAGGCCTTCTACCCGGCGCCGCCGCCGTTTCCGTTGCTGCACATCGACACGCGCTGGAAGTTTCAGGAGATGTACCTGTTTCGCGACTTCATGGCGCGCGAAAGCGGCATGGAACTGCTGGTGCATACCAACCCCGAGGCCATCGAAAAGAACATCAATCCGTTCGACCACGGCTCGGCACTGCACACCGACATCACGAAGACCGATGGCCTGAAGCAGGCGCTGGACCACCACAAGTTCGACGTCGTCTTTGGCGGCGCCCGGCGCGACGAGGAAAAGTCCCGCGCCAAGGAGCGCATGTTCTCATTCCGCACGGCCACCCACCGCTGGGACCCGAAGAATCAGCGCCCCGAGCTCTGGAACCTGTACAACACCCGCAAAAGCCCGGGCGAGAGCATCCGCGTGTTTCCACTGTCGAACTGGACCGAGCTCGACATCTGGCAGTACATCTACCAGGAGAGCATCCCCATGGTGCCGCTGTACTTTGCCAAACCTCGGCCAGTAGTGGTCCGGCCCGAGATGATCATGATGGTCGACGACGAACGCTGCCGCTTGCTGCCGGGCGAAGAAGTGCAGATCAAGAAAGTACGCTTCCGCACTCTTGGCTGCTACCCCCTGACCGGCGCCATGGAATCCGAAGCCGAAACCCTGGAAGACATCCTGCTGGAGATCATCAATGCCCATGAGTCCGAACGCCAAGGCCGCAAGATCGACACCGACAGCGCGGGCTCCATGGAAAAGAAAAAGCACGAGGGATATTTCTAATGAACCCATGCAAACAAGTCATCATTATTGGTGGCGGGTTCGCCGGTGCAACCATCGCCCTCCACTTGGCGCGGAACGCCCCACTTGGTGAGATCAAGGTCACGCTGATCAACCCCACCCCTCACATCGGGCCAGGATTGGCGTACCGGTTCGATGACGACAACCTGCTGCTCAACGTCCCCGCTGGCAACATGAGCGCACTGGCCGGCGAGCCTGGCCACTTCGTGGCCTACTGCCAGCGTATCGATCCATCTTTTTCCTCGGGGTCCTTTGTTTCACGTCGGTTGTATGGTCAGTATCTACAAGACCTGTGGGCGCAGACGCAAGCAAAGCACCCCGGGGTGATTGAAGTCCAGGGAGGCGAGGCTGTGGCACTGAACCGCGTCACCGACAGTTCGCAATGGGAAGTCGCCTTGGCCAGCGGGCAATGCCTGCAGGCCGATCAAGTGGTGATCGCCACCGGCCATCAAGCCCCGGGCTTCCCGGTTGCTCTGGACGCAGAAACTCGGGAGTGCGTAATTGGTCCCTGGGATTTTTCCGCCATGCACCAGCAGACCGCCGATCAGCCCGTCCTAATCGTGGGCACCGGCCACACGGCGGTCGATGCCCTGTTATGCCTCGCACAGTCGAGGACACGGCGCCCTATCTATATGCTGTCGCGCCACGGACTGCTGCCCCACCGGCATCGGCTGTCGCCAGCCGAACCCAAACCCCACCCATTTCCGGACTATTTACGGAAGGTACCGGCGACCGTCCGTGCCTACACCCGGGCCTTACGCCAGTACCTGAAGGCCGTGGAACACCACGGGGTCGACTGGCGCGATGCCCTGAACGAATTGCGCCCTCACACACCGAGGCTGTGGCAATCGTTGCCGGCGGCCGAACAACGCCGGTTCCTGCGTCATCTGCAAGTCCATTGGGACGTTCATCGCCACCGGTTGGCACCGATGGCGGCTCAACGGCTCGAACACCTCGTGGCGAGTGGGCAGGCTCACTTACTCGCCGGGCGTATTCTTTCTCTCAAAAAAGTCGCCGGCGGCATCGTGGTTGAATACAGGCCCCGCGGCGCAGGACACGTCGAGACCCTGCACGCGAGCGCGGTGATCAACTGCACCGGCCCCAATACCAATATCCAACGGCAAGCCAACCCATTGCTGGCGCAGCTGTTAAGCGCCGGGCTAATCCAGCCAGATACGCATGGCCTGGGTTTGAAGGTAACCACCGACTGCCAGGTGCTCAATGCGCAGCAACAAACCCTTGACGGCCTCTGGTATGTGGGCCCTTTGCTGAAGGCAACACTCTGGGAGGCGACCGCCGTGCCGGAACTGCGCCTTTACGCCCAAAAGCTTGCGAACACTTTCGTAAACTTGCCTCAATCACCTGCGGCCTAAGCCTCGCCATGAATACTTCGAGCCCAAAAACCATGCGCCACCCCCCAAAACCCGAACGAGCACGCAAGCCCGGCAACACCACGCCGAAAGCCACCACCATTGACGGCTGGATCACCCAGCAAGCGCAGCAGGATCTGCTGCGCTTCATCACCTGCGGCAGCGTGGACGACGGCAAAAGCACGCTGATCGGTCGCCTGCTCTGGGAATCGCAGCAGGTGTTTGACGACCAGCTCGCCGCCTTGCAGGCCGACTCCAGACGGCACGGCACCCAGGGGCAGGACATCGACTTTGCCTTACTGGTCGATGGGCTGGCCGCCGAGCGTGAGCAAGGCATCACCATTGACGTGGCCTACCGCTTCTTCAGCACGCCCCGGCGCAAGTTCATCGTGGCCGATACGCCGGGTCACGAGCAGTACACCCGCAACATGATCACAGGGGCTTCCACGGCCGATGTGGCAGTGCTGCTGATTGATGCCCGACAGGGCGTGCTCACCCAGACCCGGCGCCATGCCTATCTGGTTTCTGTGATGGGTATCCGGCAGGTGGTGCTCGCCGTCAACAAGATGGATCTGGTGGGCTACAAGAAAGAAATATTTGATGCTATCGTGGCCGATTTCAACGCCCTGGCCCAACCGCTCGGCTTCAAGGGTATCACGCCCATTCCGCTGTCTGCTCTGAAGGGCGCCAACATCATCGAACGCTCTGAGCTCACGCCTTGGTACCAGGGTCCCACCTTGATGGGTTGCCTGGAGACTCTCAACTTCGAAAGGTCAACCCAGAGTAAAGCAGTGTTTCCTGTGCAGTGGGTCAATCGGCCCACCGCCGACTTCCGCGGGTTCAGCGGAACGCTCGCGTCTGGGGTGCTTGCTGTGGCCGATCAGCTTCGCATCACCGCTTCCGGCCAAACCGCCACCCTTACGCGCATCGCGACGGCAGATGGGAACTTGCAAGCCGCCCATGCCGGCGACGCAGTGACGCTGGTGCTGGACAGAGAAGTGGATGCCTCGCGCGGCGACGTCATCGCCCTGGCCGATCAGCCACTGGAGATGACTGACCAGTTCGAGGCGACGCTTGTGTGGATGCACGGCGAGCCGGGACACATAGGCCGGGCCTACGAGATAAAACTGGCCAACCAGTGGGCCAGCGCCAGCATCACCAGCTTGAAGTACCGGGTGGATGTGAACACGCAGGCGCACGAGTCGTGCAAGCAATTGACCTTAAACGACATTGCCGTGGCCAACCTGGCACTGAGCAAGCCCTTGGTTTTTGCCCCTTACGGCGACAACCACACCCTGGGCGGCTTCATTCTGGTCGACAAGTTCACGCACGCGACGGTGGCCGCTGGCATGATCCGTCACAACCTGCGCCGCGCGCAAAACGTGCACCGGCAGGCGCTCAGCATCACCCGCGACGACCGCGAGCGCCTGAACGGCCACAAGGGCAAGGTCATCTGGCTCACCGGGCTCTCCGGCTCGGGCAAGTCCACCCTCGCCAACGCCCTGGAAAAAGAACTCCATGCGCAGGGCAAGCGCACCTACATCCTCGACGGCGACAACGTCCGCCAGGGCCTCAACAAAGACCTGGGCTTTACCGATGCCGATCGCGTAGAAAACATCCGCCGGGTCGCCGAAGTGGCCAAGTTGATGATGGATGCGGGCTTGATTGTGATGACCGCCTTCATCAGCCCTTTCCGGGCTGAACGCGAGATGGCCCGGGACCTGATCGGCGCAGAGCGCTTCATCGAGGTGTATGTGGATACGCCGCTTGATGTGTGCGAGCAGCGTGACCCCAAGGGGCTGTATAAAAAGGCCCGTAGCGGACACCTGCCCAACATGACGGGAATCAACAGCCCTTACGAGCCGCCTTTGACTCCTGCATGTGTATTGGTCCACGCGGGCCAAGATCTGAGAGGCGCGGTTCTCTCGCTTACGAATTTGTTGCAGTCATAACAAGCGCCTCGGGTTCCTGGTCGTTCACCTTCAAGGCGATCTCCAGCGCGAAAAGAGCGGGCTTATGCCCGCATCAGCCCGGGTGAGTCAGATCGCCCGGGGCTCCCGCGAAGATCCCACAGACGCGCCGGATATCTTCCACCGTATGGCCGTTCGAGATAGGCAGGCTTAACTCAGTTGCATGGAGCTCTTCCGAAACCGGATAGTCCCCCCCCAGAATGCCGCGCATCGCCTCTTGCCGGTGGGGCGG